>Ga0126342_10000018_pt1 | contig 73050 bp, 64 predicted proteins | sample Cyp1metagenome_FD_92528 | JGI IMG/M metagenome (GOLD analysis project Ga0126342, IMG submission 92528) | Coral microbial communities from Lord Howe Island, Old Settlement Bay, Australia - Cyphastrea 1 metagenome | ecosystem: Host-associated > Invertebrates > Cnidaria > Coral ...
AACCGAACCGAACCGCCATGTCACGCGAACCGAAACGAACCGGCCTGCTGATGAACCGAACCGCCCCTATTTGAGGTTTCCACGAACCGAAACGAACCTAAACGAACCGAAGCCTTCCTGTTACTTTGTACTACACAGCTGGCACAAAGCGCTTCCCAGTACTACATTGTACTACAAAGCTTGCACAAAGCACTTCCCAGTACTACTGTTTACTACAAAGCTTGTACAAACTACTTCCCTCATAGACACGGCGATGTGAGGACTGAGGTTTTGCAGCTTCCCCCATAGAAACGGCGACGTGAGCGAGCAAAACAAGCGACGCTTTGCAGCTTCTCCCATACACCCACTAATCTAGGCACGACTTTAGCAACTCCCTGTAGACACGGCGACGCCAGAGGACAAGCAGAAACTCGAGACGAGACTGAAGTTTTGCAGCTTCCTTCATAGACACGGCGACGTGAGTGCAGCAAAACAAGCGATGCTTTGCAGCTTTCCCGATAGACGCGGTGACGCCAGAGGACAAGCAGAAACTCGAGACAAGATAGGTTTTGCAGCTTCCTCCATAGACACGGCGACGTGAGCGCAGCAAAACAAACGAGGTTTTGCAGCTTCCCCCATAGACACGGCAACGAGGACAAGCAGAAACTCGAGACGAGACTGCGACGTGAGCGCAGCAAAACGAACGAGGTTTTGCAGCTTCCCCCATAGACACGGCGACGCCAGAGGACAAGCAGAAACTCGAGACGAGATAGGTTTTACAGCTTCCCCCATAGACACAGAATTAACGACGCGAAAACGACGCGACGACAAACTGGAGGCGAACAGGGGTCCAGCCCCCAGACCCCCAGACTATAAACGGGGAACCCTTCGCTACGCATTCGGGAAAAAGGGTTTCAAGGATGCAGTATTCCAAGAATCCTAGAATAAATGAGAACCTGGTCCAAAAATGTAACCTTCCTCTGAAGGCGTGCAGTTGTCACTAAAAGAAATGGGTTTTTATTTGAAGATTATGGACTGCTTCTACAGTATAAGATATAGTGGTATTCCTTTCACATCTACACAGCATTCGTTCCAAAGTTCTTTTCAAGGAGCAGCTTTCACTTTGGAACTGCAGTATGTTTTTATCGATCTCAATTCAAATCAGAAATTTACACAACCACATCGGTTTTTCCTATTGTGGTCAACATGTACCACATGCAACATGCCACCAGAAACCACAACCAGGGGACAACGCAACCAGAATACCACGACAATTTTCAGATACTACTATGGCAAAATATCGGTTCATGTCATGGCGCTGAGAATCTCTCTCTCTCTATACTTCGTACAGCTGTATATAAACTATATATTATATGTAAGATTTCATAAGATTGATTTGTAGGGTATGTGATGTGTATATATAGGTGAATATGTAAATGCATGTGTATATTGTATATATAATATATCAAATGAGTACAGATAGTGCATCTACATACCTCTTTGCCAATGGTCTTGTTGAGAACAATGTCCAAGCATCATCAAGCATCTGCATCCGGAACAACAGTTTGACTCCCGGCCACACTCAGCATCTTCCAGCGCCTGTCCATTGACAAGCCGTCGACCCGTGCTAGCCGTGCTCAATTTTCCTTGGGACAAGGTGGCTTCAGGCGAAACATCACTGGAACATACTGGAACCACAGTAAGATGGAGTACTATGCTTGCAGCAGCTTGCAGCAGCTTGCAGCATTCTTTGATCATTTTATAATATCTTTTAATAGTTTGTTTGATCTCTACTGCTAGAATTTGAAATCCTACGCGCTGTGCAATGTGTTTGGGTTGGACTCGCGTCTGCTATTCAAACGCTGATTCTACCCACACATAGAGACTCATAGGCACATAGGATATAGACGGAAATAGTATAGTAGGATTAGTTATGTCCCCCATTGACTGGTGCTGTTACTGTACTCATCGATTGTGACTAGGGTTTCAAAGAAATATAAACTTTATAAAAAGATATACAAACAGTTTTCTTTTTATTATATTATATATAATCTATATTAAGTTATATATCCGCCGACCCCGTCCGACACAAGGACGAGCGCGCCAGGGAAGAAGAGTTTCCGGTAATAGCAAGTGCCACAACAGCAAGACCAGCTATATACAACAACAGTGACGGCAATACCTAGAACAACAGCAGCAACAACGGCCAGCAGCTCCTACTACGCACGCATGCACATACACACACACACACACGTATACTTCCCGACTTGATCTTTACATCCTTCCCCTCCTTCCTTCTCGTCTGCCTCTCTTCCCTTTCCCACCTCCGCATCCTCCCTATTTTCCATCATAATAGCCCCTTTGCAGAGGCCTCCCTGTTCGGGAGCATGTATGGCCTCTACTCAGGGCTCCACTCCCTCTTCGGGTGTATCTCCTGCTACCTCATGCTCCCCGCTCACGTGCGCGCCCACGAACGCACATGCACTCGCACACAGACACACAGACACACACACACAACACCTTATGGCCCTCTATACGACGGCGCCCCTTCCTTTATTTCAACACTCACGGACTTCCCGCTCATTCATGCCTGAAATGAGCAGTTCACATTTTCACGCTAGCTTTGCCACACTTGATAGAGTTCGGGGCACATACTTTCACATTCACGTCATGAACTGCCTCCCTTTTTATCCTTTCCCCTAAGCCAAGCTTCTCCCAAGATGTTTTTTCTGACAGAATTCTCGCCATGAAATTTTCTGGGCTTGGTTTCATTCTACTCACTGACGTTCCTAAATGTCATTCAGTGGCTGCTCTTCTTTCAAGAGCCGAGCTTCAAACTACTGTACAAGAAATGTGAATGAACATATACATATGCATCAACATAGACATATCATGTTCTAGAACTGGGGCCCCAAGAGGTCCCCTTAACATCTTCAAACAAAACGCGGCCCTGTCTCCCTTCTTGCTGCATCAGCATTTTCCATCACTGTCTTAACTCATTTGCAAGTGAAACATGCACCATAAACAGCAGCAGCCCAAGCAACCAACCAAACAGCCTGCAAGCATCGACTGAGACACTTACTTCAAACAACTTATACGTCCAAAATACAACATTGACAGGCGGCAGTGGATGGCAGCCCTTAATAATACATATTCATATAATAAATATAAACATAATTGAATAATATTGAATATCTACCTTACATAAACATACATAAACCTACTAGTAAATTCATCAACCATCTTAACATCTTCCAACAATTTCCAACATGCCACATCTTCTGGAAACTGGCCTTGTGGCAACCTGTCAGCTGCCGAAATATTCCGAGATTCTTTGAATGTTCTCCAGACGCTCCTCCCTGCTCAGCTCTAGCTCGTGCACCTCATTGCTGTCACTGCCCTGGCCGTTCCGACCGTTCTGGAAGCTGTTGGAATGTGCCTTGGTTTCATGATATCACAGGAACATAGGATCTGGATGGATCTGAAAGGATCTGGAATGATCTGGATCTTCCCTCAGTGATCAGTTGCTACAAAAAGAAAAACAACCGGATGCAAGATCGAAATTGCATCCGCTGTGAGTTTGGGACTACTCTATGAACAGTACAGCCATGTACAGCCCATTGTGCAAACTGCAGGGATGAGAAAGGACCCGTGGTCCGAGCAATCTTTGTGGGTCTCTGTGGTCTTGAAGTTACGACGGTTACCTGTCGGACCTGTCGGCTACACATTTTCTTGGGGCAGAACGGACTCTTTCGGGTCTCCATGGCGGTGTGCCAAGCTGCTTCATCTTTGCGTTTGGCCAGGGGTGGGAAGGCTCCGCGCAAAGCCGCCAAGTCAAGTCCTTAGCCGAATGATGGGATGATCGTGACAATATCATAGGATAGGTATGCCCATTACAATCTTTCGGCATCCTTACATGATCATGCTTACGGTGAAAAAATAGCTGCTTCTTCGGAAGTAGATCCAAATATATCCAAATATCGTCTAAATTTACATGTTGCTTTGCTTTGGGCACTTTCGCGCCTGATTCCTTGTCTTTGCATGTCTTTGCTACTACTTCACAATTTCTGCAGGTATGGCTTGTGCAGTGTGGTATTTCGTCTGGCACCTGCAAATAAAAAGGACAGAGCTTCACTACACATATAAGTATATTCATACATACATAGCATTAAATAATATTACAATACATATCAACACCGTCCAGATCCGTCCAGGTCGTTTCCGCCAATCTCTCACATCTTTCACCCATTCCAGCATGGTGCTTGGCCAATCAATGATGATATCACACGAAACCTCCCACATCTCATGAGATCCCCAAGCATTCTTCCGCAATCAACTACAGCTGAGTAAATGCAAGCAACTGATGCGCTCTAATCTGTTCCATCGCTCATTGGGTTGATGCCGCTCAAACGACATGCGCGGAAGATTTGGTTGTGATTAAAGATAGTGAAAGGTCTGCAAACTGCTGTCGACTAACCGCATGAGTGCTGCGAGTAGACTGCAAACACACTATCACATACACAAACACACACACACACTCACTTCCACTCACTTACACTTGCAACACACCGTTTCATGGCCAAAGCTTCAATCTTCGGACCAACATCATGCCTCACCAACATGCAGAGTGACGCCAATTCTCAACAACTATCATCTCATTGATTCTCGTTGTATGTTCTTCAATTCATTGACGTTCCTTGAGCAAAACAAAAAAACGCTTCACAACTTCGTACTCTCATTGCAGGCCCAGGCCGGACTCCAAACACATCCCACGGTATCCCACGGGCATATATGTTGTGTTTATAAATTATTATATTATATATATAATCATATATAATCAACCAATGTGAACCACAATGTGAACAGCATTGAACAACCATCCGCCGATCCTCCGATCTGCGTCTTTTTGGAATGCGTTGCATTGCCTGCTCTTTCCGAGCCATGAGCTCAGCCAGCAGATCAGCCACGGGACAAGGTTGTCGGATCTTGTCGGATCATGTGACAGGTACAGTGAGTCAAAGATGTCCTTGCTTCACTTGGTTCACTTAGCATGGTTCATTAAATGTCCCCATTGAACATCACCCAACCATTAGGTATATGGTCTATAATGGCTACTATAAGGTGATGTCCAATATACCCAAAATGGGACAGTTACCAACCCCTGACTTAGGACCAAACATCTTTTTAACAGAAGTCCAAAAGCTCACGCTGGTTCTGTCAATGTCCCTGTAAATAAATAGTAAGTGCAACTGATACTGGAATATGCATCTTAAAGAGGCAGCTTGAACGGCTGAGGTTGTCCTTGTCAGTCACAATAGTTACAGTTTTTACGACATAATAAGGCTATCATCATGCACCAACAGTCAAAGCGAGTCTTCATGCCTGGGGGTACAATGAAATCATCCAGCACCGAACGGAATCAACATCAGCAGTACATCAATTCATGCATGGATTTGTTGATGTCGGAGTGCAGTAAATGTAAAGTGGTGTTGTACAGTGCTGGATACCAACCTGTGAGTTTGCTAGTGACCATGATTATCCATGATTACAATTCGATCAGACTACATGGGGTTGTTCCGGAAATCACAGTCAACAGACTTCGAGTTTCAGCTGAAAACTCATCCAGCACAGTGACTTGGTGCTGCCGTACGATGTTTGGAGATGTTTGGTGATGTTTGGCGATGGTGTCCATGTGGTGCTCTGGCTGTGGACTTCGTTAGAGGTAAACTGGGCACTGAACCTCCTCTTGGGCTCATGTGCACAGCAGCCGAATCAGAGACGATTCACCCCGGCAAAGAGTTCCGTGCCGTCAATAGTGATGAACTGATGAACATATCATTTTTGACGAACTGGCCACAAGGCGGCACGGCAGACGTGCCACTCAAAATGGAGCGTCAAAACGCCGCTGCAGTGGGAAGACGTCGAAGCGTCTGAGGCTTACAGAGAAATGTTTCTCGAGGTCTTCTGATCACTAAATCACACTCACACTATATCCTCCATGAGTTACACCGGACCATACAACGAACTAGTCACTTTCGATAGGTATATCAAATTATCTAGTCTATAGGTATTCTCTATTTTTGCATCAAGTGGCAACGGCGAAGCATGCATGTTGATGTCAGACCTTCATCGATCCCATTATGTAAACGATCGAACTCATGCACATCAACCATCAACCTAGAAAAACAAAACCACTCAAGTCGAACTTACCCGACAAATAAAATGCAGCAAAAGTCTGTTTAGCTCAGAGTACGATGAAGTTGTGTTGGTGTGAGCATGTCCTGTGGGCTGCAGGCAACTGTTTAGAGCCGTGTATTCTCTGTAATTACTAGCCAGGTCTAACCATCATGTCATCTAATCTGTAGGCTGTTTGGATCCATGGAAAGTCCTGCTTCAGACAAGAGATTGAAAGTTGTCCTTACTGCTCTCATTAACTGGCGTTTCAAACAAATGGATACAAATGGAATATTGATTTTTGAATCAATCCAACAAGCGTTGGAGCGTGGCATAAGTTAGCTTCCCCCTGCAGCGGCAAAGACCTTAGAACGAGACTTCCTAGGGCGCTTGATCTAGATGCTAGAGCTGCTAGAGCAAATAGAAGCAAAAGCACTCTGCAGCAGACTCAGGTCCCAGTCAGCAAACGAGAGAAAGCCCGAGTGTCTGCTAAGCCGTCACTGTGGTGTCTCTGTGTCAGGCGCGGGTCTAAGGCACGTTTTTTGCCAAGGCGTGCCGCAAAAAGGTAAAACCGTAAAATGGTAAATTCGCTGTGGTGTCTCGGTGTCAGGCGCGGGTCTAAGGCACGCATGCCTTGCACAGTGGCGGCTTAGCTCGCTGTTACCTAGATTCCAGCCGCCCTCAAATACACTCCCCTACCACATGGATGGCCCTGGATGGCAAAGCTTTCGGGTCATGGAACACAAGCTGGCAACATTTCTCTCTGAGTGTATCATCGAGAAGTCGTGCCACCAACTCCGCAGGTGGTGTAGGATTATTATGGATTATTGCTGGACGAGATGCGAATGCGTTCTTACTTTTTCACTGCCTTTCAATATCGTTCAATATCTTTCAATAGTTCTTGCTTCTGACTGTTATTTCAGATCCTTTCTGGCCAGGATACACAATCAATGCATCTAGAATGGACAGTCTGAGAAAGTGGCTTTGGCAGCAGTGCAATCCATGATTTCTGAACACCTTCTCAAGCAAACAAGAAACAAACAGCATCTTCTCAAATCTCGTCCAAAGCATTGCAAAGCAACATCCAAATTGTTCGAAATTGGAAAATCCAGATCCACTCACTCTGGCCATTGCCACTGCAACGATGACTCTCCCACCCTGGCACACAAATGGGGGTGCAAGAATCCGAGGAATTTTCTAGGGCTACTACAGTAACTAGCAGGACCCGGACTGAAATGGATGCAGTTCGTGCATTGCACGTACTAACACTCTTCTGTGATCTTCTGTGTACATCCCAAGGTGGGGTTTCTTGCAAATGAGAGCCTTTTAAACTTGTTCTTACAGCAAAAACACGTGGGAAAAGCCTAGCATGAAATCACGGACTTGATAGCACTTGGTAGCCGCACGGGCGTTCGGCGAGGGCAAGCATTGTCATGTGAGTGATGGTCTATATCCATGGCAATCGCAAATCTGCAGAAGAACATGACTGGCTCAATCCAACTGAGAAACTTGCCAAGAAATATATACTAAGAACATCTAAGAACTATTGAGCATATTGAGAACTGAAGTGCTCATTTCTTCTGCCTCAACTGTGGCACAAAGCGAAAGGCTGGGACACCTTCACCTAATTACACCCCTGGGACAAGTTCACATGAGCATGACGTAGTGGGATGCCAAACCTTCTGTTCCAATTGCTGAGATGGAGCCCAGCTGTTTACCATGGACATCCCTGGATGGATTCCTGAATACAAGCACATGAGAAGACCTCAATCCCTGCAGAGCCCAGCTTTGTCCACAGGGTCAAATTATGGTCCATATGGTTCACATTGGTTCACAATCCAAGAACCTCCTAAACCACGACGTAATTTCTCTGCATATTGGCATATTAAATCGTATTGTGTTTTTCTTGTGATAGGCAGTGATAGGTATGACTTGTAGCACTGGCGTGCCACATCGTGCCACTAGCAACCTAAAAGCTCCGCACCTGGTCTGTTTTCACCAGGGATGCAGGGGCCAATGTGCATTCGACCCACGTCCATGTTCATCCGACTCGAACCTTGGCTGCCATTGGACAAGCCCATTGGACAAGCCGAGTCCTTTAGCCATGCTGCCTAGGGGTGATCCAGAAAACCAGTGGTATTTGCAGGCTACTGTCTACATGGCCTACATGTGACAATTCACGTCTGTTAACGACGACACACAAACAAAACCGCGCAAAATCGACCACATGACATCCAGTTGACAATTTTGGAGAATTGGAATCGGGGCACATCTATACAAACTGTCAGCACAGTTCAACACAGTGTTCAATACATATAGCTTTTGATTTATGATTTATTTGTACCTTTTTGATCCTTTTTGTAGAATAATCTGTTGCAATTGGCTGTATCTGTTGCAATGTTGGCTGTTGCGAATGGGCACCGATCCCACACATTCCCACACTGACTCCACCGCCTTCTCGTCGATGGTGGGAAAAATCGAGGCGGAGCCCATTCGGCTGCGAACGCGATCGTATGCCTCCTGCCAAAATTGTCACAGAACAATGTACTGCTAAGAATGTTATGTACTGCTATATACTTGTATTATCTAGTATTAAGCACCACCAGCCACTCTTAGATGCTATCTGCAAAACATCATCATGTCTCAACGACCCTTGACCCATGATTGTACAATATTGTACAGCTTCACCCTTCTTCAACTGACCTCTTGAAATCTCTTGACTTCCAGACACTTTGGAACTGGCTTACTGAGCGCCCCTGCGAAGCTGAACATCCGTCGCCTTGTGAATGGGAAACAAATGATTATTCATTATTCATTATTCAATATTATTCATCATACTGCAGTACTGCCGCAACATTGGGACCCTACAGCATCCTACAACCTACAACAAAGCATAGTCTCTGAGGAATTCTGCACGAAAAAACACACTGTGCTTGGACCAGATTTCAGAGTCACTAACTTTGACTACTGTAATTAGTGGCAAACAGCCGATATGCTTAGGACCCCCCAAAATTTGAGAGAGGTACCTCCAAATTTGTGACGTGGACATTCCTACATTTCAGCCAGTGAATAAGTCGTCTATCAACCATGCTATGCCCAGGAGTGACATTTCTGTCAAAATGACTTCCATACAAACCAGTCACAAGATGTCACAGGAGGCTGAAAAGTTTAGTAGCTTGTTTCAGAATTATCAAATTTCAGACATCCACATTGTTGTTCCCTGATCAAGATGAACGTGTGAACATCTCGCTAGCCTACATACTAAAATTTGCTAATCCAAGTCCGGAATCATACCACATCATACCACCAAAGAGGATCAAATTGAAGATTGGGTGAAAAGAAGGAGGGATTAATATGATGAATACATGATGAACCAAGAGGTCAAACCACAAGACACAGGGTGTGAAAGAAGGTCCAATAGTCGCCCAGTAGCAAGTCTTTCTCTCCCAAAGTGTGCAGGGCGTAGAGCATCACAAAGCCTCTCGGCTTGACAGCTCTTCAGCAACACAACGCGGATCCCGACATTTCAACAAGACCCAACCAAAGCATGAGAGCCCAGAGCAATCAAGACTGATGGGGAGAACATGCTTTTAACTTTTAACTTTTAACCCACAAGGCTTTGGGTACCACTGGGTGCTTCCTTTTGCAAGGCTTCATACACTCTTGGCTTTTGATGTTAGAACATTTTTAGGACTTACATCCTCCAAGTGATTACATAGGTCAGCGCATGACGGCACTGAAGATCTTCCTCTCAACAGTTAAAGCATACTGAAGCTGCCTTTGCGTGGCAGAAGCCAATCTTCGATCCGCCGCAAAGCAGACTTCATGTCAAAATTCACCACTAATGGCAGGCCGTAGTAGCCCACCTAGAATTTGATCAATGGCTGGTAACGATGGTAACGACTATTGCTGTGACATATCTCCAGTCTTGAGAGTCCAAAAATATCAAACACCCTCAAGTCAACGACTCCACGATGGATCCACCCACTGTGTTGATACAGGCTGACTTGAGTGCAAGTGGCGAAGAATCATGAAGAATCTACGTATGCAGATTCAGTTGGACAGCTCCGTTAGCCGTTTGCACGTCGTGCTGAAAACAATGCACCGGCAATTAGAGAGGCCTCTTTCCAATAAACAGATCTGTTTACATCTGTTTACTGCAAATTTCTGTCACGAAGGAGAGCACCTTCGAAAAACTGCGGTCGTGATCTCCAGAGCAAACTGCCCATCCCTGTCCCGCACTGTTTTGAACTCTTGCTCTGCCGAGTTGCGTCAATATACATTTCATCTTTGTCGGAATGAGGATGATGTATGCTCCGAACTTCGTGGTGCTTGTTGAGATAGGGGCACAGCCAAATTGGATATACACCTCAGCCCAACGATAACAACGTCCGGCTACACTGAACTGGGACCTCAGCATGTGAAGAGTCATGCAAGCAAAAAGGGTACCATGGTTGCGCTCTGGCACTGTGCCAGACTATACGAGTGATACCAGGTCTGATACCACTCACTTACAGAAAGTATCAGAAAGTATTCAATCACGATAATCACATTCAAAATAGATCGAACAAAATTCTAGCAAATACTGGCACCTTTGACCACCAGCTTTCCAGGAGCCTCCGAGCGTCAAAACATCAAAACAATATATATATATTATATATATAATATATATGTATAATATCACATTATGTTATACGATGTTATACGCATATTATGATATGTCGAGACTCTCAAGCATAGCTGTGGGTCCACTGTGGTGATATATCCTATCCTCTGCAAAATGTCCAGCCCACCCATGCCCAACTACAAAGGCCTAAGGAATCATCTCCCAAATCCAACATGGGCTTGAGCTCCGTCAAAGGAATTAAGTAGTCCTTCGTTTGGGGGCGACCAAATGCTGTCACCAGGGAAACCAGTTTGCGGTCTGACCCTTGCAAGCGGATTCCTAGGCCCTGGGTAGCACCACGGCGAGAAAGATCAGCAAGCAAATGCAACATCCCTTAAATGTTGAGCGTCTTTTCTAGTTGGAAAAAATGCTGTATCATATAATGATTGTTGAATCATGTTGAATCATGTTGAATCATGTTGAATCATGTTGAATCTATCGCGTGTCTAAGATCAGCAAACGATATGGATTAGGGCCAGTGCCAGCCCCCCATCTCCTGGATGACGTTGACATTGCAGTAGTACCTGGAACAACGCTATGCTACGCTATGCCAGAAAAGCATCAGAAAGCCACTAAAAAACGAGACAAACGTGGCAAAGCATTGCTCTGAAAATGGTGTGGTTCTTGTACTTATACTTGTGCGTGCATCTGTGCACCTGAGATCTGGCTTTTCTTGGCTTCATCAGGGAGTTTGTCAAGCAGGCCATGTTTGACTCTCGACTCCGACAAATATAATTTCTATACCGCAAGTTCATATCAGAACTATATAATTACAACAAAGAGTCTTTCTGTATACATCCAAGCAAGAGAACATGCTTTTGCAACAGCAACAAAGCCAGGAGAAAATCGTAACATCAGATCGCATCAAAATTGCTATGATCTCGGATGCATGAAAGGAATTCCTTGCTCCAAAGGCAACCCATAGCGCCGTAGCGCAAAGGGGCCCAACAAAACCCAAATGCTACGGGTTCCCAAATATCTGATGCAGTCACTGTGTGTTCATTGTGTCTCGTCGACCTGATGCAGTGCTTACCTCATAGTCCACTCGGGCTGGTAGGACTTCACTAAAGCAATGTTCAGGGGATTGATCCATCCCAACCTGAGTCAAAGGAAGCATCAGCAGCTTTATATGTGTATGTATATATATATATATATATTATAATTGATTATATGTGTATATATATATGTGTGTGTATGTATGTATATATATTATACGTATATTTATACGCAAATATATACACATAGCTTTATGATGCTTTCTTTATGTCAGTCAACTGTTCGACCCCAGTCTTTCTTGATAATGCTGAGTGATATTTGGATACATAATGATACATTTCTGGCTCCCTAAAGCAAATCACAACTCTTAAGCGTGAAGCGGAGAGCGAGTCTCCCTCTCTCTCTCTCTATGCCATCTACAAGCGAACTCAAGACATCCTACTGGATTGTCTCTCTGCAAGCACGCATCAATGTGTTGCAATCAAGCCGCAAATAGCGGAAGAACATGGTGTTCCCCCATGGCTGCAAATATGCCCTTGGCAGCAGCGAAGGGGCAGACTCAAAATGGGCACCAAAAAACTAGAGTCAGAGACCGTTGAAACTTTGAACAAAGAAACATTTGGGTTGGAAGTCATGAGTTGAAGCAAACAATACTAATGGATGCTAATGGCACATGAGTCTGGTGGGTATACCGTATGATCCGGACTTCTTCACATGACGCGGCTTTGCGATGACTGCATGACTCTATCGATGTTCCCATCTTGGATCGACATTCATGCTAAGATGAGTGCTTGTGTCAACATGCATAGCCCTACAGAGAAGTATCAGATTTTGCATGCAGCAAGCATGAACAATTGCTCATGGCTAGGATGCAACCGGCTGTTCAGTAACAACATGTAACAACAAAGTAAGAGATCACTATTCACCATTCAACGTCAAGGTGAATAGTTTCCCACAACCAGGAGCATCTATAGCACTCTGCCGAACTCGGAGCCGCCGGCAACTCCCAGAAGATACCTTGGCAGGTTGAGTCTCCGTGATGAGAATCCAAGGCTCAATGACTACGGACATCTATATCTGAATGCTTATCCCTCCTCGCCATAAACGCAATTTATATAGTCCATATATGATAAATAATGATATTTATATATATATACATAATTATATATATGTCTATAGATTCTAAGTATACGCTTGACGTAGAGGCACAAGCAAAGTGGGTACAGTTCAAGATATTCAAACAAAGATCCGCGGGTTGGTACAGCATAGCTCTGATAAGCAACCTTTCCAAGAGCGCTCCAAGCTGCGTATCCCAAAGTTCCATGTTTCATCCTGTTTCAAGATCTTCAACGTTCTATTGATTCTGTTTCCCAAGCGCTGCTACGCAAATTGAGACTGGAACAGGGAAAAACCATGTGTTATCTCCCCAGGAGTCCACTCTCCATCAAGAATTTGTGTTGTGGATTTGCCAAGTAGTCCAAGTAATGGATAAGTAGTGGATAAGTAGTGGCAAGCAATACAAAGTGCCACGATGATCCCAGGTGCTTTTGGAGTGTCGATGCAAATATTCGGTGGTGCCTTGGTGGCGCGCTGTCCCAGGATCGACTTGCCATGTTTGGACTGCTACCCTGGGATACCCTGGCTACCCTGCTATTGGTAGAACCTAACCAAAATCTATCAAAATCTTGCAGCTAATACTATAAATCATGTAAAATGTACATACATGTACTATCCCCAATTATTCATGTGATTGGATCTCAAGCTTCCATCAGTTTCTATCACCTTCTTTGATCCCTGCACCAGGACATACTAGGTTGCCAGGCGCATGCACACGACGCCTGCAGCAGAAAAGCACATGTCATCACACGAAACAATAGGGTGGCTTACCATGGCTTACCATGGCTTACCCTTTCAGATCTTTCATAGAGGGGTTCAGTGTCCTTGGAGGAATAGGTTCTTGCTCAGCCTCATGTCGACTCATACCACCGTCTGCAACAAGGCATATTCTTCTAGCACTGCCCTGATCTCCAGCAAACCTCACCTTCTTTTTTTTCTTGCACCTGCTTGAAGAACCAAGGATCCTTGGCATTACGTTCCGTCTGGCCAACTTGATTTTGTTGCATGATCAGAACGAAATGAGTTCCAGAATTCTCAGGTCCTGGGTTACAAGTAGGTTCCCATGGGCACATGTAGAAGCTGGATCATCATGTTTGCTATTTACACGCTGGAAACCGGGCCATCAAAGGTTGAACATGTATGACTATTAATCTGTATGGCCCAGAATCCGCTATGAGACATGGCGAGCGCTGATCATTTCACAGGTTTCTTTGCGGTACGCGTCGGTGATTCTGCATCAAACAAACCTGTTTTTTTCCAAACGTCTCTTCGTGTGCCTGGAAATTTGCGTGTAAAAAGCGATGGGGATTGGCAGGCCCATGTTGTAGATTGTTGTAGTATTCAAATCATTGTGCTGAGATATTCACCCACTACATTGGCATATTTGTATGATTAAGGATACTGCACAAATAGTGATATAATTAATCATATACTACAATTTCTAGACTATCAATTAACAAAGGGTAGTATAGACAAATAAGGACGTATATATATATAATATTATAATATATTATATCATTTCTATATTATTCATAATTATACATATATGACTTATATATTACTAAAATTTATATATGATGTATCTGTAGATAGCACATCGTAGCAAAATGCAGCACTTCAAGTCCAGACGCACCAGGTCGATGCGTCTAACGGCCAAGCATCATGCCACTTCCCTAGGGATAGAATCTCATCGGATGCATCTGGTGCATCCTCAAGCGCAGGAACATCTCAGAGTCCATCATGTGATTTTTTTGTAGATCGCTGGGGTCATAGATTGTACAGCTGCGTTCTTGATAGTTATTTGCTTTGAATTGAGAGTTGCTAAGAATGCCCCAAAAAGGGAAGAATGGGACTATGAAGGTACCACAGCACTTGTGTAAACATATATAATATGATATGATTTAATCCTTGGAATGGGAACAACACTGCTGCTTAAACCTGCAGTCATGTCAACAGCACTCAAACCGGAAGTTTGATATTCTCAACTCTGAAAAGATCAATTTCTGAAGGATGAAAGACCAACCCGTACTATCATTAGAGTCAGAGAAATCGTACTAGCTGAAGGGCCCCGTAGAAACTCGTTCTTTGTTTCTATTGTGGCGCTTCCATCGACATAAGAAAATAGCATATGAATGCATATGAATCGAACAAATCAAAAAACTCGAGACAATTAATTAAAACAATTTGTCCTCAGTTTGATATTGAGACGCCACAAATTAGAAATGCCAAGCTTCGACGTACGAGCCTGTCATCACCTGGGACATGCGAACCATTACACGAACCAACAAATCTGCATCGTGCTGCGTGCGATAGGTTTACTTGTTTGAGTATTGTTGAATCGTGTACAGTCTTGGCGGGTGACTTCTAGATTGATAGTTTGTGATGGTTTGTGATGGTTTGTGGAATACAGAACTATTTTTTCCCAGTCATTGGAAGTAGTAGATACCTCACGTCTAATACACCGCATATCTCTGAACTTATCTTTAGATGTTTTGAATCCTGCACCACAGCGCATCCTTCTCCCCGACTCTCTCTCTCTCTCTCTCTCCCTCTCTCTCTCTCTCTCTCTGAATTTTACGCAGGCCATCATTTCTCTTGCCACCTATGCGTTGTTGACAGTCAGAAATTCCTTGGAGTCCGTGTGCAAAAAAAACATCAGCAGGACCTGTGCAGAAGACAAGGACAATACTTCTTGAGAAACTGGTCCTAAACAAGGCCCTTTGATATCTTTACCTGTGCAAATCTTTCATAAAATTCATATAACTTTCATAAACTCATAACCATGTACAAAAATTGTACAAATATAATCACTATTGAATACTTATGGATACTTACAGCATATACTGCACATAAAAGTAATATAATATCTTATCATCTTGTCGATTCCTGTCGTACAGGCAGATTTTGACCGGCCAAGGCACGACAGCAAAACTGGGATTGAAGGCAAGGCCCTCGACAAATTCGTGATCCCCAGTGCCAACTGAACTCCTAAGGCAGTCAGTCTGTCAAGATCTGTCAAGTTGGCTTCTCATTTCACATTGGCATCACATGCTTCACATATCTTCACATTAACTCATGCTAAACAAATCTAAACAACAAGTTTGCTGCTGAATCCAGTCTTGTGATAGTCCTTTGCGTTGATAATCTACAAAACGGGTGCTCGTCCAAATTTAAACACACGCCCGGTTTAGATGCCCTGGCACTTCATTTATCCAATGGTTCGGCTTGGGCCTATCCATTAAAATCATTAAAGTAGCTTTCATGCCCAATTGCCAGCATTGGTTGCACACTCAATTTCGGGGGGGGGGTGAATCGCATGCTGAGTGTCTCCAAGGTTTTGCACAAAGAATCTCTATCCTCGCCTGAGAGCGGGCCGATGGGGACCGGGTTGCGGACCACCGTTTTGGTTTAAGGTGCGGCCAAAGCTGTTCGCTGGTCTACAGCCAGTTCAGAGAAACATGTCCTGTACAGCCAAGGGTCATTACCTTCCAGCCCCCACACATGCACGTCGCAAGAACTGCATATCTTTGATAGGTTTCAATAAAGCGGGCTATGCGGCTAGCGGCTATCCCAGTTAAGTTTCCAATGTCCAAACTCCTATTGAATTTCTTCCGTGTCACTTCACTCCTGACTTTGAATGATGGCCTCTGATAGACTCTTGGAATATGCTTGGAGGATGCGGTCCAAAACACGAATCAGCTCACAACCAGGGCAAGTGATCTACACTCAAAATAGCTTGATGTGCGGTACATTGGATCACCATTTAAGCACGTCTAGTTGACTCATCACTGAAAAACCCAGGTTGCATGGAGCCTCTTAGTCTTCCCCTCATGGTCTCATGTCCTAATCCCACCATCTTGTAACTCCAAGTTGCAGTGCGTCAGCTGAAGCCGCACAAACGGCTTGGCCTAGGAGACCCACAAGTGGCAACTAGCAGCATCTTTCTCTGACACTTCCTTGACACAAAAGGGGCATGACATGTCCAAAAATGTCAAAAAGACCTGACACATTGTGTCATGTCCATAAATTGCCTCTGCTGATTTGAGCTCAGTGAACAGTTCGGTCAGGATATGGCGAACCAAACATTCCATATCATTCCATTACAGCCATGACATCCCATTCCTATTGTCTAAAGCCGAGGTACTGGGATGATGCGTAGGGTGGCAGATACCAAAATTCCATGAGTACCATGGCTCCAGGGCAAGGTGTGGAACAGCTCCTGCACCAAGCACAGAACATAGTAATAAAATGTAATAAATTTGACTAGTACTGTTTAGGGATCTTGGGGTACGGGTAACGAAATGTAACGAATGGGGTGAGATGTTGATCAGATTGATTAGTTTGATAACCGTTCATTTCATCATGCATTAAGCCTACAGCACACCAATGCACACCATGTTGCTCCTTATCACTCTCCTCAGTGACGCTTTGCACCTGCCAACCCGGTAGACGTGTCAGTGGTTCCCTAGTGTTCCCAAACCGTCCCTAACGTTCCCTACTAGATGGTAGGTGTAAGAGTGTAAGATGTGGTTGGGTTGTAGTGGTATCTCAACGCTCAGATCAGATCTGCAGGTTCGTCGATCAGGTGACTCTTACTGGCTGAGGATCAAGATAGACATTGTAAGTGCTGCTAGGTACTCGCAAGGAAACATAATTCTTGGTTATTCTTGTTCCTTGATGCCCTCTTGAACTCTTGGTTTATGCTTCTGTCTCATGTTCAGTCATTTTTCTCTCACTTTTGAAGCGGACCTCACCGGTGCAGGTTACAATCTCGTAGCATTGGCCTTGGGTGGATCGATGCAAGATAACGCTGCCAAAGCCCAATACATCAAACACGTGCAGAGGCTGTGAAGGGTTGATTTGCTCGGACTGTGCAAACAGTAGGGACCATTAAATGTCACTCAAATCTGACACATACAGTACTGTCTGCAGAGCAATCTCATTGTGAAAGGGCCACGCGAGGTCTCTAGGCCAAAAATGGCAAATATTGGCAAATGTCTCTTGGGAAGTCCATCAGAGATCTATTCTGGCACATTTAGGGGTACACTAGATTGGGCTCGAGGAAGGCATCAAGGCAGCTCCCTTTTGGTTTTTATCCCTTTGGATCCGTTTTGGTGGGTTTCATGATAGTTTCATGTGATGCAAAAAGACACTCTGCTTTACTCTGCAGGTGCCCTGAATTACGAATCCGAGCTGGAATATGATACGAATATAATTATACGAGTATGATTTCTTAAACTTTCATGTTTGACAGAGCGGCCCATGGAGGGCCCCCCGCTTCATCTAGGTGTGTTTTACTTTCTCCAACGAAAAACTAACAAAGAAAATCAAAGAATGCGTTCCAGGTGTGTTTGGACATCTGTATTCGCCACCAACCTTTCTTATCAAGGATATCCAACTCAAGGATCAATTTCGCCCGATTTGCCACGTTCTGTTTGCTTCGTTCTAATCAATATAATCAATTCTAAATCCTTCTATTCGTTCTATGATTCTACAGTTTTCAACAAGATTTTCAACAAGATTCACCAAGCATGTACCGAAGTTCAAATTTCATTGAACATGCCGTACTTCCATGAGGTGGACTCAATGCCACAGCCCATCAGCAACCTCGTGGCACTGCATGGTCTCAACACATTGGAATCTCGAGTCAATTCTTGACCTTTCTATACAGATCTCAGATCTATACGTACCTTTCTAACCTTTCTATACTTTTCTTGATCTCTCTTGGTCTCGATCTTCTTTCCCAAAGTTGGATCCAGGATCCTCTCTTGTGAAAAGGGAGGGAAAATATGAGAAAATATGAGAAAATTGCTCTCTTGGATGACACGGAGCCCGTGGTGTAGAGGCTTTGCAATCTTTGCATTCAAGCAACCCACCTACCGTCAGGTCATCAAGTTCAGGAACGCATGGGACGGAGTAGCCTTGCCTGGACCAAGGCCGTTCCCGCTGCGGTCAATCAGTTGATAGTAACCCCAATAACAATGAATTACATTGACAATTTACATCAATTTACAATTACATTGAATTACAATGGCAATTTACCGCTTGCATCCACTTGCTACATATCAAAGTTGCTGAATAAACCATCCACAGATCCTGGCACAGATATGTTTCATTCTGTTACTTTGCGGGCATCAAATATTGCAACAGGATAAATCTGGGCTTCTGACGAGAGCAAGAAATGGGACAACTCCACCATGCGCAGGCGTGGTTCGACTACAGCAAACCCCTTCTCTGTGTCCACCTGGCAGGGACGATTTTGAACCCGCGCATGGTTTCAAGTTTCAAGGATACGAAACGTCGAACATTAGTTTGGGAGTCTTACTGTAACAGCAGGATCTAAACCTGTAATGACATCAGTGACCAACTCACAAAGCACTTTCCTAAAACCGTCAATGTGTTGCCAAAGTATGCCAAAGTCCTTCAACACTGAGAGGAATTTGTTGATGACCCAAAAGCCGCTCCGAGACCTTGTACCACCTCTGGAAGGGGCACACACACACACACTCTCTTGCTGCAATAACTCATTGCGGAGCCATGAACAAACTATTCCAAGATCTCGGTTCCTGTGACAAACGATAACGAATGCTGAGAAATATGGTAAAACCTGGTAAAACCGTTGGTTTCAACCCGTCCATTGTAACTCAGCTCGCTCCTCCACGAGGTTCTTCAGTTCGCTGGTGTCGATCTTCTGCTTTCGAGGAGCTGAGCGGTCAGCAATCCAAAGCATGGGATGGGATGGGTACTAAACTGGACATCGAGTTTCTCGGAACTTTTTTGTGATCTTACGTAGAATTTAAAATATTTAAATGCGGAACTTAAAAAGAGTCTAAATATGTTTAAATGTTCTGTAAGCTACAAATGATTCGCGTACCTTTGATCACCTTACTAACTATATTCCGGTATGGCTGGAAAATGGATGAAACTGGCATGTGTTGAGGTACCAGAAATGAGCAAAAGGGCACATATTTGGCTGCGTTTGATAATAAACAGCCGAGTCTGGGAGAAAGTGTTCTGCAGCAAGAAAATCTCCACTTACTGTAGTCCAAGGATGTCCAAGGCATATTCATAGCAAAAAAACTGAGAAGAGTAATTATACGGCAACTATATATGTAACATTACATTATTATATTATATACATGTATATATATATATATTGTATATTATATGTATTTATCATTTTTTGTATTATTTTATCATAATCCGACATGAACAAAGAACATCAAAGAACCAAATGGTCGACTCAACTCGAGTGTCCACCTGTTTGGTCACATGAAATGAACCAGGAGCATTCCCGGCATTCCCCTCTTGGATTTTGCTGTCCATAATGTTCACAATCCAACCATGTCCAACCCATCCCTGCCCACTAAGCATCACATAAGTTCCGTATAAGATCAATAAGTTGTGACTAAGTTGTCACTAAGTTGTGACTAAGTTGTGACGAGGTGCCCAAGATTCGGGAACTAATGCGCTCCCGATCAGGTCGCGATGTAAAAAGCTGAGCGCCTTCCCCTGCTTGGCTCCTCAGCATCCATGGACAGCATCAAATCGTCTGCGCTCACCTACGATGCTATGCACTATGAGATGCTAGGAGTCCGTTTCAAGATGTTCAAAAGAGACCTTTGAGACCCTTTGAGCTGCTGGTGATAACTTGCCTCATTCCCACATCCCAGCATGCAGTGTTGTGTTTGATCATCCTGGGAAAGTTGGTAAACACTCCCCCATTTGGCGCTGCTTAATGTTTGAGATTTTAAGCAAGGGTCTTGACACTCTGCGCAACCTTCTCCACGCGTTTTGCATGCTCTGCCTTTGCTTCTCCTGATTGTCAGCATAGACAGCATAGAATTGCATGAAACAGGTGCCAAGAGTCAAGTAGAATCACAAGATTGAACTTCACTTGATCAGAGGATGTCAATGATGATGGATTTGCTAGCCTACGACGTCCCAGATATCTCCTTTTGGGACAATGTCCCCTGACGTGTTGATGTTAATGTTCCAGCAGAACAAAGGATCTATGATTATCGCTATGGACTCGGCAATCGTTCACTAGCGCAACCCGAAAGAGTGTAATGATCGACATAGCGTGCAAAGAACTTGTTTCACCAACCTGCTCCTACAGATTAGAGACCAGACAATGCACTCTTGAGAAGACTCCGACATCGCAACATATTCTCAAAACTATTCCTGCAGTTTTTCACCCTTTTCATTCCCCTTTCAGTATAGTTATCGCGATTTATCGCGTGGCATCGTCGTTAGGGCCATCGCCCCAGAGAAAAAAGTAAAACTGTCCTTCTGCATTCTGCTTTGTCTGGGGATCACACAGGAGCACATGTGTTACATCATGATACAGTGCATCTTACACCATCGCAGCAGGTGAAAATCCGAGTGTCTGGAGACTTTGAGCAAGGGAGCTTCTCTGGTGCCGCGTGACCATTCCACAAAGAAGATCACAATCGAGATGGGCAGAAAAAAGATTGCCTCGAGAATCAGTGCTACAATTTCAGGTTGGCAGGAATTGTGGACTTTCGCAATGTTGTTCTGTCATGTTTCTATCGTGATGGATCACGCTCTTTCTGATCAACTCGCCTTTAGTTGGACTCTTGGGCTTCCTGAACATAGTTCCTTTCCGCTAAACTTTCTACAATCATCGTCCAATGCGTCCTCATCGAAAACGTAGTTTTGATTACACCATGCACGGCTTCGCCCGTCGCCTGAACTATGACATAGACCTGATCGTGAAAGAGCAGCCTACCCAAATCCTTAGCTAACGCAGGAGAGTCAGCGACTCTGCAGCCCAAAAAGATCCACCCCATCAAAGGCTCTAGATGGCTCTAGTACTTTGGTGGCTCCAATGCCAGACCCATTTGTGGTGGACATGTGTGGACTTTGGTTTGACAATTTGAATCGTGGCTGTCTGCCATCAATTCATCTCTTCCACACTTGGACCCTTGAAGTTACAGCGCCAGCATCAGCTACGAGTAGTGTTGGTTATTGTATCCACATGTATCCACCTAGATGACCAGAACTCAACTTTTACAAAAAAAGGAGAGCTAGAAAACACTGAAGTCAGGATTCTCTGAGTTGGATTTTGATGACCTATATAAAAACAGTAGAAACATGTATGAAATCATTGAACACGTGACTCGTGACATATGGGACAAACATGGACAAACATGACAAAAGGCTTGAGGTGATCCTGAACACCACAGCATCTTGTGACCAAGAGGCTGAAAGTAGGAATCCCAGTCCCATCTCCCTGGCGGCTGGGAAACACAACAGGGGCGATTCGGACACAGAAAATGCCACTGATTGAAAATGATTGAACCATATTGAACCTATAACAGAAACATATATTGAAACTGTGTATGTTTGTGAATTATTAGAAAAACTATTAGAAAGTACAAACGACATCAAACGACCCGAAGACTTTCTGAGAGTGACTGGTCAAAATCATTTGCGGGCATGTACTACGGTACAGCAACACAACAAAGCGATGGTGCTTGGCAATGGGGCCACAGAGTTCTTGCTGATTTGCCACTGTGTCAATCGGAGACAATCCGTTCAAGTCATAGTCGACTGCTTGAAGCCACCATATGCTTTCATTGGATATCTCACGACTTGCTACGTCCCAAGGGCCCTTTGCCTCCGTCCAACAGCTATGCCCGGAGAGAGAGCTGGTGAGCATGTGAAAAAACTGCGGAACCCAAACACTGGACGTCACTGAATCGGAATTTGATGAAAGATCCGAACAGTGGAGTGCAAATTCAGATTGATCGATCAAGAAAAAGGGGAAGAGATGGAAAAAGATATCTTAGGCAGCACCTGCAAAGAAAAAAATGGTCACTGATTGCTCGAATGCTTCCATTTCCTTCCGTTCAAGTCTCTCTTGAAAGAAACAACAACTCTGGGGGAAAATTTTGGGGAAATTTGTTCAGTATCTAGTATCGTGAAACAGTTTCTCAAGTTGGTTTCCCAATACACCATCTCATGCGTTCCAACTTGTTGCAAACAAAACCAAAAAATACCGCATCAGCAGCCCTTGCCGGTTTGTCAGGTTCCGGAAGTCCCTGGAGTCAAACATCCGTCTGCTAAACTACATGTTTTTGTCATATTATGAGTTCATATATGTTCATATAGATGTTGGTAGATTCGCAGATGTTCAAAGATGCTAAAAACGATGAGCGACAATGCCCTCGTGCGAGGGAAACAAACTCAAGAACACCACGGCCACATTTTTTACATAGTACTTAGTACTTCCATGCTTTTCTGCGTAGACGCCGTATACGCATCCGCATGTTGATCTCCGAACTGCATCCAAAAATTTACTAACTCTCAACTGACCATGACTAGAATCCAATCTGTTGCAGTGCATCGAGCAAAGCTTCTGAACCTTTTTCCCCTTCCACATCCATCGATGTTCCCGCAAGCAACTCTAAGCTCAACCCCACGGATCTGATTGGTTCGCGCAAAGAACTGTCAAGTTTTCGCCCGAAAAGAACGAACCAACACTTTCCGTGGCATTCATGGCTGCATCCCATTTATACTCAGTGAGAGATCATTCTCCAGTTCACATTCTCTTGCAAAAAGGTTTGAGTTCGAATGGTCAGTGGAAAAAACAAATCCACTAACAACGTACAAAAGAAAGAAGGGCTTGAGGTCCACACCGGCCTGTTGTTTTTTCGATCGTTATCATCGTTATCTACCTGCAAATATATGCACATATCACATATATCATCTTGCCTGCTAGACATGGTTGTTTTGAGTCTAATGGTCAAGTCTGCATGGAGACATCATTACCTGGGTAATCCTACATGGAAATATAGTATATTGTTCCTTAACGTTCCTTGCACAGGCTGGGCCCTCGCCATCTGGGTTGTACCATGACAGTTCTCACGTCTCCCCAATCAAACACATGGTTTGGATTGGAGAAAAAATGCTGGTAGTTATAGTTTGACAAACCTTAGAGGCGCCTTTGACACCAGACCTAGTCATACAAGTTGTGTTGCAAATAGAAATAGATAGTAATAGTGTGACAAAGCATATTGATGCCCGGCCCAACTCTGCCTAGAAGGTTTGATCCACAGTCGGCTCAATATGGTTCCATGCACCCGACAAGAATCAGAACTGTTGGACAGTGTTATTTCAAAAGCACCTTTAATTTCGTTGGCAACACCATGTATATATGGTGAAATATACACACATGTAATCACATATATCACATATAGTGCGAATATGTGCGAATACAATCGAATACTAATTACTGTAATTACTTCATATTACATGTCTTAATATGATGAATCTGGTTAAGTCCACAAAAAACAAGAAGTATTGTCCCGGCAAGAGACCCCAAACAGTGTGGGGGGGTGGGAGGATAATGTATGACAATGTTGTTGTTGGTGATGATGATGATGATGATGATGATGATGGTGATGATGAGGATGAAAATGGGGAGACGATGATGTAGAGGATGATGATGTTGCGTTGCGGACGATGATGTTGATGATAATAATGATGGTGAGGATGAGGATGATGATGATGATGAAGATGACGATGATGATGATGATGATGATGATGCTGATGATGACGATGACGATGACGATGGTGATGGGAATGGTGCTGGTGATGATGATGATGATGATGATGATGATGGTGATGATGGTGATGATGATGGTGATGATGATGATGTTGATGTTGCGGACGATGATGTTGAGGATGATGCTGATGTTGAGGATGATGAGGTGCAGGAGGATGATGATGTTGCGGAGGATGAGAAGGAGGGAGATCACGATGTTGAGGAGGATGATGAAAAGGACGATAATTTTGCGGAAGATGAGGTGGAGGAGGACGATGTTGCGGAAGATGAGGTGGAGGATGATGTTGCGGAAGATGAGGTGGAGGAAGATGATGTTGAGGATTATGATGTGAAGGGGGAGGAAGATGATGATGTTGGGAATGATGATATGTTGAGGATGATGATGTTGAGGAGGAGGACCGATCCCAAGACCTAGGACCACACTTTGTGCGAGCCTGCGCAGTCGAAATTCATGTCAACATTTTGCAAGAGCCACTTTAGGCGGAAATTTACAGGTAAAATGACGCCGACCAGAACCGGGGTGCAGACATTGCGCGAGCCTGCGCAGTCGCAAGGCACTTGGAGATTTCACAAGAGCCACTTGATGCGGAACTTTACAGGAAAAATGCCGCGGCCCAGCTGGAGCACCCTGATCAAGCACCGGCCTTAACACCTACAAGTACTGTAAGAACCCCTCACTTTGGACACACTGTTTGGGGAAAACTTGGTAAACATTGTTCAACTACAGTTATAAGATTCCACACCTCCATTCATCTCCAGTCCATGGCCATGTCCCCAACAGCCCTGGAAAGCCCAAATTGGAAAACAGTCAGCAAATGACATGCCCAAGAACTCCGCTGACACAACGAAAGAAGCGCTCACACACAACACGCGGAGTTGTAACGTACATATAGTTGTACAATGAAGGCAAACAGCGCAGACTGTGGACATGCTGATGTTTGGATCATCATGTTTGGGCATACCAAGAAAATGAATGAACATGATATCCTAAGAAGGTTGTCGCAGCCACAATAAGCCTTCAGAAAAATGTCGGAAAATTTGGTTTCGTCGATTGGACCAGTTGAAAAATATGTTTGCATTTGCGAGGCCTTCACTTGTCAACGTGTCTACGGAGTCAAATTTCTACGCTTAAGCACGACTCAGAACTCCACGGTGTAAAATCTGCACCAGCTGCAGGAACAAATTTTGAAGAGCTACACCATTAGACGTCTTACTGTCCCGAGAAAGCGATCCTCATCTGTGCCTCAAGGTTAGGATCCAATCCTCATCTAACCAATTTCATGCAAACAATTGTCTGTGGTTGCAAGTAAAATTCTGGTTTGTAGTATGACCAGAACGGAAAAGGACACTTCAAATTGACTAGACTCAGTGTTTCCTGTGAATCACAAGGTTCAAGTACCTGAATACTTTCAAATCATAATCTGAATTCGCTAGATTGCTTCGCCTTGCTTAGAATCTCTTCGAAAAGAATCTTGCCACCCTCATCCGCATCTCCATCACAGCGACTCTTTAATCCTCACATGGATCCCTCCAAGCATCTCCCATCTCCCAGCCACATTTCCAAAGCATATCTGCCTTTAGGTCTGCCTTTAGGCGTGTTTGGCCTCGTGCCAGGACTCGGCCACCTCCAGCGCCCCATCGAATGCTTGAAGCTGATTTGCTGCACATTGCAACTTTGCTATACTTTGCTTCTATGTTCCCAAATTTTCCCAATGTTCTCTATAGCATCTTGCAACAAATTCTACTTTTTCACCTCATCGATATATATATATATGTATATATGATATATATATATATATATGTGATATAATATATTTATATATGATATAATGTATATATATATCTTTAATATAATGTGTATATATATTTAATATAATGTATATATATATATATATATATATTTAAAAAAAAAAATGCATACATATAAAATAAATATAATGTAATATGTAAATATATAATGCCTAAAATATTAATATATATATATATATTTATTTATTTACATATGTATATTATATATATAAAACATCACCACCATTTTAAGGGAGGGACGTACCCAAAATGTAAGCTACATTTTGCAAACTGTTTTTGAGGGGGGAATTGAAAATGTAAGCTTACAGTTTGAAGGTATTTTGAGGACCCTCCCCACAAAAAAACGATACCTGGGGGACGTTCAGCGGAAAAAATACATTTAAGGGGGCCCCAGAAAATGCATCTTACATTTTTGTAAGGTCCCCCCCTGAAAAGTACCCTTAAAGGGGTGGTGATAAAATAACTCTGCTTTGCCGGCCGCATGGCCAAGCCTTGACATCGGCAAGCAGCGGCACAGAGAACTTGTAGTCGTCCAGGAAAGGATCCTCCATGACGCGCCTTGGCAGACGATGGTTTCAAAACAGTTGGGATCTCCTGGACTTCTGCGTGTTGCGATCGTGGCATACTTCCGGAACCCCAAAAAAAATTGAGGGAGAGGCTCAGCAAAATCCACTGACCCATTCCTACATGTGTCCAAGAGGGTGTAAATATCATTGCGTTGTTGAGATGCAGTACTCTCAAACATTCTGGGTGGAAGGCAATGACCATGACAAATCACAAATTTGTAGAAAGATTACTCCGAGAAGAAACCAATTGATTGGCACGTGCGCAATGGGCTGCCAGATCTGTGTCATGTATATATCATCACCAGCGTTTTAAGAAGGAGGGACGTACCCAAAATGTAAGCTACATTTTTCAAGGTGTTTCTGAGGGGGGGCCTTGAAAATGTAAGCTCACATTTTGACGGTATTTTGAAGACTCTCCCCACAAAAACGACACCTTGGGGACGTTCAGCAACCAATTTTACATTTAAGGGGGGTCCCCAAAAATGTAGCTTACATTTTGGTATGGTCCCCCCCTGAAAAGTGGCCTTAAAGGATCCTTAAAGGGGTGGTGATTATATATCTTTTCTGATGTCTACTTGTTGCTCCACACTCAGTTTAGAAGTCAAACTTCCGACTAATGGACAGACGCAGCAACAGCGATGAGAACAGTTAAAGAGTTACAAGAGAAAAAATCAGAGTAGTGAGTCAGGAGAAAGCAGATCAGCGCGCGAAAAGGTAGAAAAGTCACGAAACACTGTTTGTTTCTCATGTTTTGTGGCTGCGGAGGGTCGAAAAGTAGGCTCACGAAAGCGGCGGGTGCGGAGCTATCTGGTCGGATGAGAGATCAAAAAATGCACGCGGTTGTGGCGCGAAGCGCATCTCGAAGTAAAAAAGTAAAAATGGTTAAAGCATCTCCGTTTTGGAGCACTTTTGGAAGTTGAGCTGTTGAACTCGCGCGAAACACATTTCGAAATCGGAATGCTAAGAACACTGCGGGTTCGGAGCACTTTTGTCAGTTGAGATGTTTCAAAAAAATGAACACCGTAGTGGCGCGAAGCACGTTTCGAAGTCAAAATGCGCAAAGCACACCAGTCTCAGAGCACTTTTGGAAGTTGAGCTGTTGAAAAGCGCGCTCCGTTGTGGCGCGAAGTGCGTTTCGGTTCAAGAGTCGTTTTGTGTAACAGGCGCAATGGATTCTGCACCTTGTCCAAAGCGAGCAGAACGTGAGGGTTTGTAGCAGTTGCAAAAACGATGGCAGGCGTGGGACGTTTGAAGAGGATCTGCAAAGATGCATCTCGCGGAGCATCAGATCTTCAGGTTTGCCAAGATAATTTTTGCGTGACAGGCACAGCATCTCGCATGACCTGCCTTCACTTTTTCGTTGCAGGCACATTATTTTAGACAGATGGGGTGGAAAAATTGCAAAATGCATTGCTACGACGCCGTCGGCTCTGCAGTCAACTTTCCATTTTTGAAAAGGAAATCTGGCAGAATTGCTTCGTTTTTGATGTTTCAAATTCAAAATTTAGGCAGTCTGGCAGAATTTCTTTGTTTTGGAGCTGAGAACTTCTATCTTGTGAGGAAGTCTCGCAGAATTTCTTCATTTTGGACTTGTCAACTTATCTTTTGAAGGAAATCTCGCATAATCGCTGACAGATAAATAGATAGGCAAATAGACAGATAGACAAATAGGTAGTCAGATAGACACATAGTCAGATAGAAAGAAAGATAGATACAGAGACAGATATATAGACATCTAGATAGAGAGCCCAATCAGGTGGATAGACAGACAGACAGATAGACAGGTAGACAGATAGCCAGATAGTCTGAGTCTGATAGATGAAGAGGCAGATAGATAGATAGATAGATAGATACATAGACAGACAGATAGCTAGATAGATAAGCAGAAGGAAAGATAGATATATAGATAAACAGATAAACAGTCAGATGCCCAGGGAGATAGATATTCAGATAGATAAATACAATAATAGATAGACAGATAGATAGACAGATAGATAGGCAGAAAGATAGAAATATAGAAAGAAAGATAGAAAGAAAAGATAGACAAATAGATGCTGTACATACATAGAGAGAGGGAGAGAGATAGAGATCGAGAGACACAGAGAGAAGGAGGCAGAGAGAAAGAGAGAGAGAGAGAGATAGAGATAGAGATAGAGATCGAGAGACACAGAGAGAAGGAGACAGAGAGAAAGGGAGAGGGAGAGAGAAAGAAAGAGAGAGAGATAGAGAGAGAGAGAGACTCAGAGCCTCAACCACTTTTCGGTCCATCAGCTCGCTCCACAATCCATGAATCACAACAACTCACCTCTCCTATAGGTTTCCTATCATTGAAACTTCTATAAACAAAGATAAAATGTGGGGGATTGTAAAAATAATCTCATCAAAAGTCCATTGACAGCAAGTAACAATGACCCTGTTCTGACGCTTTTGGTATCTTTCATCGTAAAGGTGTTGTTCATGGAACGTCTGTTGCCCTGCAGTAGCATCCCTCGTCAATCCCCTTTCACTGTTGACTCTGCTCGACTCAACAAACTTTCTGCTGGGAGTGGCACTTCACTGCACTCTTCGCTTTCTGCACGTTTTCCTGCAAACAGCAGCATGTTGGGATTTAGATTTAGATCTGGATTTCTGTATATAGTGGGCATCAAAGCGGGAAATCCAGGGAGATCTTACAGCCGAATCAATGGCAACAGTACCAAGTAGTCTGGTCTAACAGATTCACAGTACAATCACCGCTCACCTTCTTGCAAGCCGCCATTGCAAGTCCATGCAAGACTTGCTGACCCTATACTGCTTTTCAAGTACGTGCCACCAAGATAACCCAAAACTGACTGAAGAGCCGGACATGACATCATGCATCATAGATTGTTGATGACCTTGACAACAACATACAACAACCATCAACTACCCTGTTTATGCCACGACCATCTACGACCATAAGGTCACCAACCCAGAAGGTGGTCCAAATAAAGCCTCAGGCCCTTCAAAGATAAGCTCGTCATGGACCTGTTCGCTGCCGGGGTTCTGAGAAAGGGTTTTGGATCTGTCAGGCACCACACACCGACTAAACCAGCATCCAACTCTTATTGGATGTGAGCTAGCTTTGGGAACACTTTCTGGCCCGCACCCATGCCCAAACAGATTGGAAGGGCTTCAACTTTCACTGCTTGTTAGTAGAGGCATGGGAAAAAAATGCCAGTGGCGCTGGAAAGTCCAAATACGCAAATCGGTTCGTTGGAATGAGTAGAAAAAGATAGAAAAAGAATGTCTTGGATCATAGCATGTAACCCCTGATACCCCTGTTCGATTTGTAGGGAGATCATCAGCACTCTGAGTAGAGGTCAGGCCTGCAGCACCATGACATACCCCAGCTCCTTCAGTTCCGGATCCGTTTCGGCCTCGAGAGGCTGGGTGTATTCCAGGCATTCAAAGCTTTGTTCCGTTGCGTTGTGTTTGTGGCTATCCACGGGTCTATAGGACTTCAGGGTTTAAATATGTTTAAATTATTAAATCATTTTAAATTACTCTTTAGATCTCTTCAGTTTGTCTTCAGAGAGTTGACTAGAAGTGGTGTTGTGGATAAACCCTTCAGTCTTTGTCGAATCCAGAGTGCATCAACCAATGAAGTAATGAGAAGAACAAATCAACCGTGGCGGGAATGATCAAAGTTGCTATGTTGATCCATTTTGCCATGGTAGCAGCGTGACATCATGCAAATTCTCTGGTCTACAGTGAAGTCATTGATATGTGACATGTGCTCCACTCCAGCTTCCGCCTGCCCAGCATCTGACGTATGGTCACCCCATGGCCTTGACCATGGCCTCTGCCACCAGATCTGCTGATCCGCCCTGCACCGGCGAGTTATTTGCCTGTCGCTTTGCGGCAAAGTACTTGCGGAACCTGGCACTGAGCTGCATAGATCTCTGCTTTCAGCGTTCAAGCGCGGGAAAATCTAAACCTATAAGCATTTCAAAGCGTCCGGATGCGTCTGGGGAGTGTTCATTTTCATATGGCACAAACATGCACAGACTAGTTACCCCTGCATAGAGACGATCAACATGGATTGACTGCGTTCGCACTGGGGGTGAGCCGATTTGTATCCGGAGGTGTTCATGGCTTTTGAAGCACATGTCAAATCCTGAAATACACAGCCAGCCTTCATTCATGGGATGCAAAAGACTAAATCCTTGAATACATGTTAACACTCTACATACAATACCAAGCAGTCACTTGCCTGAAAATAAACGACAGTAAGCTGGCTTGTACTATCAACATCTATCGACGTTGTCCATTACATCTCGGCTTTTGCTTTTAGGAGTTGTGCCTCTGGATTACCCATGTTGTGACGACATGATACACTCACTAAACCACACATGGCAAACACAAGCACCACTGTATGCACAACCAAGGAAAACATAACATGGACCATTGCATGTGTTGGCATAAGAGAGTGTCAACTGCCAACTGTGCCAACAGTGGAACCATTGGGACTGCTTTCAAAGGTACATCTCTTGAAATAACTTCCACATTGATATCGTCATATCGTTGTCATCTAGGAACTGGAGAAGAAATTAAATGAACACGAGGGGCCATGAAGTTATATGAAACTGTACGTCAAAACTTGATTTATTAATCTACATGGTAGTTCATGGCTGTTTACGGAACAATCGCTGCAAGTTCGAAAGATTTCCAGAGCAAACGACATCCTGGCAATGACATTGAAACAAAGTGAATGGAAATTGGATGAAATATGATGAAAGTAAGGCCATTGAGATGCATTGAGTACCTGCGAAACTTAAGTCCACCTATCGTCCACCAGCCCATGAACCATCAACCCTCATCAACCCTCATCAACCCTTTGGATCCGTCCATGTAGGGCGTACCTTTTCTTTTCCTCTTCAGTCCTCTCAGGCCTCGCGGCACTTCACAGACACTCCGACTCCAACATCATCCCATCGGGATCGCGACAAAAAGGGACAAAACGGACAGCTGGGTCTTGACATGTCTTGACATTATATTTTTTTTCCATTCTGCCGCATTGAGAGGTCTCGCGCGGTCATGCGAAGGAATTCTATGTTCAGCGTCCCTGATAGTCGGGAAGGAACGACTCACGGGAAATGCTCTTCGATACACTCTGTGCATCGGTAAGCCACTGGCTCTCAGTGACCGTCAAAATTTCGGGGCGACGAACGCCCTTGGAAGATGCGCGGTGAGAGAGTCCTCTCACAAGTGCAACCAACATAGTGCGACAAAGGGCACTCGTGTACTCCTTAGCCGCTGCTGTACGGAAAGCCCCATTGGAGGTGCGTCCCATGAGTTTCGTAGTCGGTCGCGTACGCCACAACTCCATGCCATCAACCAGGGCCTGCTCCACGATCTCGGGGGAGCACAGGTTCAAAGCGCGCAAGCAAGTAGGTTTGCTTCCTTGTGCGCCAAACAAAAACTGCTCGATGTAGTGTCTATGAGCCTCAGGGAGGTTCATGATCCACTCTTGGTGCGCCACAGTACGCCAAACCGAAGCACGGTCTGAATCTCCATTCTCCCAGGGGTGCTCCATCAACGCACCTCCACCTTCCAGAGTGACCGTGACCTCGATGCGCCATGAATTAAACAGCAACGTTGTACCTGTCGCCGTTTGCCTCAGTTCCTTCCCTGTACGATGAGGTAGAATCCATGGCTGCTCGGCGCTGCGAAGTGGTCGTGGACCTTGTGCTTCAGAAAGCTCCAAATTGCGAGCAGCTGACCATGTTTCACAAGGCGGCCCTGTTAAGACACCCGCAATGAGTCCTTTCCTTGCCAAGCTCAAAACCACATTGTAGTTGGATCCCTCGTCCAAATTGCCAAGGACAGGATCAACTGCTGTGTCAAGCGAGATCATACGCAGTTTGACACCTGGCCAGAGCTTATGCCCAATATGCTCGAGCCACCAGTGACAATCTCCGATACGACGTCGCCCACTGAACAAATGAAGGATCCAAACATACTGCTGACCATCAAGCAGCTGGATGGGAACCATGGTGACAATTGTGGAACTGAAATCTTGGCTGTAGCAAGGGAGCCAGCAACAAACCTTGTCCACGAACACAATCCAGTATTGGCTCACGCTCTGATTGCAAACGGACAGCCGTAGTGATCACCGGAGCATCCCTGTGACCAAGAAAGGCTTCATCCATGCGGCGACGCCAGCAAACAAGACGACCAATAGGGGAGAGATTCACTATCATACGCACTTCACGAACAATTTGGCCAAAAACATCAACTGAAAACATGGGGAAACGAGAAAACCGAAGGTCATCAAGCATCCAAAGAGCAAGCGCCCAAGAACCCATGCCAGAAGGAGCTACAGGAAGCCCTTCACCATCAGCTAATGTTGTAAGATGCCACAGAAGCGCGTCAATGGAGACAAACGAGGCAAGTGCTTCATCATAAAGCGTTCTACATTGCTGTCCCCATGCTTCATCATACTCAAATGTCATACCCTCGAGCTCCCAGAGAGATCGCCAATGCTCCAGCGCCACGTCACGCGATAGACACTGCTGAGCAAGATGGGACTGCACATGTGGAACTTCTGCAGCGGGAAGACGTTGTGGGAGAAGCGCAACATCGGTCTCCTCAATATGAATCGCCTCCTCCCACGGTGATTGAGTCCATGTCAAGCGTTCATAACAGCCTCCTCGCTGCTGCCTACTTTGATGAAGATGAATTTGCAAACGATTGACCGTCCAAAAACATTTCCAACAGGCATTGCAAGTAGTGGAGGACATAAATAGACGTTCAGACGTCGCCTCACCATGAGCAGACCAAAGGTGTGCTCGTAGTGCTTGTGGTTGGTCAAATGACTTCGCGCAGAAGCGGCATTCAGAGCGCACTTCTAACTCACACGGGCTCGAAAGAGCTCTCTCAACAGGAAGCCCACGTCTGCACAGCACACGTTGCATTTCATAGTGAAGTGTCATGGTTTGTCCCATGACATGACCCTGCAGAAGTGCATGCCGAAAGATCCTGCGAACACGGGCTGGACCATGTTTCTGGTTGAAGTCAAGCCACTGGCACACATGCTCAACTGAATCAGTCAAAGGGTCACCAACGTAGAGCGCTTCGTCGATCTGTGACGCCCAAACCAAAGCTTGACGTAACCCAGCAAACCATGAATGAGGAAGGTCAGCAGTGGCCGTCACAATATCAATCAGTGCACGCGGTGCGTCAGCAATCCAATGAAATGCGTATAAAAGCCGAAGTTTGGCCAAACGCATCGCGATTGAAGGAAGACGCCACTGCAGCAAAAGATGATGGTCGGTCATTTGGTCCTCCGTCCAGCAGCCGTTACAGACAATGGATCGAATCCATCGGATGTAAGGAGTGGTCAGTCTGTGCAATTGGGCAGTACTCAACAAAGGCCAGTTGCCAGCACCATGAAGGAGGACAGGAAGGATCAATGCCTCCAGCAAACGCAACCTCGTACTGACTGACAAGTGCCGATTCATGAGGATGACTTTGCGAACTTGTCGATGAGCATGAACCGCACGACAAACACGATGGCGGGTCTCACTGTCGATGCCACCATCAGCCTGATAGGTGGTGCCAAGGTGTTCATATTGCGAGACACATCGCACCTGCTGAGTAGTTTCAGGTAGTGGAATCTTGGCAAACTGATCCAAGAACAACGTGCTACGACACGCAGGTGCACCGGTGCCACGAAATGCAGGCACAACTTCAGTTTTCTTGGGCTTCAAATTCAATGTAAGTCCAAAGGCTTCACAGACTTGTATGGTCATAGTGAGCACACATTGAATCATTGGTACCAACTTCTCCGCTGCCAGCGATACGACCGGCAAAGCGAGGTCGTCCACCCAAGAAACTGGTAGAGCCTGAAGACCAAGATGACCGAAAGCCAGTTGCAACGGCATGTATTGGTCAAGACGTGTTTGCAATTCCTGTAGGACTTGCACCATAAGTGCGTTGAATGCCACATCAGCCAAGGGACTCCCAGGACGGCTACCACGCTCAGTTCGATGTGTCAAGGCAGTCTGACCGAGCGTGTACCAGGTATGTTGGTGGGCATCTTGCAGCAAACGCGCTACAGATGGTGCCATAGTTTTGTCGAGAGGACATGCTTGATCTAGATTCCGTTGGATCTGCGCCACGTCCAACCCAGCTTCTTGAAGCACTTGTCGCAAGGGTGGAGGCAAAGATGAGTCATTGCTAAACACGAAAGTACGGATCATGGAATGAAACGCACTGCGGATATCGATGAAGATCACAGCAGAGGACAGACGATGTTGAGCCGCCAGATCCGTAAACGCTCGAACATACTGTGTGGCAAACAGCGTCGAACACCGTGCAAAGCCACCCAACTGCATCGGTAATCGAACCTGTTGTAGTTGAGGGACAAATTGGCGACGAAGATGAGAGTGGATCAATTTGCCAATCCCATCAATAAGCATGATACCCCTCATGCCATCTATGTTCTGACTGGCCTCCTTTTTCGCAATCGGATGGAGAATGCCTCCCTTGCATTGTATCGGTTCGGCTCCAAGGAGCCAGATTTTCAACATCAGGCGATGCAAGATGTCAGCATGTTGATGACAAGCTGACTTCAAGATTGCCGGCGGGACTGAATCAATGCCCGCTGCCTTGTTGGTTTTGATGCGACAACCATGCATCTCAACATCCAGTCTGGAAGGTAGGTCGGCAAGAGAAACTGCAAGAGGCAATTCATCTGCTGCATCACGTTGATGTGTGTGGCAGGCATCCAAGAGCGTCTCAAAGGTAGTCGCAGAGCCTGCCTCAAGAGCATCATAATGATGGAGTTGCTCTGCAATCGTTGGACCTGTGCAACGAAGGTTAACACGTCTCTTGCATCGCCATCTTGGCAAGGCGTGTTGGATCGCAGCCCACAAGGCCTGGCAACCCTTTCGCGATGCTTCACCCGCCTGCTCAGCCAGGCTGGCATAAAATTGGGCGTCATCTTCTCGTACTGCGGCAACAACACGAGGGGCTAGGTCAGCATACACCCAAAGATGCCATGCCAAAGAATGATCACAATGACGAAGCCAGGGTCGATAGGAGACGTCAGTGCGCTTCTTGGTACGCCAGGCTTGAAACATCTGTTGAAGAAAACCATGACGAACTGAGCGCCGAATTTCTCCAATGCGCTTCCAGTGATGACGCTTGGCTTCGATAAGAGTTTTGGTGGCAGGTGTTAAATGCGCTTTGCGCCATTTGCGCTCTTTGGGTCTGCCCGCTCGGAGCCAACCTTGTAGACGAGCTGCGTGAGTGTGCACATCAGTAGCCCAGGGTACGTCAGGAGGCACCAACGAAGATTTCTCCGACAAACGAGAGTCACGTTCCCTACGATCCACCTCATAAAAGGAGAGGGCTAGGTCAGCACAAACACAAGCATGATCTTGTCGAGAGATTGCAAGGTCAATGTCGCTGGCAACCCATGTGGTGATAGGGCTTGATGCCAGATCTGATGAAACTGCAATAAAATCCATGCGAGCAACAGCGCCTGTAGGATGTGTCCATGTTGCAGCAGGACCACGATGATATTGTTCCCACGTCTGGGGAAGAAACAAATCGTGTTGTGTGAGCCAACTATGCAGAAAAGTACCCTTGTTGTTTTCAGGATCTGCTTGATGTGGACCAATCGCATCAGATTGGATACCGCCAACACGACTGTTGGTGTCCATCAAGGCCACAGTGGTCCAATTGCGATACGCAGGAGGAATAGCCGCTGTGGTGGCATCCCAAAATGATTGGAGAGCATCATCATCGTCATCATCTGGTGCGTGAGCAACCACAAAGATGATGTGAATACTCGGGTTGGCCCAGCGTACAACAAGACGACGAGATGTTGCATGCAAGATACGAAGATCTGCCACTTCAACTGCAACAGGCCCAGCCGCTGTGCGCAGTGACTTTTGCAACCAAAGCTGGACACCACCACGACCACGTTTGGTTGCTGGTCCAGAAAGGACATGATAGGCGTCCAACGTGCTATGTCCTGAGAGGATAGCACGCGTTTCCTGCAGGCCAATAATCTGGATATTGGCTGAAAGGAATTGTTCAGCAATTGACTCAGCACGCGCTCCTAAGAAGCTTCCATGGTCATCATGACCAGGAAAGAGCGTGAGCACATTGGCTGTAGCCACACGCAAGGTCAATTGACTATGCTTTTCGTCGGCAGAGAGCACAGAAGGACGACGTTCAATCGCAGGTTGAATGTCCGAGACAGGCGTAGCCATGAATGGACTAGAGACGTCAAAGCGCCATTTGTACTGCAAAAGTGTCGGTGCATCGGAATCTCTTCTCAGAGACTTCTCAATCAACCAAAGCCACTGCACGGCGCAAGAATCTTGGCCTTGGAAAGTGCATAGCTGAAATATATCATCAAGCTGAGCAGTGAAAACATTGTCTTGAAGAGCTTGTTTACAAACCGTGTCAGCTGCTTCATTCCAGGGATGTTGCTGATGACTGTGATGGTGAGTCCATGAGATGGGCGCAGGAAGCTGAACTTCAAGCCATTGAATCAAGGAGCGTAGCACCACAAATATGTCAAGATTGTGTGCCGGAGCTTGAACGCCACGAGCGATGTTGGCGGTATGTTCACAGTCAAAGGCAATCTCAAACCACGTGTGGGGTGTAGTACGCCATGCAAGTAGTTGACGCATCCACAATCCTGCCAAAAGTAGCGCTGACGCTTCAGCACGTGGTGCCGTGGCTGTGCCAAGACAAGGTGCTGTGATGTAGCCACCCCAACGTAGACCCTCAGGCGTATGAATAAGCAGAACCACTCCAGCTGCTGCTCGTGTCGTATTCCGATGGAAAGTTCCATCAGTGTACAACGTCATGCCGTCAATGGGTTCGTCGACCCACAGTGGCATGTGTCTAAGTTGACGCCACGTGGCACGATGCCACCAAATGTGATGCCGATCATGAACTGGACGTAGTCGAGCAGCAAGACAAAGTTGGTTCCGCAAAAAGAGCACCTTCTGACAATCAACTTCAGTAAAACGCGGAGCTGTGAGATGGTCATCCAAAAGCAGCTGCGTACGCTTGACTGATGTTTGCAGCAAAGACAGCTCGATGTCTTCAGGTTCGTCCTGGTGATCTGCTGGAGCTGCCGATGAAGTTGACACTTGTAACACCTCTGGAACATCTCGCTGGATGGTGAAAAGCAAGTGTTCACCATTCTGAACTTGAAAAGATGTCAACATGGTGACATCTTGCTGTCCTTGCCATGTGCGGCACCAGTGTCGAATGGGGTGCAAAGAACAAAGACCATCCAGATCAAGGTAGCCCGCAAGGACATTGTGTGTCAGGAGATGAGGCACACAAAGACATAACAGTCGAGGGTGCCAAGGATCATCTGCCGTGTCGGACAACCCTACAATGATGGAACGGTGATCGTCAAGAGGCTGCTGAAGAAGAAGAATATGTGCTTGTATATCAGGATCACCATCATCAGGAGTTGGCCTGACCAGTAACAACTGGAGTGGGGAAAAGGGATCAACCCACTCATGCCAAGCCATGACCAAATCGTGGTACCATTGGGTAAAGTCACGGGTAAGGTGTACTTCACGTCCAAGTCCACTGTGAGGTCGACGATGATGATCTGCATACCATGTCATGACCACAAACTCAGTGGGTAGATCTTCTTGCATGCCAGTCCTTTCATGGGTGTACAATTCATAGAGCTCGTGTACAATACGGTGTTGCTCCATGATGGCAGTGGGGAGAGCAGCATTTCTGCATCCAATGAGCCTCATTTGATCACGTCGTTGTTCATGATCACCATCTAGTTTGTCGCCAGGCTCACATTGTGGGCTTCGAGAGTCCAATGCACCATGCCATGAAGGAGACAATGGATTTTGCAACAGAACAGCATGATCCTCGTCTGCCTGAAAAGCTGGTCGGTTCCTAGCAATGAGCTCATCGACATCAGTCATTCCATCTTCATGATCCACTGTAGCATGGGATTGCATTGAGGCATATGCCATACGACGAGGCTGACTTCGAATACGACTCACACAAGCACGAGTGGAAATGCTTGCCGGTGCATGTGGCCAAGGTGGTACTGCAATGCGCAAAAAATCTCCGTGATGTAAATCATGAGGAGCAACACTCTGGGCCGACATGATAACACCGTTCAGCCAGACCAGGCAACGCTCCTTAGAACGACTGCAGTAAATATCCAACCCAGCTGCTCGCAATAGGGCTCCACGGGTGATGACTCGAGGCAATGTCAAACATCTGCGAGATACGGAAATGTCAGTTGCAGGCATCTGTTCATGAAATTCGATGTCCAGCATGACAAGTCGATGTATTGAACCCAAAGGTAGGTCTGAAGCGACCTGAGCGATCAAGGGTTCAACTTCAGCTGCTTTCAAATCTTGAGGTCCGTGACGCACGTAGTGCAAGTGCACAAGGTCATCTACTGGGATGCCTGTCATCTCGGACGCATAGTCCATGATGTATTGTGGTTGCCTCCAAGGCAGACGCCCATGGTAAATGCGTCGTCCCAAAAGGCACACGTGAACAAAACGCCAATCCCCATGATCCTGCTCATGATCTGACGATGCGGTGTCACTCAAATCACTGTCAGAATGCACTTCATGATTCATCTGATCAATGAAGGGTTCTTCTTGGCGAGCAATTTCCGGAATGTCCACGATGCCTGGTTGTTCAGGAAGAGGACGATGATACACCGCAGCGAGAGACGTGACGTCATCGTCATTTGGAGGAGATTCAACTTTGATGTCAATTACAATACTGATAGCATTGGGAATGTCGTCCAGTGCATGTTCATCAAAGAGAATTGCACCAGAACGAGTGATCCATCGTCGATGATCTAGAAAGGGTTCAACACGAAGCAATGCAACTGCCCTGGTACCGGACATCTCATCTGGTGTAGACAGTGCTTGTTGTAACAAGTGAGTGTGATGATCTTCCAGGAATCTGGCTGTGAAAACGGCTCCAATATGGTGGTCACGCTCTCCTTGGCGTAAGAGGATATGCGCTACGCAACGTTGATCATCAGCACGAGGAGGAAGAGGTCTGACAATGTCAAGGTGAAGAGGTTCATCTGCACCAATCCAATCTACCCACGTGCGACGGATGTCAACAAGCCAATGATGATCAAAACGATCTAACCTGACTGTACGAGAGCTTTCACAGCGAGGATGCCTCTGATGATGAACATACCACGTTTCAACATAGATCACTCTGCTATCATCTTCAAATTCACGTACAGCATGTTCACGCCACAATGATTTGAGTTCAATATACCATGAACTTTCAGGGTCAGGGGCCATGTAACTCTGATATTGCATCTGCACATCATCAGAAGCAGGATGATCATTTGAGGTCAAGGAAGACGTTGAAGTAGCCTCAATAGCATCAACTGCAGACACACCTGCCATGGGTGGCATATGAAATGCTGGAACATCACATGAATGAGGAACTTGTGCAGGCACTTCAGCTCGTGGGCTCAACACTGACGAGAGCAGTGACTCCTCACGACGCTGTGGCTCAAAAGCACATACATTGTTGGAGTGTGTCAAGGCGTGCCGTGACTGAACTACATCCTGAGTCAAAATCACGTCGCACAATTCAGGTGTGATGGCATCTGAAGTCTCTTCGGACCGGTCAGAACCATCATGCTGTCGCGCTGACCAAGGCTTCTCATGCCAATGCCCCAATTGATCATGAGTCATAGTATAGTAACTAAAAAGGCCGCGCTTCTCAATGAGATAGACTTCAACTGGTGCATCAAACGAGATCTGCCGTGACTTGACCAAAGCGGGTTCAGGTGTCGTTGAATGCAACTTCGTTGGAAACCAAGTAAACTGGAGGAGATCGCGTGCAAAATCGCACAATTCAAAGTTCCACTGAGCTGCTCTTTCCAAGGCTTCCCAAGGACCAATGAACTGCTCATCCTCCAAAATGGAGTGTGTCCAATAAGCAACCACCGGTTCAAAACCAGTGTCAGCTGGAGGGGATCGACAAATCTCCCTTTGGTCTATTTGTCCCCCTTCGCAAAAGGCTGCAAGGCTTTGGGCAATGCAGTACTTCCACCATCTTGGCCACCACCGGGTTCCTCTGTGCGCGGCTTCTTGGGAGCTGATGCTTCGACCTCGTCTGTGGTCTCTCGAAGCCGTGTCAGGCTTGTAAGCATCTCTTGAATGCCCTTGCCCACGTTGGAGGTGGTGTCGGCCATCAGCTCCTCGTCGCTGACCTCGTGCACTTCGTTCGCGATGGCATCGTCGAACTCTGCAAGCCTCCTTGGTTTCCTCGAGATGAGAGCGTGCTGTTTGGAAAGCAACACTGGCGTTCTCGATGGCGGTCAGCAAATTGGCATCCTCCGTATTGAACTTCTCGCTGTGCTGTTGCAGTCGAAGAATGGCATCGTCCAGAAACTTCGTCCAATTCCGATGCATATTGCTTCGAGCCGTTTTGGCCTTCTGCAGCTTTTCCCTGGCAGTGTCGAGCCGGGCAACTGCACTCTGCATGAGCTTGGATGCATCTTTGGGCGAAATCACTGTCACCTTGTTCAGCTCGGCCTGGATCTCCGGCGTGAGCTCGAGGTTGCTCTTCTTGATGGTGCTGACTAAGTTCCTCAGCTGTTGTGCTTCCGCTGACATCGTCCCTGTCGCACTTGAAGCCGTGGATGATGGGGCCGTCTCGTTCTGCGACACCCAATCCGGTTCCGGTGGAGGTACCTTCTTCTTGGAACTCTGCGTCTGCTTGGGTTGCTGCCGTGCTGGAGATTTGGTAACACGCTGTCGTGGTGAAGGTTGACTTCGCCTTGGTGTAGATGCTCTCCATGGCTCTGCATCGTTTTGCCAGTATGTGGCATAACTCCTCTGGCTCTGGTTGCGGACTGAGGGATATCTCTTTCTCCTCGGCGACTTTGGAGCGGAAGGCACATCGATGCAATCCTCCCAGTAAGTGCCGCAGAAGCCACAGTTGGAATGGATGCCCTTGTTGTCCTTTCGACACCAAACACAGTGCCAAGGGGTTACACCCTTCGTCTGTTGCTGCGCCATCTCTTGGCGTATTCTGCGTAAAAAAGCAGGGTCTGCCGAGTGATGTCCACTCAACACTGTGTGCACTTGACGCAACCTCACACCAGACAAGGGCTGAACCTGTGTATGATGTAAGTGCCACGCTTGACGAGCTTGTGCACGATGACGGCGAAGTCGCCTGCGCAGCGTTGGGGTAGCCGTGGTAGAAGACCAAGAGAACCAGGAAGTACACAATCACAATGACCATGCAAGGACCCGATCACAATGGTAAATACCGCAAGGAACACGATGAAGACAAGACCTTGCAGACACAGGCGATGCTGGTTGGTCAATCCAGCAGAGCGCAAGCCAAAATCCCAATGCACCAGAGCGAGTCAGTTCAGCGCAAAGTGACAGGCAAAGCAAGGCAAACCGTATGGCGTGCCCGCGGGTGTCCGACCCGCTAAGGATTGAAGAACAGGTAGCACGGGGCTAAACTAGCTAACTAACACTGAGCCAATCCTTTTGACATTATATGACTTAATCATCTTAATCCATGTCACAGAGCCTAGAAAATGACCGCTTGACCGCTTGACCGCTTGACCGCTTGACTTTGGAGTAAAAGTTCAGGACTCACAGCGCTGATCTGTATTTTTCCGTCTGGTCTAATGCGTTCAACTCCGAATGTGAGCCTGTGTCGGTCCTGTGTCGGTGTATCTCCCTTGATTTACTTGTGCTACTAGGCTAATTATGTTGCAATCTTGCGAATGAATTACTAAGCAGATCTAAGCAGTACGTTGCTTAAGCAGTGCAGTAGAATATCCCCCCAGCGGCTTAGGTGGCTTGACGCGCTTTGCTTCGGCCTTGGCTTCGATGCCTTTCGCTTTCCTTTAGTCCTCAGGATGCCACCGGGACATGGGAACCCTCCATGTCAAAGCTTGAAGGCTTACAACTCTGGATGCTGCATCAAAGACCATCAAAGTACACAATTGGAATCAATTGGATATAATTGGATGTAGCCCAACTGTTGAATTTTTCGGTGAATCTGTAGGAACAGCATGGAACAGCTGTGGATTTCTTTCATTTGCTCGACATCAAACGTGTCACATCACCAACCCCGTTCAGATCGTCGGAGTCTGCCCAACCCACTACACGCACCTCGACCATGCAACCGGCGTTGCTTCACATATGGGCTTCTTGGACAAATCAAACAAGTGCCTGGCAGGGTGGTTGTGAAACAAAGACAAAAGACTCATGGATGCTTCCGAATGGAACTTCCACCAAAGCAATCAAATGAATTATGCTTTCCGCACCAAAGTGTAGGACCAAAGCATGCTTGACCTTGGACACTCTTGCACACTCCCTGAAACAGTGTCGATGCATACAAGACTAATAAATGAACATAAACATACATAAACCATAAGCAAAAAATGCACTAGAAGGATCCGGGAATCTGTCTCATGATGACTGGACAACTGAGGAGTCGTGTGAAAACAGATCAGTATCCAGCTGGCCTGGGTCTTCCGCGATAAGTGCGAACTGTAAGATCTCCCATCTCAGCTGTTGTGACATTTTTGCCTGGGCAACGGATCGACAAAATCATTCATGGGCCGCACTTGTCTTGAAGATCTTAAAGACCCTTTAGAACAACATAGAACAGCCTCTATGTCTATAGCCCAATCCTCCATAATCCTTCAAAGTCATGGTCGGTTACAGTTGGTCAATCTGCCACGCTGTGAATCTGCCACGGAGCTTAATATGTTTAAACACAAGACAGAATATGACAAAATCGCTTGACGATAGATATGTGACTGGGTGGTGTAGAAGCGGATAACACGACATCTTCAGCGGCCTAGATATGCCAGTGATTGCCAGTGGATGGAACCATGTCGACACCATGGGATTCACTCACCATCACGAAGTTTCTGGGCAACTAAAGGCGCACTCCAGTCCGTCCTTTCCTAGATAGCAGCTACTGGTAGGAATCTGGTGTTGACCCAAACATTTCAAACAAACTATAAATCATAAAGAAAAATGGGAGCTTTGCGAGTTAGTATGCGTTTGAGTAAGAGTATTCCCACGTCCCTGTGATTGTCCGCAACGCAAGACTTGAATCACCATCAACTTCTTGTTGGTGACCAGATATGCTGCCTAGCTGCTTTGCCAATTTTCGACCTCGTGAACACCCCCAATCAGATTCTGAAGCAAGAGACACACCTTCTATGAATGGTTCCAATCCTGATAGTAACCAGAATTGGATGCATGTTCAATTCTTCAATGATAAAACGTTTATAAAGTTTATAATTATAATGCATGTTCAATCATGTTCAATGTCCTAATGTTGAGAAGGGATGAGACAGGAACTAGTGACCAGTGTAGTTTTTGAATCATGTCCGACCGCGGTGTTCTGTGTTTGTGTCTGTCCCTCTATAACTGACGTTATCCAAGATCGACTGGCCAAGCTCCCGCTCAAGAAATGCAGGATGAACTGTGTCTAGGCATGGAATGGCCTACCTCAGAAACATTGAGAACTTCCTGGCACTTTACTCTTTACTCCGGTATACTCCGGTCTTGGGTTTGCAGCCTGCGGATACGCGTCGTGCCACTTCTCAATCATGACATTGGCCTGGATGGGAACACCATCAGCGGACTGCCCTTCTGAAAACTCACTTAGGATGACATTATTTAATTTGAATACATTCTCCAGTGACAGTTTCCCAGCACCCAGCAATGTGGCCCCCGTTTTCACAACCTTCTCTAAATCGATGGCAGGAAAATGCAAACATAGCTACATATTCATATAGGATCATGTAGGTCAAATTGGTGCCCTTTGACCCTTGAACAACACTGCGGTTATGACTGCGTTTTGGGTTCAGATTTGCTAATTTTCACTGATTTCTGGTTTGACTATCAATTCAGTATCGATGCCAGCAGTGTGGCATGCAAAAATGGAACTTACTGCACATCCACTTAGAAATATTTAAACTTACATTTACCATCATTTACCTTTGATTACATCCAATTTTTTGCGGTACTGGTTTAGCATTATTCCTGTTACCTTTAATTGGGGATATTATTTTTTTGATTCCTTATGGGTTCAATTAACCCAAAACGAATCTCGCTAAGGAAATAAAAATCATCCCCCAGATTCATATTACTTTTTGTTTTAAAAGTCTTGGAAGCGCGCAAAGGGTAACCCCATGAGTGGTGTCCCCGTCCCAATTAAAAGTCGGCGCCCCCCAATCCATGAAGATCACCTTATAGTAGCCCGAAATGTATGTGTTGTTTCCTTTTCCCGGATTCCCCTGTCCTTTTTTGCCATCAATGAGTGGAGGCTCTTTAATTCGGGGTGGTGTTTTTAACCCAAAGTTCTTAACCAATGGGGGCAGTTATCATGTCTTGCCATTATCCTCTCCCAGTGCTCATCCCTACCCGAATCAAAAAGCGCACCTCGTCTTGGCTACAGTTCAACTGTTTTGCAAGGCCTTGCCCTGTGAGGCCATAGGCGATGCCAAAGTTCACGGCCTCGGCAGGCCAAGTGTGGCTCAACAAACGATGTTTGCCGAAAGAGGAAACTAATCATATTATATTGTATTGAGTATTAACGATTAAATAAAATATATGCTAAATAAATGAAAATATACAATAATATTAATATATACAATATATTAAAAAAAGTAATGTTCAATACATAATATATAATATACAATAAATAGTATATAATATATTAAACAAAATATATAATATAGGAGAATAATTAAATATTATATACTATATAATAAATAATACACAAGAAAGAATACATATTTAATACGAAAATATGATATAATATCTAATCTAGCAAATTAAAATCTATTATATTATAAAATATCTAAAATAAAATTGAAAATATTTAAAATAGATAATATATATATATATATATAGTATATACTATATAGTATACAATATATATATATATAGGTAATATACAATATCTAACTTAAAGTATATGATAAATTATATTTGATATATAAAAAAACAAAGAAAATAAAATATTTAAAACAAATAAAATATAATAGATAATTATATATAAGGTATTATATATAAACATAACTGTAAAAAATACAATAATTTAAAAGATATAGTATATAATAGAAAAGAATATGATATATAATATTTGATATATATTATATGTAAAGTAAAATGAATAACATATATAATATATTATACTATATCATAATATGATTTATATATAATTAAACAATATTTAAATTACATTATAGATTATATATTGCTGTATATATTTATATATTATACATGATATTGTGTTATATTGTATCATATTGTATCGTTTCATATTATTTTCTATTATAGCCTATTATACTGTATTATAGTGTTTGTATTTCATATCATTTATATTTCCGCAAGTTTCCAAAATATTCTACAAGAATCTACAAGATGTATACAGTGGTTCCAGATTTCCATGTAGTTCTGCATTCGATTCACTGCCAGCGGCAACTGCCAGCAGCAACGTGTTCATGTCAGCGTAGATGTTGCGCGTTCATCAACAGCGAAGAAATTCTCTTCAACCACAGGAAGCACACATAATTCATCATGGTTCCATGAAGTTCCCATGAAGTTTCAATAAAGTTCCACGAGTTCTGTGGACGACCTGAGCACTTAATGAATCTTAGTGATACTTGTTGTACATGTCCTATCAACCTGCCAGTCCTGCTGGTCAGGACGTTCCTGGCCTTGGCAGCCCGCCGCTCGCCAGGATAGAGGTCCTTCAAGCTTGGCCGCTCATCGCCTCCCTGGCTCGGATTTCATGAGGCACTCGAAAACAGCGCGATTGAAGTCGAATTGGATATATGATGATATATTATATGTTAAATCTGGCTCGTTTTGAATCGGTTTGAATGGATCGAATTGAATGGCAGTGAAAGGCTTTCGCACCTTTTTCATGGAATTTCATGCCCCTGACGTTGTGAATGCCTCTGCATCAGCTCGACTGCTTTGTTAGGAAAAAGGTCGAAGATTCTCTACAAATGTAAAGATCTTTGTAGACGATGTTTGAAGGTTTTTGGAATTCAAAAGGTAATGGACATTGCCCATTTTACAGACCTTGTTTTCAGAAATCCATGGAGCTGCAGTCCTTGCAGAAGTATGCATAAGTTGCATCATGTCCCAGGATATCCCAAAAACTTTTGAGTCGTTCCGCCTCCAGGGAGATCTTCCCAGCATCGATAGCCTCTTGAAGGTGAGGGTACCTGAAGCTCCGATTCACCATGGCTAGCAGATTCGCATGTCCCGTTGATCCCTTCGAGTCGGAACCTGCACTGTTCACCTCACATTTTCTGCCCCCATGGGTCACATCTGCACTGCGGTGTGGGAGTGCAAGTCAATACCTGTCGCAGCGCTGAATCCGAGGTGCAGCACTGCAAGAGCAGCAAAAGCCGGACATTTGTACAAATAAGTTGGGCTGATCAACGCTTTCCTTGGGTGATGTGCCATGCTGATATCTTTTGCTGACCCTCAAAGAGAAAAAATGTGGCGCTGCCCAGGCCTGACGACAAAGCTCTGATCAGATCTGGACATCCAGCGGTGTGAGCCAGAACTCGTAAATCCAATTGTCCTAAATTGTGACTGACGGTTCGGGTAGCATTTCAAAGTTCAAAACTATCAATGGCCATTGTGCCTGCGGACAGAAATGAGCCGCACTGGAACTGTGCATTCACTTTTCTGAGGGGGTTAGGTTAGGCCTTGCAGCACCCAGACTTCTTTTAGCATCCATAGACTGATTGGGCGTTGCTGAAACCTCTGTAAAACATCCAAGCATATCCAATCCAAAGTGCCTGCCAAGCCAAAACCTGAGAATCAATCTTTGATCATCTTTGTGCTTCCCCACACAGGCAAACATCTGGAGTGAATCCAAGTAGCCATAATCGGCTATGATAAAGCTTTTTCCAGGTGCTGGAATCACCGCGCTGCGGATCTGGCACAATGCAAGTTGGTGGAACAGAATGCAAACCAACAAATTCAAACATGTGTGAGTATGTGAGTATGTGAGTGTGTCAGTGTGTCAGTGTGTCAGTGTGTCAGTGTGTCAGTGTGTCAGTGTCTGAGTCTGTCAGTGTGTCAGTCTGTCAGTCTGTCAGTCTGTCAGTCTGTCAGCCTGTCAGTCTGTCAGTCTGTCAGTCTGTCAGTCTGTCAGTCTGTGTGTGTGTGTGTCAGTGTGTGTCAGTGTGTGTCAGTGTGTGTCACAGTGTGTCAGTGTGTGTGTGTGTATGTGTGTGTGTTGCAACTAACTGCGAATCATTCAATCGATGGAACAAATGCAACGCTGTTGGGATTGGCTGCACTGAACATTAAGAATAGGGTCCTACACGGTGTCCTTTACAGCTATCTTCAATGGATTCCAATCTGAAAAGGTCCTGCCTGGTAGTGATCCTTTTCCACAGCTGGCAACTGTTGTAAATTCGGGTTTTGAGATGTGAGTCTCCCCGTTCGAGTGGTCAAGCGCCTAGGCAAACAAACTATGGCATAGCAACGGCTGCTTGCGGTGGGGAGAGGAATCATTGAATTTGGAACAACCTTGTTTTCCGAAATTACACATGCAATAATCTGACATCTTGAGACAGGGAGTCAGCAATCACATCAAACTGAATGATCATCCTGACGCACTAAGTAGCCTGAGGCCAAGTCAACTTGTTTCTATGGATTGATCGTACAATAATCCCTTCCCGTCACCAGGGCAACCCTGGTCTCGAAGTTCGAAACCATCTGTGATCTATGCTGCATCACAACAGCAGAAACACACAAAAACACAATCTCGGAATCTTTTCTTCTAAGTGGTGCTGCACACAGAGATTTCCCAAAGTCATAAAGCACCAAACCTGACTGCCAGCTGCTGCCAAGGAGCAAAGATGTGTGCACTCGGCTGTCCTTGTCAGCGATTCTATCCTTGGAAAGTCCCACTTCACTCTGTTTCAACTTGCTACAACGACTTCCGCATACTTGTGGGGCTGGTCACGCCAAGTCCCACCATGTCAGATCTGTGCTGTTGTGATCACTTTGTTCGGATCCTCATTTTATCCCACCCGCAGCAAGCCAGAATGAGCTCTGTGCATCGGCCAGCTTTGTCAAGAATGAGATGGCCTGCGTGGCAGATCGGATCGCCACAATTTCAAGGATGTTCCAAGGGCAGACCAGGTCTGAGGGCCCAAGGCCCAAGGCAGTCAAATATGTTGGCTTGATATAGTTTGATGCTGTTTCTTCAATTTGTCCCGCTATGTCCGGGAGCGCGGCATCTGCTCATGGGACGGGCCCCGGTTCTCTCGGTGCTCTTGATGCTCCGCCTTACCAATCTTGGACTCCTCGTTGCGGTAGCTCAAGCCCAAACAGCCTTGCACGGGTACATGGGTGACACTGGTGGTCACTGCTACTGTTCAATTGCAAGCCAAATGCAAGCTATACACTCATATAAACTCCAAACATCTCCAAACTACCCGAAACATCTCCAAACAACCTACTAGTACCTGCAGGACCTGTATGATAACGCATATAACGCAACACTTTAAAGAAACAGAACCCATCCTCTTGGCTTGGACGATTGGACAAATATCTGTAGCATCCAATTATGTCCCACAGGAAAGCATGCATAAACCAAACTGCGCCCTGAGTCTGTTACTTACAAAGTCTTGTCATGTCTTGTCAGAGGAGTCGCGTCTGTCTCATGTGAATTCAAAACTGGATGCTGGCATGCATGTTGGCGCAGGCCTTGCGCTAGCACGAAGACATGCACATACCCCATGGCCCACGCCAAAAGAACTTGAGATTGGAAGTCGCACACTTTGAACATGATATTTACATGATACATCATGATACATGATTAAAACGTGACTGTGACCTCTAAGCTCTGATCAACAAAACATGAACAAATTTGACGTGTCCATGACAGATCATGACAGCATTGGCACCTTCCTGCCCGATATGCTTGAAAGCTTCTCCACAGCCGGACCTTGATGGCAGGCAAGGATTGAACGCTGACAGCCTAAAGATGGCTAAAGATGCCTAAAGTTCTAAAGCATCCTACAGCTTTGAGGGTGGGCCGTCTGCATTCGCAGTTGGAAAGATCATAACATAACTTATCACAACAGAATATAACAGCATATAACTCCAATTGCAATGTTATATCTAAACCAAGTTAAGGCATTAATGTTTTTCCTCTGACTCTAATGCCCCTCAAAATGCGTAAGCAAAACTCACCTGCCCCTTCTGCAGGCGAGGGTCTTTCCAGCCTTGGTCGGGTGGTGCAAATCCGACAGATTCAGATTCTTGATCGACAAGGCAGTGAGACATGGGAAAAGGGAGGGAGAAATCCTTGACATTTCAATGACCAACGCTGAATCAAATCGTGATCAACCTGGATATCACTTAACCATACTTAGCCTGTCAGAAATTTGTTAAAATCCTTCCAAGGCATGGGCTGTTGGATTCTTTCCCGCAAGCTTTAAGATGGCCTGGCTTGCGAAAAAAATTGCAAAGATGGCAAAAGTGATTGCAAAAAATATGGCAAAGGCACTGAACATATCGAGGCAGGGTCTGTGGACGTGTGATCCTTGACTGCGCTTACCATTCTTGGTTTGGAAAAGGTTCCCACAAACCTTTGGACGTGAAAATCGATACTGCATGGACCCAGGAATGCAGATAAAGAAAGGATCTTCTACCAGGCACAATTAGAAAGTATCCACTTTGCAGGATATGATAATATATGATAGAACTCACTGGTCATTTAACCATGCCAGCACATAACAATCGAAAGGCCCAGCAAAAACAAAGTCAAAACTCTTGAAAAGGGCGCTGTCCTGGCCGAAGGGACTGTTTTGCCACTTTAAGCTCGCAAGAACATTTCACATGCATCTTGGCTCTTGATGTTCTAAGAGGCTCGTCTCCGAAACTCCTGCTTGTGACTTCCCATCTACTCAAGTCCCAAAAACGGGTCAGGGCGGGCTTCATTGCCTGTGCTTTCCTCAGTTCATTTCGAGGATTGCTAAAATGAAGTCCATCACAGAATCTTTGTACAATGCTGCCGAATACAAGGAGAGTTCAACAATGAAGTTTCGATTCACAGTAGTGGGTTTTAGTGATCAAATCAAATTGGGGTTACCTCTTTCGGCGCGTCGGATAGTTTTGCCTCTTGGTTTTGACTGGCACTACTTTGGAACGGACCATGTATTGCAGAGCATCGCAGGGATCGCAGATGATCACAGAGAATCGCAAAGCATCTGAAACACAACGAACACTCTTGTAGGTTCTTCAGTGTACTCTGGCAATCAGATTGCCTAGAAAATCCAGACAACACAGTGACACCTGCTATGAAGTTTTAGAGAACATGAACTTGAAATGGGCAATTGCTTGTCACAACATCCCGGAGTATCTTCACCATATCATGCCACGTCCACAGAATTAATGCAGCACTATATCATATATCCGACATAGAATCTAAACATAGTGATTACTTGATCCCACAACAATAGAAGCCTAATTAACCTATTCAGTTCATTTCAGTTCTATTTTGCTGTAGAATGATACATTGAGCAATACAACATACAACCCATACTCATCCAGACTCAATGTCCAAGTTTCTTCCACCTGTCCAACTTTCACAGGAGGGAGTCCCAGGCCACCCACAGCTTGGCCAGCGATCTCCTCAAACATCTCAACAGGGATGCAAATGGAACGAATGGAACCAATGGAACGAATGGTTTTTGTCCAATTCAATGCATTTATCCCGTTTTATCCCACATATCGTCACATATCAGATTCAGATATATATTGATATATGGCACCATATCTTCCACATCTTTCTTACACCTGCATGATTGCCTGAGTATGTGGCTTGCCAAGGAATCGATAGTTCGGAAGCCTGTCCAATATTGTTTTCCTGCATACATACGCAACATTACGCAACTACGGAAGCTAACTCCCCTCTCTCTCTCTCGCTCTCTCTCTCCGGTACCTGCACACCTCTGCCGTATAGCAAGTGCCTGAGATGCACAGCATGGCCGCGCCCCGGCCATGCCATGCCGCTGTGATCTGTGGTGATTGTTCAAAGTTTAAATCCCACTCGTGCAGGGTTTTATCAGATAAATTGTATAATAATTTTGCAAAGTAGACTCTGCAGGTGATCAATTTTTCGAGAAAAAGCAGAAAACATGAAAAGCTGAAGTGGGCCCAGTTTTGTCTAAAAAAGACTGACTAAAACTAAAACTTATTTCTTAGTATTGCCTACATCTACTCCACTCCTACAACCAACCGTTTCCAATTCAGAAGCAGAGAATGCCAATATCGCTGTCGCTGTCCAGCCTGAAAACATCTGAAAACTAAGGCAGCCCCCGTCAAAATTTCATGTTTTCTGGTCCTACTTCAAAATGAGTTCCGCTATCCAGTCAGCAACTGCTTCGATGTGAAGCCAAAGTCACTGCAGCTGATAGTGTCAGAAGATGTCAGAAGACACTGGTGTCTGATGTGTCTGCTCGGTTCACAATAACTTGCAGCACTTATGACACTTCAAAGAAAGGAATTGCAGAATGGATTCCTGTTGCAGCGAGGGTATGATGACTACTTCCTTAAGTCACGACTTCATCAACTTGCTGATCTTGCTGGGGCAGCCCGCTTCATTTGCACCACGCTGTTGGGGTTGAAGCTCCTTGGCTCAGAAGTCTCATAAAAACAACCATGTGCGAGAGCTCTGGGAACAGCGACTCACAGAGTGATTCATTTTGGTTGAACATTGGAGAAAAAAGATAGAGTTAGATAGACTAATCGCCTAATGTAGAGCAAATTCTGAACCACCTGCACTGCCGTCATTGGTTTGAGTGATTGAACAAACACCCTGCGGGATGGATTTCTTTCCAGTGCCGTCGGATGGTTGGTGCCCGTTGGAAGGCTCCAACGCATCATCAAGACGAAGACCGCCTTCATGAAAATCTCTACAGTATTTTTGCATTTTCTGTATATCTCATTACTGTCTGTCTATCTATCTATCTATCTATCTATCTATCAACCTATATTTTTTTTACGATTTAGATTTTATTATATAATCTATTGTAAGCCTATAATAACCTAAAAACCTAAAAAACTATTAATCTATCCATCCATCCATCCATCCATCCATCCATCCATATAATTAATGCGTGCATTCGGATCCTGTGTTCGGAACTTCAGCTGATGCTGTGCAGTTCACGAATTCTGAAGGAACTGGAGTACCCCCAAGGCAATTCACGTTGCTTCACTCAGATTCTCACTATTTCTCACTACTACATACTATCCTTTGCTCCCGTAGAGTAAAAATATATTTCTCTCCGACAACAATCCACTCATGAAAAGGGATCAAACATTTGTAGGCCTTGAGACCTTAAGAAAACCGGGAGGGGCATTATGGGGTGGTTACAACATGTTATGACATGTTATGACACACCGCGTCCTGGTCTTGACGAGGCGTTGCCTTTTCTAGACCCACTAGGCTAGAGATGGCTATGAAAAACCTAGTTATCAATCAACATGAACATGGAAGCAGTCGACCTGTGGGTACGTTTGGTAAGTTTGGTACAATCGGCACTCTTGGATGACTTTTTGGGCTTCGGATAGCCATTGCATGACCAAGCATCTCTCGGGTCTCGTGAAGATCCTCGTGTTCGGGATAGAGCCTATGGGGAAGTCAGCGGCGCAAACAGGATTGTGTCTTCCGGAAATATCTGAAAATTAATGAACATCAATTAGTTATAAGGGATCATTCGGGTGATCGTCTTGGTGGCTGTGAATGTTCCGAGCATTATCGACTCCCGCTGACTATCGGCACTGTGCACAGCAGGACTTCGTACAGGCCCAATCTGAAATTCATTCAGCAAGTTTTCGGTTGTATCAATGTTTCAACTGCATTACTCTTCCGACTCTTCCTTGGGTTCTACCTGACCATTGACATCCTTTGTCATCCTTCAACACACTTTTCTTCCGCCTCTCCCAGACCTGAAAAACGTACTGGAGGAAAGCCTCTCGAGCCTGCCCCCAACGCTGAACCGCACGCTCTGAGAGCTCTGTGTTGCGGATCTCAGCTGCTTTGACCATTTTACAGAAGTATTGGTAAAGATCGACGGTACACTGACAGCGTACTCCAGATCCTACAAATATCATATCCAAGTCGTCATCTAGGTGTTGGCATCAAGAAGCATCGTGGCTACAGATTTTCAGGATAATATGCTCTCCCTTGCCTGGCTGAACTCAGCCTCGGCGTCCTGGTTCCGGGGTGGATGGCCGTCTGGAAGGTTTTTCTTGCCTTTTGGATTCTGTTGAAGTATCCGGGCGTGAAAAAAATGTGTGTTGAAGATGAGTTGATCATAATTGTAATAAAGTTGTTCCGTAATGTATGTTGCTATACTTCCCTGCTCTTCATTACCAAAGGCCTTGAGCTTCTCGCTCAAGAGGTTCCTGTCAATCCGCACACCTCGTTCCTGTCGTGCAGTCAGACATTTCAGGGGATTCTCACTACAACATTCGGCAATGGTCCAGCAAGCCACTCAGGAACTGTTTCAGTGTCCAGCATGATAGTGTAATTGATATGTATTCATTAGGGACCTCCAAGCATACAAGGGTAAAAGGATGTCGACACCAACGAGTTTGCTTGTCAGCAATCTTTCCTGCGCGCTGAGAGTCTCTGCTCCAAATATTTGCCACGAGATACATGATTAGGAAGAATGTTTTGCGTTGTTTTGTTGCCAAGTTGCTCCACAACATAGCTACAATTTCATACAACACTCAAAACCATCAAGTATCTCTGCGTAATGCAATCATCCACAACAAACATAAGTGTTCATGATAGGCATCATTGCAACTTCAAATCTGAGTGCACTTAAATAATCTTATTAAATTATATTAAATTGATCTAGAAGTTTCATTGAATTACCAAAAAAAACCTTGGAAAATTGCGCAATCCAATCACAGCGTGGCACTTGGCTGCCCAGCCTCGATGCGGGACAGAACTTCCGCATAGGGGCACCAGAATTCATCGTAGAAATTCAGCAGATTCCCGGTTTTCCCGGTCTTCCCGGTCTTCCCGGTCTTGAACTTTGCATCACCTAGCAACAAAAAGACCGGTCAGGGCAATGACAGGGCTGCATGGAGAGCTCAGGCGATTCAGCTGGATTCAGAGTAATTGATATGGGTAATTGCAATTGGTTGATTCTTCTGCTGGTAGAATAAAAAGCCCCGTTTGTACCGACCAAGTAGGGTAGGATCCCTCAAAATATAAACTCCGCCGGCCTGCTGGTGTGTCTGATTTGCTGTTCCTTTTCTGTTCTTGGTTTGTGCTTGTTCCTTTGTTCTCTTGCTACGCGTTCTTGCTTCGTCTGACTCGTGTCCACCCCCGACCTTCCCCCCCTTCTCCCCTCGCCCCAACCAAGTAGCTAAGTCTAAGTCTAAGGCTAAGTACTAGTACTAATACTAATCCTAGTCTTAATCTACCACTGCTACTGCTACTGCAACTACGACTACTACGACTACTACGACTACTACGACCACTACGACCACTACGACCACTACGACTACGACTACGACACGACTACGACGACTACTACTACTACTACTACTACTACTACTACTGCGACTACGACCACGACTACGACCCGACCACAACTACGACTACAACGACGACTACTACTACTTACGAGTACCTGCTACTACTACCTACTACTACCTGCCACTACCACTGCTACTACCACTGCTACTACCACTACTACTACCACTACTACCACTACTACCACTATTACCACGACTACTACCACGGCTACTACCACTACTACTACCACCACTACTACCACTACTCCCACTCTTTTTACTACTCCTACAACTACTCCTACTAGGTCCTACTACCCTTTCTACTCCTACTACTCCTCCTACTTCTATACTCCTTCGTTCTTCCACAAGCACTAAACTGGTAGTGCCAGTACAGCACTCCAGTCGTCTACAGGTACTAGTCACTGATCGACCGGTACTAATTTGGTATGCGGTCCATAGGTTCTTCAATCACGCGCTTGCTACTCAAGCTGCTTCTGATCTACGGCTCTGTCTTCCTCTTCTTCCTCTTCTTCTCTCTCTTCTTCCTCCTCCTCCTCCTCCTCCTCTTCTTCTTCTTCTTATTCTTCTTCTTCTTCTTCTCTTATCTTCTGCTTCTCTCTCAGGCTTCCACCTAGCGTGCACATCAACCTCCCTTGGAACAACTTCTCTCCGCTTCCACCCTGTCCCCTTCCATGCAGCGTCTGCTGTCAAGCCAGAGGCTCATACATAGTGCCTGGCGCACTTTGCTGGGGGTGATACTCATTTGGTATACGGTCAACCACCTAGAGTGCACATCAAACTCCCTTTGGCCACCTCTCAATGGCCGGCGGGCTTGCCGGAGGCAATTAAATGTTAAAATAAGAGGCAAACATAAGCAAACAAAAGTCATCAGAGATTCTTCGTCCTCTGCCCCACCTTCATTGACCCCAGCTGATGGAATCTGTCTGATCTTTGATGAAAGCAGTCGGCGTCGAAGCTCCTGCCGCTGTATCGGCATTCAAATTCAAAGACTTCAAAAATGGTTAAAAACGGCTGGGATGCAACACTTGCTCCTACGGCAATAGTAATGGATCAATGCAGAACTCCCTCTGGATTCTAAGACTCCTTGAATGGCCTCGATGGCAATCTTTAGCAATGCCCTCAACAAACCAAAAATCGTCTATACATCGTTTAGATTCGCTTACTTGAAAGTCCAATCTTTGACGGGATATCGCCCACAGTCGAGACTGCTATACTCCTGGACAATCATTCTACCATCTGGCAAACTGATTTCACAGTGTCAATAAAAAAATCTGTGTCCATGGACAGCAACGAAACATGCAATCAACATTCATGTTTCAGTCCACTGCGTATGAAAAAAAAACGGAAGCATCTTTGAGTTGTCAATTTAATCAAAGACTGATATAATATATTACATTACATATCATTACATGATTCTGTGAAATCTCTTGCTTGTTCGCATGAGTCTCCAAGAACAATCCTCAAAAAAAACTCTCGTTTAAACATGTTTAGCAGTGTTTAGATGTGTTTAGCCACGGCCTCATGGACTTTCCAGGTGACCAGGGTGTCAAAGGTGGAGTAGTCGATCCATTGGCTGCGAACCTGTGGGTCCTCACCCGTGACACTGTGTGGAATGAGCAACAAAGCACGGTCATTGCAGGCCTGAGTCACCATATGCCATCCATATGCCATTCATATATCATGTACATCCATATACTGTATATTACTTGAACTATCTTGAATTTACTTGACATATTTATCTGATGTTATCTGTAGTTGCCAAAATCATTGTCCAAATGCCACCTGACATCACCTGACCTGAGGAAGTCCTGCAATTCTTCCGGCTGGGCAGTCGCAGGCCGAGTTGAAACATAAAATCCAGATAATCCAGCTGCAGTCACTGCAGTCTATTCAAAATTATGGCGGTCCCAGCTCCCCACTATCCCACCATATCCCTACACTGCGGTGCCCAGGTCCTTGTGCAAATGAAGTTCGGCGACGCCTTTGACTCTTTCCTGACCAATGAGTACCAATGACGGACCAGTTTGTTCACTGTCCATTTCGTATCATTTCGTCAAACTGGTGCTTTGTAGAACGATCCAGTTCTGCGTTCATGGAAGATTGATGGTATGATAGAAACGAGAGAAGCGGATTGAAGGGATAAAACAATAATGAAGGGATTGCGTCGCCACGATTGCCTTTTGTTTTGAGTTTTGAGGTCTTTAATTTCGGTTCACAAACAGACTTGGGTCTTCCAACTTGTCTGGATTGTCCTTGCCAAGGAATACCAAAGTCTCTGGCATCTGTGCGAATTCTTGTTCAGGCAGTAGAGATTTGATGAGATTTTGATTGGTTGAGAATGGTTGAGGTCTATGTATAGGTTTCCCATGGTTTCCAGGAATGCATCACTACCACGCCATAGCTCCGCAGCCAGTGTGCAGGTCATGCCTCCTTCATGAACTGTTGAAGGCTTCGCTTGCCCCAGCAGTTCCCCAGGTATCGCTTTCCCAGCGCCTGGAGAAACAGAGGTGTTTGATGGTATTTGCAGACGCAACTAAGCAACGAACCAATGATAAATCTGCAGTGCCATCATGACCATCATGATACACTTTACCTCTGTTGCACTTGGGACGCTGGCACCGATGTCATTACATCGCTTGCCTTTACATCTTCACATGTTTGACAACATAATTACAGTATATTACAGCATCACATCTGTGTCACATCTCCGCGAACAAGGTAGATAGATTCTGGCACTGCTCGGATGTCTGTTCTCTGCGGTGGGACCACGCGATCCATTGGCAGCAAGCCAACGGAGAAATCATGACCGTTGTACCCAGCTGTCTCCCTGATCTCTTCCCACAGCACCTCCAAACTGTATCCCCCCGCAGCTTCGGAGTTGTCCAGGTGTGCCATATCCCTTCAGCTGGCTGTGGTGTTTAGAACGTGAATTGCCAAGCCATTCTTAATTCATCTTAATTCTATAATATTCTATAATCAATTCCGCTGCATTGCCTACATGTGAGTCTCTCCCAACATCTCCCAACGCATCATTGCTTCACCTGCCTGCAATGGCATGATGCGTTTGTGCTCCACTGCACACTTCTACACTATCTATTCGTATCATGAATTCCACATGTAGATTTGCTTCACCACTTCAAAATGCACTTGATTTGGCCGTAGATTGCCATGGTTGTCACTCTACACCTTTCTATCATTTTCCATCCGACCAACTCACTCTGGGCTTGCGCACATAGTGTCTCCAGCAAATCCTGCCTCAGCATCTCATTAAGAAAACCAGTCCAACGCCCAACGCATCCTACAAGTATCATCGGTATCATGCCAGTTCTACATGTCTGAAAGCATCTGTGGTTTCAGGTTTGATGAAACCGACATGGACAACGACGAAGAGCGTTCGCCAGGAAAACAAGCTGCAAAGTGCCACGCTGTGCCCTCTCGGCAAGACTGGATTCTCATTGATTCTCTATGGTCTACGAACCCACTACCTGAGCCTCTGGGAGACCCAGCCACGTCGCAGTTGTGCTTCAGAAGCATCGCGCGATCAAAGGAGTAGTTCTGAAAAACCTGAAAGATTAACTGATGTTCATGCAAAGGCATATATATAATATTATAATATATATATATAGTATTCATTTATATACAGTAATGTTCCTTAACATCGGCAAGTCGGGCTGTTCCTCTTTGTTCCGCTTGGTACTTTGCACTCATAGTAGCGGTGCACACAGCTTCACAGCTTGGACGGCTTCAAAACGCTGGGTCGGAGCCCATGTGGAGCCGTGTCATGGCTGACCTTTACTGCCCGCAGCTATTGGATTAGCAAAACCCATAGGATCCATGTATGCTATATATAGTAACATTTATAACATTTACCATCAATATACCCCAAATGTTGGCATATATAACATACATGGATCCTACTGTATGGGAAAGACACAAATCTCCATTCTGTGATAGCTGCGGGGCACCATGCTGAAGACAACCGAGCAGCTTTTGGAACGTCAGGATCCTCCAAATACCTCAGATAAACAAATTCAGCAGCCTTCATCATTGAAATCATTTTGAAGGGACCTGAGTTGACATGGTTTTCCTTTTTGTGATTCTGTACATTTCTTTCATAATATTTCATTGTGCCTGCATATCATGGATCATTAAGGACCCGATTGAATCCTGACTCCTGACCCATCCAAGAGGGCGCCGAGGCCCCCAAGCGGCGCCAACTGCAGCCTCGCGACGGCTTGAAGTATTCCACCAAGCCTCGCAGCTTGCCATCCTGATACATTGTGAGTTTCCGTGGAGATCCCCTTGCCAACAAGCGCCAAAATATTGTGGAGTTTCTGCGGTTTGTTGTTTTCGCACCTTTTCCAGATTGTCTTCAAGGATGCAGCGATATCCAGAAACTTTAGTTAAAGATGTTACCTTGGTACAAGAGTTCCACTCCTTGATGCCAACTGCTTGAGATTCATATTTAGCCATCATATGCCATCATCAATCAAGAAAGACAAGCCAGTGACCTGTTTTGATAAGACGCGATACATTGACAATCTGTGCTGAACCAAAAAGTACAACATGAACAGTAGATCTCAACCTGCACAACCTACTGCTAGAAAGATAGTTGGAAGTTGGGTCCTCATCCATGTTGTCAATGAAGATCCGCGGTCCATTGCCAAAGTCCACATCATCCCCGCAATAGATAGACCAACAAATGACCTGCCCAGGCAGCAAGACTCGATATTTCTGGATGTTTCTGCATAGAATTGCACCCAGCACCTCCACCTACAATCCAATGCCTACCTTTGGCCTATTGGCCTATTGCAAAGCATTCTTCCAGGAATTCCCTGGAGTTGATCTCATCAACAGGAACCACCTCTTTGTCACCTCTGCACCTGCATGTTCGGAAAAAACTTCAGATCGAAGTAACAGAAACACTCAGAAACATCAGCAGCTGACCCCATCAATCACTCGATTCCAGTCATTTCAAGCCCAGCCTCACCATGCAAGTATGGGCTGAGCGTTGGTTCCCAGCCCCGTACCTGGCGCACAGGCAGCGACAAAAAGGACACCCTGCGTACAATTCATTCTCTGTCACCGTTTTCATCGTTTTCACCACTCAAACCTAAACATACTTAAAGCATCTTAAAGCAGCCTATATAATATACCCATATATATAATATATATATACCCAATATTACCCAATATTGCGTGGCCTACAGTCACTAGTCACCATGATTCCCTCACAATCACCTGCCTCTGTATCAATGGCGTGGAAACGACCTTCGAGGCTCAGGAGCTTTGCCATGACCTTCTTGGCCTCCTGCCGAAGGTCATGGCTTTGCAATTTGGCTTTTGATGTTTTTTTTGATGTTTTTTTGATGTGTTTTTAATGTTTTTTTGATGTTTTTTTGGATCTTGTTTCATATAGTTGTTTTATAATGTTTTATATACATTTCTAATGGGCTTCTGAAGACTTTTGAACATGTTTTGGCCTCGAAGTGGATAGACCAGCAATCAAACACCATCAAACACTCATCCCAGCATCCCACCATGGCCTCTACTGAAGCGACGATCGTCGTGCCAGACAGGTTCACTTCTGAAAGTTGTTGCTTGACCTGCAGGAGCAGGTGCTCTGTTAAAACCAGGTGCTCTGTTAAAACCCACGACTACAGTAGGGGTTGCAGTTAAACTCTGAATGTTCCTGGCCTCTACACATCTGTAGCTTAGCAATACAATACAACATGATTCTATTAATCGTACAATGTCGATCTGGACAGTAGATTTCTGCGACGTCGTGCAAAAGAAAACTAATGGGTGATTTTGAAGCCATCTTCAGAATATATTTGAATATATTTGATACATGTTTACCTGAAGATACCTACAGTTCTGTGACTGCTACTTGCTAGCTGATGCCCCGAAGCGCTACTCTTACATGGAAGTCTGAAAGGACCGCAAGCAGGCCAAAACAATTGCGACCGCTGACTGTTCCTTCACAAAGATTGTCGATCTGTATAGCACAATGTGGTACTGGCTTGGCAAACCAATCTGAACATGACAAGACATAGACCTCTACAATTGTCAGGCCAATCCGTTTCACCATGTTTCACCTAGTCATTACTGTAGAAAACCTAAACATCGGGGTTGCTGGCAGACATCACCATGGTCATCTCCACATCAGCATTGTCATATCAGTCTCCAATGCCTTCGGAGGTGCTTCCTCAGCCAATCACAGAGTGGTACAGTTGGGGCTACAGTTCTAAGCGGATTGGTCAAACTGGATGTAAATGGCCAAGTTGTTATCTCAATCACTCTGTTTTTGCTGCACTTCTAAACTTAAACTCGAGACGCAATCAGAATAGTGGATCAATGTCGCAATTTCATCCAATCGCACACTGGGGACACTTGGCTAAAAAATAATAATGTACTGTAGTAGTGGAACTAGTAATGGAAAGTGTAATGCTGCAACCGTATGGAACACTTGGATTTTTACCCATTGACCAAAGCATGGACATTGGAGCCTTGAGTTCTGAAGTGTCCATCGGAAACCTTTTTGCCTTGGAGAATGTGATGTGTCATCGCTGCAAGTTGCTGCGAGCATCCCTTGATTTCCGAGTTTCCAGTGTAGATTTGGCCATCTGCTGTCGCATCATCAGGCGATGGCCTCTACTAGATTTGCGGTGCTGCAAACCTCGGCACCACAAGGGTTGAATTTTCATCCACAAACAGAATATGGGCCTATGCGTGCTTGGCATATCTTGCATATTCTTGCATCATTTTGCTGGATTCTCCCCTTCCAAACTGCCTGTTAGCTCTGACATCAGGAAGCTTACACTATCCAGGTCACTATCCACTGGAGTCAAACAAATTCAGCGTCCGGAAGATTGAGCACCCAGCAAACCATGCCCAACGCACTGCAGGCAATGGCATTCACTCCATGCATGGCAGATTGCTTCTGGCCATGGCTATTTCGTCTCAGCGTCTTGGTGCCAAATGATGCCTTCTCCTGGCCGTGCCAGGCCGCTCTGTTTCAGACCGGGCCTTATGGGCCTTTGTTCTGATGAGAAGCTAGATTTACCATCCCCCAACTAACAAAGACTTTTGTTACCCTGCCAAATGTGCTTGGAAAGGTATTGTTCATAGAAACATATAGAAACTTGAGATTCTGATGATGTATGTCAGGGTGATCAACCAGATCAACCGAATCAACCGGAGTTTCGGCCGTTCGGCCCTGATTGCTGCCTGGAGATAACGTCAAAAGAACTTGAAGGCTAGATTCTTGGGACAAATCATTAATCCTGAAGCAGCTCCATAAGAATCTAGTTTTACACCAAATATCACCAAATGCAATCAGCTGACACCTCAGTGCGGTGGCTGGAGATAGTTTTGCAACTCATGGGTGATGAACCTGATATTTTTTCTTGAATACTTCTCATTGCTTCTCTCTGACAGTTTTTCTCTCTGACAGTTTGCTGCTTGATGGAAAACCACAGTGGTAGGAATGCTCCAAAGTGTTCAAGACAGGGCAGTGGTAAAATGATGTAAAATGCCATTAACTATGAGTAGTCACTGAGTAGTCTGATCATATTTTCTCCCAACTGTGGGACGACAAGCTCATCTCAAGAAGGGGGTTCTGTTTTTACCGCTCGAGTCTTCCCCGACCTGACCTTCCTCGCCTGAAGACTTGGAGCACAGGATCCATGTAGCGGCACAGTCACACCGACTGCCGCCATGACGTAAGGATCGGAACGAAATTTGTAGATGAGGCCAGGACGTTGGGAATCAGCTTCTCAGTAGATGTCACACCATCTTGACTCCTCGTCAGTCGAAACTGAATCTAGGTGTTTTTGGATGCTTTGGGTGGCCTATGAAGTCTTGACCAAATGACGGGTATGGCATTGAAGTTGTTTGTTCTGCTGCTGATTTGCTTTCATGACTTGTTGGTAAACACTTCACAGGTTAAAGCCATTGAGCCCATCAGCATTGCATGTATCTTTGATTGTCATAGCAAATGCGTTGCTTCCGCACTCATGGAACCATTCTGAGTCTGAGTAAGTTTCTGAAATACTAATGTTGCGGGAGCTCTGAACCAAACCAAATAAGTACTTCTTCAATGGCTGGACATTGTGGTAGAACGCAACCTAAATGACGCCAATACTCAATACCAACGTTAACCCATCAACTACCCACGTTGTCCAAAGATTATAGCATCTATTTATATAATCTATTATATCCAATAATAATAAATAACAATAATAATTAATAATAAATAATAAATATAATAAATAATAAATAATAAATAATAAATAATAATAATAAATAATAATAATAATAATAATAATATATTATTATTTTTTTTTATAAATTATAATATATTATACAATATATTACTAGTTTCTGCATTGAGACATTGCGACAGGTTGATTCCAGTTCAAGAGGTTGGAGTCCGAGACGTTGTACGGTATAATACAACAGTATAGGTGTTGGACAACCTATATGTTCACATAATTTTCTTCAGTTTGTCAAATAGAAGCGCAAACCTTATCTCTTGAACTGTTTCTTGATAACTCTTCCTCGACACTTCATCTATGACTAGGACGTACTGGCAGTGAAGAGTTTTGGGACGTACTGGCAGTGAAGAGTTTTGTGCGATTTATATTTATAAATACAAAGTGATAGGCCACATAAACGGCACCTGTATGACCTGTTCACCTTTCAATGAAGAGCAGGAGATCTGCAGGATGTATCTCTCTACCAAAGCAGACTTTTTCTCTGGGCCAGCGGGGTTGGGGAATCAATTACCAATGCTCCGCAGGAGACGCCACACGTGGGCTTGGACAGCCACGTTCAGTCAACTGCACCTGAGGCAGGATTTTGTGCGTCGGGTCTGTCAGCGTGCGAAGCACGCAAGCACATGACCAGTTAGACGACGTAAGAGACAAGACTAAAATAGACTAAATATATCCGAATTTATCAACCACACTCTGCACACTCTGTCCAAAACATCCCTTGTCTGCCACCCAACCGTTCCGGTGGGTCTCCTGCCGCATTTTTGTGCCCGCAGGTTGTCTTTATGAAGCTGTGGTGGGTCCCATGGTCAGGCGGCATCAAAAGGACAAGTTTCCAGTTGACATGTCAAAAGGATGTCGAAAGGACCCCTGAAATGAGTTGGATGTTTATGCTGAAACTTTGCCATGTCCAAAATCCACCACCGTTCCATCCTATGTGCATCCAAAAGGTGATCTTTCTCAATCTTGTTGCAGCATTCAAGCTGTATCGAAGGAAATTGCTGCTTTTGGAGGCACCCAACACTACTATGAGGGCCTAACATCTGAAAACTCTGGGTGCAATTGGTTGAGTTGCAATATGTCCGGCCCAAGCAGCCGGCCGCAGCTCAGTGTTGCTCAGCAAAAGTCACCATGTCCTTCCACAGCTGCTCGACATGAGCCTCACGGCTACAGGATGCCCTGTAACTCTCTACCAGCATCTTCCAGTAGCTTGGCACATCTTGGCACATTCAGTTCTGTTGAGATAATTTTGAAATAATATGATGTTATATATATATATATATGGTGTTGAGATAAAGCACATTGGGGAATCTGGCGACTGGAAGTTTACCACCACAATATCCTTCCAGTTTGGGACCTTTGCAATGGCCCAAAATGCCACGCGATGCCGCTCGGGATGTGTTTTCCTCCCCGTGGACTTTGTGGACTTTGTGGATTCTGAATGCCACCATGCCTGCCACCTGTGCTGGTGCTTCTGATCATGCAACTTTGCTTTCCAAGGAGAGTCTCTGGGAAAAGATAGTGAAAGGTGCTGGCACATTTGATTAGTAATTTATGGTAATTCAATGTAATTTAGTACAACTTAGTAGAATCATATACAACTCAATATCTGCCCACTGACCTTCCAGCACTGAACAGCCCCAGCTGGATGCTTCGGATGAAGTGCCTGCGTTGTGGCAGCAGATCCCAAGGCGATGCGCAAAGCCTATAGCGGAGCCAGGCGACGAGTCACGGAAGATTCTCAACATGCTGAGCCTCACAGTATGAACTGACGATGTCAATCCTGAACGAACCGACTCAAAAATGGTCCGGATATATCCCGTCAGCTGAATTTGTATTTCCAAGAAAAAACTTGGCGGAATTTGATACATGAAGTCACTTCTCAGCCGTGTCAGCAGTTTAACAAACAGTTCAGCCCATGAAGATGCAGTATAGCAGGAACAGCGGATGCAAGGCACTTCCTGTGAAGTAATTACAAAAAGTACTTCACCACTGTAATACTGGCCAAACTAGGGACACGATGTACCATCAGTCCATGGATGAGCATGGCATGCAAGCAAGAAGCATCTTTTTCGCAAATCTTGGATGGGGCGATGCCGTAGCCCAAATCTGACCTGGGTTTGAGCTCCAAGCTGCAATCTCAGGGTAAAAACCACAGGAGAAGAGTCAGAAGTCTCATGAAATAGTTCTGCACACTCCGATTAATCGATATATATATATATTATGTAGTCTGAATATCTAATATCTATATAAATCTAATTATCTTCTCTAGAGCTGCTGCATGAGCATCTGTGGTCCGGGCAAGTGCTTGGCCAGTTGCTGTGTGGTCTCCTCTCCCTTGACGCTCCGAACGCACACCTCTCAAAGTGGGCATCTTTGGGAAGCAAAAATTAATCTTACTGTAAAGGCTCAAATGTGGCACAGAGAATACTAGAGCTGCGCTTGAACTGTTGGCCAGACCAAATCAATAGCAATAAGTTGTCAAAGAGCTGCCAAAACCCCTCAATGGATCTGTCGCAAGGGATCTCCGAAGTGTGAGAGTGGTTTCTTCAAGATCTGCCAAGCAGTGAGAAACTCTTTAATTAGTATACTGTCTGTATATATATATACTTATATAATATACAAACTAGTGAATCTACAGACTAGATATCTATATATTGTCTATATTGTCTATAGTATCATATCGTCATCCTTGAGTGTATCCACAATATCCACATTTCTCTACCAGACTACATACTGTACTATCATGTACTATCCATCAGACTTCAAACGCTTCAAAGACTTTAACAAGCTGCTAAGCCGAACTTGGTCTGCACGGGCTGCTCGAACAGAGGACTTTCCTCTATCTTGGATCGAAGCCACGAGGCCTCGACGACACAGATCGGTGCAGTTTCAGATTGAGATAGATTGAGAATGCCAAAGGATTTCAAAGACGTATCAAGAAAAATTCAAGAAACATCAGAAAATATCAGAAAATCAGATCTAGCTGATCTAGCTGATCTAGTTTCAACTTGAAGTGATGCTCTGGTGCCGTACTCTGGTCACAAACTCAACCGAAAGTTTAAAGCTGTGCAACTTGTATGAGAAATATTGAGCAATCATTAGTTTACATTAAATTACTAATTGTATAGTATATTGTAGTGAACTTTGAATGATTTCAAGCGATGCAATCTCCGGAAGACTTGGCTGGCTCCCCTGCAGTACCCTTGACTCCCCCCCACGCCATCAATGCCTGGTCGATGGCCTGCTGAATGTACGAGCGGACACCAGAGGTTCCAAAGTACTCAAAAACCATCCAAATTCCTCAGATTGTGGAAGAAACCGAAGAAACCTTCATGATTTTTGAAATTCAGGTGATGATTCTGTTGTGAGTCTTGCTGGCCTTGCTGGCCCCGAGTTGTCTTGCATGTCTGTTCAATTCACACTGCGAACCATGAGCCGCGAGCTACATGGTCTTTTGCTTTGCTCGTTTGGCAAGTGTCCCACGGGTGGTGTCCTGCTCGCAAGTCGGCATGTACGTTGCGCAATACTTTGTGAATATTTTGTGAGCACAAAACAATGAAAGCCTGCCCAGAGAGCAATCTCGTTTGCCCGTCATCCCGCGCTGTGTTGCTTTCGACAAGAGGCTTAAAGCCCGGAAGCGTCGGCCAAGAGGAACTGACCAGTCCTGTCAACGCACTACTGAAGAAGAGTCATCCGCTTGGCAGAAACTCCATTGGCACCTAGCGAGGGCGGCCACAGCCACCCCCTGTCATCTCAGCAATACCTCCATGTTTTTTAAACGTCCAGAAAAGAATTTATACTTTGAAAGAATTCAAATCGGGAAATACCCACGGAAACATCGGAAACCACAAGACGTGATGATGGCTTCATAGTAAAGGGTCATGATACAGTAGCAATGTCTTGAATTCTGCATAATTCTGCAGTGTCAAATGTATTCATAGTTTCTTGGATTCATGGATTCAGAATGCCAAGGAAAGTTACATGTCGGGCTTTCATGGTTGAATATCAAAGATATCTGCAGTATCGGTATTAAACTCACACAAAAATGCGTAGGTCTTCAAATCTGGTCCTTGAACTCTGGATTGTAGATTGACCTAAATGGTAGTGATCTGGAATGGTCAGAGATGCGTGTGGTGAAGTCATGTTTCAAAATGGATCTGCATCGGTATTTTCTTGCCACCAGTCTCAACTTGCTGCGCATGACAATCCAAACCGGCTGATTGAATGCAAGTCTTCCAAGTTGCAAACACTTTCTTTGGTACTCGCATCGCCACACAGTTTCGTTGCACAGATTGAGGCGAGTCGCGTCTCCCCCACTTCTGCCATGAAAACCCCAGAGGCTGAGAAGACATCCAACAAGAGGTTGCGATCTCGAACCCAAAGAAACGCTGAGTCAAAACCACAGAGGAACCACTTGGAGCCGTTCATGTTCCTTGGTCATGACTGTGATAATAACTGTGATATACTGTGATATACTGTGATAACTAGTGATAACCCAACAGCACTGACCTTGATCTTCGAACCTGGGACCTTAAAATCTCAAAGTGATCCTGTGTCAAACCATAGTGATACTAACCGCAACAGTGGAACAACATGACATGTAGCCTTTCAGCAAACCACATTCAAACCACTGGGTCAAAAAACATCAAACAGTTCCGAACAGCTCAAAAGTTTGGTTTGCTTGACACTTACAAGGATATCCTGGGTGATAAATGTGCATGATACATTGTAAAGTCTGTGTCGTAGTCAATGGGATTACACTAAGTTCTATTCAAACAGTTCATAACTGTCACGTCCTGGGCTTACAGTGAGCTATCCAACAAAATGCCAAACTAGGGCTGCAAAAAGCGATCTGAGAACTACTGCAAGGTACTACAAGGGCGTTTGCAGAGGCCACCAGCCACCTTTGCATTCAAGAAACACTGAGGTGACCACATCGCTAACTGCTTGCCTGGGATTGCTCCGATCTTCTATGATTATGATGATTTATGATCGATGAGCAGCTTTTCTGCATTCTACAGGATACGGTACACAGGTGAATATTTGCTTCGACTTGGCACAGACTCTCAGCTGTAAAACCATATTTGACAGATTCATACAGGTTCATACAGACTCTTGCTTTTGTAGGATTTTGCAAACTGAAGGATACTGAAGGCCAGGTCAAAGGAAACGGAATCCAAGCCACGAATCCTTGCGGAATTTATCCAACGCCCAAGCAGCGCCAGCGTAGGCGGCATCGACATGAATCCACAAATCTTCCTCCTGGCGCGACATGGCGACACGAACATGTTGGATCATCACTTGGTGCAGTGTTCGGAACTTCCGAAATTGTCTGCTGATCCTTCAACAAAATGATACCTCTATCCTCTGTTGCACGATCAAATCAGGTTTCCAGAATGATGAACCCAGAATGTCCATGACATTTTCATGAATGTCCTTCGCCAAATCCTTAAAGGCGGCTATATCATCGGTTCCTGGGTGCCGCAACTTTTCAGGTTCAAGATGGTTCAAGTCAGTGCCCGCATGGAATTGCCCTAGGACTTGTCTCCACTGTTTGTGCTTTGTGGTGCTTTATTGGTTTTGCTGTGATTTCTGTCCAATATAGAATAATTACATATAATTACATATGAATACATCAAATCCATTCAAATCCATTCAAATCCCCAATTGCTACTGTAACACAGCTGAGCTCAGGCACCTGAGGTGTTGGTGGATCCATAGGTCAAGACCAATGCCACTGGTCGCAAACCTCCAAGCTCCGCAGCGACTGACTTTGTCTCCCTTGGCTCAGCTATTAGGCTATGCTCCGCTTCGGTAAACGATTTCAGCCATGGAAGCTGCCTAGCTACTGCCCGCGCCTGCGGCACGGTCTTTCTCCATCGCTTCCTTCACATCACCTGGGCCGAAATGGAGAACTATAGGAGAACTATAGTATAGATTCTCAATCCCTTTGCTTGATGTAGAACGATGAAATACAATGAATGCCACTCTAATCTGCGGCTAATTACAGGCTACAATCAACCATTACAACCTTTAGTAACATCATTCAATATCCCAAACTGAAGATGGACATCCAGTCACGGAGTGATCCCCTATTAATTACTCACTGTGTGAGTCTGTCAACAACAGCATTCCGCTCTGTCTAGGAGTAGAGATGAGCCCCTTGAGGCAAAAGGCTCGGATGAAGGCTATAATTTCCTTCCAATCGCGCAGGCACACGGCGACAGCGCAGCCCTGCCAAACGGCAAGCTTTCCTCAGTCATGGACCATGGAGGAGTTTCCCGGAACAAATACGTCTCATCCAACTCGATCAAAAACAGAAACATTGCAAAGCTATGCAAAGCTGTTGCTGAGTATTGCCAACATGCACATACAGCTGTGCCCAGAAGGGACATTCAACCTCCAATCATGGGACAAACTTCGTTGACCAAAAAATGTGGTTCATGGGCCTCCCATGTTGTTCCATTTTGAACGTATTGTAGTTGTACAATGCTGTGCACGGCCAGGTATGATCCCAGTCTGCCCTGGGCATCCCAGTCTACTCTGCGGCATGAAATCAGCGCAGCGGTAGCAGCGATGCCAACTGAGCTCCAAGTGTCTCCACGCTGAAATGCGCTTGATCCGAGATGTATACGGCAAAGGAGGAAGAATCCTGATGAAAAGCATCCTCCCATGACCTGGGCGACCCCAAAGGATAAGCCATGATAAGCCACCAAACGGAATAGCTGCAATATGATGCAATGCATCAATATGCTGCAATGGCTTCAGGGACACTTTCTTTTTCAACGTTTTGAGGATTTGTTTGGTCCAGTTTTCTGATTGATTCCAGCAAGGTTTTCCGTGATATCAATGATATCTATATATGATCTCATATTGTTTTACCAGTTTTATTGTCGAAAGAACATACAAACTCTTCTAATGTGTGGCAAGTAGCAGATCTGGCTGCAGCCGGCGATGCATCCGCGTTCGTGCGCAGATCATCATATTCAGCATCGCTTCGCCTTCGGCCATCAGCAGCTGGCTCGCTCGCATCATGAAATCAATGAGATCCATACAATTTTCTGGAAGGAATTTGATGACTATGTGTTTCAATCTTAATTATTCAATAAACAAGATTAAACAAGGAATCACAGAAGACTGCCGAAGAGCACCAAATCTACCACTGGGAAGATAACCGTCTGGGATCTTTTAAAGGACAAGTCTAACAATAGTCCACACCTTGAACCTTTCGAGAAATTCACAAGTTTGGTCCTCTGCGGACAAAGGAACCTATCACTGGTGGTGTGATCCCTAATTACTGAATCTCCCACAGGCACAAGAGATCACAAAAGATCACAAAAGCATCTGTCAGATCCCTGAGATCAAAGTCAGAAATAAATGTCTCAAGGATTCTCAAGCTTCCAGGCTAGCCTGCAGTGTTTTGTATGATGCCACCACCCACGCCAGAAGTGTGATGAAATGCTGGTCCCAAACCAAGAAACTTGGCGACCCAATCCTTGGATTTGGATGACAGGGGCATTGCCGAAGCGCTTTTGCCAACTGATTTCCGTCAGTCTTGTCCCCTTCATAAAGCAAATCAAAGGTGCTCATCCAAGGATTTAACTGAATGCAAACCAAAATGACAAGATACATTATAAATATAAATAAATGTTATTATATAATAGCAATGTCGATCTCCTGCAGGATGATTTGTTTTTGAACAGAGCACCTCCTTGCAAAGAATCTAAGGACTAAGGAGTCTTTACTATGCAATGATACAATCACTTTTTCGGGCATTGGGCACAAGTGCTTCCCATAAAAGCTGACCACACGTATTAGAGCCGTCAAGAACAGCCATTGGAGGTATTGCCTGCACCCCAACACTAGCTATTGAAAAGCAACCTTGTCCATGACATGATTCCAACTTGGGTGTTCAAAGGGATCTGAATTTTCGGTTCATGAAACATTCATGAAACGATGCCATCCCCCCAGTTCGTGGCCAGAGTCCATGACCACCACCTCCAGCTCAGTGCCGATGGGGTTAGACTTCCACTGCAGACCAACAGAGCCAATGCTGGCAATCACTGTCTCGCTGAGGATGGCAGGAACGCTACTGGCTGAGGGATAGTAGGCCATGAACTGCGGGTGCTGCCAGCCTGGAAACTGATATTGACTGTCAGTGACTGTCAGCTTGCTGAGGTGAAGTCAGAATGGCACTCCTTTGGCACTCCTTTGATTCTTTTGGAATTTTCTTCTCATTTTTTTCCATAGACTCTCTCGATCTGACTCAGGGATCAGCATCTGGGCACAACCCGAAAGAAACGCACGCAAATTTGAGAGTTGGTCGTATTCTCAAGGCAAGAAATAAAGCGCTTGTGAACCACAACCTGGCTTTAAGCAAAAATTGCGAGATAGGGAGTGGACACAAACAGAATAGAAAGATCATAAAATCGATGAAAAATGTCCAACCCTATGAGCTTCACGTTCGCCGTGTTCGCCAGAGGTACTGAGAGCTCCGGGGAAAATATTTTTCTCCAACTTCTGCAGGATCTGACCATAGTCCGTGGGCCCCTCTGGCGGATCCTGCGGCGATGGTTTCCAGGATGCTGGGTGAAGTGTGCTGGGTGCTGGGTGCTGGTTGGAGACAGGGACATTGCCATACTCTGTTTGGTACAACTGGTATAACAATGGTATAACATGGCATAACTGGTGTAAGAGCAGTCCTTCTGGAATTCTGCAGCGAGTTGGCCAGGTTCCACATCTTTCCAAACCTCAAAGGAAGTGATGGCTTGGTGCCAGGGGATGACTTAGAGCCTGTCTGGGCAATACACTGCGATTGTTTTTGCGATTGCTTTGGAAGGAAGGCTTGCAAAAACATGGTCTTGAACTCGAAGAAACCAAGCAAGCAATGATGCAAATAAATGCACATAGTCGAAGTCTGCTGCCACTGACAGGCGGTGTCTTGTCAAGTCATGCACACGCATTCGAGTGTGAAACACTCTTCGCGATCAGGAGTATAACATGATCTAATATGCAAGTAGCAAAATGATAATAAATCTCCGGCAAAGATTTAATGTGAATTGCCGGATTATATAGACCACAGCAGATCGTAAACGGAAATGTTTCTGTGGTGATGGAAATACCACTGCACTTTTTTGTAACCCCGTTTTCCTTTTTTCAAATGGAATTGGAAGCTGAAGCGCTTCATGGTCCTTAGGGATACAGAGAAGATTAGCATGGCACATAGCAGCTGATCTACCAACTGCAAAAC
>Ga0126342_10000019_pt1:0-20000 | contig 72991 bp, 67 predicted proteins | sample Cyp1metagenome_FD_92528 | JGI IMG/M metagenome (GOLD analysis project Ga0126342, IMG submission 92528) | Coral microbial communities from Lord Howe Island, Old Settlement Bay, Australia - Cyphastrea 1 metagenome | ecosystem: Host-associated > Invertebrates > Cnidaria > Coral ...
ATGCGCAACAAGTCCGTTCGAGCGTTTTATTCGTGACCTTTAAGTCCACATGTAAGAGCGATATTCATGTTCAAATGGATTTGGCAAGGCTTATTCATGTGCATGTTGATTGCAAACTCTGTTCATCTAATCGATTTCCGTTTCCAACTTTGATATTTCACCAATGGGCGTTTGGGACTGCACCATCAAAAGCTGCTGGTTGCAGGTGATGCAGTTGCCGAAGCCAATTGCCCGAGACACTGCGGAAAAATCTTCTCCTCCTGCTGCTGTCCAGGGGTTTGTAGTTTCTAGCAGAGAAATATCTCTTGGATGAGAAACTCTCTTGATGGATACAACCCCCCTTTATATTATAAATATATTGGTTTAGCAACAAACATGGGATTTAGATGGATAAAGTTGGTGAATGAAAAAAATGATCCCACAACATAATTGGTTTATAACAAGGGTTGATCATTTTTAAGGGTTATAAACCAATGTGTTATTTACACTTGTGTGCTATTTACCAGCAATTTACAATTTGTTTTTACACTTGTGTTATTTATAGACCAATAAAAAAGTGATCCCATAACACATTGGTACTATAAACATTACCCTCTGGTGAACTAACATAGCTATTGAAAATGGCCCAGTCGAAATAGTGGATTTTCCCATTAATAGCATGGTGGATCTTTCCATAGTTATGTTAGTTCACCAGAGGGTAACCACCAGTTTTTGGCTGCATCACCATTTTTTGGATCTACCCATCCACCATCATTGACCAGAGGGTATAACAAGGGTTGGTGAATGTTGGTGATCCCTTTGGTGATTTCCAACGGCCCCTCCCTCGCTTCCGCGGCTTCCGCTAAAAAGGCCTTGGGCTTTGATCGACCGGTGCTGCGAGATCAGCAGCATCAGTGCGGCTTCATTCACCGCTTGGACGTGCCACTGGGCCGATATACTGCGATGTGGTAAAGCCAATAGGATGATAATAATGAGACTACTACTAATAAATAACAACATACTAATAATATGATTAATAGTATGATAATCACTTATTACTATTATTATAAATAGTATGATAATAGTATTATTATAATAGTAATAATAACAAATAATAGACTAAAAACTACTACTACTACTAATAATAATGAGACTACTACTACTACTAATAATAATAATGAATAAAATAATCATAAAATAAAATGATAAATCATACTGATAATAGAACCGACTAATAATAACAGTATACAGTATATAACACACCCTAATTGGGTATGAAGTATGATGTCCCCCAAATTTTGAGATTGGGAGAAACCAGGTTTAAGACACTAGCAATCTCCCATGAAACTTGGAAAACCTTGCTGTGTAGCCTGGGCTTAGCGGCTCCGCCGAGGCCTTCCAGTGGACTGTTGCTTTGTGGTCTCACCTATCAGGCTGGGAGACTGGAACCGGCAACTGGCTGGAGCTGCTTACCCTCTGGTTATGTCAAAATATCTATTGAACATGGCCCATTTATAGTTGATTTACCTATAAAAGATGGTGATTTTCCATAGCTACGTTAGTTTACCGGAGGGTACTTTTTCACGAACTTTCTGGCTCTAGAAGGATGCGTTTCCATGCTTGGCATATCTTGGCAGGCCTACTACAACCTGAAGCTACAGCTGTCGACGGGTCGTATCCGACGCGACTACCTGGTCCTTTGCCATGGCTTTCTGAGTGATCGCCACTACATCCGCGCGCGGGTGACGTGGAAGGCAGGGATTGGTGGGATGGCATCAAACCTGATCCAACTAAAACTTACAAAAACTGCGATACTTTCAACAAACTGTTTGTCGAAGAAAGAACACATGATTCTTTACCATTCAGATCATTCGGGCCTATCATTTGCACGATCATCATTGATCTTCTGAGTGTAAGGCAGGGACTTGCCACAGATTTTGTCGGCCGTTGGACCGTAGGACGCAGACCCAGGGCCCAGCCGCTGTGGCCGCGGCAAGCCCAGCATCACCTTCCTGCGTCGGGAGGCTTCGGCCTGGCTACCTGGGTACCAGGCGCCGGGTGGATAAGGATGGTGGAACTTGGATACCCTCTGGTAAACTAACATAACTATGTAAAATCACAATTTTTAATGGGTAAATCCACTATAAATGGCCATTTTCAATAATTAGCTATGTTTGTTTACCAGAGGGTAACTTGCGACGGATTTTCCCAAGATACCACCATCCGACCATCAATGCAAAAATGGGAAAATCCACCAGAAGTTGGTGGAAGGATTCTGTCGGATTTTGTTCTGCAGAATAATAGGATGGTGGAAGGATAAGGATGGTGAAACAATACCAATCATTTCCATTCCGATTCTGGTAAACTAACATAGCTATTGAAAATGGCCATTTATAGTGGATTTTCCCATTAAAAATGGTGATTTTCCATAGCTATGTTAAATTACCAGAGGGTAGATTCTGATGAATCTGGTTGGGGCAATCAATGTCAGCCTCTCAGATTGCTGGAGGCATCCACCCTGCTGGACATCAGTCTGGGAACCGGACGGCGGCATCAGATTCGGTCGCATTTGGCTTTCATTGGCCATGCTGTGGTGTGCGATAGCAAGCCGCTTGGCTTTTTTCTCATAAAAAAAATACCAACCTTACCCAACCGTACCAACATATCATTGAGAAATGGGATGAAAGAGGTTGAAATGGGCTGAAAATTGGCTGTTTATATCTATCCATCTATCCATATCTATCCATATCTATCCATCTTGATTCACTTCAGAGACACTGTGCAGCACATGTCCCAACTCAGGTACTGTGCAGATGAGACCTTCCGGCAGGATGCCCCACTCTGCCCCCAGAACTGTCTCTTGGCCGCCCATGGCCCGATGATCCGATGGTCGCTGTTTCGATGCATCGCCGATTCTGAGGATTCCAATTAGATTTGCAGGTTTTGGATCTTGCTTCAGATATGGGTTTGTCTGAAAATGGTGTATCTCATATTCCAATGGATTATCACCATGTTCCCCATTAAAATTGCTATTTGTGGGTATCCCCTATTTTCAGACAAACCCATATCTCCGAATGTAGATACAGTATGATACATTTGCATTACATTTGAGGAATTTGGGGTAAATGATATGAATATTCATATCAGCTAAATAGATTTCCAAAGATGTTTCCAAACATACATCGCAGTTATGTAACCATTGTCAGATATACATGATATACCAAGTCGGTCAATCAACCAACCAATATAGTTACATATTGCAGTTTCCAAACCCAAATATATGTATGGAAAATCCATGAAAATCATTGAAAATCCTATTAACATACTATAAAAATGGATGATTTAGGGGTACCTCCATAGGAAACCTCCACTTTTTGGGTCACCACGTCACCCCGCAGTTCCACCAGGTCTCCACCGTTATGGCCTGGCGCTGCTCGAGGGCTCCGAGGCTCGGAGCTTCGCGGCGCCGCTGCCGGAGGCTTTTGGAGCGCTGCTGCAGGAGTCGGCGTTCGGAACGATGACGTGGGGTTGGAATGTGATAACACCATATAGCACCTGAATATTGTGAACATGGGAATGGGAATATTGCGAATTTTTGGCACCATATGTGATAACAACTAATATAGCACCTAAAGGTTGGAAGGATATCATGGGAATTGAATGTGATATTGTGAATGTACAGTACATGTGAGGAGATAGCACCTGATTTACTGTGATATACAGACATACAATTGAAGATATGGGAATATGGGTCATAAGATATGGTGATTACATGTGATATGATATGATATCTGAAGACCTGGTGATGTTACTCTTTTACTCCGACTAATGATAAGGTACTCCGAAGAACATATGATTTCGGGGATAAGGATGATGAACATCAAACAGACCATGGAATGGTGTTGTAATTGGAGTATCCAGCTGTTGAGCAAACCCTTTTTGACTCCTACTTGTGTCGGCGAGTTTGTTTTCAAGAGCTTGAACCATTCGATTGCGGGTAAGACATTCTGAGCCAGACCGATTTTGTGACCCCACTGATTGGGTCCTACACACATTGCCAGTTTGGATAGGGCGTGGTAGGGTCCCCTATTAATCTTCACTACCTACTGGCATCGTGGATGGGGGCAACCCTACCCATTGAATGATCTCAGGAGTTGGAAGGAAAGGCTCCTTCGGATGCAGAAGTTTTGAAGCGTCACACCTGTGCATGCACCAACCAATAGCTGTGCCAGCTATCGGCCCACTTGAGGCACCAAGAAAAGCGGTAGAAGAAGGGATTTCTGCAGTAGTTCAGATAGGGGTTGGAAAAATTGGTAAATGTAAATATATGTACTGGTAAATTTGAATGTAAATGTCCAATTTGAAGAATTTCAATCATACTTTAGATGTTCATATGGGACTTTGATTTGAAGCTGCCTCAGTATGGTCCACCGATCCTTGCGGGTGTCATTGGCGACACTTGAGCCTTGAGCGATGAGTTCAACCGGCATCTGCAGCCATTGGAAAAGGACAGACTCCTACCTGATTTTGGTCGATGAAGTCCCCATTTTGACTGAAAACTGTCCACTTTGTCTTATTGTTTGTCTTACCATCTGGTTATTTAACATAGCCATGGAACATCCCTTATAAATGGAGGTTTTAATGGGAAAATCAACCATTTTCCATGGCTATGTTAAATAACCAAAGGGTAGATTTGATTCAGGGGCCATGACAATGATATTTTCAGCTTCCCCACATGGTGAACTGACCGCAAAATGACAAGTCATCAGCAAAGTCTGTTACACAGCCATGCTTGACACGTAGCCCCATACCCAACCTTACCCAATTTCGCAGAACGGGCCGAAGCCTGGGCCGAGGCACTTCAAGGCTCATCGTGCGACTAATTGACTCTGGTGATCAGTATGCGGTGAAACCTGAGAATCTCAGGATTGCGTGGGGCTGCTGTCCCCAGTGGGAAATCTGATGGTGATTTCTATGGCACAAGACATGCATAACTACAGTGGGTTTGGTATGGCTGAAGAAAGCTGACAGAAACAAGCGGCATTCCTCGCCACATGGTCATCCGCACCAAATATGCAAGGGCTCATACCTCTGGTGATCAGGCAAGTGAACCAATTTATAGCTGATGAAATCACCACCACCACGCTCAGAAGCAATAGTGGATAGATTTCTCATAAAGATAAGGTGTCCATATTCCAAAATTAACAATTCAGAATTCTATCAACGGAAAACTACATAATTCAGTAATTCCTAGATTTTTTTCCCGCAAACAAACTAATTATATAAATGACATGATCATTCTTGCATTCTCCATCAACAAAGACCATAGACAAATTTCTTAGATTCATACAAATTTCTTAGATTAATAATAATTTCACCATATTTCACCCAACAAAACCTACATATGATATGATATTTCTATATAACTATATTTATATATTCTGCGATATTTTCCCCAAGAAAAGCAATTCTTTAAGACCCAACAAGTTCGCCAGGACCACCGAGGAAGAGGCCAATGAGCTCATGGGCAGCGAGCTGGAGGCGATCAGTGAAACCATGGTGGTACCAAGATATGGAGGATTTTCATGGTTTTTATTATATATTAACCCTCTGGTAAATTAACATATGGTATATTAACTTAACTATCAAAAATAACCAGTTTAAATGGGTAAATCAACTATTTCTATGGCCATTTTCAATAGCTACGTTAAATTACCAGAGGGTATCTGATTTTCAACATATTTTGAGATTGTTTGAGACAGATACTTTGACATGTTCAAACCACCATCCGGATTAGCTAAAATCGGCAGTTTATGGAGGCTTGATGCTCACCTAAATGGGGGATTTTTTTCACCCGTACCGAGGTTGCGGACTTTTGCCGGACATATCACATACGGTATGTGTACTTTTTGTTGAACAAACAGAGATTGGTCCAAGTAAACATGGGGATTTTCGCTCAAACATGTTTTTTTTGTTTGGCGATAGGGGCTCAATCAAGAAAGCATGTTGAAGTATAGCCAGCAAACACTGGGATTTTAACATATTTTTACCCTCAACAACAATAGCAACGGATGAAGGACGAACCCCAAAAACAAGGTGAACAACCCAACACCAATGGAGATGCATCTCAATTATTAGACGACATTTATATATCATGTCGTCTACATAAACCTGTGAGTTTCGTTTCAGAAACTGACCATGCACGTCTGCAGCTGGCATGTGGGCTGAGGATGTGTCGATCTACAACCCGGCACTTCAGTCCGAGGCGGAAGGTTTTTTTAAATATCTTTTCGTGTAGTCGAGGATTTTTGAGGGAAGTGGTTTTTGATGGTTTTTGTGATTTTATTTTGGTTTGCTTTTGTTGCTAGGTATTTCTATTTTGATCCAACATCCAAAAAAAGTGATGAAGTGTACCGCAAGATCAGTGTTTGATCCAGCAGCCCAGGCTGCCAAGCTCAGAGAGTCTGGAAAACTGAACGATCTTCAGAACGATCCAGAGCTGAAGCCCGTCTTCGAGGAGCTACTGAAGATTGAACGGGGTTCAAGATATTTGTTTGTATCGGAAGTATATTTGGGTTAAATACTTTAGATAATATGATTTATACATATTTATACTGAATTATATGACATACGACGGATATATGGCGATTTAGTAAAACCAAACAGGCGATGTATGCAAATTCCATGGAATCTCATTCAAGGCTTCGTAGCTGGCTGCATCTTAAACTCAAGAAATTCTTGGTCTCCAGCGGAACGTCGGGCTCACTCTTCCCACTTCAGGTGTTGTCGCCACAAGTTGGCGATTCCCTGATTGCATTTGTGTGTTGAGATTCGTTGTACAATGGGTCCAGATCAGTTTGAACATCGCCAGATATCGCCAGCGGACAAGCATTGCAGTGTATTGCAGTTTTGATTGGACGATTTGATTACCCTCTGGTGAACTAACATAGCAATTGAAAATGGCCCAGTCGAAATAGTGGATTTTCCCATTAATAGCATGGTGGATCTTTCCATTGCTATGTAAACGTTCACCAGAGGGTACACAGAAAAACTCCGCGTAGTGAAGAACATGTGGGTGTGTCTGAAAATGTTGTGTACCCCTTTTTACCCAATGGTTTTGCTGATCATTATCCCGTTTTTAAATGGCTATTTGTTTGGGAATATAGCCTATTTTCAGAAAAACCCATGTCTGAACATCTGAGAATTCGCATTCGCATGGCGCAACATCGAGTTGTAGGTGCCGTAGATCGTCACGAGACACGCATGAAAACTCACACCTGTCCAACTTCAAATATCACAAAAATAGGTGGTTGGAACTCCAAAACCGCAGATCTTTGCCACTTCACATCATAATCATAATTTCATCATCATATTGCTCAGTTTCCAGAAAAAAAACAAACAAACCACTGTCCAATATAACCTTTCCCCAGTTTTTGATGGCTTTTCCTTGGGGCCGTGGATCATCTACTGGTGCCACCGGTGCCATGCTGCTGTTTGGGGTGGCCCTGGTCACCTCGTTCCGTGCCGCCGCGGAGATGGAGGTGACCCTGGCGGAGGCCATGCCGGGGCCGTTGCTGCCGCCCTGCGAGAACCAAGAGATCTCGCTGGAAGAGGCCGGGGAAACCCTCTGGTAATGGATATACCATGTTTATAGGTGGTATACCCTCTGGTAAACTAACATAACTATGGAAAGATCCATCATTTTGAATAGGTAAAGCAACAATGAACCATCCCCCAGTCATCACCATGTTTATAGGTGGTATACCCTCTGGTTATGTCAAAATAGCGAACTGTAAAATCACCATGCTATTAATGGGAAAACTCACTATTTCTATGGCCATTTTCAATAGCTATGTAACAAATTACCAGAGGGAAAATTCATGGGTGCTGTTGACTTGACTTACTGGTGCTTAGTTCGCAGGGAATTTTCGGGAATGATCCATTTCATCACTAGTAATAATCATCCCAGCAACCCCCAGCAACCCCCAGCAACCCCCAGCAACCCCCAGCAACCCCCAGCAACCTATCCATTCCCTACTAAGCACCAGTAAGTTGATGGTGATGGAAGAATGATGGTGATGGTGATGGTGATGGTGATGATGATGATGATGATGATGAAGATGATGAATGAATATTGATTGAGGAAGGGTTCCAAATGATGGATTTTGGATGGTTTGATGAGTAGTTGAAGGTTCCTATGTTTGGTTTAGTATGGTTTTACTGGTATCTCTGGGTGAAATGAGTGCTGTTGTTACTGCAGGAATGCCCTTCGTCTTTCTGGCTGCAGTTTCTTGGCCTGCGATTGGATGATTGGTGCAGCCAACCTCCTTTCTGTTGGCCAAATTCCTTTTTTGGCCTTGTTTCTACTGGTGCAACTTTCCTACCTTGAGTTTTACAGCCAACAATTCCATTTTTTGCCAGCTTCGAATTCCCATAAATATCATAAATCCACACTTTGAGATGTTGGCCCTCATCTTCTACCTGGCTCAAGTGGCTCAATGGGAGTTTTTCCAACCTCCCCTGGGCCGTTTCCGGATTCCAGGTACTCCACTCGTCTCTGGGACGCCCGTGGCGAACTCTTCAGCGAGGGAAAAGCGGCGGCGGGGACGTCCTTGCAGCAGCTGCTGCGGGAAGCGACGACGCCCTTTTGGGAGGCGATTTTTTTTGGGAAGAAAATTAGACATTTAGCATTTTGTGACATTAACTGATTAGATGTCAAACAAAAATAAAATGCCATGTTAAATATAGTTCAATTAGATAATTTTGTGACATTTTTTTAAATGCCAATTGGCATTTGTTCACTACATTGTTGGTAGAATCCCGCTGTTGCGGTGAAATCGATATTTCTTGGTGGTTGTTGAAGTCAGAATCCCGAAATCGGGATGATTTTGGGTTGAGGATTTTTTTCAGATGTTCGCTGATTTCAAGCCAGCAATTCTGGTGGGTTGAAATCACAGATGTGGGAAAAAAAACAACCCTCTGGTAAACGTTTACATAGCGAACTGGAAAATCACCATGCTATTAATGGGAAAAACCACTATTTCTATGGCCATTTTCAATAGCTATTTTGACATAACCAGAGGGTACATCCCAGGTCCATCCCATCATCGGACAGGCCTTTGCCTGTCCTGCTGCCGTGGTGAGTACTTTCTTCAGCTTGGCGCGGGTGCTGGTCATGGAGAGACGCCTCAGAAGGGCTTTGGCCATGATCCACCTGGGCCACTTGGCCAGGATTTTTCAGCTCTACTGTAGGGGGCTTTAAAGGTGCCAACATGTGGAAAAAATGGGGAAAAAATGGGGAAAACATGTGGAAAAATGGGGATAAAATGGGAATTCAACCTGTAAACAGAGGGGATTCGAACATATTCGAACCTCCCACAATGGGAACGATGTATATGCCGACAAACTATGGCTGGGGCTCGAAGTATGAGCCATGGATCGATTTGCTTCACTTGGCTAACACATGGCTGGTGAAGGGTATGATTGTTGGGAGGTTATCGGACTGGCTAGACCTCAATTGATCTCACTTGATCGATCTGTGAAGTGAAACAGGATTATCCACTGCACCTGGGAAGATGATAAGATGGGAGATTCTGCCTCCGCACTGGCAGGCTTTATCTTTGTTCGCGACAAGGGCTTTAGCGAATGTTCGACCTGGCCAGCACAGGGCTGGGATGTGGCTCGACAGAGGGAAATGATGGGGAGAGGAGCTCAGGGATCTTTATCAGGGCGGTAATCTACAGTCTCCTGACGAACTCAAGGATTTTCACTGTCTATTCACTGTCTATACAAGTTATACAGTACATTTAGACATACAGTAGTGGGCTGTAGACATGCATGCCGCATACTGAATCTCAGTCCGACACTTGAAAATCCACGATTTGCAACAGACATTTGATACATTAGTTATTATTTATTGCAAGAAGAGAAGCACTGACAGTATCCACTTTTCTAGAAACACTAAGCCCAGATTTGTCGATTTCTGGCCGAAAAGCCATGACATCTCCAATGGCTTGGCAGTTTGCCATGCCCAAGGTGATGTTGGCCGGGCAAGGTCTGACGGAAGTCGTTCGCCAGCTGGACGATGAATCTGTGGAGACCACGGTTCCGCCAAGCCTCCGATTGAATCTGCGCGTGGCGGTGGTGACCATCTGCGCATATGCTGAGGAGAAGAGAACATCAATGATCTCCCAACAGAGATGGATGTGAAATACCTAGGCATTATGCTTGGAAGAGACTCCAAGGGCATTTTAGTAAGATACTGAGTACTTGCAAAGGAATAGGGGGCGTATGAACATGGATGAACCCTGAATGAGACAGAAAATTGACTTGGAATCCAACAGTAGTCACACTCTTTATGCTTAAACATGCCGATAAAGTGCTAATTAACTAATACCGCAAATCAGAATCTCAAAACATGTTTTCGCTGCCAAGAAAGTGACGAACACAAGTCACCAAGAGAAGTGTGGCTCACCTCTATAGCTCGAAGAATATTCAGCCCCTTAGTTGGTCAGCCGTGCTCGGCCCTGCTAGGATGCACCGGTTCGAATCCTTTGTCATCAAAATCGACAGCTGCATCTCGGACTTGAGCAGAGAGCTTGGGCGGGTTGCTGGCCGGAGCTAGAAATCATCGGAGGTGTTGGTAGCAAAAGATGCTAAGCAGCCATGAACTTTGGGCTTTATGATATATAGCCATGTTGGTGATTAGAACACGATTGCTGGTTTCTCGTTGCAGTTTCAAGTCCCAAGTTTGTTGGTTCACATCTGTGTTCTGCAGGAGCTGCAAGGTGTGGTCAGCCTGTGATTCCATGAGCCAAACTTGTTTGACAAGCTAACAATCAGACAATGATTAAGAATTGGTTTGGGTTTGGGTTTGGGTTTGGGCTTTGGAATCCTTGGGATAAACATGATAAACCGCAGTGAAGATTGCTTGTCAGGAATGCCAACACTAACTCAACCTACCAGCAGTAATCAAACTGCTTGAAGATGCTTGAAACAATTTGAAGCCAAGGTATAAGCTGCTTCATGGATATGACGTGCATTTCTTCACGAATGCATCGCAGATCGACATCAACGTCGATTCGCAGATGGATGCGACTTGCTTAGCAGGTGCACCATGCCAGTGCCATAGTGAAAACGGTCCATCCGAATCGTACAGACACAGAAAAGAACGGTATTGGATGTGTCCCAAAACTGGAAATCCCGGAAATTGCCAAATGCGCACAAAACAATCAAAACAGTCTGCAAGTCGTAATTTTTGGGACATTGCCAATTTTTGTCAGATTCCGAGAAATTGTATCATACAGCACTTGGAACACTGGACACGTTTCCCTGAAATGACTTCATGCACAGGGAAGCCGTGATTGATGATGGCTTCAAGGGCTGATAGCAGACTGGAACCCCGATCAAACAAGTAAACGGATTTCATCGGATTTCAGCCACCAAACAGATGTTCTCCCATGTATTCCATTATATTCCCATGTAGGGAAGCTCGCTGAGGTGAATGATGGCGTGCACAAGCCGTTCTTTTGGAAAGTGAATGCTGTGAAGAATGTCTTGGATACTGGAAACTATGATTGGGTCCTATGGACACTTGTACCAAGCACCAGCATTTTTCTTCCCTTTTGATATCTTCCAAAGTCTATTTGCTTTCTATTATTCCTCATTCTGACGCGGTGCGACCAATTTTGGTAGATTCCCATGTTTTATTTTTTTCAAAAAGTTTTTGCGACTTTAGTTTTCCAAGTCTTGAGCTTGCATCCCCTGCACCTAATTTGCCGTTTGTTATACTGTACATGTTTTGGAGTTTTGGGTTACAAGAGTTCCACATTTGCATTCCGTCGATTCCCCATTTCCCTCCTTGAACATTGGCCAGGATGGACTGCGATGCCTTCTTCATGGATCCGCAACGTACCATTGACTCGGTGATTGCCATGTATAGTTTCTTGATGGAATCCACCCGTGGCAAGATTGGCAAGCCCCGGGCTGATGGGGGATTCATTGATTGGTGCTATATTCCCTTGATCAACGCTTCACCTCAGTGTGAGAACTGCCACAATAATCGTAATATATGGATATATATATATGGGTTTGCTAGTTTGCTACTCGTCAAAGAAATAATCTTGAACTTGTTGATTCGACCGGAGTGCTCACTTTCGGACATCACGGACATCACGGACATCACCAAGTGACTTGAGTCGACGGCATAGCGGTCTGAGGTCAAAATCTCACCGTTGCCTCCCGCTTGCCTCCAGAGGAAGACATTTGTGCTATTTTGTGCTCATCCGATCGCAAGTAGATCCATCACCTTATCCTAGAGGGGTGCAAGAGATTTTCTATGCAACCTGGGGATGCTTGATAGTTGTGAATACCCATGGCCATGGCCATGGTAGAAAAACATGAAAAAAAGCCAACCCTTCCCACACTAGAGATGGTCATTGGATGTTATAGTTCTAGGCTATAGGTGGTATAAATCTGCGGCCCCCAGGAGCTGAGTCAGGATCCAGAACATGCAGCTTTGCGTGCAGCATCCACTGGGGAAGTGTCACTGATTTTTGCAGTTGATTCAACAGGTCCCGCGGCCGAGACAGAGAGATGTCTTACAGGGAACGGGTATGAATTCACCAACTGGGTGTCATTTCTGGTGAAGGGTAAAGCAACTCAGAGTGTTTTGACACAAAACCTACTATCTGGATCTGTCTGGTGAGTTTGGAAAGTCACCTATGACTTTCCATGTGAATTGGGAATGGTTCTGGGTATCCACAGTTCAAGTGGACCCAGTTCCAAATGCAAGGGTCCTGCTTGGTGAGTAAAGGTCTTCATGTTTGGTGTCCTCCGCTGTCTGAAGCATCTCACGCGTTCAGGATCCCCACAATTGGCAAGCATGTTTTCTTAAGTGGGGATGGATCAAAAATGATCAAAAGCATTCAACAGCTATCTCATAACATATTTGGGAGGGATGAAGATCCAGTCCAGCTACTTTGGTCCAAGGATTCAGAAGCTGAGGCATCAACAATGGCGTGTGGCTCCTGAAAAACACTGACTGGTCCCATCGCTTCTTGGAGCGCTGGTGGCGATCAGACATTCTGCAGGGACCCGGCAAGGCGGGAAGCCAGAGGAAGCCACTGTGACCTCGTTTACGACAAAGGAGTGGATCCATGCCTATGATTGCCTACGTGAAAGATGGTTTTATGTTTGTTTCATCCCATATTATCCCATAATATCTATAGTGGATCCATTTTCTATATGTTTGTTTCCTTTTGTTTCTTTTTCTATATTTAAGTGACGACTAGTGTTTGGTGCTTTTTATGTGCCCCCACGACAGGAACACAACTGCAGCGACCAGTCGACCATGCTTCATACGCTGCTGTACGATCGAGCCATGCAGTTCGACAAGACTTGGGATTCCTACGAGGCTTCCAGGGTGTGTCTGGATTGCTATTTTGATCTATTTTGCAGTGTGGATGTTCATCCACAGACTTGGATGATGATTCTGATGATTCTGGATGCTGCCAGGTTGCAGATTTCAGACAAGTTGAGATCATCTTGTCCCCCCCACTGCTGTATTTTTTGATGCTTCCAAAAGGACCTCGGCTCCTGACAGTCTACCCTGGTTGGTGGGTGGATTCTCTGGAATCTCTGGATATCCTCCACTTCACCCAACAGTCTCGGCCGCAGTTGCCGATTTATCCTCTGGAAGTACGTGTGGCGCGACAAGAGCATTTGCAGCTGGGTTTGAAGGTCTTGGATCATGGCGTACAGACTGTAGGTCGTGCGGGTATGAGATGGTACGAGGCAAAACCAATCCAACCCGGGTTTGGAAACATCATGAAACATCCCCAAATAGACCACTTGTTGATACTTGTTGTATTTTCCCCAAACACACAGTTTTATTCCCAACAGCACTGACTGTTATGTTTCAATCTCTCTGGGAATGGCGCTCTTCGTTTTTTGCAGAGCAGAAGCGGAACAGAACCGCGCCGCTGGAACCCTGGATCCTTGGAACCTGCTGTTGGGTTGCAAAAGCTGGGTTCATTATAATTTATATATATATGATATAATTATGTATATATAATTGTATTGCGTAGAGGTATAGATATAGATATTATAGAGATATGAATATCTAATCCAATCGACTCCAAATGAAATTTGGTTTTGGGTCTTTGTTCCCCATCCCGCCATGGCTGCAGGCAATCCTTCCATGCTGCCACAGCACAGAGCGCTCTGTCCAGGGCATGGCAGGCCTGCCCTGGGTCAAGATGTGCTGACCAATCACATCCCCTCAGTACTGAACACCACCTCAAAAACAACCAAAAATATACGGAACGGATTATTTGGGTTGAGTTGACATTGTGGCCTTGCGAAGGAGCCACTGATTTTTTTTAACCATTCAGTTTTGGGTGTTCGTACATAAATCTGTGATAGTCTGTGTATTGATGCCATTTATAGGTTAGTTTGCCATTTGGTCGCGACATTTGAAACTGTTCAGATAAACCTTGGCATTCGTAACCCAGCTACACTGGGAAGTCCTCTAAATCAAGCCTTACCACCCATGGACAATGGCGGTATTGCTGGTTGAGGATGGCGACTTCATCAAGCACCATCCTGGTTGTCACTACTACAAGGCGCAGACATAGAACAAGACTTGTGGCGTTTTTTCAATCCTGTCTTGGGATGATGATGATGATGATGATGATGATGACGACGACGACGATGATGATGATGATAGTGATCCCCAAGTGACTATGAGTGACACATCTTTGTCAGTGAAACGGCTCATCAATCAACCAGCTATGAAGTTCTACGCCATTGGCTCTGATCTGAGGTGCCATGTCAACATCTTTACCAGGAGGCTCAGGACTGAAGGGGACTTCAACTGGGTACTTGGAAATGCATCCCAGTTACTAGATGTTACTAGATGTTGCTAGATGTTACTATATAGATGCTACTAGGTGGTTAGTAAATGTTAGTAATTTTCATTGAAACTGAAACTGTATATGTCCAGTTACATGCATACATACGCTATTTATAGTTATTTATATAGCTTACTTACCGGCCACTGGGAAGCACATGGAGTCTAGGCCTTGACTGCAGGAGATCTTTTGGAACAAGGTGGTTTTGGCCGAGACGCTGAGCCAAGAACGATGAAAATTGAGCTGCTGCCAGCCCTGCACTTTTCGGGGGCACTGCGTCGGACTGCGTGTGATGTCTGAAGGCCAAATATTGCAAATATTGCAAATATCGCCAGATGATTTTAGGTTTACTTTTATTGCAATATATACCATCTGGTTGTTTAACATCGCCATGGAAAATCACCATTTTTAATAGGTAAACCATCTATTTCTATGGGCCATTTTCCATGGCAAACTGTTAAAGAACCAGAGGGTATATATATATACATATATACATAGACATATCGAATTTATCAAATTTCATCAAGCGTTCTTTGACTCTTTCACTAAGTCCAGGTGGTCCAGGATAGGTTGCGGATCAACCATCTCAACCATGCAGCCAGCAGTTCCTTCGTATCGGCCACAGGATATCAAGAAGAATGGCATGGGCGCCCTGGAGAAGCACCTTGGGCTTGTTTGCTGTTGACAGATGTTGGGGACGTGGAGCAGTCGCGCAAAATCCCAATTAGAACCAGGTACGCAAAAATGACTTTTAAACCAGCAACGTTTTTTTTATTATTTATTTCACTCAGCAAAAGATGGATACATAACTTTTTGAAGCAGTTTTTTTTTTAGCAAGAACCTCTCCACTTTTGCTGGTGAACAAATGCACTGTTTCATTTTTTTTTCTGCTTCACATCCCACAGACTTAGTCCTTGACTGGCAAGCCCAGGTACTGGAGCGACGAGAAGCTGATGGCCAAGATCTCCAAGGTATAGCGAAAATTATGGCAATTCTTGGCATGATTATCATGATTATCATGTCATCTGGTGCTACATTTTGCTATCCAGACCTTATCAAATAACATAATCATACATAATCATACATAAATACCATGGTAATCATTTGGATAATCATTTGGATAGTCATTTGGATAATCATTGGCAATTATATCAAAAGGTATGTAAATTGCCACCTTTTCGTCAGACACATGACCTGCGAGGCCATGGGTGGATGAGTTGCTCAGACGAGGCCGGCTAAACCAACAGCGGACATTGCTATGTGGTTGAAGACATATACTAAATGTGTATATAATGTGTATATGTAACATCCAAAAAAAATCCAGAAAATATATGACCTTACTCTTTTTTTGTGGGGTTTGAAGAATTGGATAAGGCAGCAATGTCAAGAATCTATTTGCAACCAACAATGCAGGGTCAACGACAAATGAGATCCGAAACTGGCTTCGGAGGCGTCTCCTCGTCCGTAAATGAAGATCCAGGTGCCCGGGTACCAGCCAGCCATATGGGGATGGGTCTCCTATTGCCATAGTTGGAGAAATAATCATCCGTAGGTACCCCAAAATGGCTGTTAATGGATGGTTACTATCCATTAAACAGCCATTTTAGGGTACCTACAGTACCTAGGGCCCTAGGGTTTTGACTCATAGCCATATGGATAGTGGACTTAGTTGAAGAAACCCCAAAACTTGGAATTGTGAAAAAACCGTCCCAAGATTTCAAGACATGATATCTTGGAATTGTGAAAAAACCGTCCCAAGATTTCAAGACATGATATCACTATCCTGGCGATTCTTCGCTGTGACAAGTATGAAATGAAGCCCACATTTTTAGGGAAAACCCTCAACATTTGCTGGTTCAACATCATTTGCCCCATAGAATTTGCCAGGGTTTCCCCTACCATTGGACGAAGCCTCACAGACCTGCGAGGTTTCACCCAAAAAATCCGCCGCACGATTCGCCAGTTGGGCTACCAGTTTTTGTCAAAGGCTGGGGAAGATGAATCGATGAATCATCCACAGCTGCTACTGGAACTGGGAGAACACATGAAGCAAGCTCTGTCAAGTTGTGAAGATCTTGAAATAGTTCCGAAATGATTATGTTTTCGCAACTCGCCAGGCGACGTTCAAGTGGCTTCTTGAACAACGCAGATTTAAGATAAAAGTGAGCCGCGTGACCGAATGCGGCGTTGTGTGTCCCACATACTTCACAGCAGATTGGATAGTAAGACAATCTCATGGCAAATGCCCAACCCTGCTTGAGAGGGTTTCATCGCAAGCAACTCCAGACCCATTGAAGTCTACAACTTGTCAGCTTTTTTAAGTCCCTAAAAGACGATGTCTTGAGGCTTTTTCTGGACCACCGCCTTGCTCCTGCAGAGTTGGCCCAAAGATGATACTCCACAAGTGGAACAGGAGCTTTGAAACCCCACTGTAGCAATGTGTTTGGACTCCTTTCTGCACCATTTAACAGAAGAGCTCGGCACGACAATCTCGCAAACAGCCAGAAAACGATTGAGGCAAATGATATATCATGACATATCATGACTAAATGTCATTTAAAGTGATATCAAATGTTTGACTAAATTTCAAATTTGACGCTCAGACATTGCCACAATGCCAAAGTGAAAGAATCATGGGATGTGCGCGGAGCCTTCCTCCAGGGCAGCTGAGATGAGAAGGGAGAAGGAGAGTGGGCCAGTGACAAGGGCTACCTTCCTGTTGCATTGATGTAGATCTCGGACAAAACAAATGTGAAATTTGTATTGAAATCTTTCCCATATGAAATCCTTCCATATGAACATCCTGTACCATTCTGAATTCTGCAAATTCAGAGTCGGACTGGGAGTTTGCAAGATGAAAGTTACCATCAATCTCCCAATTGCCCCAGTTACAGACTTTTTTCACCCATCTTAGCCCATCTCACTCACTTCTTTGAGAATTCCAACATCAACTTACTGATGCTTAGTGGGGGAAGGATCCATAATTCTGGGCAAATTATGACGACCTCACTGCGTTCTCACTGGAATCATGGTTAATACGGAGAATCTTCCAACATGGCCGAACAATTTCAGGTTAGTGAATTTAATTATTGATTATAATTTGCCCAGAGCATTATTATTTTCACAATCATCCCATCAACCCCCATTCTTCGCCAAAATGAGGCCGGATCAAGATGCCGGACAGCTTACCGACTTCGGCAGGCCTTGCCTGCAGCCTGGGCTGATCGGATCCAACGTTGGTGAACATCCAACGTTGGTGCCTGGGGTTCATCCCAATGTGAACTGAACAAGTATTAAAAAGTAGATTTTAAACATATGAACTTATAGTTGTAGTGATGTCATCTAAAGAATCTAAACATTTTGAAGTTTTTTTTTGATAACTTGAATGGCCACCGGAATCAAGGACTTCGGGATCATTTGACTGGGATGATTTTCCAGCTGAAGAACAACATCAGCCTGGAAGGCATCGGCTCATGGTCTATGCTCCTTCTACTTGGAAGGCAGACAAGAACTGTGCCAAGGCTGGGCTGGGCTGGGGACGACCCCCATACTTGGATGGTTGAACTCGGGGGTTTGTTCGGAAATGGTGTATTCCGAATTGTTTAGGAGAATAAACCTGCTCAGGGCAACCAATACTTTGGACAAGCCTGCATTCTTGACCCAGTGCCCAGGTGGCATCCCAGTAAAACATGGCTTACATTTTCCCAATTTTACCAGCCATGCACATCCAGAGCCAAGTCCAGGAGCCAGAGCAAGAGTTGGTGCGCGAGCACGTCTATGGCATCGACGGCTCGAAACCGGGATCGGTCCACCTCGTGGCAGGTGGCAGTCAGTGCGCGGGGGAGCCTGGAGCTGACTTGGTCAAATAGCTTTGTCCAAAGATAGGGTGATGCCTAGGGTGGTGCCGCTATGCCCCCAAGATTATGGCAATTTTGTTGGAAAAAGTCTGGATGAATTTCTGAATGGTGACGTTTTAGCATCCTTTGATCCTATTTTATCCTATTTTCAGATACTAGTACATCCAAATGTGGCATAGTGTATGGCAGGGTCACATTTTAGTCCCAAGGCCTTACAAAAATCGTGAAAGATCCAGGAGATTTTGAAGTCCTCAGCGCTTCGAGGTTTACATCGCTGCCAAGCTCTGCGTCATTGAGGTCAGTTGGACATGCTGTGCAGCTGCCAATGGCACTTCCTGAGTTCCCAAGATCATGATGTTCCTGACTGGTTATTTAACATAGCTATGGAACATCGCCCATTGATAGATGATTTACTTACCTATTAAGAATGGTGATGTACATTCATACACAATCTATATAGTCATATCGATATCGTCTCCTACATACTTTGGGATGAGAAATCTCATTCCGGGTCTGCCAGCTGGCTAGTAAGGATGATCGTGGAACTAGACTATGAATACCAAGGGCAGATTTAAGGTGCTGGACTTGGCGCTGCAGGACTTGCTAAAGCCCCAGCAGAGATATTTCGAGGTGCTGGATGCGCCCGCATGTGGTCATTTTCTGTGTTTCGTCCGGATTTTTTTTGGGCTGGGGCTAACCCAGCATACATGGTGGGTATACATTACTCAGCTCTAGGTCTACTACTGAACTGTGGATGGTTTATCCCATTATTTATAGGGTTTTAACCATCCAAGGTGGTGCAGGACTTCGCAACCATCCACAGTAGGGACCCATCATTTCTGGGCCTCGGTGAAAAGTCAACCGTAACAGGGTCACAATGCTGACGTCTCCTGCCTGAACGTGGCGCCCAAGCTGGATTTGGCCATCAGCGGGCAGCAGGTGGGGGTAAGCGATGCCATGCAGCTAGGGATCTGAGTTAGCGCTGGAAAAATGTGAACACATCATATGTAAATCAACATTGTTCTATATTTTTAGTGAGAACGATCTTTCGTTTTGCATGGTATAGGCAATGTTCCATTGCCATATATTACCAGTAGTACCGCGCAAGGCGGTGGCGGAATTTCAAAAATAGGAAACCTATAGGAGAGGTTGGTTGTTGTGAATCACGGATGGCAGAGCGAATCCACTGATGGACCGAAAGGTGGTTGGAGTTGTGTTTTCTGGAGTGGTTGCACTGGTTGCAGTGGTCACC
>Ga0126342_10000019_pt1:22500-72991 | contig 72991 bp, 67 predicted proteins | sample Cyp1metagenome_FD_92528 | JGI IMG/M metagenome (GOLD analysis project Ga0126342, IMG submission 92528) | Coral microbial communities from Lord Howe Island, Old Settlement Bay, Australia - Cyphastrea 1 metagenome | ecosystem: Host-associated > Invertebrates > Cnidaria > Coral ...
TACTGTGTAATGGTCGCAGAATCTTCAAAAGCTCATGTCAAGGTAGACCAGTTTTCAGTACAGCACATGACGAGCTTTTCCAGATGAAGGGGCGGGACAACAAGCTCATTTGACATATTTGACTCCCCACTTGGTGTCCAACTTCCTGGGATTGTGGCTTGAAGATCAGCAGTGACAAGGCGTGACAAGCCACCTGTTGCACGCGCCATTCGTTTTGGGCTCACAGGAGTTGTGATCGAGGCTGCCACATCACACGGTGGGTTCGGACACTTTCCGCGCTTTTCAAGCTTTCCTACTCGAAGCCATGCGTGAGGCAATTTGCATTCACATTGGCCAAGGAGGTCTAGTTGGGTCCGGTTGAGATGTTGGAAGGGTTGGCAATGGCCCGGTGAAAACAGTGCTCCTTGTCTTGTGCATGCAAGCAAATCAGGTTCTGATTTTATTTGATTTTATGGTATTGAAAGCGGTCTTTTGACTCCTGCGGACCCTGCGACCCCTGCGGCTATGCTTAATAATGCACAAGTCAATTTCGTCGCATGTTGCGTTACATTCAGGTTCAACACTCATCATAACCCCTCTGATGTTAGCATTTGTGGCACATTCACACCCACACCGGAGGAGCGATAGTGATAGGAATGCGTTTGCGTTGTTTCATGTGACTTGATGCCCGTGAGAAACAAGCCAGCTAAGCCCGTGGCAATAGGTTTTGGCACCTAACGGAGCATCAGTCAAGAAGGCCCCGGGTCAACTGATTTTTTCCGGTCAATTTGTCGAGATTGCGGAGCAGCTTGCCAGTCAACAGCTAGGCATTTCAGCTCATTCTGACATTCTCTTTTGCTGACAGAGGCTTCGGCACAACCCCAGGCAATCATACTGATGCAGTCTTCTCGTTTCTGAGCCTTCAATGTTCAAAATTCGTTTCCAGTGGCTGTCTTCATTGACTGGCGCCGGCACCCTGCCGGCGCAGGCGTATCGCCTTGCCCCGGCCCCCCACCCGCCGCTAGCCCTCCCGCCGATGCCGTCCCCCAGTCAAACACATGAACATTACATATTTACACGACATACGGCTCACATCTGGGTCTTGAAAAAATTTGAAGACCTTGTCTCTGCGCGATTCAGCTGACACCACCATAATTGCAATCCAAAACCACACCTGGGACCTGATTGTATTCCTTGCTGCCAGGCATTGTTTCTAGCTTTGGCCAAACTACCACTACTGCTTTTCAGCATCCAAAATGCTCCAAGGATAGTTTTGCCAAAGTATCCACATGACATATTTCGTAAACATATCCGACACAATATTTTTCCAAACTATCCAACAATGTGTGTGTGCGGATAAATATTTCCCAACATCCTCAAAGCATTCGAAATATGTTGGCAAAATATATTGTTGGATGTCTGGAAAAATATTGTGTCGGATATGTTTGCGAAATATGTCATGTGGATATTTTGGCAAAACGTATCCTTGGAGCATTTTGGATGCTGAAAAGCAGTAGTGGTAGTTTGGCCAAAACTAGAAACAGTGCCTGGCAGCAAGGAATACAATCAGGTCCCAGGTGTGGTTTTGTGATTGCAATTATGGTGGTGTCAGCTGAATCGCGCAGAGACAAGGTCTTCAAATTTTTTCAAGACCCAAATGTGAGCCGTATGTCGTGTAAATATGTAATGTTCATGTGTTTGACTGGGGAATGGCGCCAAAAGGGCCAACGAAGTTGAGAACGCTGCCGGCTACTGGTCAGTTTCGCTCGGACGCACGGATTTTGGCTCGCATGTGCATGCGGCCGAGGAGGATCGCTGGTGTGTACATCTTGTCGGAAGATTGCTTCATTCCCCCATGTGAACCACAGACATGCCAAAAAAGTGTTGGTGTACAGGTGCATGTGAAAGTTTGTTTCAGCAGGCGGCCGGCCCGCGTGGTTTGCAATGCGCATGTGGCAGCCGAAATTGCGTGCAGATGAACCCCACGCCCTAGACCGTTCTGTCACTGTGGATTGGTGTCCCGGTCAAAGTGGCCCCGCTTTTTCCATAGTGCGCGTTTGATTTGCTGTGACATGAAGGTGGCAAAAGTATCTGAAAAGTAAGTGGAGCAGGGACGTTTGCTGAAGAATGCTGCGCTTGTAGGTGCCCTATAAAGTCACAAGTGCATTGGTGAATTGGCAGAATTGATGAATGACTCAGCGCGTGAATGATCGGTTCCGCCGAGTCTATAGTAGATTCAGTATAGGTCCAAGTGCCGCGTGACTCGGTGCCAGCCCAGCGATTCATCGCCCGGCTGATGTGTGGACTATATATAACTTATATAACTGTTAGTTTAGCAGACGACCTTGTTGTAATTTTAGTACAGCCCTCGGGCCACACTCACACAACCCCGTGTCAAGTTCCGCGCCAGGTGTGCAGATCGGCAACGCCTGCTGGGAACTCTTCTGCTTGGAGCATGGTATTCAACCTGATGGTCAGATGCCGTCTGACAAGACGATCGGTGGTGGAGATGACGCGTTCAACACGTTGCTGGCCTGGATGTTGATGTCACTGTCGAACACAGATCCAGAGATGTCCATAGCAAACATCCTCACAGATGGTGCATGTGGAGCTCCAGATCTGAAACATCAATAAGCGCAATTCCATGTCGCAAGTGAACTTTGTCGTTGTTTTCGTTTTTCATTCACATGTGGACTCATGCAACAAACATCCCGTCTTTGGTGCCTGAAAGGTTCTTCTCCGAGACTGGGGCGGGCAAACACGTGCCGAGATGCGTGATGGTCGACCTGGAGCCAACTGAATCTTGCATGTGCTCAGTTGTTTTTCTACTTCAAAACCATGCACTAAGCACACGTAACCCTTTGCATTGGCTTTTGAAATCTTCCTGGCGTGTCAATGTTGCAACTGGAGATGATGCTGTGGCACTGTGAGTTATACCTAACAAAACTGCACTGCCATAGCCTGCAAACTATTTTCCAATGATGCTGTCGCAGTTGCTTGCCTTCATTCCCACCGCTGACTCTTTCCTCGCCAGGTGGTGGACGAGGTTCGCACTGGCACCTATCGCCAGCTCTTCCATCCTGAGCAGTTGATCTCGGGAAAAGAAGATGCGGCAAATAACTTCGCTCGAGGACTTGTTCACATAGGAATGCGCTTTTCTGCCAGGTTGGTCCCTTCAGGTCTCAGGTATGAACTTGATTGCACGTGGAATGTGCCCGTTCACGCCGTCAACCCATCGCTACAATAATCTTGCTCCAGGACATTACACCATTGGCAAGGAGATTGTTGACCTTGTGTTAGACAGGATTCGAAAGCTGGCCGACAACTGCACAGGTTGCTTGGACATATTTTTGGTCGCTTCCATTGCTCCAAGCTCTTGTAATATTCACCCGGGTTGGTGGTTTGGAACATTTTTTATTTTCCATAGTATATGGGATAATCCTTCCCATTGATTAATATTTTTCAGAGGGGTGGCTCAACCACCAACCAGTCACAGTTGATCCAAGGTTTGCAGGGATTCTGTGTGTACAACGCCTGCGGCGGTGGCACTGGATCTGGCCTGGGTTGCCTCATGTTGGAACGTTTGTCCCTCGGATTTGCCTAGGAACATTTTTTCTGGCGAAAGCTCCTCAAGGTTTTACTTGAAAACAACATGCGTATTCATGAGTTAGTTGATCTTAAGGCGCACGGGTTGCATGGTGTGGCGACCGCCAATTGAAAAACCCTTGCCAGTTGCATGATGCTGCCATCAAAAGAAAGACGGCAACAGTTGGTATCGGTTGGTATCAGTCTCCAGGTGTTTATGGAATGTCATGGAAACATGTTCCTTTTTTTTGCTAGGTAGATACTGACCGACGCCTTGCAAATTGTTGTCAGATATCAGTGAAAAGAACAACTGTCAGAGGTCTGTGGACTACGGCAAGAAGAGCAAGATCTCTTTCACCGTGTGGTGCTGCCCACAGGTGGCTACCGCGGTGGTGGAACCCTACAACACCGTCCTGTTTCACGACTGATGCAGTAATTGTTTTCGCTTTGCAGGTTCAATTTAATTTGCAGTCTTCGAATGGGGACTTGTATTTGTGATTCATGATGAACATTTTATTCCCCCATCGATTCAAGGTTCTTCATAGGTTTACCTGATTGGGTCCTGGAATGCAAAGCATGAGGTGCGTGCATTCTTTGCTAGAGCACACAGACGTGACCATCATGTATGCCGCTCGCTGAGCATATAGTTGATCTGCTTTGGCGATGGGTCCTCCGCGTCCTTTGCAGTACCAGGGTGGGGTTGCGGAATCACCGTGTTGTTGGGACTGCCCTGTAGTCCAACATTCATTTGATTCCACTTCCAAGATCTTCCAAGAGATTTTGCAACATGGTTCGGGGGTGTACCATAGGTGTTCTCGATGCCATGTTGATCATCGGAGTCTACATAGCTGTCTCCCAGGCAGTTTGATAGCAAAAGTTTACACACTGGTGGCGTGTTTGACCATGGAAAAGCTGAGGACAATGAGGCGCTTTACGATATTTGCCGCAGGAACTTGGACATTGAACGTCCAACTTACACCAACCTGAACAGGTTGATCGCCCAGATCATTTCCTCGTTGACCCTTGCTTCGTGATTAATTTTCGCACGATGCAGATTCTGTTTGTTTCTTCTCGCTGCACTTTGCAAAAAAATCATGGAAGCCAACCAGCCATGTCATGTTAACCAGTGAGGACAGCTTCGCTGCGCTTTGACGGTGCGCTCAACGTGGACATCACCGAATTCCAGACAAATCTTGTGCCATACCCCAGGATTCACTTCATGCTCACTTCCTATGCTCCAGTCATCTCTGCGGAGAAGGCATACCATGAGCAGTTGTCAGTGGCAGAGATCACCATGTCTGTCTTTGAGCCAGCTTCCATGATGGTGAAGTGCGACCCTCGTCATGGCAAATACATGGCCTGCTGCATGATGTATCGCGGATGCTTGGCTGGAAATGGGGGCTGGGCAGAGTTTGTTTGTGGCCTCCTGTATAGTTTGACCCCGCCTGGACTTCAGCCCACTCTCAAAGCTCTGTCCGTTAGATATCATGTTCTATCATCAGAAGATATCGCAGGTAATAATCTGTGATGAGACTGGAAGATAATTAATGCAGATCATTTGTCAGAATGCGCCCCGGATAAAATGTCAGAATACATCGCAAGTTTATCTGTCAGATTTCCTCTTGAGTGATATGTCAGCATGTATGCAAAACGAAATGTCAGAACACATCCCAGCAAACATGTCAGACATATGTCGGACAATAGAAACCAGACAGAATGGCAGACTAGATGCCATGCCAAATGCAGAGGTGCAAGATGTCACAGATTGTGCCAGAAGATGGTCAAAGTCAGACAAAGCGTCTGGAAGAACAAACCGCAGTTCACGTGTCAGAGAGATAGCCCTGTAGTTACTTTGTCATCGTGCATGCTGAACAAGGTGTGAGACTGTACCTCAGACAAAATGTCAGAAGATATGCAAGATAAAGTTTGAGACGTTTTTGTACTAATATCACCGAGAGTATGTCATCACAACTTATCCCAATGTGAAACCCTCTAAGATGCCGGAAGAAATCGCAGATAAAGGTGCTGCAGTGCATGCCGGGTAAAAATCAGATAGAGTATGGTAGAGTGTCACAGAAGATTCCAGGTTGTATGTGCGAAGGATGCCAATAGATTTACCGGTAAAAATGTCCAGGGATGTATTAAGATCAATAAGTTTGACGGCTCAATGCCGGCACATTTGGAGAGTGGGGAATAGTGGGGATACCTCGAAGTAAAGGAATGAATCCCAGTGTCTTTTTGCAAACCTGTATGCAAGGAGATGTGGTGCCAAAGGATGTGAACGCAGCCGTGGCCACCATCAAGACGAAGCGTACGATTCAGTTCGTGGACTGGTGCCCCACTGGTTTCAAGTGCGGTATCAACTATCAACCGCCCACAGTTGCTTGTCTGCGAAAGGTTACCTTTTGGTTTTCAAAGGGGCGCCCAAAAGAATGGAATACCCTCTGGTAAACTAACATAGCTATGGAAAACCACCATTGTGAATTGATATATCCACTGTAAATGGCCATTTTCAATAGCTATGTTAAATTACCAGAGGGTAATTCTATGGGATAACAAATACTTTTCAGTCGGTGGCTAGCACAGTAATTGCTGATTCCAAGGTGGTTCCTGGAGGAGATCTGGCCAAGGTCATGCGTGCCTGCTGTATGATCTCTAACTCAACAGCCATCGCAGAGGTCTTCTCCCGCATTGACCACAAATTCGACTTGATGTGCTTCGGCTTTCGGGTGGACCCAAGAAACCCGTGAAATCTTTGACATATGTTTGGAGAAAGATTTGAACCTCATGCGCAGATGCACCCGACGTGCTGACTGACGTCTTCATTGCTTGACGTGTGCTCTGAGATGCATGCGTGCTGACACATGTTCCGTAATACAGATTGACATATGCGGGCATGGAACGACATTGATATTGACAACGCCTGTCATGCTACTTTGACTTTGCATATAGGGTGCGAAACAGAGATGGATTTACATATTTGCTCGGGTGTGTGCTGCCTTATGTCTTGAAAACCTTAGCATACTTGCAGGCAGGTGGGCTGCCATTTGTGTTAGTGCGCCAGCTGACCTGTCAAATGAACGTGCTTTGATAAAGTTGCTGACATCTGACAGGCCTGTAGATTGGCATGTTTACTGAGTTTAACAGACAGGTCGCTTGAGATAGAACAGGCATATGCATTGATGCACGCATGGACTCACGAATGTCTGTTCAGATTTGTTGAGTGCATGTGCTGACATGTGTCACACAGACATTGGTTAGCAGATTTCTTGATATGTAGGCTGTGAAGTAGGGTGTAGGTGGCGCAAGCTAGTGCATATTAGTTATGTCCAGGGTCCTGCACAACTCAGGGGAGCCGAAGTTTTCTTCGCCTCCTGTGCGGAGCTTTAAATACCAAAAAATGTTTGGGATGGATGCAATAAATTCCTTTCTTTCAAAGCATGCTCGATCAGTTTCCCATGATGAAAGCCTTGAGGGTACGCTTGGAGAGGGCGCAGACATGTGCACACTCCGAAACAGGTTGATTTGATGTTTCAGCGGTGCAGATATAATACAATAAACTATGATTAGGTGGTGCAAAGTTTCGCCTGCGTGCGGCACACCATTTGTGGAGGTGTGATACAAAACATTGTTGTCCTGTATCGCCCATGACTCTTTGAACCTGTTACTGTAGCATTTCTTGGCCTAGAAAATCTAGAGCGGCTGACCAATGCAGTGGTGCGACGATCAACTACTTGAACGTTTGAGGTATTCAAAGCGTGCCTTTGTCCACCACTATGTGGGTGAGGGTATGGAGGAGGGCGAGTTCTCGGAAGCTCGTGAAGATCTTGCTGCCTTGGAGAAGGACTACGAAGAGGTGCGCGCATTGGATATCTCAATGGCTTGGCTGATTGTCTGTAGAAGCTCAACCGTTGGCCGGTTAATTAGTGGTTTCCAAGCGAGTAGGACAAGAAGAACACAAAGGAAAAGTGGTTGACAGACATGATGACATGATGAGCATGGGTGGCGGACCGAATGATTCGAATGATTGAATGTAGGCGTGACCGAATGGCCCATGCCCTCTTTCCATCTCTGTCTCTTTTTCTCTCTTTTTCTTTCCTTTTGTCTCTTTTTCTCTCTTTTTCTCTCCTTTTGTCTCTTTTTCTCTCTTTTTCTCTCCTTTTCTCTCTTTTTCTCTTTTTTTTCTCCCTCTCTCTCTTTGTCTCTTTGTGTCTTTGTGTCTTTGTGTCTTTGTCTCTTTGTCTCTTTGTGTCTTTTTGTCTTTGTCTCTTTGTCTCTTTGTCTCTTTCTCTCTTTGTCTCTTTGACTCTCTTTGTCTCTTTGTGTCTTTGTGTCTTTGTCTCTTTGTCTCTTTCTCTCTTTGTCTCTTTCTCTCAGCCTCGCTTTCTCCCTTTCTCTCTTCCTCTCTTTCTCTCTTCCTTTCTTTCTCTCTTTCTCTCTTTCTATTTTTTTTTTTCTCTCTCTCTCTCTGTCCCTTCCTATGTATATATATACATTTATTCATCTCTGTGTATCTCTCTGTCTCGCTCTCCTCAGCTATATACCTCTTAGTTTATTCTACCTGTTCTTTCTTCAACTAATTACTGGGTTGTGCAAGCTGCATGTTTTTTTTTCAGCTATCGCTTCTTTGAGTTTTCTCTTCCCTAACATTCTTCCACACACTCCCTGCGCGAGCTCATGACTTCTTTGAACTCTGCCTTCCCCCCGGCTTGAGCCACTACCGTTTGCAGCTGCTTGTCCTAGGTGCCAGCTCTTCTCTGGGTTGCCTCGTCGACCGTCTACTTGCCAAATCTGCCAAATCTTCTTTTCACACTGCCTTCCTTAAACCACCTCCTTGCCCGCGTTCTCTCTCTCTCTCTCTTTCTTTCTTTCTTTTCTTTTCTTTTCTTTCTTTATCTCTTTCTTTCTCTTTTTTTTTTCTCTCTCTCTCTCTCTCTCTTTCTCTCAGCGACATCACCAAGCTTTTCGAGCCTGGCGGTCACAATGTTTGGAAATTACCGTGTTTGGTTTGCTCGCAGTGGCACTATGTGAAGTTCGTGAATGGTCATGTTCTCGATCTGCTTCTGTTCGAAATTAGGTCGGCATCGAAACTGCCGAAGGTGAAGGAGAGGAGGATACTTGGGTTTGTTTCAGCCGTTGTTTGTCAATTTATTTAACGAACTTATGCGAAGGATCCTGCCATTGGCTCAGAAATATGATTGCTCAAATCGCAGATGTTGGTAAGTTCGTGGATGAGCCTCATCCACCTCATGTCATCCCAAACTTCACCATTTTTACATGCCAATCATATGTTTTTATTATTTGTTGATATTTTGTGATGGTTATCTATGTATCTATCGATCGACCTATCGCTCTATCCATCTATCGCTCTATCGATCTATCGATCGATCTATCGCTCTATCCATCTATCGCTCTATCGATCTATCAATCGATCTATCGATCAATTGTCTGTCTATCTATCTATCTATCTACCTATCTATCTATCTATCTATCTATTGATCTATCTATCTATCTATCTATCTATCTATATATCTATCCATCTATCCATCTATCCATCCATCGATCGATCGATCTATCTATCTATCTATCTATCTATCTATCTATAACATATGATTGCACATTATTTTATTTTATTTTTTTAAATTGGTGTATTACGTGACATGATTTCAATCACAAATCCCAGGAAGGCTATGGAGACGAATTCTGAGCTTGCAAACCGCGCGGTGGTGAAATGTTGGTATTGCCCAACAGAACCGCTGCCTGGGATTGTCGGGGGGAACAAAAAAGGAGCGTGGGTGCGGACAGTGTCAGCTTAGTTTGATTGTTTATATTGTTTGATTGTTTTTATGTATACTACTCCCTTAAAAAAATAGACCAATTTATCATTACTCTATATAGACTATAGACTATAGACTATAGATACATATAGATACTATAGTAGGATTTCACTTCTCTATTTTTTTGAGGGTTGCTACAACCCAAACTAGTTGTGTTTCTGTGTGACAGTCTAAAAATTCACACGTGAACGGAGTTCTCAATTTGCGCCGCAAAAGGCCCCATCGTCGGAGGTCGGGTGTCGTCGATCGCTGCAGGTCTGGTGTCCAAGCTATCCTTCTCGCGCCCTCTGCAAGCAACTCGATGCACCATGGGTCAAGTGGGATGGGTCTTGCCACCTAAATCACCATCGGTTGGGGGATGAACATACTAATACTATAGAATACTATATACACCAACTATCATGGTTTGAAAAGCTAGGGCTACAGTGATTGATCCCCATCTATTTTGGGTTGATCACCAAATTTGCCTGGCATGAATCCCCAATACAAGATGTTGAAGGTGTAACCTTGACTCCCCACATGCTAGGCCTCCTTTTCTATCCGTTCTAGTCCATTCGGGGCCGAGGTTGCATTGCTATATCGATCGTTCAGAGCCTTGCAAAGGCAGGTCATCAGAGAAGATGTTGGGATGGGCCGTTGGACACCGTAAAACTTCTGGGTTTTGTAAAGTTTAGGAAAATATCGGAAAAAAGAAGAAGTTGCCATCATAAGAAGAGTATATGAAAATCATCAGTTCACCCTTGGTTCCACCCTAGATCAATTTTGACCCTTTGACCACTTGACAGTGGAGCAGTGGAGAGTTGAGGGCGGAGTTGTTATCATGAGCGGATTGCAGGTGGTGAAGTGCCACGTCACCGCGATCGCAAGGAGGGGGAGGTGGATTTTCCCCACTGGTGCGGACCTTACGATGACTCGGAATATGTAGGGAAATGGGCAAAGAGCAGAGCATGGAAGAACAATGTTGGTGCCATTCTCAACTAGGGCCGACCAAAAACGAAGACAACCTTCAGATTCTATTTGAACGCCTGCGAAGTTTTTGATTCTGTGTCTCACATTCGTACAGTGGATGTTCGCAAGAGCAGATGGTGGATGTTTGCTTTCAATAACAATCAACTACTGTTCCGCTGAAGATAGATCCTGGTCCTGTGTCCAGGGTGGATCCAACGACCGTCACAGAGGCACGTGGCTCTGGGGACAATGCTGGGGCCGTCTTCGATGGCGACCGAATAGCCAACTGCTGCATGGAAAGTCCCGGCGGATCCATCAACCAAAATTGGCCGTGAAATATCTTTAAATCAGCTTTGGGATTGAGTATCAATCACCATGACCAGGATTTTGAGTGAAGTTGAGTTCAACAATGCGTGAGTTGCAGGTGTGACATTAGGCAAGTGAAAGAAGCCTCAACGGAGCTCATCGCACAGGAATAGCACAAGCAACAAACACGAAAAAACGACCAGCCAAAGCGAACCGCAATTCAGATTAAGGAAGCAGTTCATCTATTATTGCTCTGATACATGCACAGTAGATGTGCAGATTGAGCATTGATGCCGTCGAGAAAATGCTTTCTTGAGGATTGCCATGGCCATGGCTACAATCATGAAGATCACGGGTATCCAGCCAGTTTTTTTTCCAATGGCGAACAACCAATCTTTGGTTTGGGATTCACGATGAAGGACCAATGATTCATCCAAATAATGATCAGATGAGCCAAAGCTCCAGCTAAAGGCATGAATGTTCAGATAAGCCACACGAAGTTTCAAATTCATGCAAGTGATATCACTTCATTATGATCATGATATATCATGATCATCTGTCTTGTGCCTGAAGCCAAACATGTTCTAGAATCTTTCTCAAAACAAACACCATTTCTACCATTTCTAAGACATACTAATATGAAACATACAAATTATTAATTGGTTTTTAATAGAAATCACCATTTCTAAAAACCAACATTTCTAAAGACCAACATCTCTTAATACAAAAACATTAAATATCACACACCAACGAAAACATATCAAGCGGGTTCCTCAGCGACAGGCCCAACTCCGCGGTATCTCGGCGGTGGCGATTTCAGGCAGGTGGCGATGGTACATGGGTCATGTAGCAACATCGAGAAAGATAGATCTTACAGCTGTCTCATGGAGATTTCCATGGATATTATTGGCTCTATTAATCATGGTAATTATCCATGGACCTTTAATGAAATTTAAGGTATTATGCTAATTATACCATTATTTATATTACCCTCTGGTAAATAAACATAGACCCTGAAAATCACCATGTTTTAATGGAAACTAGTCTTCCAACCCCTATCTGCCAGGGTCTATGTTAATTTACCAGAGGGTAATATGGATAGTGGATGATAGATAATATGGATAGTGGATATGTAATTATGCCATTATTTATATTAATATTAATATGGATAATGGATAATTCCCATTAATCATGGGTTTTTACATGTTTTTACCACATGACCAGGGTATTGATTCCATCTTTCAACGTGCTAGCCGCGCTGTCACGCAGCCTCGGGCCGCTTTGCGGTGATGATGGCCATGGATGAGCAACGCAGACTCTCGGCGAGAAAAACTGGATGGGAGCTGGAGCAAAAAATGGAGACACCAGGGGAATTTTTGATGATTTGATGGTATTTCTAGCAGTTGATCAAAACCAGATTTTTGTCAAGCTGATGGGAATTTTTGGAAGTTTTGTTTTTTTGTGAAAAGGGTCAGATTTCGAGCTTTTGGCGGACAACAAAAAACCAAAAACCGCGATATTTGATGATATATTTGAAACAATTGATGGTTGATGATTCTGTGAGTGTTTTGTGGCTAGCGCAGAGGCATCGCACTCTTTCGGCTTCCGACCTTCTGTGCCACTCAGCGAAGAATCATTGAGAGGTGGTTGCTTTCATCCTGGTGGTGAAATTTCCCAGGACATGATTGGACTGTGGGGAAGCAGACTTGAAACACATTTATCACTGGTGGTTTGGAACATTTGTTTTTCCATAATATATGGGATAATCCTTCCCATTGACTTTCATATTTTTCAAGATGGTTATTGCACCAGCAACCAGATCAAGTTTCAACAGTCACTCTTTGTTGTGTAATCCATGGTCAACCACAGCCACGAAGCTAAGTCAAAGCCAGTGACGGCGGAACCGACGTAAACCTACGTCGTGCGCATTCCAGAGATGCTGATGAGGGGCAGTGGCAACATTACAGATGCTTGGCTCCCAAAATGAATGCAGAGCTGCTGGCGTCTGGCCAAAACACACAGTTTTCCTCGTTTGCCTATTGAAAAAAAACAGCATGCAGTGACCACCCAAATATCTGGGTAAATTATAACGACCTCACTGCGACCTCACTGGAATCATGGTTAGTAAGAGGAATCATCCCAAAATTGCCTTATTTCAGATTAGTGAATTATTATAATTTACCCAGAAATATATAATTACAGTAGATCAGAATGACGTGGAAGTGACTTCAGAGATCAAAATGATTTTGTCTCAAAATGCGAATACCTCAAAAAATTCCCCTGGGTTCATCATAATGTTCCAATTATAAAAGGGTCACAAATTGGGGTCTCCCAATACGAAACATATATAAACATATAATCAGAATTAATTAGACCTAATTATGTTGGTGATTTGCAACCTTACCAACCCCCATCTTTATAATCGACCTTATTATCAGTATAATCGACCTTATGTTGGTCTAATTACGTCGATCCCACCCCCATGACTATGGAAACATCATTAGATGGGCCTCATGATATGGTCGAAACACAAGATGGTCAAACTAGTCCATAGATGTCCATAGCTATATATATATATATTGGATGAACATGTCCCAAACCATATTTTCATTGGGCTTCACTACTAAACATTCACCAGACATCAACATCTTCATCCAACATCATCACTACAGACGTCGACGGGTGTCAGGAGATGGCCATCACCAACCCCTTCGACTCAGAGGAGCGTTTCCGTTTCGCCACGCTGAGCAAGACAGCGGTCAAGCTCTGGGAGTGACATGGCGGATGGTGGGACGGTGACATACCAGCCATGACGGGGAATGGTGACCATTATTATCCTCTGGTAAACATACAAAAAGCTATTGAAAATGGACATTTATAGTGGATTTACCCATTAAAAATGGTGATTTTCCATAGTTATGTTAGTTTACCAGAGGGTATACCACCTATAAACATGGTGATGACTGGGGGATGGTTCATTGTTGTTTTACCCACATTACATATGTTGACATCTATAATGTTGTGAAATGTTTGAGAATTGAAATAACCGGCTATATCAAATTATTGGCTCAAACCTTAGGTTTAACCCCTGCCTAGAAGCTACAACTAGTGATTAGCGTGGAGGAGTTCATCCATGAGAGTGATTCCCATCCAGCTGCAAGTGGGAAAGTTGGTGAGTTCAAGAAAAGATGCTGCAACAGCTGCTTGAACATGTCTTCCTATGTAGTTTCAATGAATTCCGACAGAAAACCTTGCTTGTATTTAGATTCAACATCCCATAGTTTCACATGCAATTTTCGCGCAAATCCACAGTGTGAATCTTCGATAAAAAGCCACCGCAACGCAACGCCACCAGGATCTTCCCTCGCCACCACCGAGGTACTGCGAAGTACGAAAGGAGTTGGCGCATCGTGCTGTGATCTTTGGGAAGCCGCTTCGACGTTGGGCCGCTGTTGTGACGACTGGTGCAGAGGAGAATCAAACTGGGTTCCTTTAAGGGAAAATTCACAGGAAAACCCTATATTTGGTGGGGAAAATCATGGTTTCCTGAAGATTTTCCCTGAAGCCAATCCATTGATAGACAAAAACAACATTGCAGAGTGCTCAAGAACAAATCTTGTGAGATTTTCTCAGTCAGGAGGGAAACCATGAAAGGCAAAAACACAATTCGATACTTGCTGCTTGCTGCATCAGATTCTCTTGGTTGCTCCTCCAGACTTCCGCAATTCTTTCAGTTTGGGCCTGACCCTCTTAGAAGATATTGGAAGAATCAGACGAAATGGCTGGTTGGACCATCTTTATTTGGATGGCAATGATCCAAATCCATCCATTTTTCCATCCAAAGTTCCTGGAATGATCCCAGTTGAAGCCACCAAGGGCTCCGCAGCAACACCTGATGCACGTGGGGTACGCCACGGAAGCCGGGCACCTGCTGATGTGTGGCAAGGAGGGCCAGCTCTACGATGCGCCTCATCAAGAGTGGCTGAGGATGTCTGAATCTGTCAGGAAGTGGGGTTATTAAGTTATTTGTTCATATTGTATGTTATTGTCATCATTAATTATTCATTTTTGTAATTATTGAATTGCTATAAGTGTATACATGATCGTGATTGTGACTGACTATGCAGTCAACTACAATTGGCTCAACATGATGTTTGAGGCATACCCACATCTTCCACAAGTCGGGGCATTGCTCTTCTGGGCACCCCCAAGGTTCATGGCTCTCACGTGCACCACAATGCATGCCTGGCACAGCAGTTGTGTTCTGCAGTGTCTCTGCAGAAGCAAGGCCGGAAAAAGTTGTGGGAGTTGAACCTTTTGGGCCTTCGAATGACCTAAGATATGCTGATTTGTGGAAGCAGAAGGTCTCCCATTTTGTGATGATTTGGTCAAATCCAGAATCCAGAGGCATTTTTACTTTATGGGATGATCGTTGCTAATGTTGCCCAGCGATACGCTCTGGTTCACATCCTTTTGATAGACGCCTAGTCTTGTGAAACTGGCATGTGTTACATGGCTGGCCATGATTTTGTGATCCAAGAAGCTTGAAATCGACCTGGATGTTGGATTTTTTTGTGACCAATAATCTGCCTTGTGTGGAGAACAAACAAAATTGTCCCATACCCATCGAGCCATCAGATATTGCTAATCCCGATTTGTGTACAGAATGGTCAAGTACGGTTGGCCCTCTGCAACCCAATTTTTGAAGGCCACAGTGGGCCACAGTTCTGAAATTCTGGAAAATTCAAGAGGAAATGCCAGCACAATTGAGGATGAAAACCCATCGGTTTCCTCTAATTTTTTCGTGAAACCGATCAGTTCAATTGAACTTTACATTTGCTGAAAAGTCCTTTAACACCGCGGGTTTCGGGTACATTTTACCCGGAAAAAATCCACCAACCGAGCGTCTGCAGGGTCAAACTTCGACTTCCTCGCCTGCGACAGCAGTGGCACCTTTCTCTTGGGCCGTTTTGAGGAGGATCCGGTGCCCATGCCGCGGCAGAGCCGACCCCTGGGGATCAGGCGAAGTGGTGAGATCCCTGGGGATGTTTTGTACACCACGAGGTGACCTTATGAAAAATGATGAGTCCAGTAGTCCATTGTTGGAGATCATCCCCAACAATGGGGAAAAACATGGAACAACTCGTCCTAGAATCACAGGTCTGGGATTTGGTGGAGAATGATGGGTGTTCATGGCTTAGTTCTGCCATTTGAATGGAAATGGAAGCAGATTCTATGATACCCAGCTGAAGAATTGCTACTTTCTGCTGGGGGTCATTGAGATGATGGGTTTTTCCAATGATGACCACTTGGGTTCATCTAATCGTTGCGAAAAATGGGGACCTTGGCGTCGGGATGTTGGGATGCTCACCGAAGCGCTAGGCCTCAGGTGATTGAGCGCTTCACACTTGAGGATCTGCCGGCAGAGAGTGGCCAGGACCGGGGATGTGGGTTTGGGTCAAGTCACTGGGTATCTGAAAATCAAATGTCTCCAGAAGTTTCGTATAAATTTGATACTGGTTGGTGGTTTGGAACATGGCTTTTATTTTTCCATATATTGGGAATGTCATCATCCCAACTGACTCATATTTTTGAGAGGGGTAGGTATACCACCAACCAGGATAAGTCTAATCAGTTGAATATACTCAAAAGGGACAAATCGAAACCCAGCCCCAGCCAACTCAGATGAGGATATGAGGAATCAATGATGAGGACACACGAGAAGAACTTAGCCCGCAAACCCCTGGATTGGGGACACATAACTAGCAAACACGATAATATGAGTATATAACCAACAACTGTGAGGGTACACCACTAACAGGGACGGAGATCTGACTAATAAACTCAGTAATGAAATGCAAATGCAAGCCAAGCTTCATGGGTACAGCCTATTTTGACAAGTTCACCATAGAATCAAGACCAAAGCCAAACCAGGAACTCACTTTGCATACCTGGCTAAGTTAGTGAATCTGTCCAAGAGTATGTTGGCATAGATTTTGGCCATGTGCGAAGTTCAATCTGGAATACCCGATGTTGGATCAGATGGACTTGCTGGATCCGTTTCGTCCGTTTCCTGCCAGGAATTTCCCAAGGGATTACAGCCCAGATGGAAGAGTCTACAGGCGAATGCGTCCTGGACAAAGGTTTCCATGGGGTGCGGTGGTGTCGAAGGAGGGAAGGCCAGGGTGAGAACAGATCTGCGGCACTTGTTGGGGCATGTTGTTGCTGAGAATGTTTGTTATGTCTAAGATATTCTAAAATTATTGGTGGTTTGGAATAATCATCCCAATTGACTTTCATATTTTTCAGAGGGGTACGTATACCACCAACCAGTAAAATGATTGATTCACATATATACACCATAAATATTATTAAACATTAGATTCCAATATTATTCACATTGTACTTCTGTCTTTTTCTTGCACCAAACATGGTTTTAAATGAGGATCCTCTGTTTTTTGCCCCAGTTTAACCCTCCAAACTCTAAGGAGAAGGGGCAGATCCTAGCTGCATCCCTTCACATTTTGGTGGTTTTTGACCTGGGACTTCAAGGTGCGCAGCCAGGATTCAGCACTTTTTGACCTTTGAACGGATGGACCAGAATTGATTGATGTTGAGAATGTGAAAATTGCAGGACACCTCTGTATTTGAGGGTGAAAACCATATTGGTTTCCTGTGGATATTCCCCAAAAAAAACAATGTTTGGACCTATCCATTTGATTCCATTTGTGGGTCACATCATCAATTGTCTTCACTGCATACCCATCCGCCCCATTGGCAGGTGGCAAGAGGCGCTTGTTGCGGGTGGTGCAGGCGCACCTATGGTCAAAATGTGTTTGAAAAGGAGGCATACCCAAAAATCCCGAAAATATAGCAACTTTACTGAGAACATCACATGATGATACGCATCAAGTTGGGAGTACCATTTTTTTAAAAAAAATCTGATGGCATCCCCACTGAAACTTGGGGAAAAGCCTGGAAAGCTTCACCAGTTCCTGTCGGAGGCTCTTTTAAAACACATCCAACAAAAGTATCTATGAATATCTATATGACATTAATTGTTGATAATTGTTGATAATTGTTGATAATTGTTGATCATTGTTGATAGTCTTGCTTATGTCTTGATATTCATTTCCCTACAGAACTTCGTGGCCAAAACATCAGAAAGAGACGACCTCAGACGACCTCAGACGACATCAGGTGGCGCACAAGGTCGAGTCCTGGGCCTTGGCACATCATCCCACCATTCCTGGACTCTGCGTCAGTGGTGATGAGCGAGGAGTTGCCATGGCTGCAGGGCTGGCTGGGCTGGTGGTTGGCTGGGGTCTGACGGAAAATCTGGGGATTCAATGATCCAAATCTGGGGAACCACGAAGATCTGGCTGATGACCTGATAGGCATGTTGATCCATTTTGCCGCCGGCGAAAAAAACCCTCGAAAAATACTATGTAATAGGATCCTACAATCTTGTGCAGAGCAATTATCCTGATCCACGCTAGGAAGCACTCCCAAATCAACCAGTGAGGTTCGTTAGCCTACTACAAGACCATTTAGGTTTACCTTCAAAATCCCAGGGATCCGTTTCAGAGCTGCAACGCCATTGCCTTCCACTCAGGTGGTCCATTTCTGGGATTTGGAGGCGAAAAAGCCATTGTTCAACAAGACCTATCGCTCGGATCAGACCGTGCATCGCCTGGAGTTTTCCCCCGAAGGCCACTCTTCGGTTGAAGTGCGAGTCCTCTGCTGGGCAACAGCCAAACGTTTTTTCACATTGCCATTCTTGGTATTTCTTGGATTTGAGACATTGCCCACGAACTGTTAAATTTCCTTGTTACTGTTTGCTAATAAACGAACTGTTTTCTGTTGGTGATTGCAATTTCCCCCTAGTTGGTAGGTCGAATCTTTTTTTTTTGATGTGTTCAACCCCGCCTTTTACCACCACGCAACTGTTGGGTCAACCGCATTGCAGGTGATATCCTGGTGCTGGGCCAAATGGGCCTGGTGACCCTCTTGGAATTCCCGTCCCTTCGAAGCTGCCCGGCACAAGCCAAGCCAATCCTCAGGTCCTCTCACAGATATAGCAGGTCATCCCCCAACCCCCCAACCCCAATGAATTTGATGGTTAACCATAGGTTTTCCTATCTTTTCTCATAAGAATTTGATGGTTTACCATAGGTTTTCTGATCTTTTCTCATAGTGAAATAATTCATTGCTGACTATTTCACTTGATTTTGTTTTGGCCGACCAACCCCAATGTCCACCCCAATGTTGCAGTGAATGTGAGTCCGGGTGTCCTAAGGTTTGCTGCGTCGCCGTGTATCCTTTGTGAAGGATTTCCGTGGTCAGGACAGCTTCTGCAATCGGTTGTCCTGTTGTGATTGCTTGTGGGGGTGCATTTCAATGCGAAGACAAAACCAACCAGGCGAACAAGATTGGAACATAGACAGTGGCTGTTGGCGGGAAAAAGTTGACCCCCTATCCGATCCTATCCACCCCAGAGCTTTCAGAGGTTTCAGTCGCACCAGGAAGGAGAGGTTATTAGTTGGATCGTGTTTTCCAACTACGCGGATAGCCTGGGTCTTGGATCTGGGCGATTGCGCCACAAGTGATGGCGAAAATAAGGGGAAATCATCCAAAAGATGGCTTGGATATGCTTGGACAGAGGCTTATATGCTTCTGATTTGTGAAAATATTGCAATTTATATATTCAGGTTTGTTCAGTTTTTTTTGATTTCTCAAATCTTTTGCGCTATTTGCGCAAAGAAAATAGGAAGTCGTTGGTAGTTCCAGAGATTATGAGAACAACAAGGGAGTGAGATACAGCTATCAGATGCTATCAGGCTATCAGCCATGATTCATGGAGGCCTGTTAAGCTTGCATCTCATTATTTTTTGCTCAACCACCATCATCCAAAACTGACAGTCAATAGTAACCCCCAATTCATGATAGAAAAGATTGGAACAGTGAATCTTCACTGTTTTAATGGGGATTTACTTTTCTATCTTCTTGGGGATTGCTATAGTTATTGAGAATCTCATCCATTGCAACCCAATGGGTTGTCCTCTTCACCCAAGGTGACAAGTCTCGGTATCTCGCGTGCGCGTGCAGCTCGACTCACAAGGGGCCAGTAGACCTCATCCTTGACTTTGGCCATGGCTGCTGATGGTGTGTTTCAATGTCATTTTAAATGATACTTGAAATGATTCTTTTATCCCTATATATATATATATATTGATTTTGATTTTCCAAACCCAACCTGAAATTATTGTTTAACCCTTCAAGTCATGACCACATTTGGTGATGGCTTGAATGAAGCCTTATCATCGCGAGATCCGGTGCGATCGAGGCTGGGATCAGAATATTTACCTCTTTCGCCTGATTTGGAAGACACGTCATGGCCATAAGCACAAGGAAAGCGAACGCTACCGCGTGGCTCGGCACTGGAAGTGGGCCATACTGGTTGGATCTTGAATAGGCACATGAAAAGATATGGAAACGGGTTGGAAAGCATGTTTCTTACTGGATACCTTCTTAACTGATAATTTATATGTATATCATATTATAATAATATATTATATATGGATTTCAGGAATTTGAGGTGCTATCTGATTTACTTGTCCTATCTTTTGGTGAGGATGCATACTTGCAGCTCCGCACTTTCAGGAGATTCACTACCGCGGTGCGCTCACGGGAAATTCGTCCTCACCGACGCACGTGATGTTCACGGCTGATGCACAGTTCCTGGCTGCTCGGTAATGGATGCTGGGGATTGAGGGGATGGATGGCCAATGATCTTGCTGATTGATGGTTTCAAGATGGGGCAGGATTGGAGGCGTTTTTCAGGGCTCAAGTCGTGACATTTTTCTGGACCAGTTTTGAATGGCTAGAGTTTATAAGTCCTACTTGACATGACACTGATTATACTAACCATTTTGGGTCGAGAAACCATTGAAAGTCCACCCTAGCAGGCCCTGATTGACGCATAGATTTTCAGTGGCATCTGGGTTCAGGGACCTGTAGGCAGACATCCAGCTTAAGAGAATCGCAAACCACTTCTCTATGCGTCATTTTCTTCCTTTTAACATGATCCATGATCATAGATCAACTTGCACTACTTGTCCTTTGTTCCTTAAATGGATCCACAAAAATATTTCTACATGCACATCTTTCTTGTATTTTTCGTTTTTTTTTTGCTTCTTCCCAGTCACTGCCTCCAGGTGTCCAATTCCACGGATATGTCCATCATCGTGTGGCGCACGGGCACCGGTGAGCGCCTGTCGACCATCTCGGCGGTTCGGGATATGCCGCGGCTGGGCCCCTGGCGGAATGTGCTGGGATGGCCCGTGGCGGGCGTGCCATGGCATCAAGTGCGTCGGGACGGTTGGGGGTTGCCTTGGGGGTTTTCTGGAAAAACAATATGTACAGTATAATATGTATATATATATATGATATGTAATATTTTATGGTGTAAATGGTGTGAACAGTTTCTTTTTTTAAATAGTGGATCCGGGTGAATCAAGACTAAACCAAGAACTGCAGCAAACCTTTGAAATATGACTAAATCACCGAAACGCTGTCATTGTTGTAATATGATTGACAGGGGATTTTGTTTACTGCGTTCGGGTATGTGGAACCAGCTCCCCGACTGAGATCTGGAAAGATAGCTATGCCCAGTCTGACATCAATGCGGTTTGCCAAAGCTTCTCTACATCAGGCGGACTCTTTGCATGACTCGGGGTAAATCTGAGGTGCTGAACAGATCTGCATCTATGAACTCCATAAGGATTGCCATTTCCAACAGGTAAATCATCTTCCAACATGTCAGTTGTCGGGGTTCCAACCGTCAGTTTTTAGGAGGCGACTGTTTTAATCAGGAACCTTTGAATCGTGGTGTTAGAAGGGTAACAAACGACTCTCAAAACATGCAGGGTTCATCATGCTGACCTTGATGGCTTAACCCATGGCCTGTCCAGCCGGGTGCACTCCGCTAGAGCCAGGTGAAGCATCTGGCAACGTTGTGGCGGTTGGGGATGATGATGGCATGGTGAACCTCTATCGTGCTGCTGGCATGACAACCGGCCGGAAGCCGGGAGTGGATTCGCCGATTTGCCATCGGATAGGGGATAGGGGAAGCATCGTCACTAGCGGGAGGAACCACAACTCATTATGATGCACAGATCCAAGGACCCCACCTTTTAGTATTTGCATTCATTTTGTAGTTGATTCCTTTCAAATCCTCATTTGCATTTTGTAGTTGCATATGTTGAAGTGAGAAGAGGTGGAAAAAAGGAAAAAAGTGCGTGACATGTACATGGACACAAACAGTGGTTGGAGGGTTCGGAGCTATGGGTATTGATATTGTCTATGAAATGAGGAGCCAAGAAGCTACGATTTGAGTTTCCCACAGGGATTGATGCTTTCCGCCAGGCTTCCCAGCGCCCGTCTCTCGTGCCAAGGGGAGAGAGTCCGAGGGCTCAGACACACATGGGTTAAAGCCTATGGGCCCTAATAAGGGCCCGATATTTAGGAGATAAATCAGATGAACATCCATTTGAAGCTATGAGGTTCACCAATGTACCTGGGTTTTTTTGATCCCATAAAATGTGGTGTTTCTTAGGTTTTTGGCCACAGCGAGTTGGGATTTGAAGCGACAAACATGGGGATGCCACAAAGGTGGGGGTGCCACATGGTTGGATGACCGGTCCATTGGTGGATTCCGAAGTAAACTGGGGGATTGTTGGTCAAGTTCCATTGTTTTTCAACTTGAGATAGCTGCAGTCATCAATCAAAGTTTTTTCAAACGGCAAGAGGTCCCTGTTTCAACCAATAAATCCTGGATGAATACATATCTTACGGTTTGTTTGACCTGAACTTGGCTTATTCAAAATTGTTGGGTATTGTTGGGTGAGAGTCTACACATGTCCATCCCGCTCAAGTCCTTCATCACCAAAAATGATCAGTGTAGAGAAGCCTTGCAGGACTGTAGGACAATCCAGTTCATGTGCTTCATGAATGTTCATGAATGTGCATGATCAATGGGTACCACTGACTCAAAACGTGGTATAACATGGTATAACCTTAGCCGGGATGGTCATCACTGAGGTACAGCGGCCATGCTTCGCACGCGCGCAGCCCAAGTGGTGAAGATTTTTTCCCCGCTGTTGCGGTCCTGAAGTCAGCCATTTAGCCTCCGGTAACCAAAGCTGACAATGTCAACACAAACAATGAGATGTTTCTATAATGATTACGGAATATTACGGATATGTTTATTTTTTTTGATTCATTTTTTCACAGATCCCCTGTTGTAGATGAATTATATTCGTTGGCTTCGTTGATCTATTAGCAGAACTTGTCATGGTATGTTTGGATCAGAATTCAGGTATCTATCAATGTATCAATGGACCGTTTGAACAGAATATGCACCACCAAAAAACACCCTCGTACCATTTCTGTTTTAGGGCTATATTATTAACATTTATTAACCATTCTTAACCCACCTAGTACTGTTTTTAGATGATCAAAGCATATTTATGTTGGTGGGTTGATAATCTCAAACGCCAGGCCGTGGTGAGCCATGCAAAAAGGGTCCTCATGGCACGCCATGCTTTTGAGGTCACCAACGTCCAGTTCAACTCAGGTCGCCCGGTTAGAGAGATCACTAAATCACTGAAGTGAAACCAGTGAGTTTCTGGTCCTGAAAATTGAGATGATCGTGATTTCATATATCAACCCGGTATTAAATACAGTGATATGTCCATTTCGAGGTATCATGTCGTATAAATTGAGATGATTTCTGTCCTGAAAATTCACACACCGCGAAATTAGAACTCTTTCAACAGGAAATTGACACTCACAGCCTATGTTTTTGACGAAAAAACCGCCGGTCCAGACTTGGAGCCCAGACTTGAGTTAACCAATTGTGGTTCCAGCTGGACCAACGAGGCAACGTCCTGGTGACCCTTGGAGGTGGAGATCACACCTTGATGCAGCGCCTGGGAATGGGATGACCATCTGACTTACCTTTTGGGTCATGTAACATGGCTATTAGAAGATTGCCATTTATATCCATTTATTGTTGATTTCCCGAACTTAAAAATGGTGATTTACTATATAGTTATGTAAACGTTTACCAGAGGGTACCGTGATGAATCACTCCAATCTGATCCAATGATATCCAATGCCCCCCTAGATGTGGATTCGCACAGCTTCGTTATCACTTTCCGGCGGGGATGGTTATCCAAGTGGAGGATCTGCTGTTCCTGGCACGTCTTTCTGAGACATGTTTGGATAAAAAGATTCTGATAAACTTGGTTCATTTTCAGGGGATTTTCAGGGGAGATGCTGGTTGATTGGAGTCAAAACACAGCCTTTTTTTGGGGGCCTGTCTCTTCATATCTCCTCTATTCTGAACCCCCAGAAGTCATTTGTTGTATTTCAACATACAGAAGAGGCCGCAGACCATTGATTGTACATGATATGATCTATCAGACCTTTGTCACTATTTTGGTCTGGGTCGGTAGTAGATATCATTTTGGTCGGAAGTTTGTCATCATTGAAGTCATCCTGTTTTGGCAGTCCCACTGACTTGACCCATGGCTATGTGACATGATGGTTGCTGGGACTACTTGGATGTGCGCCCTGGGGAATAGTCTAGATTCAAAAGCATCAAAAACAAATGGCTTGTTGTACTACAGTCGACGTTTGTTAGGGGATTTTCCAAGAACTAGACATGTTTTCCAAGAACTGGACTCTGACTAGACATGTTCTTCCTGGAAAATCTCATAGTTTAAGCGGACAAAGTATGTAATGTGGGTAAAACAATGTCATAAACCATCCCCCAGATCACCAAAAAAAAACATCGGTGGTATGGTTACCATTCCCAGTCATGGGTGCTTTATTTATGGCATTGTTTTACCAACATTATCCCATCATTAACCATGATATAAACCATTATTATCCCATGATTATGCCCATTATCAACCATCATGAACCTTTATTATGGTAGATTAACCATCATTAACCCACATTAATGTTTCGCTCAGGTGGCGCCTGAAAGACGCTCCGATTCCTTTGCTCCGCGGCGGTGGCACGCGACCGCCCCTGCGAGAGTTGTCAGGGGACCCTGTGATCTAAGCTGATGAGGAAATCCACAGATATTATAACATTCTTATAGGATTTTATAGGTATTTATGTGATTTTATAGGATTTATAGGATGTTTATAGGAATTTTATAGGATTTTATATCAATCACTACTGGTTGGTGGTTTGGAACATGAATGGATTATGACTTTCCATTCAGTTGAGAATGGAATAATCATCCCAACTGACTCATATTTTTCAGAGGGGTGGCTCAACCACCAACCAGATTGGTATTTATGGGAACATCTTAACAAATGTTGATCATTTAGTCATATATGGAGTTGAAATGATTTATACAACCGTGGTTGATAACTTGGGTAATAATAGTCGATCATTGGATGAATCGTAATGAATCACTGATATGAATCCCATGCATGCTTAATTCATGTTCATGCTTATAACATCTTAGAACAACACCTTATACATCCTTATACATTCTTGTGTTGCAACATCACCCACACATTCAATGCCAGTCTTGTGGACTAAACAGCCTTTGTCCCACATTACTCGTAGCACTAATTATCCCCAAAAGATATACCATTATTTATGTGTTCGTTTCCCATTAATTAAACCCTATCATATTATCATATATCATCCCCCCCAATTGTTGTCCCCATTTGGGTTTGTCTGAAAATGGGGGATACCCACAAATAGCGCAATTTTCATGGGGAACATGGTGATAATCCATTGGAATATGAGATACACTATTTTCAGACAAATCCATTTTTGTGCTAGAATCCCTATTTTTCATGCTGAAATCCCTATGATTTGGCTGGGTCCTAGGCCCCACGGCTAGGCCCTGGACGACGCTTCCGGCGCTTCCGGCCCTCGCCAGCTGCGACCGCGACGAGCGCGCTGCCAGTGGCCCCACCAGCGCAGGCAGCAGCCGTGGCAGCGCGGCCAGTGCCGAGGCGAGGGATAGTTTAACCATGAACTAACATCAATGGAAATTGAGAATTCTATGGTGATAAAATGGAATTTTATCGTGATAAAATGAGATTTTATCGTGATTCAGTGGGATTTTCTGGTGATTTAATGGGATTTTATGGGACTTTATGGGATTTTATGATGATTGTTAATGGGATTTAATGGGACTTCATGGGATTTTATGGTGATTTAATTGGATTTTATGGTGATTTAATGAGATTTTATGGTGATTTAATGGGATTTAACTGGATTTTATGGTGATTTAATGGGATTTAATGGAAACTTGATAGTCAATGGATTGTTTTTGTTCGGGAAAATTTACTGGCTTAAGCCCCATGATCTTCATGGGAAAATCGACGGTTTCCGGTTAAGAATTTCCTTTCAAGCAATGCATTGATTTAACCAAACATCAAGGGGTAGCAACCATAATGAGGGTATGATATGGGAACAACCAACACAACTAATGTCTGAGAATGGATGATATTTCTCAAAAGTGTGTTATTTCAGTACGAAGAATGTGGAAAGCATCAGAAGTTTGGGGTAGCCCCTTTTTAGACAAACCCATTGTGGTTATGAAAAATAATCATTGCTTAATAGCTTAACTGGCATTTATAGCCCGCATTGGTCAAAACCCAGGACTTTGAATTCGATTCTTTTCTTGATTTAGTACCAATTTTTGTGGTTCAAACTCTATTCTTGGTAGTGAAATCCCATTTTTCTTGGTCAAATCTCCACTCTTCTTGCCAAAATCCACATTTCTATTAAATTCCATTCTAGCACAACTTCCCTCAAAAAGAATAGACATGTCACATCCAACCAAAACAGCGAAAATCGTGATGAATTGCTGTTCTTTTCTATATACTTCTATGGTTTCTTGGGGATTGCTACCTTAGATTTATCCTGAAGAAACCATAGGAAAGAACACAAATTTTATAGTATCCCCAACTAGATTAAATCATAGATATCTTAGAATTTTCCATAGCTATGTTAAATAACCAGAGGGTACCTATCAGGGGATGCAGACTTTTCTATATGTTTTAAGTCAGGATTTTTGGGCTTAAGGTTTCCATCACCTCAGGACATGCTGCAGCACCTGGGTCGCTCTGGGCCGCCACCCCGACGACGGCGGGCACTGGGTTCCGCCACCGCGGGGTATCCCGGGTTCAAGGTGCACAGCCGGGTGTTTTTCAGCAGCATTTTTGATTTGTTGAATGATGTTGATGAAACGACGTATGTTCGGAAGATCATGATATATCATGATGTATCATGATTAGAATTGGTGAGCATTGATTAGCCTATTATTATAGATATTATTAGACTTACACTATATGATATGACTGTTCGATTTCGTTGCTGATCTTTCCTAAGCCCGCTTAGACGTCAGGGGCCCTTCGAGGGTGACACTCCTGACCTCCCTGTGGCGGTTCCAGTGGGGGTGCCAACGGCTCCAGCGGCACGTCCTCCCTCAGTCTCCAGTGTGCCAGGGTGTGGAGAAGCTGCGGTCGGATTGTTGCTGGAAAAGCATAGGATTTCTTTGGAGAAGCTGAGGTTTCTTTTCTTTTCAAAACCTGGTTTTGAAACCACATGAAATCCCATTATATCCCATTAAATCACCATTAAATCCCATTAAATCCCATATATGCCAGAAAAGAATGGTTTCGACGAAGTTTGAACCTCTGAGACGGCGGAAATGCGACAAATCACCATCCACATGGGAACACGAAACACCCTCCAGAGAGAGTTCAGGTCATTTTTTTAGTACTGTATCCCAGAAGACTATCCCACAACTCATATTTTGGGGACCGATACCTGCCACATGATATGATGGGATGACGGGAATAAGAAAACCATGTAGCATGAGGTTTTGCACCTGGGAAATATGATTTTCTCATATTTTCTCTGTGTATGGGGCCATTTTAAGAGTTTCATGTTGATTTTCTTCAGGTGTCACCCCATTTTGGATGCGCACGTCATAAATCCCAAAGGGTGCGCACGTCATGGGTCCCATTGAGGTGCCGTCCAGTGCTCCTCCGCAGAACAGGATCCGCTGGTACCAACGTTTTCAGAGAAACTCCGGTGAGATGGGATGATAAAGACATCCCATATATCTGGGTAAATTATAACGACCTCACTGCGACCTCACTGGAATCATGATTAATAAGGGAAATCATCCCCAAATGGCCTTAATTCAGGTTAGTGAATTATTATAATTTGCCCATATATGGGCATATATGGCCTTACATGCCGTGTTTATGAGGAATCCTGTTTGGCACATGTGCTTTGAAGTACCGCTGAGAGTTGGTGTTTTTTTAGCCGGAAGCCATCTGGCTGGGATAGGTGACCCATGGCTCATTTTTGGGTGGCAAATGAATGATCACGACGTATGTTTGAAAATCGTGCAGGACAGCCATATTACCATCTGGTTATTTAACATAGCCATGGAAAATCACCATTTTTAAAAGGTACACCATCTATAAATGGGCCATTTTCCATGGCTATGTTAAATAACCAGAGGGTATAGTAACATGATAGTAATGTAATAGCCTGAATCAAATAACCATAGCAATGTAACATCATTTGTAGTTCATCAGAGATGCTGATTTTCCGTTGCTGAAACGTCCCAGCGAGCCAGGACGCAGCGCAGCTCCAGCTTACCTGCTTCGCAGCGACCTCCGGTGGCGTTGCACACGTTGCACCAGCCCAATCTGACGCCGGCAGCGGAGCACTGCAGACGTCTGGCAAGGCGACGGTGATGGACGACGAGGCGGTTGGCCTTGGCGCCTTGGCCCGCCAGGTGTGAGGCATTGGCAAATGTACTGTTTTTCTGGGGGTCTTAAACATCACCATTGGATTACCCTCTGGTAATTTAACATAGCTATTGAACATGACCATTTATAGTGGATTTTCCCATTAAAAATGGTGATTTTCCATAGTTATGTTAGTTTACCAGAGGGTAAAACATCACCATTGGATTGCTGGTGATGATATGCTCAACACTTGGGGAGATGTTTGAACGATTCTTTTCATTATTTTCATTCTGACATGATGAGTGCGACATGAAAACGTTGATATTTGGGGCGACCCCAGAGCCCCACTACCTGGTAATAGGAACTGGATACATGACACATTTTTTACTGGGTCTAAACTAAACTTAAATAAGGTTTCTTACTTGTCTTGCAAATGGCTCGACAACTGGCATGGCAAGAGTTTTTTAGGCTGTACCAGAGTTCCAAAGATCGGGCTTTGGTTGTACAGAGAACGAGCAGCTTTGCAACAGAGCTGTGGGCTCAGCGGGCTCTGGACTTTCTGCCAGATCTGTTGCAGAGAAGGTGCTTCCGATTGATCTCTTCCGGCTGCCGCAGTGAGAAGATGCCAAACCTACCATGATGTGAGAGGGTCGACAAAAACCTTACTAGCAAACACATACATTTAAACGGGCACATTCTTTTGTGCCGAATATGCATATGTTGACAATACCTTCATTTGAGCCGTTTAAAGACTCAGTTGCTTGGCTTGTTCAAAAACCTTTGGTTTGATTTTTGATTGGATTCTTTGTTCAAACATATTCATCAATTTGAAAATTGGTTTACTGTAAGATGTTTTAGGTCCAATTGGTTCGCAAAGGATCGCCTCAGATGATGTGACTTGAGAAAAGAACATCGCGCATCTCTGACCGCTGGGCATCAAGGAGAGCTCCGCAGATGGACCGCAGGAAAACTCAAATTTGATACCTGCCATTTTTATGGATTGAAACCAGAAAGTCAGGGGATGCGTAAGGGTCAATTTGGGCTCCTAGATCTCAACAGCTGAGATTTGGGTTTTCTGTGTTCAGGATGCCAATGATCAACGTTCAAACGTAGCGTTTTGTGATCGGCTGAGCGGTGCAGAAGTCACTGCACTCCGAAGGCTTTGGCGAAGACTTCGGATTTGATCGAAATTGATCAAAAGTTTCCCCGGCAAAGCGTTGGGAAATGGGTGACCCCTGGTAAACCAACTGGTGATGTTTAATGTTCAGTGGTGTATTCTCTGGCCATGAATTTTGAGATGAGTAGCTAAGATTGGACCTGGAAAGCCCGCGATTCTTGGATTTCTTGGCCTCGGCAGGTAGAAACCAGAGCCGGGCCCCAGTCAGCACATTTTACCCCATGCATTGCATCAATCAGTTGAGATCTAGTCACCTCGTCACCTCAACTTGTCAACCATCTCCTTCTGTTCTGTCAATTTGGGCCAAGCTGTAGACAATGCCCACGACATGTTCTGCCACATTTGGAGTTATGTTCAAGCGCTTGCCGTCAGCGTTCTTACCTTCAAGGGCAAAAGATGGCAGAAGCAGATCACTTTTTTAAAACCAATGGTGTCACCAAGTTCGCCATCCCTTGTCTTCAAACATCCAATTCTTTGGGCAAAACATTTCGAGCACATTCGAGCACTAGAGCCCGCAACAGGATCAATTTGTGCGAAGCAATGTAATGAAACCGTATCAGAGCGGACACGTCCACATGCTTGGGCATGGTGGTTTAATCTTATTGGTGATTACACAAGTTATATGTATATAATTTATAATTATATATAGATAGCAGCAGCAGCAGCCGCAGCAGCCGCAGCAGCCGCAGCAGCAGCAGCAGGGTTTACCACCAGCTGCAGGATTGAACACGCTCATTCACCATTCACCCAATTGTCCTTCCATCAGGGATTTTTTTTTATCTAGGATATAATTCTCAACCCAATGACAACCTTACAATAACATCTTGTAACTAATAAAACCCAACCCAAACAAACGGTAGAACAAAATAATTATTGTTTTTAATGTTTTTGTTTTTGCCACCTAAACATGCGAAGTAAACGGTTTGTCCAAGAATGGATTAGTACATTTTTCTCAACCATTAGCTTCTATATTATTTTTTTTTCAAAAATCAGACAAGCCTGATTGTGATGAGAATCCAAATCCATCTGAACTTTTGGTCTACTTTTCGTTTGGAAACAACCATTTATTGCACCATTTATTCAGCTTGACTCCAGGTTCCCAACTCCTCCAAACCGCGTGCGGTTTCTGCGCGATGGACCGCACTTCCGCGACGCTGCCGCTGGGCCTGGGCCATGAGGCTGCGTCGCTTCTGGCAGTCCGACGAGGCCTTTGCGCGGCGCTTGCAGGAGGAGGAGCGCTTGGGGATGGTCGAGAACTTGGTGATATTTGGTGGGTCCAAAAAGGTGTGTGTATGTGTGTGTGTGTAAGATCTCAATAGATGTACATTATTTTATTGTGTGTACAATGGAATCGTCAACGATGGAATTTGACTTCTTGTCTGCCTTGTTTCCTGCCAGGTTTACTGTTGCTGTGCTTTGCACGTAAGATGCATTCCAACTTCATAATTCGATAAGCAATTCTCAGCAAGTGTGTGTGTATGTGTGTATAGTTATAATATAGACATATAGCGTCATACAGCAACACGGGCATAGAACCATCAGAAACAGACAACCAAGCAACACGTGGACATCAATGAAGGAAAAGTGATGTTTCTTTCCTCCCCTCCTGGTGGAATTTATGATTTGGAGTGATGGAAAGTGAAGATTCATGGAAGCAGAGTCTTGCTCAATAACATGACTAAACATGGGGATATGGCCCAACATGACAACATGTTCATTTCATTTTCATGTCTTCAGCTCCTGAAAATGACGCGCCACTTCTGGATCCGGTGCAGGAGGAAGCCGTTGCAGGTCACATAGCAAGGGGGGGGTGGGATTGCTGCCTGGGTTGGGGACAGATGCGCGGGTTGTCTCTTTCTGTCCAAAATTGGCAAAACTATCTAACAACAATGCGTATCTATGGGGATGATTTTAACATATTTTAAGCAACAAGAACATATATGGATGTTTCCCTCATTGGCAGTTTCAACCAACAAAAAGGACTTGAAGATACTTGAAGCAACATTTGATCAAGGGCTGAAATGGAAACCACAGAGTCCATCGAAGTCCACGATGCAAAGGCAACAAGTTACTGGGGCCTGATGGCTGCAACATGGTGACGATGTTTGTTATGAGCGTTGCAAGTCCAATTCCAAAGTCCTTCATGATATTTCATGATGATCAGAAAAACTGTACAATGTAGGGATTTGGTTCACTTCTGAAACCAGAGTCTGTATGGATCCTCAGTCTTTACAGATAAACTGCTACAGCTTCGCATTCCTTTGCGCACCTTTTGGGCTCTCAGGTGAGCATTGTTCCTCACGAGTAGGTCATCGCCAGTGGCAACAAAATTGCCGAAGCAAACACCACCAAGGCAGCAGTTCTCAAGAAATCCCGCTAAAGCACCTTCCAAGTTTCACCATGAAATGGCACCCTCTCTGAGATTTCGTTGGACATATCTATAAAATACATACATTTCATCAAGGAGATGCATCTCAGAGTCCATCACTCCTTTTGCTTACGACCCCCAACAAAAACAGATCACCCCCAACAAACCACAACAAAACACATAGATCATATAGATCGCCAGCACCAAAAAACAGCCAGGCCTTTCCCATCTCTAGCTCCGGCCTCCGCTTTTTTTTCTGCGTCCGGCCGAGATGTTCAGCGGCGGGAAGCTGGCGCCGGCGCCGATGCGGGTCTCGGTGAGCCTGAAGCCGACACCCGGTGCCACCTCGACACTCGGGCGAAACGTGGTGGTGATGGTCGTGGCTGGTCGTGGCGGTGGGCCATGACATGTTGAGAGATGATGTATGGCCAACAGGCGGAGAACTAGAAAGTATACACATAGATTCCTGATGATTCCTGTAGATGATGATGTTTTGTAACTTGTGCGATAATAGTTCATGATTTTTCCAAATTGATCAAGAAACACATTAGGATAATTACTACATCTGGGTTCTGGATGCATCATGGCTGTGGTAGCTACTGTATGCACTTAGGTTTTTGTTTTACCGGGTTTGCCACATGCTTAGACCGAGGCCGACGGCAAAGGCTTCAGGCAGGGATTGGGGTGGACTCCAATTATATATATCCAGTTATATTTCCTTCCGGGGAAAGGCTTTAGCCAGGGTTGGAAACTCAAAGGCCATGCTTCTCCATGAGTGCTTTGTTTTGGGAATGGATGTGTCATAGGCTGTGGTGACTCTTGCCGGGGTCAAGCTGTTTTTCAACAGCCACCAAGTAGGTGATTCTACTGGAGATACTGTAATTCTTGATGCCAACAGTAGGCCAGTAGGCCGCTTCGGTTCAAGTCGTGTCCTTTATTTTTACTCAATGGCGGCCAGAAAACTCATAGGACAAGTCTGAGGTCCCAGGATTCATTTTCTTTGCATCACCAGGGCCCATAGGTCAAGGGCCAATGGGATTTGGTGATATTTGGTGATGGGTCATGCCCCAATTTTTTTGGGGGGGTATATACACCCCTTGAGTATCACTTGTAACAACCTGAAATTGATAGAATCCCCCAATATCTCAACAACTGGTTGAAATATCCCCTAGTGACAGAAATCAACCAATGTGTAAATTTCTGTTGTGAAAGATCAGATGTTGATTTCTGTCATTAGGGTATATTCCAACAAGTTATTGAATATTTGATATTCAGCTATAGTGAGTAATTGTTGGTGCATATTCTTGGTTTCCCAATGATTATTGAGTTCACTGACAGTTATAATTCAATAATGATTGGAACATATTGGAACATTAATTATTATCATATTTCCAGTGATATTCTAATGTACCAGTTCACTGGAAATATCCAAAGTTTTCCTGTACCAATCATTATTCACTGACAGTTCTAATATTTTGTGGTGATATTCCCTGAAATTTAGGCCTGATTTATATAGGCCTTACCCTCTGGTAAACGTTTACATATGGAAAATTACCATTTTTAAGTTCGGTAAATCAACGATTTCGATTAGGGCCATGTTCAATAGCTTTTTGTATGTTTACCAGAGGGTAGATATGGTACAATGTGAGGCCCCCCAGTTGTAAGTTGCTTTAGATTCGCCCCAGTAGCTATAGTTATTTGCGTACCATAAACCATAGTTAGTGGACTTATGTTCACCAACTTAGCTATCTTGGGGGCCTCACATTGTAGGTACCTCCTAATTTTTTTTTGGGGTTCCTGAACTGGCCATGGATTCCTTAAGATTTCCAGGGAGATTTCCAGGCCCAACAGCCAGGTCCAACAGGTCCTGGCAGCCCGCAGCATCCCCGGCACGTGGCATCGTCCTAGTCTCAGACGCTTCCAATGGGTGCGGGGGGCCAGAAGCTTGGTGAAGGAACGGTTAAATGCTGGTTGATTCATTATTAGTGGGAAAATCTGGGATAAAATGGGATAATATTAGGGTTAATTGCAAACACCTAGCTGGATTTGTTTCTTGGTTGATATTTTGTCAAACATCGTTTTGCTGGTTCCTTTCGGGTTTTGCGATGCCAGCTCAACTGGAGTTTCGTTTTGCTTCACATTTAAATCTCAACTGCTTGGCTGTGGTCTATTTTGGATGGCTCACCCTATGTAGAACCCCCCAACCAATTTGAAGATCGACATATATTTATATATATCAACATATATTACATGATAATTATAGTTGAAACCTTATAGTTATCAAGCAATTTGAGGATTGACTATCCCATATTATGCATTATTATCCCATATATAATCATATATATTATCCCACAAAAATGTAGCAACCGTATTATCCCATGAGAAAATACCTCGGTTCTCCATCACTGTCCTTCCCTTCACCAATCCTTCTTTGACCATCTACCAGGCCAGATGGTCGCGTCTCGCCCCCCAGGGCAGGCGGCCTTTGCGAATGGTGATGGTTGATTCATGATAGTGGGATAATATTTGGGATAATATGGAATATATAATCTGGGATAATTATACGCATTTTTCACTGATGTGGATTTACTGAACGACTATATTTTAATAGAATAGTTATTTTCATTATTTGGACTATTTTATTTGATAGAATATCTGCATTATTTTGGGGATTTTAACTGACATTTCGATCTTTTTTTTTGGATGATTTGATCCGGGGGCCCACCAAAATCTCTGCTTCACCACCGCGTCAACATAGATGAACTTGTCAGTGGAAATTCATGGAAATTCTCAAAGACTATCGTGAACATTTAACTTCATGGATTGGTGAATGATTTTGAGTTCATTCAGACTATAGCTCGTTATCTCCCATGAAGAATTCTGTTGCAGGAACCCTTGGAATTTCTCGCAACTGTCCTCCCTTGAGACTTTGTGTGAATCAACTTGAACACAGCTGAAATGGATATCAAGGAGATTTCAAACATTGGGAGTTTTCAAGTCAAGTGTGATGAGTTTTGGCATAGAGGCTCATTAAATTGGTGCCTTTAAAAAGTTGGATCCATATTCTTAGATTTGTTGAATCTGATGTTCATTTCCCTGAGTGTTGTGCAGACTCCAGGTGGTATCTCGGGCGGTTCATATTCTCCGTCCTTGAATTTGTTCCAGCCTGGGTGGAAAACAGGAAACCAATCTTCACGTTGAAAAGGCACCAAGGTATCAGGCTGCTCATCTAAGATATCTAAGATATATAAATATCATTGAAGAACCATGAAGAATCAGACGATAGATCACATTAGATCACGGGGGTCAGGTCGGAACATCAAACACGCCGAATCAGTACAAATGCCTACTGCAGGTTCCATCTTTTTTCCCCAGCGCTTTAAGCAAAAGCAGGTGCTGTGATGTGCATCAAATGTTAAATGTTTGCTACTGTACTTGCTACTTCTAGATACTTATAACATCTTACAACCCATATCAATATCTAACCGGGGTAATCATTGGATTGGTGAAAGGGACAATTTTATGGAAAAGCCAATATATCTTGACTGGTAAAAGCCTGGTTTCCTGTAGATTTCCCCGGAAAAACCCATCCATACCAGGGGTGATGAGCCCGGGCCATCGGCACGTACTGGTGGCGTAGGGCAGCCCAGCCACAGGTCATAGGTCATAGGTGCCCTGCTTGTGGTCATATATAATGGGCTGCATTGATGGAAGCAATGTAGACTTAAGATTTACAATGAAGAACATGAACAACTGAATTTCATGATTACTTCAGCCAAAATATTTTCATCAGCATGTTTTGCATTTGTTTACTGAACATTATCTGACAATTTGCCAATGATGACCTTAAGTGTTGAGGTTTTCGAACTATATATGTTGATTTGGCAACAAACATCAATTGCACATGAGGCAGGTAGTTCAACTTGGATATGATATCATAATATCTGCTTAGTGGTGTGGAACATGATTTTGATTGATTTTGATTTTTCCATTCAGTTGGGAAGCATAATCCCAACATATCCCAACTGACTCATATTTCTTCAGAGGAGTGGCTCAACCACCAACCAGATATGGTTCCGATTTCATCAGATGATCTCCTGGTTGAACATCAAAATCCAGAGAAAATCGAAGCGTTGGTTAAACGAATTTAGCGTATTGAACATACTGAATATGACAGTTCCTTAGTTGATATCCTTGACTCATTAGGTATTGTAGTTACATATATATATATATATATTAGAAATTAGTATTTTCCTATCTAGGTTGTACATATATAACATAATATAACATATACGTATCAAAATATATAAATATGTATATACTAATCAGCAAATTTATATGTATTAATGGGATATTTTCCTATCAAAACATATGACATCATCCCATTGACATCAGCTCAGGCCACAGCCATCGCCCACCTCACCCCCCTCACCCAGCCGACAAGGCAGGGTTTGAGAGCGGGGTTTGAGAGCCTGGATGATCACTGTTTTGGATGGGGAAATTGATGACTTTTATGATGGGACCAGTTGCTGAACTGGTGGATGATGTGGATGCTTTTTTTTTCTCCATGTTTTTTACACGTTTTTCCCCGGAATTTTTTGAGCAAAGGGCTGCTTCGGGTTACAGTTGTGAAGCCCTCGAAAGGACTCTCACTTCATGGGAGATGCCGCGCTAGCTAGGTAGGAGACGTAAAGATGGCACCTACTGTACACAGGTCATTGGCTCTGGCTGGGATATAGTTCAACCGAAGCTAGCTAGTAAATGCTTAGTGACTTCGCTCCAGTTGCTAATGAATGGGATATTTCGAGGTTCCCTAAAATTTGGGTACCCCGGTACCCCTAAATCATCAATCATCCATTTTAGATTGGGATTGTCTGTTATAAACCATCCAGCTATTGGGGTACCCCCATGACGTCCGAGGTGTTGGCAGCCCAATCCAGAAGCCCATGGTCGCGACGTCCCTCGGTCCAACCGATTTTTTAAAAAGACGCAACACGAAATTACTGGTAAAGAGTACGGCAAACATGAGAGATGTATAGAGTTATAATGTTTTATAACATTACTGGTATGTTATAATAATTATTATTATTATGTTTTATAACATTACTGATATGTTGTCATCTTGGCACTCAAAATGCAAGATGATAAAGATCCCCCAGTTGAGAACTACCATCTGGAAATCGAACCTGGCTGGGAAATCCGCATTCAGGATAGATACCCTCTGGTAAACATACAAAAAACTATGGAAAATCATCATTTTTAATGGGAAAATCCACTATAAATGGTCATTTTCAATAGCTATGTTAGTTTACCAGAGGGTAAATCTAGAGAAAACTATAAATAGTCATCTTAAACGGATATCGAATTTCAGTTGCCGGGTTGGATTGCCAGAGTTTACACTTCACTAATCTTCACTATACTTGGGTGCAAACCTCGAAACCCATGAGGCAAATTGTTCAGATAGTTATCGAAAATCACTATTGTCGGTATTTCTCATTGCATCAAATCCCAACATCAAATTTGTACAGGTACTGCTAGAAAACTATCAGATCAACAGCTTGGTATGTTGGCTTATATGGATTATATTATGTTATATTCACTTCTCATGGGCCATAGCTTAGATGACCAGAGAGTATGGTATGTTGGCATGGTTTTTTGAAATCCTCCAGTTGAAAAGGGTGCTAAACATCCCATCAACATCCCATCATTTTCTTGGGCTTTCTACCATCTCGGAGGCGTCAGGCGGCCGCTCCCGGGCGTTCCGCCTATGCCCCACCGGTGCGGCCCGTGGTGCAAGTGACGGCCGCGCCGGGGGTGCAGGTGGGGTCGCCTGGGTCGGGACGGAAGCCTGTTTGAAAAGGGTAATGAAACTTGTGAGTTGGGAAGTTGAATGGTTTTATATGGTTTTATAAAAGCTTTATATGCTTTATATACTTGTTTGTATGTAGTTTTAGCGCCAGATGGCCATAGATCGAGAGATATGGTTATTATTAGCTACTAACCCAGCTCAAATTCTGACATTTTTGTGGTAGTTAGTACACTATCAAAGTTGTTCCATGCCAACCACAAGGTTTCATGATGTTTTCAAGCTGCGAATCATTTGGTCCTTGGTTACCACCATGTCCAATACTAGGATATCGTTCGAACAAAATAGGAGAATGATGGGTTGGGACTCGGGAAGGGCATGTAATGTAGGTTTGCTTGACCAACCATTCCAGCCATGGCTGGCAAATAATTAAGGAACTGGAAGACATCTCTTACTTACGTGATTGGAGATATAGCCGCCTGTGGGTAGTGTCAGCTGACTACCATTTGCGCAACAAATCAGAATCCTTGGAGCCATTGTTGTTGCAGAAATCTGTGCTATTATACTGGCCATGAGATAAACCAGTTGAACTGGTTAGGAATGTAATATATATATATGTAACATGTATGTGAATGTATATTACGGGGAGACGTGACCAACCCCCATTCTGTAAATCAACACAGATGTGGAAAACCCTCCATTTAGTTCAAAGATTTTCCCAGTTATAGATGTAAATCAACATATTTATAGATGATTTTCCCAGTTATAAACCTCATAGAATTGGATGATGGGACAATTTTAACCGGAAACCCAGATCAATTTGATGGTAAAAACCATGGTTTTCTGTAGATTTTCCCGTGAAAACCAATCCATAAACCGCATGAAACCTCCGTAGTTCGGACTCGGGGACTCGGGGACTTTCCAGCCAGGCGCCGACGACAGCGAAGGCGTCACCCAAACACCTGAGCCCAACGAAGCTGCAGAGCCCATCCAGCAACGAGCCCAAACAATGGAGGCTTCAAAGCAACTAATGGGAAATCATAGGCATACTAGGTCAATCTTACATGGATACCAAATAATCCTAACTCGTCTTTTGGTATTAATGGGAATATCTACGTTCACCAGCAAAGAATTTTCAATTTTTTGCAGGGTATCTAAGATTGGCAATGCATATACCATATTATATGGGGATATGTATGTATATATACTGCTTTTGTATATGGGTAAACGCCCCCGTTGTTAAAGATGAAAAGGGTCAATGCGTTTTATGCCGCAGCTTTGGCTTAGCGTTTGATGAGTGGGCCAGGACCACTCGGATCCCGGCTCACTTGCCCCTGTCAGCTCTGCCTGACTTGGAGGCGGCTGGGCGAAGAAGTGCATCTGGGGCACGAGAGCGTGTCCTTCCAGGCCAAAGCCCTTGGGTTGCTGCGCGCAGCCTTTGAAGAGCTTGTGGACTACCGCGAGGCGCATCGCCTTTCCTTGTGGCAGCCTTTGGCAGGGGGCAGCCAGCAAGGAGCTGAGGATAAGCACAATCAAGACCTTGCTCCCGTAAGAGGGAGTTCCAGAGGAGGAGACAGAGAGAGAAGAGAACGTAGAAAGAGGAGCCGCGAGGGAGAATCAGAAGAGGCAAGGCCAGCCAAGAAGACAGACAAGGAGAGGAGAAGAGAAGAGTCAAGGAGTCGCCGTCGCCGTAGACACAAATCCCCACAGAGCCCAGTCGTCTCTACAGGAGCTCGCCCAGTTGACCACCAGGTGTCCCCACAGAGTCATCAGAGGACAGTTCGTTCTTCGTCTGAGAAAGGTGCTACATCAGTCAAAGAGGAGCGGAGCAAAGCCACCAGCGTGGTTGAAGGAGTAGCTGCTCCCGAAGGCCGAGATAGCAAAGAAGGTCGTCATCCCCGACCAGCCACTCCAAGCAGGTCTAGTAGGTTGAGGCTGATAGAGCAAAGGAAAGAGCTGCTGGAAGACGCTAGGCCGGGACCTGAGGAGCCCCCACCTGGCTGTTGGAGTTTACACGCAAGGCCAGCTGAGCCTCGCCATCCCCCAAGAGGTTTCCGACCGCCTGAACCTCAAGGTCCTCCTCCTGGTTGGGTGCCCCCTGGAGGTTCAAAGTCAAAGGGCGTGGTCCGAAGAGAGAGGCAAGCAGACATCTTACAATTTGGACTAGATCCTGCCAGGAAGGCAGAAAGAGAGGCTAAGAGACGTGGATGATCCCACCGGCTGCCTGTGAAAAGGCCCTAAGTAGAAGTGCTGCGAGCGTGAGGAGACGCCCCTCAGCTGACTTTCACGCAGCTGACTTTCACGACAAGGAGTTGGGAGAGCAGCTTCAGAGGAGGAGACAGCAGCACAGTACAAAGCAGGGCAATCCTTGGCGGAGGAGAGTGACTGGAGGAAAGGCAAAAGAGGCAGACAACAAGAAGAGCTCCTGAGCGGAGGAGCACAGAAGATGGACGGCAAAGAGGTTGACCAATATGAGGGCCCCAGGGGGTCAGAGAGGTCGAGAAAAGAAGAAGGAAGAGATATCCAGAGGCAGCCAGAGGTTTCAGATAGAGGAGATTATCCAAGGAAAACGGCGGTTATGGAAAGGAAGCAGGCGGGAAGAAGACGGCGACAAGGTGTACTGAGATAGACGTTGCTTGACTCTGAATTTTCCAATGCGGCGATTCAGCTGCCACTGAGTCGAAGGGATCCGTTTGTACAGAAGGCTTGGATAGGTCGGAAGACACCGCGGCAGAACACTCAGGCATGGGCCGAGTTGAGAGCCAGGAAAACGAAGTGGATTCAGGGGTTGATCAAGTTTGACGGGAATATTTTAATCTGGCTTGGAAGCAGGTTGGACGATATTTTCTTTTTTGACGCTCTTGCAAGGCCTTGACCACGGGCAGACTTTCTCCTCTGCCCTCGTCCTCCTGCTGCATAGCCTGCCTTTTCCCCAACAAATCATCCCGGATTAAAAGGGTTTTGCGGTGTTTTAGTTGGTCCCTTAAATCTCTCAATGGTGATGGATTGGAGGGACCGGTAAAAGCTTCTGAGTATCAAAGCTTGGTCATTCAGGATTTTTTGGATGACCTCGAGCGTGTTAGCTCATGGAAAAGCACCACTGCGGCTCCCTCGTGGGGGCATGTTTTTTCAGGACGAAAGGTGAGAGTACTAACAGCACAGTTGATCCGTTGGGAGAATGTGGCTCCTGCGCTTCCTCCACAAGAAGGGAGCGTAAAATGGAAATTACCCTGTGGTTTGTGTCGAAGGTGCGGAGGGTTTTGTCTACTGGCTGTTGCACCGACTTAGCAGCAGCATTTGTTTGTTTAGACAACTTTTTCGCGGTTAAGACGTGAAACGCATATCTCCTGTTTGTAAGACACGTTTAGCCAGCCAGGGTTTGCAGCACTGAAACTTGTCTGGTGGTCATGATTCATGGCATTACCCGTGCAGTGGGGGAGTTGCAGCGCAATTAGCATAGTAACTCCGGATTATGTAGTCGTGTAGTCTGATGGCTGCTAGGCCAACTTAGCAGCAGAATTCATACCTACATCGGCCACTGTCTTTGGGCAAAGACGTGGCTGTGAAATGTTTAATTCTCGTTTAGCCCGCTGCAGCTTGTATCACTCCAACAAAAATGCTGCTTCTCATGACAGCCTGGGTGACCACTAGTGCTTGTATCACAAGTGCAGCAGATGAGTCGGAAAAGGCTTTAGAAGCTGCACTGTTTAGCCGGCGGACTGTTGCATCAACGCAGCAATGGGCTTTGGCGGCGATATTGTGTAGAGGCCAATGCCTTTGGGAGTATGCGCGTGAGGTAGTATGTAGATTTTTGCTTAGCCATCTGTCAGGTACATTCGGCAAGCGGAAGCTGGTATCTTTGCAGTGTGGACATTACTTTTAAATCACCAATGTAGCTTCGCGGGCCAACAGGGCTGTTGAAGTTGCAGTGTGCTTGGTATAGGTTCCCCCTTTTTGTCTTGTATAGTGTGGGGGCATTCGTGACAACTTCGCAGCAGATGTTGACTGTATCTGGAGCTATTTCTTTGGGAGAAGACGGTAGGCGTATGATGCTTGCTAATATGTTTTTGTTTAATTTCCTTTTTTAAGGGAAACGTTTGCACAGCCTGGGCTTGCAGTACGGGGACCTCAGCTGGTGGTTTTGGTTGGTGTTTGTTGCGACCTCTTGGCGGCAGATTTCGCCGGATGTGCTCTATTTCCTTCACGAGAAGACAAGGAGTCGTATATCTCTCGATTTTAACATTTCCCCAGCCACGGCTTGCAATATTGCAACGTTGCTGTGGTTTTTAGCCTTTGTGGCTGTCAATGCTTGCATCTCCAATGCAGCATGGCAGGCAAATGGGATTCTAGAGCCGCGTTTGTTTAAGCGAGCCTCCACTACAGCCAATTGTATAACTGCAGCCTTTGTCTGTGTATGGAGCATTGTTCTTGCGAGAAGGCGTGCGGCGTTCATCTCCCGCTTCCAAGAGCGCTAGTCAACCAAGGCTGGAATCACTGGAACAAGAATGTTGGTTTGCCTTGGCAATCGCTCGTGCTTGTCGTATCTGTGTAGCATAGCAGTAAAATAGGGGGCTCCAGGCTGGAGCGTTCGTAGTTGAAAATGTTTGTAAGGCTTTGCTTTGTCTTGATGGGGATCAATTTCTTCAGGAGAAGGCGTGGCGTGTAAATATCCTGTTGGTAAGAATCGGCTAGTGCTCGCATCACTGCAACGTAGCTTTTGGCTATGAGCTCGGTGATTGCCACTGTTTGCATCATCAGTGCAGCGTGAATTTCCAACATGGCTTCTAACGCCGCGTGGAGTCCTTGTAACCTACTAGCGCGGGGAGAAGGTGTGAAACGTTCTTCTCCCGTTCCAAGATGCGCTCATCAGCCCAGGTGGCCATCGCTGCAACATGGTTACACATGCTCTACAGGGATTCTGGTTCTGGCCTTGGAAATGACCACTGCTTGTTTCACCAGTATACAATAGCATCCCCATATGTATATAGGGCTGTAGAATACTGCGGTGTGCGTAGTTGAGAAGGTGTAGCCTGCGGCCTCAACTTAGCAGGAGAAGACGTGAAACTAATTTCTCTGTTCTTGATAGACATCAACCCAGCCAGGGCCTGCGTCTTTGCCACATGGCTGTTGGGTATGTCTTTAGTGCTCTGGGAGCTGACGTGAAACAGAAATCTCCCGTTTTTGATTTACATCAACCCAGCCAGGGCTTGCATCTTTGCAACATGGCTGTCGGTTATGTCTTTTGTGGCCTGGGAGCCGACGTGAAACAGAAACCTCTCGGTTTTAAAAATCAAACCAGCCAGGGCTTGCATCAGTGCAACATGGCTGTTGGCTATATCTGTTGCGATTTGGGAGTGGGCGTGAATCGGTAATTTCCACCCCCTTTTTTTAAGATACAGCAAACCAACCAGGGCTTGCATCATTGCAAGATGGCTGTTGGTTATGTTTTTGTGATCTGGGAGCTGACGTGAAACGATCATCTCCCGTTTTTAAGATACATCAGCCCAAACAGGGCTTGCATCATCGCAACCTGGCTGTTGATTACGGCCTTTGTGATCCGCAAAAACAGCCAGAGCTTGCATCATTGCAACATGGCTGTTGGTTATGTCTTTTGTGATTTGGGAGCTGACGTGAAACGATCATCTCCCGTTTTTAAGATACATCAGCCCAAACAGGGCTTGCATCATCGCAACATGGCTGTTGATTACGGCCTTTGTGATCCGCAAAACCAGCCAGAGCTTGCATCATTGCAACATGGCTGTTGGTTATGTCTTTTGTGATTTGGGAGCTGACGTGAAACGATCATCTCCCGTTTTTAAGATACATAACCCAACCAGGGCTTGCACCATCGCAACCTGGCTGTTGATTATTGCCTTTGTGATCCGCAAAACCAGCCAGAGCTTGCATCATTGCAACATGGCTGTTGGTTATGTCTTTTGTGATTTGGGAGCTGACGTGAAACGATAATCTCCCGTTTTTAAGATACATCAGCCCAAACAGGGCTTGCATCATCGCAACATGGCTGTTGATTGCGGCCTTTGTGATCCGCAAAACCAGCCAGAGCTTGCATTATTGCAACATGGCTGTTGGTTATATCTTTTGTGATTTGGGAGCTGACGTGAAACGATCATCTCCTGTTTTTAAGATACATCAGCCCAAACAGGGCTGGCATCATCGCAACATGGCTGTTGATTACGGCCTTTGTGATCAGCAAAACCAGCCAGAGCTTGCATCATGGCAACATGGCTGTTGGTTATGTCTTTTGTGATTTGGGAGCTGACGTGAAACGATAATCTCCCGTTTTTAAGATACATCAAACCAGCCAGGGCTTGCATCATTGCAACATGGCTGTTGGTTATGTCTTTTGTGATGTGGGAGCTGACGTGAAACGGTAAACTCTCGTTTTGTAAGATACATCAAGCCATCCAGGGCTGGCATCATTGCAAGATGGCTGTTAGTTGTGTCTTTTTTGATCCGGGGGCTGACGAGAAACAGAAATCTCCCGTTTTTAAGTTACATCAACCCAGCCATGCTGCATCATTGCAGCATGGCCGTTGGCTATGGCATGCTATGGCCTTTGTGATGTGAGAGAGTGCGTGACACTGGATTTTACACACTTCTCAGATTTTTAAAACCAGCCAGGGCTTGCATCATCGCGACACGGCTGTTCTTTATGATAATTGTGACTTTATGGCGGAAGCTCATCTGGGAGAAGACGTGAAACGGAAATCTCCCGCTTCCATGATACACTAATCCAGCCAGGGGTGAATCATCGCAACATGGCTGGGCATTATGGGCTTTGTCATTTGGGAGAGGACGCGAAGCGGAAGTCTCCCGTTTTAAAAATACATCTGCAGGGCTTGCATCAGTGCAACATGGCTGTCGCTTATGCCCCTTGTAGTTGCAAGGCTTGAGTCACGGGTAGAGCATGATAGTCCCAGAGGACGGTGAAGGCCGGAAAAAGTTCGGAGAATTTCTACGCGTGGCGTTTATGGCGTCCACTTGCAGGCTTTATATGCATGTGGAGCAATGTTTTTGTAGCATTTGTTTTATCACTTTATCGGTGTGACGACTGATAGGTCTCCAACTGGAGACATGCTTGTCACATCAAGTGTTGCTTGGAAGTGTTTTCCTGAGCTGTTTTGGAAGCCCTCAGGCGGCGCGCTGGCATCGTACTGAGGCAGATGGGAGCACGCGTGAAACGTACGCTTCCCCTTTGTAAGATGCGTTACGCCAGCCAGAACTGCATGATTGCTACATGGCTGTTGTCCTGGCATTGGAGCATGCCATTGTGAGTGTCTTGTTAGTGTGAAGCCTGGTGGCCGTTGCATCTGCTTAGCAGATCCATATTTGTTACGTGCAACATGTCGCAGGAGCTCAGACTGTCAGTGACGCTCACAAAATAAGTGGGAAAGTTCTGAGAAGCAAGTTTAGTTACTTTCTATTCACGGGCTGGCACGGAGGCAAGTGATCCGCCAGCCGCAGCAGGGATTTTTCTGCCAAAGCTAGATCAGATTTTTTTTCAGCAATTTGACGGCTAAAGGTGAAAACTTTTAATGCTAATCGCTTCAATAAAGTTTTTGTTGCACGGCCGAAACCAATATCTGCGGGAAGGGTTGGTGACGCCATCTCCTATTCATATGGCCGATTTACAATATTACCCTCTTTGCAGGGAACCGTGTGCGGTCTCACAAAATATTGGTGTCCCACGTTTATGGGCCTTTGCGTCTGGGCTGTCATTACAAGGAAAGCCAATCTTCTAAAGGATGCACGTTGGCCTTAAGGTAGGGCAACAATCCCAACAGAGGAGACAAAACCATGAACCTGAAATGTTCACATTATTGCTTGCGAACGTGGCGAAGCCACATATTCCGTCTAAGCGTCATGTCCTAGTTAGATCTTTTCTAAAACCACATGATTCTTTGGATCAGATTTGAGGACAAGTCTCAAGCGTATTTGGCCCTCTCCACCAAAGCTTGAGCTTACGAAGATTTCTTCGCAGAAAAGGGGACGTTGGAAAAGACAAAAAAGGAGCATAAGAAAGCACAGGAAAGTGCTGAAACAGGGTGAAGGTCCCCAGTTGCCTTTGGGTTTGGCCGGGCACTGGGGTGACCCTAAATACCTTGGCCAAGGTGAACCTAGGGTTTGGCCGGGTTGCCTTGGGGGTATTGGGCATGGGTGCCCGCAAAAATGCTCCATGGGGGGGGACAGTTTTTCCTACAATTTTCAAGTTTTCAATTTTCTAATTTGACAAACTCGGTCTTGCAGAGCAGTATAAAAAGTGCGGCCCTTTGAGTCTTTATATATATAATATGGTTTTATTCATGATGATATACTGATTGATTGTTGTTTTGTTGATGTTGAATAAAGGGCAATCTCTGAACATGGGAGATATATCAATTAGACTTAAGCTAGCAGTGGTTGATGATGGTTGATGGTAGATATTTTTACATAGCCAATCTTAGGATATTTTCGATATCAGTTAGTGATTTCAGAAACCAACAAATATGTGGTATCCAACAAGGATTCAATCCAACAAATATGTGGCAATTTTGAGGACAAAACGCATTGGCCCAAATAGGCTTGTTGTATAGAACATGAATTTCCAAATTGGCCGCTTTTATTTTTTGCTGGCATTGGATAGATTAGGTTAGTTCATCCTGTCAATCCTACGTGGGGATTGGATCGTCCGATATCGGCAGTTCTGCATAGTTCTGCACTGCGAAATTCAGGATAGATAGGATAGTTCCACAATATGTTCCAGTTACAGAACGATCATTTTTTGAGGAACTATTCCAAGTCAGGATAGTTCCAATTAATGTTAATGATCGTTATATTTTTTGAGGATCATTCAATCATTCATGTTTTTCCAATAACGATTCAATTTTTCAATTTGCAGGATGGTTCAAGAGTGACATATCATCAAATCCTTGATGATTCTTGGCGAGAATGAAACGGAGAGTTCGGATGATCAAAAACACTCTCAAAAAACATGGTAGACAAACAGGTAGAAACTTCACAGACATTTGTATTATGAGTACTTTGTGATTTGTGATCTTATAAGAAAACATCATGTCTCTCTGCAACTGTATTCTTGGATTCCTTCCCACATCTGGTTGAGGGCGACATTATTTTTAGAAAACCACGGCAACTGATGCAAAACAACATGGAAAAACCCGAAAACAATCCATCAGTTCTTCTATGTTCTCTCAGTTTTTCTACATTTTAAGGTCAAGAAAACATGCTTCGGATTTGTTTAAATCCTCCATTTTACCTCAGTTCAGTAGCATACCTCAGGTTTCCCCAGAAGCGTCCCAGGTATGCAAGCTCCCGTAGCTCGTGGAGCTGCAATGCCAGGTCCACCTCCACAGAGGTGCAAAGCCATGGACATGGACCGCATGATCTCATGAAAAATTGGGGGCCAACATGATTTATCTATATCGAAAACATTATTTAACTATACACAAATGATGAGATATGGGGTTTTGGTTGTGTAAAAAAACATGAAGAATGAGGTTTTAACATGAAAACTGCGGGGTTAACTGCCAAGAATGACGCCCAAATGGGGAATCATTCCAATAAATGGCCACTATGTTCAGTTTAAGACATATCATAGGCAAGCATTTTGTACATGGCTAACCCCCTGGATCTTTATTTTGATCTTCCCTCCTGCATTTCTCGCGGTTGAGGTGTGCTACTATGACTTCAACCATCCGCACAGGCGGGCAGCTGTTTTTCACATGTCAAGGCAGCCGGCAGCCACATCAGAAATTGCTGGGTGGTTTTGCTGGTATGAATATGTTCATGACGTCATTATAACCACCATTATGAAATATCCATATCACTAATGTCCCTAAGTATTTCATAATATCATATAAGCACAACAAAAAGTGACTAAGTCACTAAGTATACTAAGTCCATTACCATCATAAAGGATAATCACCATAAATATCCCATAAAATCCCATATAATATCATATCATTGCTCATAAAATCGTGTTTTCTCCCATTCATCGCTGGCAAAATCCCTCAAGGGATGACTCGTGGCCCTAACTGCTGCGCTCTGAGTTTCAGGTGAATCCGGGACCCCCGGTCAGGCGCGGTTGGTTTCTGGGCGCATCATTCAAGGTATTAAAGGCCGCGTATGGAAAAGATGTGAAAAAAACATGTTTTTTTTTGATTTGATGCAATGAACTGATGGATTATTGAAAACATATTATCAACAGTTATGTGAAAATATGGTTATGGATTTGATAAACGTTTACATAACTATGGAAAGATCCATCATGCTATCAATGGGTAAATCCACGAAGTAAATTTCTAAATCACCATGCTATCAATAGCTATGTAAGAAATTACCAGAGGGTATGGATTTGATGCAATGAACTAATACAACAAAACATTTAAAATGTCTGTGGATTTGATGTGTAATATTGTGTAATATTGAAAACTGATGGTTTTTGAACGATGTTGATAAAGGGATGTCTGGGTGCCACCAGCCTTGGGAGTTCCGCCAGGGTGAAGAGAAGTCTGAGAAACCGAAGGAACAAGGTGCGGGCCAAGGGACTGATGACGACTGGGTACTCCAATGGCTCAAGTACCCGGCCTGGTAAACAAACAGTTTGCTATTGAACATGGCCCAGTCGAAATAGTTGATTTTCCCATTAATAGCATGGTGATTTTCCAGTTCGCTATGTAAACGTTTAGCAGAGGGTACATGATTATCACATGGCTCAAGTACATGACTGGTTGGTGGTGACTGGAACATGAATGTTATGTTCCCCAATTTCCCCAATAGTTGGGATGATCCAATTTGACTTTCAGATTCTTCAGGGGGGTAGGTATACCACCATTTTCTCGATGATTATCACATGGACTTGTTAACTCCATGGACTGCTATCCTTTGCTATCCTTTGCTGTATACCCTCTGGTAAACGTTTACAAAAAACTATGGGAAATCACCATGCTATTAATGGGAAAATCCACTATTTCTATGGTGATTTTCAATAGCTATGTAACAAATTACCAGAGGGTACCCATATATAATTTACCGCATTTTTATATTGGGAGATGATCAACCATGAGGGTTTGGCATAAAAACGGTTTTTGGACAAACCCAATATAGATCAATTTGAACTTCGGTGTGGACATCCCAAGAGAATTGGCGTTCCTGGTGTGATTTTATTTCGAAGAAACTCAGAAGTCTGATTTAGCTGTTCTGGATTTTCCCCCTCAATTCAGTTTCATATCGTTGGGGGAATGCCAAAGTTGTTTGGAGACTGTTTTATGCTCGTGGTTAGATCTGCCAGGTGGAGACTGCTGTTTTTTTACCTGGGGGTTCCTCATTCTTGAGTACTGTACATCCAATTACTTGCTCAATATTCTTGTTGTTGACTAGTAAATCTAGTAACATTCTGACATTTGGGAGACGAATTTGAGATTATTTGAGAACAAAAATTAGATGTATATATATATATATATATAGTATGGAACTATGGAACATTGTGTAACTATCATTCAGGATTTTACTACGTATTGTTGGAGCGCTGACCCCTAAAAAAGTTGTGATAGTCTCATCCTGAAATTACCAGGCAAAGCCGCGTGGTTTGAGTATGTTTGACTGTCATTTTAGTGCCTTCAAGTCTCATGCTTTTTCCATGGTTAAGATCAGGTAGGTCCATAGTTTTCATTGATCGAAATTGGTCAAACTTCAACGTCACATATATATAATAATATATATATATATACATATGTATCATTTAAGTTATATTTTCATGGGGCACACGAGTCAAACTTCAACCTCCTATTTTTTTGTATCCATGTTTTGTTTTCAACATCCAATTTTGGTTACTGATACTGACCCTCCCCCTTTTTCGGCAGGGCGCCACAACCAGCTCATGCCAACCATGAGTTTGCGGCCGCAGTCCACTCCTCAAGGCCGATGGTTGATGGTTGATGGTTGGCCTCGCGGGTGGTGAAAACATGGTGGAAATGATGGGTTTACCCTCTGGTAATTTGTTACATAGCTATTGAAAATGGCCATTTATAGTTGATTTACCCAATTAAAATGGTGATTTTCCATAGTTATGTTAGTTTACCAGATGGTATCCATGAGAAAATCATGTTTGGAATGATGAGTTTTCAATGATGGTCATATTGGTTGATGAACAAAAATGTTTAGCAATGATGGTTTAGCAATAATGAATCTGACAAATTTTCATTGGGTCAATTGGATATATATATATATATGTTCCCAACAAAGAGTCTGACCCTGATAATCATTACTTTTTAGAGGAAATAATTGTCTTCCAACCGCCTATTTGGGAGGAACTGTATTAGTTGGAAGGGGCGGAATGTAAATGATGTTTGAGAACTGGGAATTCACGCCGTGGATATGGGTCATGCATGGTGATTAAACTGAATATGAGCTCATCATTTACAATATCACCATTCAGTTTCTGATGCTGACTACCATTCATAGATACCATGGTCATGGTGATTAAACTCAATATGAACCCAGCATGTTCAAGCGCATGGAACATTCTTCGGCCATGACAAACCTTTGTGTTGTGAGATCGCAGCCATGGCCCGAGCAGGTTCCAGGCGACTTCAAACCAGAAGAAAGATAGGCGCTGCGCCAGGGGTGATCTCAGCAATACATCTGAAATGGTGC
>Ga0126342_10000020_pt1 | contig 72967 bp, 50 predicted proteins | sample Cyp1metagenome_FD_92528 | JGI IMG/M metagenome (GOLD analysis project Ga0126342, IMG submission 92528) | Coral microbial communities from Lord Howe Island, Old Settlement Bay, Australia - Cyphastrea 1 metagenome | ecosystem: Host-associated > Invertebrates > Cnidaria > Coral ...
GGTGTTGTTGTTGTTGTTGTTGTTGTTGTTGTTGTTGTTGTTTTTGTTGTTGTTGTTGTTGTTGTTGTTGTTGTTGTTGTTGTTGTTCTTGTTCTTGTTCTTGTTGATGTTGTTGTTGCTGCTGTTGTTGTTGTTTTCGGGTTGTCCCGCGCGGGACACCCATTGTCTAAATACCCTTCGTGAATATACTACCAGTAGTAGCTGTTGTTCAGGGAGGGGGGGGCATTAGAAAAAAAGGTTTCGGGTACGCCCTCCTCTCTGTATGCATGTATATATGTATATGTTTATACATATATGATATGATTGGGATATGAAACCACTCATTTTATGGGAACATAAGGGGTTATACTTGGGATCATCTACAATGGGAACATATACCCCAAGTTCAGTTGGGTCAAAAACATTGCTGTGGGCCAATCCTGGGTTGGACATTCCGAACCACATGGCGCATCACCTTTAGGTACGTAACTCCTCAACGGATGTTTTCCCAGAGATTGAGAGAGGGCATTAAGAGGATAGGTGACTTCATGAGGATGAATTTGGATGAAGAATCCAAGAAAAATACAAACAACCTGGATGTACATACTGTATGTTCAACCATGGTTGTTTGTTTTTTTAAGCATCAAACATCAAAAATCAAAAGAAACAAACAGCCTTGGACATTATTGCTCACTGACTCCTGAGTTTGGGATGTACACCCCATTTGGATTGCATGGGGTTGCCATAACATTCCATATATGCACCATTTCCCGTCGCCATTCTTAGTCAAACAGTCAAACCCATCTGAAATGGCTGTTGGTTACATAATCATGACATATACCCTCTGGTAATTTAACATAGCTATTGAACATGGCCATTTATAGTGAGTTTTCCCATTAAACATCGTGATTTTCCATAGTTATGTTAGTTTACCAGAGGGTGTATATATATATATTATTTTAAATAATTGTATCGTATTGTATCTCCATTTGATCCCTATTGATCCCTACTATGGTTGGTGTCAAGCGCCCATTCTCATCCCCTGCGATGGTGCTCCACCCCTCAGGCTGTGCAGATCACAGCACGCTGGGCACGGGACCGAGCCATCGGAAGATCGAATTGGGGTTGAAAGATGACGGAAAAATTGAAGATGTAGTGGAAATATAAATGGACATCGCCAACCATATTTTAATGGAAATATTTTTTGGAGATATGGAATGTTAATGGGAATATAATGGAATATGAATGGGATAGAATGGACATATCAATGGATTTATCATGCCCACCCAATTGGATGGGTAGTGTAATCCTTCAGTTGTTGCGAATGGAAAATAAACATAAACAGCACAAAATTTTTTTGTGGACTACCAAAGATTGACCGTGGTTACTAGTCAATTCCGTGCATATATCCACAAAGGGTTGGATTACCCTACCACTAAAGTTGTTAATGGATGTTAATGAGTTATCACATGGTATACCTCAAGTTATAACCCATTATAAGCGAGTTCTAAGGGGATATAACCATGTATAACTCACTTATTAAGCAGTTAAATAATTCCATATGGCCATTGGGTCAACCTTAAATGGCGGCTGTACAACGCTTTGCTTAGCCATTCAAGGTATTTCAGTACTAAATCATGGCTGTATATAAATGTACTAAAGTATTATAAACTATATATATATATAGGTAGAATATTTTTAGGTTGGTGTAAACATTTTGGTATTTTGAATTATGGCTATAACTGTACTTAGTATTTCTCGTACTTAGTATTATACATAGGTTGGTAGCTAATTGACATAGATAGAAAATGTTATCAGCATTTTTGCTATGGGGATAGTTACAATAGTTACCAACCAGCTACGATTTTACGTTGCTCGTTTTTGCAGGGTATCTAAGGTTGGCCATGACTTTAGCCAAATGCGGTAAACCATGGTACCCCCTGGTAATTTAACATAGCTATTGAAAATGGCCATTTATAGTTGATTTACCTATTAGACATTGTGATTTTCCAGTTCACTATGCTAGTTTACCAGTGGGTAACCCCCCTGTTTGTCAGAGCATTTTCATAAAATGAAGAGATGGATGTGACACGGTCCGGATTGTTTTTTGGGGGAATTGCCGGACAGCATTCATTAAGGGAACCACATGGAACTATCCACCAATTGCTAGGACAGGACGCTACGAAGCAAGTCTTTGCCATTCAGAGTTTTGTCGAGGTCGCAAGAATCAAACACCACAGACTGAATCAATTTTGATGATTTGAATTTGAATCAATTTTGATTTGTTCCAGGGTTCATCATGGTTCATCATCTATCAGGAGAATCAAGTTTGAGAAAACAACAACATTTTGTGAACGCTTTTGTCTAACAAAAAAAATTTGCCTTTGCCAAGATCGGTGGCAGCCACATCATCAAGAAGCTCTCGGTGAGTATGGTTCCGTGCCCTCTTGGGTGCCTAGTTGGGGGGTATGTTTAATGGGAATTCCAGGATCCTAAGATGGAGGTACGTAAACGTACCATTTTTCCGGCCATAAAAATTGGGGTATTAGGCCTGAAAAATAGGCCTTATATATGCTAGGTACCTCCAATCAATCGGTTCCTGTTGCATGGCCATTGATACGTGTTAGCCCAGTTGTACCCGGGATCTTCGAGCCTTTCACGCATGAAGATTTCGACAACAAAAAGGATGTTACTGGAACGAAACATGTGAATGATGTGCCCAGATCTCGCCAAAAAGCTGGTTTTCATTCAGTTTTATATCTTTGGTATACCACTTAAAAAAATAAAAATAAACACGCACACACATACTGTATTAACTACAGTTCTGGCTACCTTACCATAAACATCCATAAACTCTCTAGTTATACTATAGTTCTACCAGTTATTAACCTTAGATCATTTGATGGCTAACCTTTATTGGTTGTGGCTCCATATAGGACAGGTCTCGTTTGCTGAGCTGGATGGTCGACAGGTACTGGCTCAACCTGGAGCTTGGAGTGCTCATTAGGCGCGGACCGCAGAGTGAGTTGTTGACAAAAGCAGCAGAAAAATGTGTGCTTAAATAATCTTAAATATACGTATCTATCATGCAAGAATACATAAATACATATAAATACAATGATAATTATTATTCATGCATACATGTGCAATGTCTATATATATATATATCACCAATAGACATGGGCATAAGATCAACAAGAATGAGCATAGCAAGACTTGCGTAAGACTTCAATCAAGTTCAGCCGACAACGCCACGTGGGATTGGTGTTTTGAACAATTGGAAACTCAATTCTTAGGTTGGTTTAAAAAAAATAAGTGGGTACGTTTTCTTTTGTTTCTGGAACCATTTCATTTCTTGGGGTGTTGCATACTTCAACCATCATATAATTTCATACCCATATATATATAATTTTATTATATATAAATTGTATATTTTATTATTTGTATTAATACATATAGTATTTCATTATATATATATACATATTATACACACACATGTAGTGTTCCCCATATATCTTGCCCATGGCCCCTTTAAATCAACGCACCATGGCCGCAGGCTATTGGATCTCGCCGAATCCATGGGCTTCAGGGAAGCATCACCAGATGAAGGCGGTGCTATGCAGTCACCGTGGACGCCGCTTGGATGAGTGATATTTTCCGGGGAAAATATGAGAAAATATGGGAGAATATTGTGAAACATATATGAAAATATGGGAAAATATAGGAACATATGGTGATTTCACCCAAAAATGAGATAACTCATGGGCTTTATGTCCGCTTATTTTAGGTCGCTTATTTTTGGTACCAAGTTCACTTGGTGAATTCTGTGGTTATAACTGGGCGAAGCATTGGATTTTTTTAAGGTGGATCTATCTGACTAATTCGTTGGGGGTTTCTAAATCTACATAGAATTACCGGACCCTAAATCCTGTGTTGGTTGATTGTTATACGTTAAAAATATTTAAAAATACTGGGTTATATCAGATTGTACTGGCTTATACCGTTTAAGTTTTAATTGGACTTATTTCCACCGAGAATCGGAATAGTCAAGAACGAGTATAACGGAACGGGATAAGGGTCTTTTATGTGGTTCAAATTGAGATATGGTGGTTGTTTGTGTGGGTTGGGATATGGGGATAGTTGGTGATAATTTTGGATAATTACTATTACTTACTCGTATTAGTATGGCTGGATTATTTGGACTCAATTGAGGATGATAATGGGCTAGAGAGTCCAGCAGGTTTTCCTGATTGAAATACGGATAATTAAAAGGGTACATCCCCAAGAAAATACAGGCTCTAAGAAATCAAAACATCCAAAGTTGGTGAGACACGAATCCCCAACACACTATGAAAACAGCGCATTATGATGAAACACAAACAACTGCTTGGTGGTTTCAAACGTACATATACACAGATATAATCTGGTTGGTGGTTTGGAACCTGTTTTTTCCATATTATATGGGATAATCATCCCAACTGACTTTCATATTTTTCACAGGGGTAGGTATACCACCAAACAAATATACATATCCTCAAACAGCAAACGATTTTTTTTGTGGATTGACCATGTATATATCTTGGCTTCACACTGTAGTACTCACCATGTGGGTTTAACAAACCAGAACTGGAGGGTTTGGGAAACCAAAGGATTGACCTACAGTATCCTCCTATAAAAGGTGAATAACACGAACCATGATTCATGTTAGTGCAAGAAGGATTCTGGTTCGTGTAAATTTAAGGGTAACCCATGGTAACCTATCCCAGCAGGACTTGGGTTACTAACTAGAAACCTAAGTCCTTGTTCGAAGTTATGACTGTGGTTCATAAGACCAGCGAGAAAAAAACTACCCTAAACTGTGGTTAGCCCATGTGAGCCCATTTAAAACTGGTTGGTGGTTTGGAACATTTTTTATTTTTCCATATATTGGGAATGTCATCATCCCATTTGACGAACTCCATCATTTTTCAGAGGGCTAGGGCTCAACCACCAACCAGATTGATTTCTATGAATTAAACATGATTAACCACTATTCACCACCATTAACCATTACTAATAGTGGTCAATAAATGGTTAGTAATGGTTAATAGTGGTCAAACCATCAATGGCGATGTCACCGGGATCATCCCAGTCATCGCGAAAAACATCCCGAAAAACATCGCGACTTCTTGGTGCGTTAAGAACTCCAAGAACTCCAAGAACCATGTTTTATGGTAGATAGCCTCTGGATGCCTCTGGTAAACTGTCACGTCACGAACTGGGAAAAAAAACATTGTTTCCCCATTATGGTAGGTTATATATATATATTAGGAAACATCAATGGCAATGGTTAATACTCGCTATTTCGCTGGGAAAATATCCACGATTTCGACTGGGCCCTGGCTTCGCTATGGATTGGTAAATCACCAGTGAACGGTGGAGATCCCAGAAGTCGTTCGGTGCCGCGCCGATCCTTGCGGATGGATTTAGCAAGTGACAAGGCCTTAATAGCTGGGGGGTTATCCTCTGGTAAACATACAAAAAACTATGGAAAATCACCATTTTTAATGGGAAAACTCACGATTTCGACTGGGCCATGTTCAATAGCTATGTTAAATTACCAGAGAGTATCCCATTTTATCCCCATTATGGTAGGTTATATGTTCATATGGGGTTTTCCGAAAATGGGGAAATTCCCAAGCTCGCTGGATGGTTTAGAATAGAAACATCCCAATCTAATAGCTGGATGATGACTGGGGGTACTCCTATGACTTAGGAAATCCTCATATATTCCCCTGATATGTCCATTACATACCATTAAGATGCCATAAAAATCCCATTGAATCCCACCAAAATCCTATGACATTCCATGAAAAAATACCATTGACATCCCATGGATTCCCAATGGTTATATTAGTTAAGTTATATACCCCTTATATTCCAGTGATATTCCCATTGTATAGCCTTAACATTTCAATATTTCAAAACCTTAAACGAAATGTCAATAAATCGTATACCATTCCTATTATTCCCATAACATGTCATTCAACAAATTCATGAATATGTTATAAAATGCAATGTTTATTCTTTAAATGCCACAACAATCCCATACACTCCCATAGAATCCAACTTGAAAAAATCCCCAAAATGATGGCTTGTATTCTCTTCCCATTGTCTACCAGCGCCATGCTTAAATCATAGTACACCAAGCAAGGTGATCCATAAATTCATCATACCCTCTGGTAAACTCACATAGCTATGGAAAATCACAATCTTTACTTGGTAAATCAACTATAAATGGGCCATGTTCAATAGTTATGTAACATTTTTTCAGAGGATAGCTATGCTTATATATATATATATGGATAACTATACTTATATATATATAGATATCCCATGAATATCCCATTCGTATTCCATTAACATTCCATATTCCATTTTCAATCGATATGTTGAATTACCAGAGGGTAAATCGAAGCTCGGAGCAGGTGTCCGCGTCCCCTTGGAACCGCCGCAACAGCCCTCATCCCTGGCGGATGCCAAACATATGGAGGTCACCAGGGTCACCAGGGTCACCGCGAGGATCCGCGAGGAACATTGCACCAACAAGTTGGCAATGAACAAAAATAACATGATTGATTGGTTAATAATGGTTAATATATAGGGACTGTTACTACCTAATGATTGATTTGTTGATTTGGGGAATGTAGTGAATTTTTGCATGGGAATTTAACAGCCATGAATCAATGGGATTCATATAGGCTACTATGAAAGATATGGAACAGTTCACCATATTTCATCAACAAGAAGTGGTGATTGGTTCACCCAATGGTATGGTGATTATGATAATTATCAATCAAAAAAAGGGGGTTGTGAAGTCAGAAGTATCATAGATATGGGGATGTAAGCGATATATTTCTGATTGAATGGGAAATCATACCATTTGTTCATGGGATTTTATAGGGAAGAAATTGGGATATCATTGATAAATGATGGTTAATTGGTTCTAAGGGGTTGTACTTTCCACTTTATTGGGGAGCATGATGGCTTATGATACCCCCCTATATGGGATACCTATTTACCAAGCAGTGTTTTTCGGGATGGGAAAACATGGCATTTGTCATGGCTCAATCTGGATTCATCAGAATGGTTTTCAGGAAAATCTTCACCGATCTTGACCGGAAACCATATGTTTTTTTTCCATATCAGGGGTTCCTGTCAATTTTCCATTAAACCGATCCATTCATGGATGAAATCCAGTTAAATCCCAATGCGATCCCGATTCCCATTCTGATTTTCACCGGATCTCCGTTAGAAAATCGCCCATGTTCCTGGAGCATTTTTCAATCGCAAGCCCATTGGCTGCTGATCTCCAGCATGGGTAAAAATGACCGCGCTGGAGTTTCAGGGTGTTCAACTTTCACCCGTATTCATGTTGGGTTTGAACTTTGAACCAGCCGAAAAACTACGATTTGAATGACAGAAGTTGGTCACCATATGTCACCATGACATTCCGAGTCTCTCCACAATATATGTCCATTGTATCCACAATAGCCCATTCAAATAGCATAAAGATCCAATACCCTCTGGTAAACTAAGAGTTTGCTACTGAAGCCATGGCCATGGCTACTTCGTTGATTTACCCCCGAATTTACCGTGATGTAAAAAAATGTTATGTTCTGTTTCGCAAACTGTTAGTTCACCACAGGAGCCCCCCAGTTATAAGCTGGTTTATAAACCATTATAACCCCATGAACTAGTTCGTTATATCCACCATAAACCATCGAATTCAGCCACTTTTCTAAGGCAACAGTTCACGCCATCTATCGTTCACGGGGGCCCCATGTAGAGGCTCCAACAGACCAAATCCAGGTCTGGCGATTGGAAACTTTAGTTCGGAGCCTTGGACATCGGGCTTGGAAGATTAGTGAAACCACTAAAAATGGGTGATTTTCAGGGTCAAAGTGTTAGTTACCCTCTGGTACACGTTTACATCACGAACTGGACAATCAGCATTTTTACGAGGTAAATCAACCATAAATGACCATGTTCAATAGCAAACTGTTAGTTTACCACAGGGTATTGTAACCATGATTCATAGGGAATTTAACTATCAACAGATGGTGATTAATATTTTTTCTTGATGGTTGATTGATGATTTGATGGAATGGAGACCAAGACAATTGCTATCTTTATGGCAACATTATGTTAACATTATGGGAATCATTGTGAACATGAACTAAATTGGCTTCAGGATGGTGTGGCCGTCCATCAATAGAGCGACCATAGCGCAGAGGTCTTGGCATTGTTGAAGAGAATGTCAGCGCTGAAGATCACGATTTCTTCACAGAATTGCAACTCTATGGCCGAAGGATTTTGTCTAGGTCATGTAGCTGCGGTCAATCGATGTATCCCTGGTTCACTCGAGTTTTGGCTTCATAGATTTCCATGGGAAAACGACACGGGCACTCCCACAGGAATGATCCTTCAAGCTGGTATCTGTTGAAAGCGACATGTATCACAAACACATCTCAGTTTTCAATGGTTGTCAGAGTTTATATCTCCAAGCAGCTAACGAACTTGACAAACTACCAGCTTCAGAAATGTAAATCTGACCGCTGAAGCCACAAATTCGCATTCCCAATGGCCTACAGGCAGCAAGCCCTCTCTGAAAATCAGCCATTTGTTGCAGCTACTGGAAACCGACCCAGCGCTGCCACTGCTGACATCCCCCAGTCAGATATTGGCTGCCCAAATCTGTCAGGTGTCATGTCCTGCTTGATCTGTCAGAAGATTGTGAAGGGCGGACTCAATGCTCTGAAGGCCCATCAAAGTTCCTCCAGTAGATGTCTGTTCGCCCAAGGCTTGGGGCCGGCACAAAGCCCTTGCCCAAAGTGCAAGAAGCTGTTGGCTGGAAATGATCGCTGGGCACTCCAGCAGCACCAGCAGTTTTGCCCTGGAAATTCGCCAAGAGAACCTCCATCCTCCAGTGGACGAGGTTGGCACACCTCAAAAGCTGGCAGACCAGAACGCTGGCGCTCGCCCCGCCGAAAAGCTAAAACAGAAGAGCAAGATGGGCATTCAAAGAACTGGAACCATGGGCGTCATGGTCATGACAGAGATGATGACAATGGTCATTATGATAATGATGATATTCATGAATATGAAGCTGATAATGATAACCATCACCCAAATTATCATGACCAATCTACCAGCGAACACACGTGGGGCTCCTCTGCTTGGCAGAGCTGTTGGCGCATCACTTCCCAACGAGATGCCACCAACGCTTTGCAAGACTGGTCTGAGTCTGGCGCTTGGTCCCGTCATGATTGGCACTGACTAATGCCTACTACCCTGCCAAGACAAGCCAGAACTGAATATAAAGTGCCACAATGTCAGTGCATTCAGCCTTGAATTTGCATGACCATAGACACATGATCAACAAACAAGCTCCGAGAAAACATCTAGTGCTGCAACATTAAGCATCTGCACTGGTTGCTCAGCTTGGGCCATTGGCAAAAGTAGAAGCACGGCTACAGATGGTCATGCAAACAAAAGAAACTTCCTGTGGATCTGTGGTTTGTAAGAAAGAGACATCTACTGATCTAGGCCAATCATGTTCAATCTTAGATGGGTAGTTTGATCCTTTATTTTGTTTGGTATCAATGGGATTATCTACGTTCACCAGCTCATATTTTTTCTTTGTTTTGGCAATGTGATGACCCCTCAAGTCTGTGACTGTGAAATTTTGTATCCTCCAAGACCTCCCGGCTCTCAGGGGTTGACTTTCCAGCGATAAACCGCTGGGACAAAGACAAAAGATGTGCACAGTGTGGTGTGTTCATGTGCGTTTATCAGGAAGCATTGCTGATTATTTTGGGAAGACATGAGCAACTGGTTCATTCATAAGTAGATGAGTTAGGAATATTCAGCAATATTCACTAACTGACTGTTTTCATATGGAGGTTTCCTAAAATAGGGGTACCCAAAATGGATGGTTTATAATGGAAAATCCTATTAAAATGGATGATTTAGGGGTACCCCCATTTTAGGAAACCACCATATGTGAAATCCTTCGGTTTGTTGGCTTTCTAGAGTCAAATGACGACAGTTTCTCAGAGCTGGATCTTAGACAGATCGGAAGACGCCCATGTTTGGGAGGAACAAAGCAAACCTTTCCAGTGTGTCCAACAAAAATGGTGATTTGATGGCAATTTAACCAACAAAGATTGGGATTTAATTAGCAAAAATGGTGATTTGATGGTGATTTCCCTTAATGAACCCAGGTCTACAGCTGTCATTGGGTTGGTGTGACGGAAAATGTAGAGAATCCTGTTCTGTATGTTGTATGTTGTGTTGACACATCAAATACCTGGCTTCTCTGTACAGTAGATATTCTGCTAAACTCGTTTTGGGAACAATGCTACTTGGACCTGGTTTTGTGCAACCGGTGCGGAAAAATCAGGTGGAAAAGTGATCAAAATCCTTCTTTGATTGGGTATAATAGGAGATTAATGGCAGTTATGCGTGGTTGCATGGTATTATCATCATGATACTACCTGGAAAATTCAATATATTTCTTTGACGACGGGTAACTGTGAACCCCCTTCTCAAGACACCATTTCCCAAGATTAACACCATATTATAATCATGTTTTTCTAGGATATACCCAGGAATGAAGCTGGGTTATGATCACCACTTAGAATTTTTGGGATTCACTTGTAGTAGGATATATCCCATTACACCGTTTTAACAAAGCCATTAAGTATCCCATGATCCATTAGTACCGATGATAATCACCAATCATCACCATTACAATTTATAAATATACAATTACACTTATATTTATGAATCACAGAATCACATGATGCTCAATAGATCTAAATATCATTTTTCCATATGTTTCCCATCGAATGATTCATCCAATAAACCCATCAGAGAATCAGGTCGTGGAACCTCTACGTTTGACCATCATGGTGCGTTCGCCGGACGTGGCGGCGACGCGCGACAACACCATCGCACGACGGATCCGCTTCCTGCTGGGAAACTCAGGACAAGCACGGCGTTCGCAGGGTTTAGGGGTCAAGTTATAACTACTATAAATGGTATAGCCATTGTAGTTAAATATTTATAGTTATTGTAGTTATAATACAATTAAAACAATCTATATACTATAGGTACTATAAGTTAGCTAAGCTGGTGCAAATAACTACAATAACAAGTTGGTGTATGATACGCAAATGGCAAATAACGATATTTTGATGGGGTTATAAACCAACAAACATAACTGGGGGGGCCCATCCTGTGTTAAGTGACTGTTACACCCCTGTCGGTTGATGATTTTAAGGGGACAATGATCTATTCATGGGAACATGAGTTTAATGGGAAAATTATTGATGTACATCAACGTTCAAACCCTTGTTGGTTGATGATTTGGTGGTATTTAATGGATATTAAAAACAAATGTAACCATGCTTAATGGAGATTTAAAGTATCAACACATGGGGATATAAGAGTTGATAGATGATGGTTTGTTGATGCTTATATGATCTTATATGGAGTTATACTGTCCCATGTAATTGGGGGTTACCACAATCCATTTTGGGAAATCCTATTGCTGTAACCAATCAGTACATTTTGGATCAAGCAAAATAGATGGCTAGAGGAGGGAACCAATCATCCCGAAGGGATGATTCTCCATGATGCGTCGACACTATGCCGCCAAAATATGGTTTGTTCAATGTCGTGTGTGTAGCTTTACGTACAAATTGTGTCTATACGTAGTATGCTCAACAAAACAGGACCCCAGCTGCTGCTGCATGATCAACCATGATCCATGTGGGAAGTCATCCTGTAAAAAGGTATATGTCAAGTTGCTTATTCCAAATAACACCATTTGCCCCAAAAAGAGTCAGCCAAGGGGTGTGTCAACCACCAACCATCCGTAGTTGGCCACCAGCATACAAGATGCCACCGTCATAACCCTCTATGCTTCCACCCAGAAAAAAGTAAAATTACATATCCACCATAAACCCAATGTACTTGGTTTGCGATTTTGTTCATCCAACTGACTATAAAATCATATAACAACTATAATTCAGATAGAATTCCCAAGTTCTTTTGCGTTCTTTTATATATCCGGACTCTTCAGTGGTTGATCCATGAATGTTCTGTGGCCCGAAGCCAGGCCCGTGGATATGCCCAACATGGATTTGAAGGTGGATAGGCCTGGAGACCTGGAACACATTGGCTTTTTGCTGGGATTTCACCCAAAAAAATGATGGTGAAACATATGGGGATCTGGTTAGTTTAAATATGTGCTGGTTGGTGGTTTGGAACCATGGAATTTTATGACTTTCCATATATTGGGAATAATACTCCCATTTGACTCATATTTTTTCAGAGGGGTAGGTCAACCACCAACCAGTGTGTATTTGCCAAATCAACAGTTTTCAATCATACTTGGGATGATTCATTGAGATGACAACAACGTTTTTTGTGATAGGTTAAAACCATGAAGTAGGGATATGATGTGATTGTTTAACCCAACACGATATGGTATAATGGGATTTCTTGGCGGGAGAGAGTTTGATTGAAGCAGGTTGCTTTATGAAGAACATGTGTTTCTCGAAAAACAAATGCAGGGTCTTCAAGACAAACAAGTCATGGAAGATTGGAGCCAAGTTTGGTACTAATCGACTCCAAGTTGCGTCCAAAGTTCTTGAAACATTTGGCCGCTCTATGACACATTTGACCCATGGGACTCTGGTGATTTGAGATATCCCACATCCCAAATATCAGCTGATGTGTTACTATTGCAGAAAACATATCGACCAAACATCAAAACATGTCGACTAGACAAAAAACATTTTAAGAAATACCATGATAGATTGGAACATCAAAATACCAAAGTAATATTCATAGACAAATACCATGACAAAGAAATACCAAAGATCTCCAATTGAAGCATCCAAATTTTAAACCCAAGTGATCAGAGGAGGTGTCAAAGGCGACATACCTAGACGGTGATCCCTCCTTCGATGCATCTACCTTCTTGTAAACTAACAGAGCGAACGGGACAATCTCCATGTTTAAGTAACTAAGTTGATAAAATCAACTACCCTCTGGTAAACTAACATAGCTATTGAACATGGCCATTTATAGTTCATTTACCCATTCAAAATGGTGATTTTCCATAGTTATATTAGTTTACCAGAGGGTATCTAAATGGCCATCTTCAACAACTTTGATACACCAGAGGCGACCATAAACTATAGTTGCTTTGAAGTTATGTTACCCAACTTAGCTAATTATATATATATATATATATGTATGATATGTGTCATATCTCCATTGTATTCCAATGAACACCTCCCGTAGAAAATCACCATTGTTGTTTTCACGGGGATCGCTGCCGTCCAGGACGGTGCTGACGAATCAGTTCGGCTCGATCCAACAGATCTTGGGCACGCTGGGAAGTTTGTGCCCAGAGCTGTAGCCTCCCGGTGAACAGCACGCTTTGTGGTGGTTAATGATGGTGAATAGTAGAGAATTATGGCTATTCATGGTGGCGAATATGGCTACTGTATTCATGGTGGTGAATTATGGTGGGTAATAATGGCTAATAATAGCCAATTACTGTACAATGGTGGGTATTGGCTAAGTTAATAATAGATGGCAGATCATAATGGTTAATAAGAGAAGAATAATGGTTAATATTTATGGTTAATAGATCCCATTGGCTGAATCTCGTTATGGCAGATGATAATGGTTCATAATAGCTAATTACAATATGATGAGAAGATATATAATGCGGATAAATATATATATAATATATACACATAATGGGATATATCTGGTTAAGTGATAACAACCTCACTGTTCTTCCTCACTGGAATCATGGTGAATGTATAGGGCAATTATCACCAAATGGCCGAATTTTGCAGATTAGTGAAATCTTACAATTTACTCAGATGGTTAATAATGCTTAGTAAGGGTTATTCATGGTTGGTAGGGGCTGCCTCTGATGATGATACTCGATGGAATATTAATGGGATATGAATGGTTAATAATGATTAATCCTGCTTAATCATGATTAATCGTGCTTAATATTAATCTTTAGGAATGGTTAATACTGGTTAATACTGGCTAATACTGGTTAATACTGGTCAATACTGGTTAAACTGGCTAATACTGATTATACAAACATGGTGATTCATGGTGAGGAATGGAATTAACGGAGGTCAATGGTGATGAATGAGACTAATATGTATATGTGACACATGAGATTCCATATATTAAGGGGATAATAATCGGGATACCAATTATTGGGATATAACCGGCCGGTGTCATCCCACGTAGCTGGCTTCAGCCCCCGAACTAGCCATGGGGCCATGGGGCCATGGGCTAGGGAGAATCATCGATAATATTAGCATCATGGTTACGAACAAAAATGCTTGGTGGTGCAGTTGATTTACCCTCTGGTAAACTAACATAGCCATGGAAAATCACCATTTTTAATGGGAAAATCCACTATAAATGGTGATGTTCAATAGCTATGTTAGTTTACCAGAGGGTAACCATGGTAAGTAAGTTAAGCCCCAAGAGTTGGGATAGTTCCCCCAAAAAAAAGGCCCTTTCTGAGGTTTGTATAGCTGGCAGTGCACGTACATACTTGGACCGTCTTCCCAAGAGCCTTTCTCCAGGTACAAGAGAAAGGCCATGGGTTAGCGCCTGGGTTGGACAGGCTGATGGAAATTATCGAGGATGGGAGCGTTAGACTTCTCAATGAACTGATGAAAATATGGGTTTACACATATACCAAAAGGAAGCTTCAAATCACTTGACAAATGAAAACCATGAATTTCTCAACTTATTTCCGGAGATTTTCTGAGTACGTTTTTTTTTTTTTCAGACCCCTATTGTAAGGGGACTAGCCAGCGGTCGCTGCAAAGGTTGCTGAACATTGGGCCCTCTTTGACGGCTCCCAGCTATTTCCAGCAGGATGTTCTTTACTGTATTTTGGGGAGAATTGTGATTTATATGTAACCAAATAACCACTAGAACTTGAACTTAGTTTTTTAGAGGAGCTGGGAACCAACAATATTTCCATGTTTTTCTGAAGATCATGTCACATTTGCCATGCCAGAGACGTGGCATCACCGAGATGTTTCACCAGTCATGGTTTGATGTATGGAAAAACCCAGGGATTTTGTTTTTTTTTTTTACACAGCCATCAACCACTAGATGTTCACCCTTATGGCAGTGCTGATTCATGATGTTATTCTATGTTTGAGACTTGGGTTGGTAATTGTCCCATTTTGGGAATATTGGACATCACCTGAAAAAGTAGCCATTACCATATACCTAATGGTTGGGTGATGTTCAATGGGGACATTTAGTGACCCATGTTTGAGACTTATAGTAAGTTCCTATTGTTGTTTGTTTATACAGCGGTGTATGATCATTGCTGTTGGAAGAAACCTTACTCTGTTACGTTTGACCACTTGTCTCTAGAATATACATACCTAACCATGTTAAACCGCTTGAAAGAAAGGATAAGAAGGGCATCTCTGCAATAATTGTCAATTATTTGTGTTTAAGTTACATACATACATTGTATATATATACGTATATACATATATATATACACATGAATTTCACAGTGTATCCCCATGTGTGTTTACCTTACTATATTTTTAATAATATTGATTTAACCATTTATTGAATACAAGACAATGTTAATCGTCAGTACACAGGGACCATGACTGAACATTTCCAGAACTATATATATATCAGTTTTCTACTAGTCACCAGTCTACTCAGTCATGATTTAGCTTCCTGGTCAGAGGGACAGAGTCGTGAAGCAGTTCTCCAACACGGAGACTTATTGAGCAACTACTTCATCGGAATGCAGAAGATGACGTCAAAATTCAGGAGCATGTACAAGAACTTGCATTTGCTCACAAAAAGATTGGGATCTAGCTTTGTTACAGCCTGGAGCGATTCTCTGATGCAAGGAATGCAAGGCTATTCAGATTCTTGGCTTCATTCACACATCTCGAAATTTGTGATAAAGAAGTTCAATCAACTGGAAGATCTTCCCAAAATGCTGACCGCTCAAGGGGCACACAACATTGACGATGTGCTGCTCACGATCAAGACAGAAAGCAAGATATCATCAAAAGTTGCAGAAAAACTCTTTGGAGTGTTGGAATCAACATACAAAGGCTTGGGATACATCATTGACAGAGCAAAGTCTCTTTTGAGTGATTGCAAATTTGTGCTTCTCAGCCGGTATTTCATCAGAGGTGCAGAGCTGATGCTCCCGTTGAAAACTTGCATTCGAGCTGCAGTATCTCTCAAGAATGAATTGCCTTGTCTATATTCAAAGGTGAATGAAATATTAGCCTTTTACAAATCCATTCAATCACGGCCAGTCTCTAACTATTACACAGATTTTATCAAATTCTGTGACCTGTCTCATGTAAAGAGTATGCTCTAGCATGACTAGAACAACTTCACCTGGTTGGTGGTTTCAACCATTTCTTATGTTCCATAATATATGGGATAATTAATCCTTCCCATTGACTTTCATATCAAGATGGTTAAAACCACCAGCCAGTCACTGTTTTTAACCAGTATTAACCAGTATTAGCCAGTATTAACCCGTTTGTCTCCGATGGACAGGCTCGAAACTCGGCTCTGTTGTCGGTGATGCTCTCGTACATGGCAGCCATTTTGAAGGCGCGCTGATGCGATGAGATTCTGGGATGAAGATTTCGGCAAAAGACGGGCCCCATGAAATTCACCAAGAGGTAAAGTAAAAACACTGATGTTGCATCATGTGTATATATGTATATATAACCATAACTTCAAAAACTATGGATCTCACATGGAAAAACACTGATTCAAAGAACCAAAGGTGAATTTCCTATTCAAACATGCAGCCTGGCACCTGCACAAACATGAATTTGGAGTGGCTACCCATGGCTAGGATTTTCCAGCCAGGTTTGCAGGAGGCACTGTAACTGGTTGGTGGTTTCATGGGATTCATATGGAAAATCCCCTAGAAAAGCCATATGGAAATGGCGATTTCATGGTGATTAATGGTGATTAGTGGATATTAATGTCTGGTTGGTGGTTTCAAACATTTGGATTATTTTCCATGTCATATATGGGATGTCATCCTTCCCATTGACGAACTCATGGTTTTCAAGATGGTTGTTGCACCACCAACCAGTCACTGTTTTTAACCAGTATTAACCAGCATTAACCAATATTAACCAGTATTAACCAGTATTAACCAGTATTAACCAGTATTAACCAGTAAGCAGCAAAACTGATCACTGCTGACTGGATATTTTTCCACCGAACTTTTTTGGGTTGAAACTAGTGAGACTTGCGAGACTTGTTCAACTGTGGATCTCCAGCTGCAGATCCGACAATCGCAACCCTTGAACCATACCCTCTGGTAAACTGTCACATAACTATGGAAAATCACCATGTTTAATGGGTAAATCCACTATTTCTATGGCCATTTTCAATAGCTATTTTGACATCACCAGAGGGTATATGACTATGGGATGTGCTGTTTGCACCAGTGAAATTTTGATGGAAACCTCAAGTCAATGGGCCTTGAGACATTTTGGGACCAACCCCAAGCCGCGAAGCGTTGGAGGGAAGCATGAATGCCCTGTGGTGGTTGGCTCGTGGCCCTTATGACGTCCGGAAGCCCACCGTGGATGGTTAGGATATTACATGGCTCAAATGCATATATACTGTAATTGAATATAACTCCATTACATCCCATTAAATCCTCATTAAATCCCACTAAATCCTCATGAAAAATCCCATGAAATCCCATGTTGAAAAAGCCATCTTTAGATCGAAATGATGGCGGTGCAGATCATTTACTTAGTCTCGGAAAAAAAAAAAAACTACCTCTGCTGCTACCTCTGGGGGGGGATTAAGACCATTTATCCTTCGGTAAAAAAACAATAGCTATTGAAAAAAAACAAGATACATTTATGATCATTTATGGATATATATATATATGGATGATTAGCATATTAAAAATGATGATTTTCCATAGTTATATGTTAGTTCACCAGAGGGTTAAACAAATGTAAAGTTGCTTACGGAGGGTTTGCCAGGGATCCAAGAGAGAGTACAAAACGCGTCTTGCGTTTTTTCCCTGGAATTGGTGCCGAAAAAACGCTTCTTTCAAAATCACATACCTACCATCACTGCCAGTGAAAACTTGATGCGATTCTGAAACCCTCCTGGTTGATCGCCCAGGTGAAAAGCTGGTGATTTTTCAATACCTGGTGAAAGCTTGAAGAAAACCCTGGTGAATTTCCAGTGAATTTCCAATACATGGTGAATTTCCAAAACTTGGTGAAAACCTGGTGAAGAAGCTACTGCACCTAGCCATGGGGTGACTACCCTCTGGTAAACGTTTACATAACGAACTGGAACATCATCATGCTATTTAGCTGGGTAAATCAACTATTTCTATGGCCATTTTCAATAGCTATTTTGACATCACCAGAGGCTGTACACTGTACGCCTAGAAAAATGCAGAACTTTCTTGACGGATCATCCCAACTTCAGAAGTACAGATTGTGAATCGTCCTGCGCCTGCACCAGTTTTGAAAAAACGGTGGTTTTTGAATCCCATGATTCACAGGGAAACTCAACATATTTCAACATGTTTCAACATGTTTCAACCATTCTTTTTCTGGTGGTTTATCAATGTTTATCGGATTTCGCTGGCCCATCCTATGGAATTCAGATGACATATGTGAATTCAGCTTGCCCAACGATGCCCTCTTAGGGTTGAACGGATCTGAAGCTGATACTGTATCCATGGCCGAAGCCGCAGAAAAAAACTTTGGGACATGCAGCAATTGAAATGATTCGTACAGCTGAAGCCCTTTGCCAGTTTTAAAGGATATAAATGGATATAAATGGATATAATTTCAACTAAGTCCTCAATTTCATCATTGATCTTCCTGATACAACGATTTACAACCAACTATAGTCAACTATACAACCAAACAGGGGGGCTTGACCATCAAACATGTCGATAGAATGCGGGTACATTGGTACATACTAGGACCAGGGATATAATGCGATATAACGAACTGAATATGAGACTATGGGTCTGTGTGAAAATTGTCTATCCTCCCAAGCTTGCAATTTCAATGTGGAACATGATCATCAACCATGCAGTTAAAGTCCGAAAAACCACTTAAAGTTGTAAATGGGGTTTTCATTCCATAAATGGGGTGACTTACTGACTTAAAACTGGTAAATGGCCATAAACTGTAGGATTCTAGTCTTCAAAACGTTGTTTCTTTCGCATGTTCCATGCTCCAGAACATTCCAGATTCCCATCGGATCCCATCCCATCCGGGTTTTTGGGTTTTCTCAGGCTTTGGACGCTGCAAATCAGAACGAAGGAGAGAGAGATTGGTTCTTCTGGGTCTGGAAGCCCCAGCCTAGCGCCAGCCTAGCGCCATCTGTCGATGTCTCCGGAGGGATGACAAATATATGATGGATGTTTCACCAGTGACCAATAGGGTTCTATAAAACATGCAAAAAAAACAGCAGAAAATCCCTTACCCCTGATACTAAACCCTAAACCCAACAATAAACACCTCAGATAGTTTTTATTAGGCTGGTATTTATGATTAGGGAACCAAAGCGGACCCTAATACATAATAAATTTAGACCCTTAATAACAGGACATGTATTTTCTTTCTTTTGTTTCAAAATCAATTCAATTTCCTTTTATAATCCAATTAACATATTGCCAAAAATTGGATTTCGAAGTGGACCCTAATAATAAAAAAGTTTTTTTTTTGATTCCAAAATCAATTCAATTTCCTTTTATAACCCAATTAAAATATTGCCAAAAATTGGATTTCGACGCTTCCCCCTAATTTTGATATAAAAAAAACTATTTTTTTTGGACGGACCCTAATTTAATAAACACCCCGGGGTTAACTAGTTTGTATTATTAGGGGGCAAAACCTACAAATGGTAGCTTTATTCTTAAATTGTTTTCTAAAGGGGATCAATTAAAAGTCAAATTGGCCAACCTGAATTTTTCTAAACTTAAAGATGGACCCTAGTTTTCATGATTTGGGGGGGTTTAGTAATAGGGGACGGTATTATAAAAAACCAACAATTCTTTTATGGGGATACCATGGGATAGGTATGATTCGGTATGATATATATATATATATATTACCCATATGCTCCATGTATGGAATATTTACCAGCATTTACCCTAAAAATCACCCAAATGTACGTAAATATACCATATATGGAGCATATGGGTTATACACATATATAATTTAATGGAGGAAAATCGTTCATTTTTCATAGACCCCTTGTTTTTTGTGGTCACCTTTGGCTGTTCGGATCATGTCCTGCCCGGCAACAATCCTAACTGGGAAAGCACAGCCGAAAAAATGGGCTTACTCCAGCTTTGGGAATTACATACTAGTGGGATATTCCATAGATATAACTATAGTTATAACTAGGTGATACTAGGTGATTCCATATATAACTAGGGGTATATCATGGTATATCCCATAAAAACTCAGTCGGATGCACCCCCCAAGTTGGGTGAACTAACGTAGATGTGGTTTTCCACCACCATCAATGTCGATCATTTTCCGAACGGCATCTTTTTGGTACTGGTTTGGTGGTTTGGAACATGTTTTTCAATGGATTGGATTAAGGGAAAATTTGCAGGAAACCATTGATTTTCCCATTAAATATGGGGTTTTCCTGTAATTTTTCCCTTAAACCAATCCATTGAGTTTTATGACTTTCCATACTGTATATCCCTTATGCTCCATGGTGCTGGAATATTTACCAACATTTGCCCGAACAAAATCACCCAAATGTAGGTAAATATACCATACATGGAGCATATGGGTATTGGGAATGTCATACTCCCATTTGACGAACTCATACTCATATTTTTCAGAGGGCTAGGTCAATGCAGGCAACCACCAAGCAGATTTTTTCATGTTAGTATACAGTATGTTGCTTGTATCCCATAGTTTCTTGATTCAATCCCCACGATATTTGCATTGTGGATGATGGGATTCACCTTGGTTGGTCAACCCTCCATTTTTGATGTGAAAAAAAAACACCTTTTGTAGGTAATCTCCTAGGGAATTCACCAATTCACCAATGTCTATGCTAGTATACCTTACGGTAATCCATACCGCAATAAAACCATGGGTTGTCCATGTCATATGTCTATGTTAGTTTAATTTACTGGAGGGTATAACATCATCCAACTCCTTTCCTCCATGGTTGGAATTACCCTCTAGTAATTAGTTCAATGGTCATTCCAGGATCCTAAAATGGAGGTACTGTACCATTTTTCAGGCCATATTCTGGGGGTATATCCCCTTACTGTACATAGGCCTGAAACATAGGCCTTATATGTTACTTGGAACTGCAGTTCCAGCTACAACTGAGGTTATGGCCATCATCCCATGATCACCCAAACTTCACCTGGAAGGATGACCCCATTCAAGTTCAACATTAGCATAACATCTAATCATACATGAAAACTATAGCTAACAACAAAATCTAACAAAACCCATCAGAAGTACTAGTCTAACAAAAAATCTAACAACAAAATCCTTCAGAAGTCCTAATCTTCCATGGTTTCTACCATGGTTTCTACCATGTTTTCCCATTACCCTCTGGTAAACTAACATAACGAACTGGACAATCACCATCTTTAGTAGGTAAATCAAGTATTTCTATGGCCATTGTTCAATAGCTATGTAACATTTTTTTCAGAGGATAACCATAGTTATAAATTTATATATATCCCATTAATATCCCATTTGTATTCCATCAACATTCCATATTCCAGCAGCAAATTACCAGAGGGTATCCCCATATATTCCCATGGATTTTCACATAAAACCTCCCATAAAACCATATAAAACCTCCATAAATTACCAGAGGGTATCGGCTTTCAACCATCCAAAATTGGTGCTTTATCGGATTTCACAACCATTAAGCCATTAAATCACCATTAAATCACCATTAAATCACCATTCTTCCATGGATCTTCGTTGAGTCAACGGGATTCCTGGTTTGAACCGACCAGGTGGATCCTTTGGTCCAGGGTTTGTCTGAGGGCACCTATCGTGCCTTCGCAGAACTGGTAGGTGCCGTCGCGGGCAACGCTGCTGGGGAGGATGGGATATATGTATATATATATAATCATAATATATATATATATATATTATCCTATATATATATGAATATACTCATATGTAAGTTGGATCGAATGTATAGTATATGTTTTTGTATTTTGCATAGTGCAAAAATGTATGTTGAAACATCGTTTCACTGGCAGTTGTAAATTTGTTGTTTGAGGCATCCCCAAGCTTGGATGGGAAGTCTGTAAGTGGAATTGATGTTTTTAACAGCAAAACGACTTACCATTTGGTTATGACTAACATAGCCATGGAAAATCACCATTTTATAGCTAGGTAAACCATCTATAAATGGGTCATTTTCCATGGCTATGTTGAATAACCAGATGGTATTTTTTGTGGACTACCAAAAATGGATCATGAATGGGTGGTCAAGATATATTGCCGCCGTAAGCGCAACGTACCCAGGATGGTTCAATTCCGCCAATTTCTGACAATCGATGGTAAGATAACATTCAACTAGGTCAATCTTAGATGGGTACTTTAATCCCTTAGTCTTTTGATATCAATGGGAATATCTACTAACCAGCAAATAATTTAATTTGTTGCAGGGTATCTAAGATTGGCAATGTCAAGATGGATTACAAATCAGAATGTGTATTCACCACAAAACTGTGATATGTTGGTGTAGATCAGGAAAAACTTTCATTTACTTTCATTTCACTTGATAAAAAAACACATGCATTAGAATGGCTCTTGGAAACATCAGCGACTGGACCCCGTTTTTGTTTTCCATTTGTGTTGTGACACCTTTCCAGTTTTCACCCGGCTCGGTGTCCCGATGTCTGGGTTTACAGTGGTACAGCGGTACAGGAAACGCCCTCTTTGGCGTGGTTTTGATCCTGAACAGTATCCGGCAGGCGGTGTGAGCTGCGGGTGAAGCTACTCGGGGGGAGTCACCATAGGTTCACTTCCATGATGGCGCCATGGCATAAACAACGGACGAAAAAAGAACACACTATTCGGGGATGGTCATCAATCCATTATATGACAGGGATATATATATATATACATATATATATTATAATTATATATATACCCATTGTAAGGATTTCAATTATGGGATGGATGACCATGAATCATATACCATGTTTTGACCCTAGCACATATTGGTTGTAAACCATTGTAAACCAACTCACTTTTTTTTAGTTTCTACTTATATACCCGTCGGTTTCATAAAAACTGGTGGTATATTCCTATGGTGAATGGTTGATAATGGTTGGGATACGTTGGATTGTCAGCACATGGTCCAGATACCCTCTGGTAGCTTGTTACATAGCTATTGAACAATGGCCATAGAAATAGTTGATTTACATAGTAAAAAATGTGATTTTCCAGTTATGTTAGCTTACCAGTTCATTATGTCTAAACGTGGATGTCATCTACAAAAGTTGGCGACCGGGATGATAGGGTTTTTTCTAGCCCCAAATGGCTGAACTTGTTACCTCTGGTAAACTAACATAGCTATTGAAAATGGCCCATTTATAGTTGATTTACCTATTAAAGATAGTGATTTTCAATAGCTATGTTAGTTTACCAGAGGGTAGTCGGTTAGTGCACTATTTTGATGGATCCAGAATGAACTGCTGGGAAATACTGCTGGGAAGGTGGGAATTGCTGGGAATTTCTGGAAACTTTCACACAAAAATGGATTTAACAACACACTGTAATTTGACTAGGATGATTTGGGGTTTTCTCAGCCTTGGTGGTCAGCGTTCAGTTGACTTATGACATGTTTTTTTCTTTTGTTTTATGGGGGATATGACATGTTTTTTGGGCTTCCAACAAATCATAACATTTCGGGGTCATCTGATAAGATTCGCCATGGTGGACCTGCAAGCTGGGTACCATCCATGGCTGAAACGCTTCCGGTTGAACCGATCGGTCGGTGATCATTCCATGAATGGCGTGACGTGACTTACGTTATCAAAGAGGTTTCTTGGGGCCACTTGCGGCAAGCTGCATGATTCATTGATTGTCTCCCTGTGCCATGATCAAAACATGATGATTTTTTCATATGTTTTCCATCTCACCCCAGTAACAGGGCTTAATAAACCCATGAATTATCCCATTATATTGGAGGTAGCTACCATATATAAGGCCTATGTGTCAGGCCTATGTCAGGGAATAATATGGAATAATATCCCGACAAAATATGGACTTATATTATATGCTACAATAATGTACAGTACCTCCATTTCAGGATCCTGAAATTCCCATTGAACTCTGGAAAATCACCATAAACTTAGTAGGTAAATCATGGTACATCTATAAATGGCCATGTATATCCCAGCTATAAATCATATATCCCGATGCGATACAACCAACATTATAAACCTCATTAGAATATAATCTAACAATCATGGGATGTTAATCATCTATTTATGTGGATGTTAATATCATGTAGATTATATAATATAATGGATTATATCATGGTTGAAAACGGTGGTAAACTTATCCCATTATGGGTTGAATGGCTTGAAAAACCCTCCAAAATTTGGTGGTTCAATCATTTCGCACCCACCGTGTGTCGATCATGTGGATGAATCTCATGGATTTATAATATCATGTGTGTCATGTTTCCAATTATATAATGTGTTTCTATAATCCTCATAATTTTATAAACCAATCCTTTCATATTTTATAAATAGATGGTTTATCTCATATACAGGATATCAGGATATCTCCAATTATATAATATATCTGATTAATCTATAATTGGAGATGTCTGTACCGATATTATCCATTATAAATAGATGGTTATCCCATTATTGAACGTGTCCCATGTACATAAATAGATGGTTTATCCAATTATACTACTAGTATATTTACCCTCTGGTAATTTAACATAGCTATTGAAAATGGTCACTTATAATTAGGAAGATTTTCCCATTAATAGCATGGTGATTTTTGATAGCTACGTTAAATTACCAGAGGGTATAGCCTTGAAAAACCATCCCAAAAATTGGTATAAACCAATCCTTTCATATTTTATAAATAGATGGTTTATCTCATATACAGGATATCAGGATATCTCCAATTTCAAAACCATCCAAAATTGGTGGTTGATCGGATTTCTTCCACCCATCCACCGCACCGTCGCTGCGCTATGCTGCGCTCGTCAGGTGATTCTGGGCGTCCCAAGGCCCAGGGCCCAGAGTTTTCTGGACGGCATCCTGCAGGGCTTCTTCGGCCTGGCGCGGGGACCTATGGACCTTTAAAGGGACCCAGGGAGGGCCAGGGAAAACCTGGGAAAACCTGGGAAAACCTGGGAAAACCGGTGAAAATTGAAAAAAAAGCTGGTGAAACTTGCTGGAATTTCATGGATTTTTGCCAAAAACCGTCGAAAGATTGGTGAAAACCCATCAGAAATGGTGACAGCCCGTGAAGTTGGACCATTGGAAAAATTGTTTTGTTTTGAAGTTGGGAAAGTCAGAGATGGATGGTTGCTGCTTGGTGGTTTCAAACATGGCTGGATTATGTTCCATTTTCGATTTCAGATATGACAGATATGGAATAATCCTTCTCCATTTCATATATGGGATGTCATCCTTCCCATTGACGAACTCCATCATTTTTCAAGATGGTTATTGCACCACCAACCAGCATAAAATGATCATGATAGATGAAACAATACCAAGTCTGCCATGCAACCTATGTTTTACAAACCGAAATCCGACTGATTAATACGAGGTATGCCTCAATATGGCTATGTAAAGAATTGATAAACCGCTGGGAATTGTGGGTGCCATATTTTTCGACAAACCAATGTCATGGAAATTGGGGGTTACAACAACAATAGAGTCGAACCCCACAGATCAGTTGGTTGATGCTTACTATTCACCCGAAGAAGGCTTTACTTGTTTGATTGTATCAGTTAATTGATGTCAAACAGTTAGCCTCTGGTAAATTAACAGTTGGACCCTGAAAATCACCAATTTTTAGTGGAAACTAATCTTCCAAGCCCTATGAATGCCAGGGTCTATGTGAATTTACTGGAGGGTAATATAAGATTATAAGTTACTATTGTCAATATACTTGTTAATATTATATGTGGTTGATATTTGACATCAGATATAGATATACTTTGACATGCTTTGACTATCAACTTGATCCATACAATGAATGCTGAAAGTGGGTAAGAACGATTTAAATCCTGGCGTTGGGTTGAAGACCGCGTCATGGTACTCAACTAGTAACTAGTGGTGGTCATAGAGCTATGAGTTCTTAATGGCACCACAACCAACCTGTCAGCCATGTATTTCACGTGTCTCATCAACATGTGTAAAGGGTTTCGACTGAATGTTTATAGGCAGTACTGTATATAATATATATATATATATATATATATATGCACCTATCATATACGTACCAAATAGAGACATGTTGCTTATTGAACAAACATCATATATATATATATATATGTTCTGTTATGTTATTTGCATATATGAATACAATCTACGATTGTTTATACCGTTTTTTTCTTGGAGTGTGGCTTGACATCGTTAAGCACTGTGCTTAGCCCACCGTGCAGCTACCCAGGTGGTTGACACTTTCCTGACGCCCATGCGGCAGCTATTGCTGCAGACACAGGCGCGGCGCGCGACGCCCGCCGCTGTTTGATGATCATCTCCGGATCCGTCTGATTCCCGTGAAACATGGCTCCGACCTGGTCATCAAACATGGATTGCTGAAGTTTCCAGATGACACTCAGTATCATTATAAAACTAGTATTGTCACTTTAGTTTTATCAGTGGTTATAAAGTAATACTGCATAAAGATGTATAAAAAAAATAATCAAGCATACCCATTGAAATGCCCATTTTGCCCGCCATTCTTGCTGGGCTTTCTTCAAAAACCCTCCGTGATGCGATCAAAAAACATCGGAACAGGCCAACTTCCTCGGGAAGGATAAGGACCGTAACCTAATAACTAGGTCCCATTAGAGGGATTTTAAAGGGGTTTAATGGGACTTAATGGGATTTACTAGATTTATATTGCTACTTAACTGACCAGTTTGATTGGTCAATCTTAGATGGGCAGGAAATAATCCTAACTAGTCTTTTGATATGGGATTATCTGCTTTCACCAGCTAAGAATTTGATTTTGTGCATGGTATCTAAGATTGGCACTGATTAATGTGGGCCCATTGGTGTCAGCTCATTCTGGGGAAATCCACAAAAATCAGAGAATCCAGTCAGCAAATCCTGGTGGTGAAGATCTGAGTGCGGCACTTAAGCCAGAAAAAAGGCTGTACCCTCTGGTAAACATACAAAAAACATCAAAAAACTATTGAAAATGGCCATAGAAATAGTTGATTTACCCATAAAAAATGGTGATTTTCCATAGTTATGTGACAGTTTACCGGAGGGTAAATGTCAGATGTTTTTTTTTTTGTCAGATGCAAGGAACCACAGATTTGAATGTCCATTTTTTGTATTAACATGTATTAACCATCCAATTCTTGGGGTACTTTTTTTCACACATCCAGATGATTAGTGTTAAGTACCTCTGTTTATTGATGATTGATTAATTGGTGTTATAGGGGGTTTACTATCTGATAATATCCGACAAATTAAGGTTTGTTACCATCCATTGTGGACAATCCGATTGACCAACTAATATGAATGTTCAAATGGCATTTTACACATTCTTGTCATGGTCGCGACCCACCTAGCAGTATATATTCCTAGTGCTGCTAATAGCACCCCCCAAACTAGAGGAACAATTGCAAACTCCTGGAAATTATGCGGTACACATCATGTGCAACATTCTCGAAAAACAAGTTTGCATAGCTATATTTCTATTACTGCCATTATGAATGATTCTTATGTTTATGACATGATCAGTATCCACATTTCAATAAATAAACATACCTCAAACAAATATGTATGACATTGATAAGTATCCCTATATATATATATACATATTTCAACACCTGGTTGGTGGTTTGGAACATGTTAATTTTTTCCATCATATATGGGACAATCCTTCCCATTGACGAACTCCATCATTTTTCAAGATGGTTAAAACATGTTAAAACCAGCAACCAGTTAAATACATACCTCAAACCTTAACACAAATGGGTATGGATCAATACCTATTAATACCATTTTTAGGGGGATGAACATCCATTTACCAGCTATTTTGATGTTCACCAGGGGTACAAGGTTTTGACACACTGCCAAATCATGGCCTACTCCCTCAACCAATCTCCTCTCCGGCCCGCGGATCGCGTGCAGATCGCGTATCACGACTGGGGCATCTCTCGGGCCTCGCTGGTCTTCTGTTTGTGCCTACTAAGGCGGACCTGGGAGGGTGAAGATGATGAAGATCTCATTCATTTCATGAAAAGGGTATATATGTATATAATTATATATATTCCCTAGTAATTATCATTGTTTTTTATCCAATTATTCATTAATAACCAATGATTATCATGGTTATCTCCATTATAAACCAATGATGAATTGATTAATGTAGGTAAACACAATAATAGACCATCCCCAATTTCACCATTAATGGTGATTTCATCGGATTAATTTATGGGAGTAATGTCGGTAAAACAATGCCAGAAACCACGGGATTTACCCTCTGGAAAACTCCATAGCTATGCTTAAATTTACTAGAGGGTAATTATAAAAGTTACAGTTACATGTAATTCTATGTGATTACAATCACATAGAATGATTCAATAAAAGCCTAGTAATACCATAGTAATACAGTTCTAATACCCATAAATAACATTAAATAACAACCACTTACCATTACTGTAATTCTATGTGATTGTTACACTATGGTAAGTGGTTGCAGTTTGACATGAGACTACTAAGAAGCTAAACAGAAGAGCATGGAACAGCTTGAGCTTCAGCAGTTTCAGCCCATGTGATTACACGTTATACCCCCCAGTTACTTGTAATTCAGTAGCTCCAGAAAGAAATCACTGGGGTGAACTAACCCACTTCAAGTCATCGGAAACAGCCATCAATCCGCGAGATGGCCAGGGTCTTCTTGGGTCCTTTCCTGGGCCTCTTACACCTTTGCGCCTCCATCTTGGAGGCATCTCCGATCGCACGGACTTCTTTGGGAATTCCGAAAAAAAAATGTTGATCGTATGGGAAGGTTGTGCCATTGTGCAAGATTGATTTTTTGTTTTGGGTGACACTATCTGATAAACCTCGGTTGTGTTTTGAACTGTATATACATGTATATACTATGCTCGTAAGATCTCGTAGGGTTCAGATGGAGAAAAATAGGCCACTTAGGGTTCAGATTCCAAATCCAATCATTCGGGATGTGCATCCCAGAAATGGGAATGTGTAACGGTTACCCTTCATCCAGTTGAACCAATTTATAGCTAGAACGTTCCATCAACAATTAATGATGCCACTAGCAAGCTGTTCACCAAAGAATCTGGCTACAGTGGGAGATAATTGGAATATGCCCAAGTGTTCCCAATTATATCATGTGTATCTGTATATATATATACATACGTAATGTGCTCTAAATTCCTTCAAACGGCCGCAGCCAATGCTCGTTTTACCTCCGTGCTCTGCTTTTTTTGTTCGGGGAGTTCCCAGCCATGTTTGACCAGTTCCGGGTACCGTCATCATGAAATCTATGGTTTAGGGTTGACCATGATCGTCGTCGTCGTCGTCGTCATCATCATCATCATGTTGATTATGTTCTTCATATTTTTCTTCTTTTTCTTCTTCTTCTTCATCTTCATTATGTTCTTCATCTTCGTCATCATTATTATCGAATCTTATCCCTGTGAGTATATTCCGTTTGAAGCCTATTTTTGGTTGACAGCTATCCGCAACATGTACTGACGACTGCTTCATGTTTTGACGATGATTTGATCCATGGTGGTGTCGGTGAAGTTTCCAAATGTTATTTATATATATACATACGGAACCACATATATATCAATATATATATATGATATATGTGTATATAATATATGTATATACACATATACCTTCACATATCACATATTGATCAACAAAATATGTCCAATGTAGATATACATAGGTTATCAACCACTTACCAACGGTATGTCCGTCCAACTGCTCCAGGGATTGGCGAACTTGTTGTTGCACGAAGAGGCGATACGGGTTGAACCACAGGAAAATGCAGCATTTATATAGGTTTTTTAGAGGTATTGTGGGATTGATATATTTTAGTATGTATAATGTACATATAACCAATATAGGTATACCGGAACATATGTATTTAACCATCCTCAATAAAAAACCATCACCAATCAATAGTTGAGATGGGCTACATCTGAAAATTGGATAAAATTGGGAATATCCAAATGTATGGCTATCTGATAGGAAACATATGACAAACCATGGAACTTAGGTGTATGCCATTTTCAACAAACCCATATATCCTTTGGTAAGCTAGCATAGCCACCGACAATACAGACAATGACCATGCAAATAAGAAGTAAAATCATCTACAAATTGGTGATTGTCGGTAAAACCATCTTTGGTGAGAAAAGTGTGGGTATAATTGTGATATCATGGGATACAGTGGGGATATTCGCTGAGATCAATAACCAATGAGATCGGTTTGGGAGATGTGCCTCCAATTTCTGGCCATTGACATTGGGAACATCTCCTAATCAGCTGGATTTTGGAGGTGAAATGGTAGAATCTCCGGGAAAAAAAGAGTGAAGTGTCGTTGATATGTGTTTTGGCCATGAATTGGGAATTGTTTGGTACCCAACGTTTGACTGGATTGCCTATAGAGATGGACATATGAATTGGGTAATTATGGATCATGTGTATACCTTGGTATACCGGTATCACGGCAGATTCAAACAACAAAACAGTCCGAAAAGAAAGAACAAACATGAAATGAGGACGATGGTAATGAACATAAGAAATCCCTCCGGTGTGAAATCCCTGATGTATCCTCCGGGAGGTTTTATGGTGAGAAGATAATCCAGAAATTTAGGCGGATGGTCCAGCGTTTCATGCGTCATTTTCCGGGTATAGATGATTTTCTGAGCCATAATGGATTCCCGAAGGGTACTACTTTTAAGGTTTTTGTCATTTTGGGATCCAAAAAGAAGGGGCATCATTCAAGAGACAGGATCATTTTGGTGCCTAGACTTAGGTTTTTGTCGAAGCATAAAAACACCATTCAGTGTATAATTCACATAAGATAAGTGAGGCAGCTTCAGATCATGTCAGCAGTCAGCAGTCAGACTTTGGAGGCGCCATACCGGTGATTTCAGGTGCCACTGTGCCACTCAGCAGAGAGCTCCATTGAGAATTGTTCCAGGTATCATGAGGTGGGTGTGAATATCCCTACATCAATATCTCACTTAAATTAATGAGTGTGTCTTCAAATGTGCCAAAAACCACCATTTTATGGCATTGTTATGTTGGGAAAATAATGATGAACTAGTGGATGGAATGGGATACTCTATTTCCAGACAAAGCTCTATTTAAAGTGAGACGACTATTTACACAAATATATAATTCCTATCAAAAGTGGAAAATCGTCATTTTTTCCCTTCATAAGACGATTTACATCTACCACAACATCCCCAAATACGATTTATATAGCCCATCATCACCCCAAGAGATGAGCGATATTCTATACAGTATCCCAACTTAAAAATGTTGATGTTGTATATGTTGTTATTTTCATCTATAAATCATGATAAATCCCATGAAGTCATCTGCTTGGTGCTTTGGAACATGATTTTTTTGACTTTCCATATAGTGGGAAATCATCCCAACTGACTAATGTTTTTCAGAGGGGTGGGTATACCACCAACCAGTCATCATTTCCATTGCTTAAACACTGATGAACTCCAACATTTTTCGTACGGGTCATCCCCGATCCTGGCCAAAAGGCGCAGTTCGCGCCCTTCGAGCTGCAACGTGCACCGGAACCCGAACCAGCGCGGACCCTGACAGGCACGGGGTGCCCAAAAGTTGGGATAGTAACTGTCAACCAAAATAAAAATAAACTTTGGAATCTGGTGAAATTATGTGAAAATTGCATAGTGGTGAATGATATTGAATGATGGATTCGGTGAATTTTGACGTGAAATTGCAGAATAAAGTCGTGACTAAAAGGCTTTGCATCATTATTTACGCGAGCCTAAATCCATGCGTCTCCTTCATTTTTGCATGTTGTGTTTTGTCAGTTTGGGGTGATACCGTACCTCTGGCCAAAACATGTCAAAACCATATTTGCCAATTTCATAAGTAAGTGCAGTTTGTGTTTACCTATTATACAAATGGCATAATGAATCACTATGGATCACTTCTAGATAAATATTGCTGAAATTGTCAAACCTGGAGCTTATCCATGGTGTTGTTTGAAAGTGGAGGGATGACAAGAGGGTGAACCATAAATTACGAGAAAGATAGGAGACACATGAAAACGACATTCAAATATGTCGCCGTAAAGTCACAGTACTATTGAACACAGAAAACACATTGATATTTTGTTGTTTTGCATATCAACAAAATTGGGGTGCCACGGAAAAAAAAGAAACAACCGTTTCGTTGTGATATTCCCAGTGGAGGCCATTGCTTCACATCCCGAAAGGTGAGTCTCTGACATAACGTCGCAGGAGTGCCATCAGGAGCCAATCCTGCATCACAGGCTGACGGCCCGGGCTTCAATCGGGCCTTGGAGTGTGCGTCATGTGGAATCAAAGATGGCAGTGGTAATAGTAAATTCCATATAAATATAGATATGGGTATGGATCAATACCTATTAATACCATTTTTAGGGGGTTATTCACATCCATAAATCCCAGCTATTTTGATGTGAACTACAGGGGATTCCATGGGTTTTGACACACTGCCATTAACGTTAATGGAAAAACATCATCTGTCAGGGATTTTGGGATGTTCCATTGCCATGCCAGCACTTTTGGTGTTGAACAATCCCTCTATATACCCTCTGGTAAACGAACATAACGAACTGGAAAATCACAATGTTTAATGGGAAAACTCACTATTTCTATGGCCATTTTCAAAAGCTATGTTAGTTTACCAGAGGGTAATGTTAAACACCCCTGGAAATTCCGTGGTGGTTATCCAGTTTCGGAAAGTCCACATGGTCCACATCATTGGGACCATGGGATCTGGTACCATGACCGTGCTTGCAGTTTGTAAGGGTACCACCACCACAATAGTAAAATCTACAATCTATGGTGAAAAAAGCAGTTGAATCAACGGTTGGCTCTGTAGACTACAGTGGATTGTTTCACAGCCATTTGCTTTGTCTGATAGGGTACACCTCAAAATCCTATAGTTTATCATCATTCAATTATTCCCTATTATTTTTTTTTTTTTTCGTAACAACCTTTGCCAAAGTCGGTATACCCCAGCCACTTCCTACGGCATCGGCGTTCAGGTGGCCGTCCCTTTTCAAAGCACCTCCTACGGCATCGGCGCTTGGGATGTGCCTCAGAGCGGTTAGACCTCTGCGGATTTCGCGTGCAAACCACATCACTTTTTTCACCAAAAATTGGAGTAAATTCAGACAAAAGGGGAGTTGATTATCAAACAAAAATTGGGCAAATATCTATATAATTGGGCAAATTTATGGGGTTCGACGGGTTTGACTCGACCATCAATTCAGGTTTTCTTCACCACCAAACTTGCATTTTAACCCCCACTCACAGACATGAAACACATGGCACAAGAGAGGGATCAGTTGCAATCAATGGGATACATCCAAGTGATTGTTACCACAAGGCAACCACGGGGGTGTTTTAATATGTTGTCATGATATTCCAATTTTGAGCTGTGAATATCTACTTGTACCCCAATGAATAATTGTACCCTTTACTTGCATCCTGATGCTGCTGTTTTCTATTGCTGTATACTTGGCACCACAGTCAATTCAGCAGGGCAAGTGGGTTTAGTCTATTTATTTCTTGTTTGAAAGATGATGATTGGTGAACATTGGTTGATGATTTCTTGTTTTTTCTCTACTTGTTGGCTTAGTAAATGGGTTATAACATGTTATAACCCCAGTTATAAGTAGATAAAGCCTACTTATCCCATTTATAGCTGGGGTATAGTAGGGTTATTATATAACTGTTATAACCCATTTACTAAGTGGGAGCCACCAAGTCGCCAATAAAAAAATGGGATATATCCCCCATGACTTTCATGGATTTCGGTGCCACTTCCTGAGGCACCGGCCACTCCTCCGCCACAGGCGGGGAATGACCATGGCAACTGGGGGCCAGTGAAAAAATGTCTGTTGATTCATAGCATGTTTACACCATTTTAGAAGATTTATACAATTCTTATAGCATTTTAGAAGCTCATGAATGACTCATGAAACGGACAAAAACATGAAAGTCATCCCTTCCCCCCGTTCAACTTTTGCGAGCACTCCCTTCCGAGTCAGCATAGTCAGCACGGTGGATGGAGGGGATGAAATCACAACAGAAATTGATCGTTTTAGGAAGGGACCATCGATTGGGGGATGTTCTTCATATATGAAAAAAAACATAAAAAAATCCAGTGGTTAGGAGGGAGCGATTTGGAGCTATGGATTTTCATATTCCCTATTAAATCTATTAAATGGGGAGCGAGCTAAGGAGCTACCAAGAGTTTCCCAACCACATATTAGTAGAGGGATTGGATGAATGGCTATATAACTATGATACCCTCTGTTAAACTGTCACATAACGAACTGGAAAATCACAATGTTTCATGGGAAAATTCGCTATTTCTATGGCCATTTTCAAGTTCGCAAACTGTTAGTCATTACCAGAGGCTAATGATCATAAGCCAGCCATTTTTGAGGTGCTTTTTGGTTGGAATCCAATGGTAATTCGTGTTTTTTAGTGGAGAACTACGATAATGATAAGTTGGAACTGTTTACAGTACTTATTTGTGGATAATTAGTAGGTATACATGGAGAATTAGTAGTGGATAAGTTAGTGAATGATTAGTTAATAATGATAAATGGATAATATAATTAGTGGATAACTACAACTGTGTTTGTTTGTTGACCCACTTATGATATATCATGATATATCCACCATCGATTGGTATGTTTTTTTGTTGTTCCTGGAAGAGAGGATTGTTTTTTTCTCAGATGTTTTGCCGCAAACGATCGCCCTATGGATACCCAAAAGAAAGTTATGTATATATATATATATATATTGTACAAAACATAGGCCGATCGTTTGCTTGAAGATAGAATGTTGCTTGAAGATAGAATGCTGTACATATCTATCTTTACATCCTATCAGTAAGATAGAATACTATGGTTAAAATCAGCGACTTCAAGATTGAATGCTTGAAGAATCTTCTGCAGATCCACTTTCGTTGTCGAACTTTCATCGTTTGGCCTACGTCGTTTTGTTCCTTGTGAGACAGACCAAACGATTTGCGTATGTTGGCCCCACAAGCACGCGTATTGGAAAACAAGTTCTTTTATCGTGAACCTCGGATCAATAGCAGTTTACGCAGTTGACAACTATGGCATGGGTACACAGTATAAGGTATGCACTAGTTTTGGATGCCCCCTAATAAACAAATTCAAGTACAGTGTATAGTACATTTTTCATGTACTCCAAAATGTTAGTCCTAAATCAGAAGTTTATCCATTTCAACTGACATACTTGGTTTGGTAAACCGACCAGTTTTGGTCAAACCCACATCATTTTGTTGATTCAAACCTCCGTTTTGCTGTAATAGCTATAGGTCAAACCTAGTATAAATATATATATATATACATATATCATAATATACCATGCTTAGGGGGGGATGGAACATCCATGAATCTCTTTGACGCTGGCTTCTTGCATCACTATCAGTGCGACTTGATCTCGGAGAACATCAGTATCAGACAGGCGTGTAGAAAATCAGCTTGCCTTACCCTCTGGTCAACTAGCATAGCTATGGAAAATCACCACTTTAATAGCTAAATCATCTATAAATGGTCCATTTTCGATAGCCATGTTAGATTACCAGAGGGTACTGCTGACGGAGATGTGATGGGCCAGGCTTGCAATTTCTTCAAGTCTGTTAAGTCCTTGAGTTCCAAGCAGCGGCCGAAAATCGCTGCGAGCTCGTTTCTTCAACTCACATGGAAACACAGCTGATCTGGACGCTGTGTGCTCAATGCCTGTTCTATTTTGGGGCCTGTTTTGACCCATAGCCATAGACATATTGAATTGGACACCTCAAAGATTAATAAAACTTATCCCTACTAATGTTGACGTTTGGAAGGGTAATATGTATAATTATATGTGTATATACATATATATATACATATCATCCCATTAATAATTATCCCTTTGTACCCTCATTGCTCCATTGATTCAATCCTTCATTATCGGACACCGAAATTGGACATAGTTGGTTTTACATCATGATGTATCTATATCCCTAAGCAAACATTCATATCCCAGTAATAATCCATTTATCCATGTATATCTTCAAAGTCCAATGTTTTTCAAAGGTAAAGTAACACAATCATATTATGGTTGACATTCCCAATGTTACATGGAATACACTGATGTTGTTATAAATCCAAAAAATATAGGTCAACATGTTACCCGTTCTTCCATTAATCCCAGTAGACCAAATTGTATTTCCCACCCATCTAGTAATCACATATTCTTTCCCATAGATCTATATTAATTTCATTTGATTTCTTAATCCATAACAATAACGGGTAAACTATGTATCATTAAATAGTTATGGATTAAGAGATTAATACAATTTTACCATAGTTTTAAATATTGCATTAAATCGGTAAACTACCTTCGTAATGGATTTACCAATTCCCATCGCTTTCCCATCACAAACTGGCCACTTGTGTGTCAGGCTTCAACTGCCTTGTCGCGCATTGCTGGAGGCGTTTGGTTACCGTGGAACACATAGGAAGAACCATGGGATTTATCATGGGATTTATAATGGTATAGTATATTCATGGTATGTTACTTTATACTGGTTGGTGGTTGGGAACATTTTTTTTTCTATCTGGTTGGGAAGAATCATCCCAATATATTGGGAATGTCATCATCCCAACTGACTTTCATATTTTTCAGGGGGTAGGTGAACCTCCAACCAGTATATGACTGGTTAATAATGGTTCTGGGGATTTAATATGATGTACCCTTTGGTTATTTAACATAGCCATAGAAAATCACAATTTTTAATAGGTAAACCAGTAAACCATCTATAAATGGATCATTTTCCATGGCTATGTTAGTCATAACCAGATGGTAATATTCTATGATAGCTAGAATATCAATCTCTAGGGATCCAATGATCTCCGTAAAAGAAATGGCCATCAAGTCCCGAATTCCGTGGCCTTTACGAACATCCGAACATCGCGGAAGACGGAAGAAATCTCTATTTTTAGTAGGTAAATACCAGTTTTAATGGTGACTAATGGTGATTTAATGGGTTTTAATGTTGTTACATAGCGAACTGGAAAATCAGCATGTTTAATGGGTAAATCAACTATTTATAGATCTTTTTTTCAATAGCTATGATGTCAGTTTACTGGAGGGTAGCCATTAGGGCACACTTCCCCAGTGTTCAGCAGGGAGGATATGCGAAGATAAAATACTGAACGAGAACCACTAGATATCGAACTTCCTGAAGACCAGTTTGGTACAGAAAATGAGGTCCCACATTTTTCAGTTCAATTCTTTGATGGACATGGGAAAGCCGTCATGGGTCCTGTGTTAGCTTTGCTGGATAGCCTTGATGCAAGCTTGGCATTCAGTGAAAAGGATGTTAGCTGATGTTTGATATATTTTTGATATATCTTACATTCTGTGTGTTTTGTTTTTACATTAATTTATACATCATTTATATCATTCAATCTGCTTAAACAAATTGGGAAAGCACTGCTGTTGCCCCAAGATCTGGTGATGCTCCAAAGGTCCCAACCTCCTGGAGACATAGGGAAGCGTGGCGTAGTCGTTGCGTATCCCCCAACTGCGAATGTGATGTTTTTTTTGTGGATTCACTGGCCAATAGAACGTTAATGACTATGATAACTATATGGTAGATATGAATCATAATATATTGACATACTTACTATGTTTTTTTGGAACCAACTGGATTATCACTGGCCATTTGAGGAACCCATTCATTGGATGTACCAATCCCATATTTTTATAAGGCCTATGTTTCAAGCCTAAGTTTCGGGGGATATGCCCCCCCAAAAAATGGCCATTGATGGATGAAACTTGGGGATCTACTGGATTACCTGGCTTTGTTGAGTCGGTGATTTGGCGCTTAAATTTTCCCAAAATGGAAAGGGAATCGATATAATATATATATATATAAATATATATATAGTGAATAGTTTTTTTTACTTTTTGGGCACCCCGAATCAGCAAATCCAAGATTACCAGATACCAAAGATTAACTATATCGGGTGGTTTACTTTGAGGATTTGGTGGTTTACTTTTTGGGCACCCCGAATCAACCATCACCTTAAATCCAAGATTACCATACAACAGGATTACAAAATACAACAGCAACCACCAGATGGTTGATCCCATTGATCCCTCGTTTTGAAGGTTCCTGGGATCTCATTGAAACACGACGCGGCCGGAGTCGTCCTTGTTTTCTTTCCATTTGGTGAAGTTACGACCATTTGGTGTAGATGTTTTTTGGTATAACAAAAAAAAAGCTATATAACTTATATAGGTCATAAACTTAATATATGTCATATAGGTCATAACCTTACTTCTGCTAGAAATGGTGGTCGGAATGACATGTTCGATCCCCGTAAGTTCACCTGGAATGATGGCGCTGTCCTCGGAAAGATGGGAGCACCACAACTGAATCTATATATACTGGCCTGCCTTTAAGGCAGGCAAATAGGACATGGTCATATTTTATAATATATACAGTATATATATAATATATATATATAGTTGTTTTAGTCTCAACATTGGCGCGGTTCATTTTGTTGTGTCCCTCTGAAGTACAATCTAAGAACACATCTAGTGATCTAGTGAAGTCTTGCATCACATATTTTTTGGTGGGTAAATTCCTATTTTAGTTGCTTGATTCATGGAAAATATCATGATCCCATGAATTTTCGATGGGATCATCGTGGGAAAATCCACTGTAAATGGAGGCTTCTACAGGGAAGAAATTCGCAACTCGATGGGTATAAAATCTGTTGGGTAGGCTATAATTGGACAACCAGCCAAACAGCAAAAGATGACATAATTTCTGGGCTACCAAAAATTGTCCATGATAAAATCATCGAACTAAATAGGATAGAACTAGTGAAACCAGTGGCTAAGGATAAATTATTATCAATATACAACTTACTAACTTGAATCAAGGTCATTTTGGAGTTTTTTTTTTCAGTAAGCCATGTTTGATGACACCGAAGAGTAGGTTATTCACCAGCTAGGTTCCTACTGTAAGTTGCTTATGTGTCCCATCATCCCCATAGGTTTCCAAGGCTTAGATGTGCAATACCTCCCAGTTAGGAACAATACCTCCCGCAAAAGGGCTTCCAAGACACCGACAAAAAAAGCACTTAGTAAGTACTTATGTATACTTATGTCACTTCTATAGTGCATACATAACTATTGCCATCCCCAACTGGATGGGTAGATATAACATCTTTTAGTTTTTGGCTATAAATGGAAAATCACCTGCCAACCAGCAAAAGATGACATGTTTTTTATGGACTACCAAAGATTGACCGTGTTACCCTACTGGTCTCCTCCAAGTTGTGGCCTTGGCTAGGTCGCACTCCGCCTGCGAATAGTTTAGGAGCCAAGAGCATGCGCATTACCGAGGCAAGGACCGAATGGTGGGGGATGAACAAAAACACCATTTATACAGGATGGGGCCCATAATTAGTTAGCTAAGTTGGTTTATAACATTTTATAACTACAATAACAATAGTGTATGACTATGATACAATAGCAACTATATTAGATGGGGTTATGTTCACCAACTTAACTGATTTTCCCCATCTTTTTTTGGGATTTAACGTTGTGATTTGACCATTTGTTGAACAGTGATTTCATCATATGTCATCATGAAGTAATGAGGCATTCTACGTAAAATTGTGGATTTTTATTGGGAATATCACGGAATATCAATGGGAGATTTCCATGAGATATTCATAATATCAATAAGATATTAATATGATGTAAACCTATACAGGGTGGTGCCCCCCGCACTTATCAGTTGGTGTTTGACAACTTCGACTCCCATTCATTAGTTCGATACATCTACCATGTACAGGGTTGATCCAACCCATTAGAACTAAATTATAGCCACAAGCGGGTTGGGAATGGTTTATTTTACCACTATATTTACCCAACAGAAAGGGACGTTGCTCCAACCTATGGGGGTGTAAATAGATCATTTTACCTCTTTATTTACCCAATTTACCACCTTGTACCTGGGTGTTTGAAGCAACTCTGATCTATAGGGACATGATAGGAATATGATGGAATGTCAATGGGAAACTAATGAGATATTCATATTATTTATGAGATATAAACGGATGTACCTGGCAACAAACACGGCTGTAAAATCCCCGAAATAAATAGAGCCTTCGAACGCTGGGAAAATCATCAAACGAAATGAAGGATTTTGCAGCCATGTTTGACTACCAGAGAGTAAGCCCGCCAGAGGGACTATCCAATACCAAATACAAAATCATTACCCTCTGGTTATGTCAAAATAGCTATTGAAAATGGTGATTTAGTTCGTGGATTTAGCCATTAAAAATGGTGATTTCCAGTTCGTTATGTGACAGTTTACCAGAGGGTACCATTTGTTTTGGGATTCATCACCCTTATATAATAGGTCCACACGTACTGTATGAGGGATCAAATAGTGGCTTCGGACACCTTTCCAAAAAAAGGCGGCATATTCTGTGAATCGATTGCAGGAAATTCCACTCCAGTTCCTGAAATTCAATCTTCTGGGTAAATTATAACGACCTCACTGTTCTCCCGAAGCCTGGAATCATGGTTTTTATAGGGAAATCATCCCCAGCCATGGCCCAACAATTCAGGTTAGTGAAATATTATAAAACCCTATATTTGATGGTAAAAACCCTGGTTTCCGGTTAAGATTTTCCCTTTAACCACTCCATTGAACTCCAGTTCCTGAAATTTAATCTTAGAGAGTTGAGAAAGGTGAGAAATGGTGAAAAGACCTCGAGTTCGAGTCCTGTCCTTTCGAACGACATTGACATTGCCTGAATCCAACCCAACGTTTTCCGGTTTTGAGAGACATGATTTTTTAAGAACATGTATTGGGGATTGAAAAGACTGTCCTGATATCATATCCACATGTCTCAAACTTTGCTGCCTGCTCTCTAGGGATGACTTATCAGCTTTGTGGTAGTCATCAACCAGAAGAGAAAATGTTCAGTGCAGATTAATTTAGCTTTACCCGCACAAAAAAAAAGCAGTGAACGTATGCAGAACAAGCCTGCACATGTAGAGATCATGAGGAAGGATATGCTGGTTGGTGGTTTGGAACATGTTTTATTTTTCCATATATTGGGATAATCATCCCAACTGACGAACCCATATTTTTCAGAGGGGTAGGTATACCACCAACCAGTATGTATACAGACGAAAAGGCTGTTTACTAATTCAATGTGGTTGCAGGTTGCATGTGAACTCCTAACACATGTTCCAATCGACGCTGAATCACCTTTCCATTGTTGATCTGTCAAATCTGGTGAAAAGTCCCGTGTTTGTAGCTGAAGACCAAGCGTATTCAGATGGTAAACACATTGGTTGAGTCGATGAAGAGCGTTTTATGTGTCTGAATTTGGGTAAAACGGGTAAACCCCAAAATCCCAGCGAAAATCCCACATGGCCAAGTGATAAGTCAAGAAAAACACATGGTTCATGATCATTTTCCAAAACACAATTGCAAGCTTGGGAGGATAGACCTTTTCAGACAGAATCATAGTCAAAGTCATATATTCAGTTCGTTATGTTCCATTATATTATCCTCTGTTAAATTCACATAGACCCTGAAAATTACTAATTTTTAATGGAAACCAACCTTCAAACCCCTATCTGGCAGGGTCTATGTTAATTTACTGGAGGGTACATCCCTAATTATATATATATATATATATGTATGATGGGTGACCCCCCCGTTTGGTTATATAGTTGGTGAAAAAATGATTATATCATGATATAAATCATCATATCCCATAGACATCCCCATAAAACAAAAAAAAAACAAACATTTCATGTTCTCGGTCATAAATCATGACAATGTCATAGAAATCTGGTTGGTGGTTTGGAACACTTGTTATTTTTCCATATATTGGGAATGTCATCATCCCAACTGACGAACTCATATTTTTCAGAGGGGTAGGCTCAATCACCAACCAGTCATGATCATTATTTTCCACAATATATGGGATAATCCTTCCCATTGACTTTCATATTTTTCAAGATGGTTACCCTCTGGTAATTTAACATAGCTATTGAAAATCACTATTTTCAATGGGAAAATCCACTATAAATGGCCATTTTCAATAGCTATTTTGACATAACCAGAGGGTAAAACCATCAACCAGATATTTATTAACCAGATATTTATGAATACCACCATTAACCATAGAATGTCACGTCAATATTAACCATAGATTAACCATATATTAACCATGAATGTTCCTTTTAAAGATCCCCAAGAGACAGACCCGCCTGGGTGTAAAACCTCACCGCCAGACTTCGTCGTTCGGACCTCAGGAGAGGTGCGTATTGAGTGCAGTATTCTGAGGGAGTGATATAAGGGTTGATGCAATGGTTGATAAATGTATATATATATATATGTCTATGTATATATATATATATATATATCTACATATATATATATATATATCTGTAAATCTATCTATTATATATATATACATAAACATTCTGTATCTATCTATATGGTATATCTATAATGGTTGATAATTCATAGGAACCCCTTAAAAAGATGATAGAACGGTTGGAAGCACTCCGTGCTGATTACAATGCGAGCATGGAGGATATGGGTGTGTCAGAAAATGGGGTATAGGGTATAGCCTCCAAATCACAATGTCTTATTGGGATAGTGATGTTTCCATCCATTGGATTTGTTTTTTCTCCCCTTAATTTTCAGACAAAGCCATAAAGCCATATAACAACATAGCTCATGGGTTTATAAACCAACTTATGATGACCGGGGTTACTCCCCTTGTAGTTGTCCAGCTGAGGATTTGCAGGGTTTTTAAACACTAGATATGGGATATGGGGACATAATACAGTTAAATGAGAAATTATGGATGACTTTTTTTTTGTAATACAGCATTCAACATGATTAAACCATCAACAAGGGATGTCTAATTACAAACAATGGAGATATCGTCGAGAATTTCTGATTGGCAGTTTGGAACATTTGTTACTTTTCCATATATTGGGAATGATCATCCGAACTGACTTTCATATTTTTCAGAGGGGTTGAAACCACAAATAACCAGATTTTAGTTGGTTAGTTGTTATTCTGTCCGACCATGGTAACCAGGTTCCCAACCAACCAGCACATGGGGATGACAGATGATGACAGGAGGGTGTGAACATCGATCGAGTATTCCCTTCTGGGGGTTGTTGTTTATCTAATGTCCCCATGTTTGTTGGTAATGTCATATACCATTAATGTCACTGGGGTCAAAAAATGGGTGGTTTCATTATTCAATTTCAAATGGAATCAATAATTTAGAACATCCCCATCAAATCACCAACCAGCCGTGCATGGGAACACTCAGCAATGTTCCCAGTAGTTCGTGGTTAATTTCCCCTGGGTCAATGGGCATGCCTGCTTTTTTTTTTCCAGCAATCTCAGACAATTCTGAACCACATGGGTTAGGCGACTTGAAAACAAACACTTACTGGGTATAGTCATGATACCTTTCTCGATAGTGTTTCTTCAGAAATGGGATTAATTATACCTTCTAGGTATCGATAAACCATAAACCCAGTCAATCCACCAACCATAACCTTAACACCAAGCAGCCCTCCATTCGGGTAGTTCTTGCTTGACCAAACGGTGGACTTCCAGGTAGTCCAAGTTTGATTTCCAGGCGGCAGTCATTTGGAATCATCGCCAACTTTTGATAGGTACCCTCTGGTAAACTGTCACATAACTATGGAAAATCACCATTGTTAATGGGAAAACTCACTATTTCTATGGCCATTTTCAATAGCTATGTTAAATTACCAGAGGGTAGTTTAATGCCTTAGTATGTTTCCATAAATGGAATATCACCTTTTTATCAGCAAAGGACTCTTGTTTTTGAACAAAGATTGACCATGACAACAAATAGAATTGGGGCATCATTCCCATAAGACCGCAGATGGTAAGTGAAGTATGAAATTTATTTTTTCCATATATATATATATATATATTACTATATATATATTATATTATATATATATATATTATATTATATATAATATTATATATATATATTATACATGTACATATACATATACATAACCATGATCAGATACATGATCAGATATACCTCAACCCAACCCAACTCGTGTGTATTCCATCAGGGTATGCGTTGAGGTGGTGGAGGAAGCGCTACTCCTTGGACTCCTTGACCAACATGTTGGCCGACGACGATGCCGTGATGGATAGGCCTCGCGGCCATTCCAAAAAATGGGTGGTTTATGACATTGTTTTACCCCCATGGAACCCCATTTATGGAACCCCCCATATACCCTCGGGTAAACTAACATGGCTATGGAAAATGGACCATAGAAATAGTTGATTTATCTATTAACAGCATGGTGATTTTCCAGTTCGCTATGTAAACGTTTACCAGAGGGTAAATCACCATTAATCACTATTAAATCTCATTAAACGCCATTAAATCACCATTTTTCATCACCATGGTTGGAGGGTACCCCCATTTATGGACAGCCACATTAATATTCCCAGCATCAATTTCAATGGTCCAGCAACTTCACCCGACAGGATGCAGCTACCAGTGCAGTATGCCTTGAACCCTTGAGGCATCGATGTGGGACCGAGGCTACCACGACCTACTACAGGATGGGGCCCCCCAAATTCCCATTGATGGTGCTACAGTTCCACTAAAAAAAAGATGAATCAGTACAGGATGGGGAAAGCCAGTGATGTTTGTTGGTTTAGTTTAAAACCCCATCTAAATATAGTTATTTGCGTATCATACACTATTCTTATTATAGTTATTTGCACCAACTTAGCTAGCTATAGGGTGACAAATAAAGATGGCCCTTTCAATTGCATTAGCTAACTAATTATGGGCCCCATCCTGTATGACAAATAGAGATTTCCCTTTGGAAACAATGGCATTTTAGGGGAAAGTGGACATAGTTGATGAGGATAGAGCGGGATACAATGGGCACTTCGTGATGTGGACATCTATACTTAAAAGATGTTTGGTTTACCCTTCCGTAATCAAACATAGCAATTGGAAATCCCTCCATTTATAGATGATGATCCCATCGTTTGCTCTATTTTACCCTTTGGTAAACTAACATAGCTATTGAAAATCACCATTTAAATAGGTAAAACGGTAAACCATCTATAAATGGTCCATTTTCAATAGCTATGTAACAAATTACCAGAGGCTACTTCGAGGATTTTCCAGCCAGCCACGTTTGAAACTCACAGCTCAGGTCGTTAATGGCCAGGTCCCCCAGAGATTTTTAGGTCTAGGGAGCTACTGCGGATGGGCAAATCCGATAAACCAGCAATTTTGGATGGTTGAAACCCTACAAACAAGGAGATAAACGGGATAAAGCACCTATCAACAGATAAAGCCTATGAATCATGACCTATCATAAATCATGGGATAAAACCATCTATCAACTGGCTTTTAGGATTTCTTCCATGAACAGTATGAGAAGAAAAGCGTATTCTCATGTATTCTCAATGGCTTACCCTCTGGTAAACTGTCACATAACGAACTGGAAAATCACCATTTTTAATGGGTAAATCCACTATAAATCAGAATTTTCAATAGCTTTTTGTATGTTTACCAGAGGGTATCAGAGACAGGATTCAACCCTCAGCGGTCCCGATAACAAGAGCGTTACGGGCTCTCAGGACCACCGGCAACCACTACCCTCTGGCAATTTAACATAGCTATTGAAAATGGCCATAGAAATAGTGAGTTTTCCCATGAAAAAATGTGATGTTCCAATATTTTCCATAGTTAAATGACAGTTTACCAGAGGGTACGTTTGGGGCATATGAATGTCGCATGAGGAGAAATAGCGGTGAAGACATTGCCAACCAACTGGATGGGTAGTTGTGCTACTGCTACAGCATGATTTGCCTTGGAGGATCAAAAATCCTTTTCTCATCAAAGATTGAAATGATAATTCATGATTTTGTGATAGGATGATAATCATCCACAAATCTCGGTAAATTATGTTGCGACCTCACTGTTCTCCCGAAGCCTGGAATGATGGTTAGGATCAGGGTAACTATCCCAAAAGACCTTAATTCATCTTAATTCAGGTTAGTGAAATATCATTAAATTATTTACCTAGACAAATGCGGCTGGAACTAAACCTGCCATGAAACTTGCACCACAGCTATATGTATGTATGTATATATATATATACATACAATGGATTGGTTTAAGGGAAATTTTACAGGAAAACCCCATATTTAATCGGAACATGTAGTGTTTCCTGTAGATTTTCCCTTAAACCAATCCATTGATATATATATATATGTCATAAATTTTGGAAAATTCCATGCATAGAAAAAGAGTATACCAGACTTAAAATCCCATCGGTATGCTGGAAAATCATCAGGTGATGCTTGTTCATTATCATATGTTCTGTTTCTATCCAGTGGTTAGGAGGGAGCTAAGGAGCTATGGGTATTCGTGTTCCCTATTAAATCAGGAGCTAAGGAGCTACCAAGAGTTTCCCAACCACATATTAGGTTTGTATTCTCTTTATAACTTAATTATCTCCACATTGCATCATGAATCTTGGTAAATTATGTTGCCACCTCACTGTTCTCCCGAAGCCTGGAATACTCGTTTGGATTAGGGGAATCATTCCCGAATGGCCGGATGAATATACATATTATCTGGTTGGTGGTTTGGAACATTTGTTATTTTTCCATAGATTGGGAATGTCATCATCCCAACTGACTTTCGCATATTTTTCAGAGGGGTGGCTATACCACCAACCAGTATATATATATATACATATACATGATTTGCTTTGCTGTTCAAGATGAGTTAGACATGTTTCATTTTATGTTTAGGACTAGTATGAATCTCATTAAAACCACCATAAATCCCATTAAAACTAGTGGCTCAACAAATTCCTTTTCTTGATCATTTGGTCAACAAATTCGCAGGAGTCTCCCCCACAGGAGCCCAGCAGACTCGGGGGAGCCAGCTCTGAACGGGTCGTGTGTCCGTTCGGAACGTGAACCATGTTGTAACATGTTGTAAATGGGTATATCCATGGACGTAAGTTGGTAACCCCCAGAAGAATTATGGCCACATAATATACAGGATGGGGCCCTACAGGTAGCTAAGTTGGTTTATATTTGTAATAAGAATAGTGTATGATACGCAAATAACTATATTTAGATGGGGTTATGTTCACCAACAAACATAACTGGTTTTCCCCATCCCATCCTGTACTGATTCATCTTATTAAGTGGAACTGTAGCACCATCAATGGGAATTTCAGGATCCTAAAATGGAGGTACTGTACCATATAAGACCATATTTTGTGGGATATTCCCTTACATAGGCCTGAAACATAGGCCTCATATATGGTAGGTACCTCCAATCAATCGGTTCCTGTTGCATGGCCATTGACACCACCAAGGATTTTGTTCCAAGGTCTTGGGTTGGAAACGACGAAGACTGATGAAGATTATTCGGGGTTAACATCCCTATGTTGATCCATTTTGCATCTATCCTTTATTTAAACTAATACAACTATACACTTAAATCACCATTTATCTGGTTGGTGGTTTGGGACATGAATTTTATGACTTTCCATATATTGGGAATAATCATCCCAACTGACCAGAGGGGTAGGTCAACCACCAACCACTTATTGTGCAGTTCGCTATGTTGGCTATTTTAGTGTTCACCCTGGGTCTCCAGGCTTTCCCATGCTTATGTTGATATGTCCCAGGCTGCTGTGGTCTGATTGTTTATGTAGCTACACATGTGTTTATGCTTATTTGTCTATGCATATATATATATATATATAAGTAACTACATTTCATTTGTTTATGTTTGTGTAAATATATATATACAGTAATGATTATTGTTAATGTTTTATATTGTATTGCACCCCAGTTTGTGGATCTTCGTCACATGTCCATATCTTGGTTGCAGCGTTCTGCGTTCGACGGGGCATTTTTAGCGTGGCAAGCGACTTCGAAATCAAATCGTTTTGAGGCTGGGCGTGTCCCGGCAGACATCAGGGATGAAGCCAACGAACGCAACATCCGGAGTCCCAACGTTGGAAATCTCATGTTTTAGATGACCAGAGGGTAGCCATTGGTGAACAGTTTGCGAACTTGAAAATGGTCATAGAAATAGTTGATCTACCTACTAGTATGAAAAATGGTGGATCTTTCCAGTTCGTTATGTGACAGTTTACCAGAGGGTAGTGAGGGATATTTGTAGGAAAACCATATGAATTGATGGTTTGCCGCCTGGATTTACCTGGTATTTACTGGGTCCCCTGGTTGACATTTTTTAGGGGATACCCTCTGGATGGTAGTGATGTCATTTGGTCACCATTTATCTGCTTGGTGGTTTGGAACATGACTGGATTATGACTTTCCTCATATACATATATGTATACATATATATATATATATATTGGGAATGTCATCATCCCAACTCCCAACTAACGAACCATACTATTTTTTTCAGAGGGGTAGGCTCAACCACCAACCAGGACCACATGAGTTGTCCGCGACTTCTTGGTGCCAATAACTCCAATTTCACTCACGATGGTAACTATGGTAGATACCCGGCTGGTAAACGTTTACGCAGCGAACTGGAAAATCACCATTATTAAAGGGTAAATCCACTGTATATGAATGGCAATTTTCAATGGTTTATGTTAGATATTTAGATATATCTATACTTACTATAGTTCTAAACCAACAAACATCACTCTATAGTTATAAACCAACAAACATTACATCACTGGGGGGGCCACAACCTTGTACTGTGTCCATCATTTGGGTGATGAATAATCATCCCTAGGATGATACAACTTGGTAAGCCAAGGTTGAGAAGGTTAGCGGATTCTCTGTTTGTTTATATAAATGGAGGACTATGTATATATGTATATATATACACACATACATAAGCAGCTGAAAATTGAGTTGTTTGAAGGGTATCTATCTAAGATTAGCCATGTTAGAGAAAGGTTTACTTTGATCAGAAATATGTTCAAGAATCCGCAACCCACTGGGTCTCCCTTAGCAAGATTTTTTTTCGAGCCAAACAATAGATTGCAAGGTTCCGAATTTGGGATGTACTGACGTCTTGTTGTTGCTTCAATGGGATGTAACCAAGTGCCTTTTGATCCATGGGTCGTCCGCTCAGATAGACCCAAAAGTTCGCTGGATGTGGGTATACGCATGGTTGGGTGTTTCTACAACGTACATTCGTAAGCAAATACATCTAATTATCCAATTAATTACATAAATGTAGACATAGATAGGCAGACAGACAGACAGACAGATAGATTATATTGTATATACATATGTAATATGTACACATTTTCTGGAGTCAAAGGCCTTCATGTTCTTAAATGACTTAGATGTCCCCTGTTCATCCTTTTTAAGCGCACGTCACATTGGTTCACTTGGCCATTCCTGATGTACAATTCAGAGAACCTGAGCAACACTGCGCGGTTGGAGTTCAGTTTCTGTTTCACCTGCCGCTGTGAAACAACATGCGGGAAGAAAACATGACGTAGTGTACAGTTTCGCCAGCTTGTGCCTTACAAATGGGCAGATATGGGTCAAAAACTACAGCAGTGCTAGTCTTGCTTTTTTGGTGGGATATGAATTCCCATATTGGATTAGTCTATAATGCCCATGAAGCAGTTTAGAAGAACCCCATATAAGCAACATCCTGCAGGCATTTCTCAGAAGAGTTGATATTTGTTTACAGTTTGTGGGATAACTCGGATAAACGCGATGTGCAGAAAGGGAATCTTTTTGACCCACAGCCAGATGGCCATGAGAATATCACTTGTACAGGTCATTGTTGTGCACGGAAGTTGTTGAGTTAATTGTGACCAATGAGAACTGGGATGATGCATCGAGTTGTCGAAAGAATCCGAAAGAACATCAAATGATCACTGTTGCTTTATATCTGGATATTCCTTGTATGGAACATGTTTCATTCTTTGCTTCTTAAAATTCACTTAGACAGACTACTTGAGGGTGCGTGCCACTTAGTAAATGGGTTATACTCCCAGCTATATATATATATGGAATATTCATGGAATATTCCCACATATAGATGGGATTATGTGTATCATGTATATTTATATATGTGGATTATAAGCCACTTACTAAGTGGGACCCTCACATCCAGCCATAGATTATCCCTGCCGTTTTTCTGCCTAGTTGTAGACACCATCAGAGAGAGCCATTGAACGAAGGAGCTTCTGAACCCCAAAAAGTGCAGCGCATCACAGTTACATGCAGCGTGAAAGGGAAAGGCATGAAACACAGGTGTCTTATTGTCCAAGTCAAAGGAAAAACATATAACATCATAATATAACACATGTTTAGTTGTTCTGAGGAAAGAAGAGGGGGGAAAGAAGCAAGGAATTTTCACAACGGAGGAAACAAAGGAAAGAAGAGAGCTTTGCGGAGGAGATCATCGGGCATGTTTTGTTGGCTTGCAGGCTGCTTCTTGTTTTATGGAAAAACATACAATTTTGAAATCCACAAGACTTTTTCTTTGACAATTTGCAGATGCTTCATAAAGAAGTCCACATGAGCTGTCGGTTGATTGTTATTTGAGGTCAGGTTATTTGGTTGAACCATAATCACAGCAATCCTGTATGCTAGTTTATGAATCAAAAAACAACCGCTTGCAGCACTTGAATGGATTTCCCGCGCATAAAGTTTCTGGTCATAGTTTCCATGGTGATTTCCGACGTGTTTTGAACGCATATTCGAACGACCGTGGCCTTTTTGGTTCAGAGTTTTTTTGTTGGCATCTCAAATTCGAACTGCTTGAATCCAAGCGTTTTTTCGAGGCATTTGGGCGGAAGTATGATTTTTTTAACAGTATTTTGGCATATTTTGACCACATAAATTAAAACACATGCCCAAAATATGGTTGTGCAGTTGTACCAGCAATTAGATCAACCAGATTGGGTTTTAGTAAAAAAAAAAAATGGACACATTTTGAGCCCCATCTCGAGACGGTGGGCACTTTTGGGTGTGGAAAACTTACGAAAACTCCCCTGGGAAATCGGAAGTTGTCTAATAATGTTAGTAAAGCAGTGCCATAAACCACCCTAATATTTAGATGGTTTATATATATATATATATATTATAGCATTCACTTATGGTAACTTTGGGGGTAGTGGTTCCATGTGGTTCCTATTGTTTTACTAACATGAAATTCTGGTGTGTCCATGTCTTTGTTGATTAGAAAGAAGTTAATAATTATGACGACCTCACCGTATCAGTGTCACTTTCGGCGTAGAATCATCCCCAGTGGCATGGATTTTTGGATCAGCTGTGTGAATTTCCGGCAGTAAAAACAGATGTATCCCGTGTAAATTGGGTTCTGCAAGTTATGTTCCCATAAAAGTGATTAGTCATCAATCCTTTGCGATTTATACAAGGTTTTTGGATTTCCATGATGGAATGCTAACTGGAATTCCCCATCAGCAAATCTCGAGTGTTCAAACCCCCTGTTGGATGATTATAGAGGATTATACTATCCAAGATAGTGGGGATTATGGTCTAATGATATCTAATGATAGGGGATTATTGACCACACTGCTCATGTCGTTGTATCATGACGACCAGCTCATGGAAAACATGCTGTCGCTGGTTCATGTTCAATCCCAAGATTCGGGTGTAAAGCGTTCAAAGCTTTCAGCTGCCCAGGATAGCCATGTCTAGATCTCCAACAGAAAAATCATGCTTGTCTTCTGGGCAGCATGTTTGTCAAGGCTATTCTGTATCTCAATACCCAGTGGAAGATTGAAGAATGTTTATAAACCATAGTAAGTATGTCAGTATATCTACGAAAAACATAGAATTGGATGATGGGAAAATTTACAGGAAACCCCTATATTTGATGGTAAAAACCATGGTTTCCTGTTAAGATTTTCCCCAACAAACCAATCCATTGAGAAAAACCATCGTGAGTTCTTGGAGTTATTGGCACCAACTTGTCGCGATGAATCGCTCACTGGGGCACCATCGTAAGCCTGTCTAGATCTCTTCGAAAAATCATGTTTATCGCAATGGGCTGACCCCAATAATACACCTCCCGAAAAATTGGAGGATTGATTTTCACATTTTTCACCATTTATCATGTCACCACTAAAACTGGTTGGTGCTTTGGAACCATGGATTTTTTTTAATAGTATTATTGGGGTTTTAGTAATACAGTATATAGTATATCCCAACATATACTATAATCCCAATCTATACTAATATTATTACTGGTTGGTGTTTTGGAACATTTGGATTATTTTTCCATATATTGGGAATAATGATCCCAACTGACTGACGAAATAATATTTTTCAGAGGGGTAGGTCAACCACCTACCAGAAAATTGGGAATGATTTTTTCGCGTTGGGTTTACCACATTGTTGGCTGTTGGCAAAGATCTTGGCCCAATTGATGCTGTTCTAACCGTGTGTTTCTCAAATCAACGATATTTCCACTACCTTTTGGCAAAGTCCCTTTCTCAGTCACATCGCAGTTGACATTCATTACCAACATGTTGTAGTGAAGGAAGATACCCTCTGGTAATTTAACATAGCTATGGAAAATCACCATTTTTAATGGGAAAACTCACTATAAATGGCAATTTTCAATAGCTATGTTAAATTACCAGAGGGTATGTTTTGTTTCCTTTCCCTTTGAATCTTCATCCATAGCTCACAGAATTGGTTCGGAAACCGCTGCTACCTTAGGGCGAAAGACCAAGGCTTTCCCGAACAGTTTGCTATTAAAAATGACCATAGAAATTGTCGATTTAGCCATTAAACATGGTGATTTTCCAGTTCGCAAACTGTAACAATTTACCAGAGGGTAGTAAAAATGGTGATTTTCCATATGGGGGTTTCCTGAAAATGGGGCTACCCAAGCTCGCTGGATGGTTTATAAGGGAAAATCCCAATCTAAAATGGATGATTTGGGGGTACCCCTATTTTAGGACACCCCCATATTATCACCATAGATTTCTCATGATACATGATTATTCCATTGACTTTGATGCCTATTAGTCATGTATCCTTTGTAATATCACATAAAGGATACATCACTAATATAACAGTCATTATTGTAATTTGATGACTTGAATACATGATAATCCATATATGATCCATTTATAAGTGGTTGGTGGTTTGGAACATTTGGATTATTTTTCCATATATTGGGAATGTCATCATCCCAACTGACGAAGTCCATCATTTTTCAGAGGGGTAGGTCAACCACCAACCAGTAGTGATCATTATTAATTAAACATGATTAACCACTATTAACCATTATTAACCATTTCTAATGAAACCACCAACCAGTAATGATCATTATATCCCCATATAAAGCGCCGTCAGTTTCACCTGTAATCCCCATGACTTTCCAGGCCGTCGCGAAATGGTACGCGAAATCTCTACGCTGCCCCATGCTGTGATTTTATGGGTATAGAATGGTATGTGTATATATCTTAGATAAAGGTGATGCATATATATATATATATAATATTGATTGATTTAATGTTTGGTTTTTAGTGAATATATATATATATACATACTGTAGATGCAGTATATATATAGTTTGACATAGCGGGTCATATCGTGGGAAATGTAGACAGATAACCAGCAATCATGGACTATACCCTCTGGTAAACATACAAAAAGCTATTGAAAATGGCAATTTATAGTTGATTTACCAGGTAAAAATAGTGATTTTCCATAGTTATCTTAGTTTACCAGAGGGTAATTTTAACAGAATTATTGGGAATCAAACATGTCGATTCAAAGCTGTTTGGTGGTTTGGAACATGTTTTATTTTTCCATATATTGGGAATAATCATCCCAACTGACGAAATCATATTTTTCAGAGGGGTAGGTATACCACCAACGAGCACTTTTCCATAGTGTTCCCATTATTTGATGGCCACAAATGGTGTTATCCCCTATTTTCAGAGACACAAAAGTGAATGGTGGCGTTTTACAAGGCGAATGGTGGCGTTTTTGAGCCAAGAATGGAGGATGAACCCCTTCCCCCTAGGAAATACCACAGGGGACCCCAAAAATCAATACTGTAGATCCAATACTAAACCCAGGTTTTTAGGGTGGCATTCAGTGGGAATTGGTTGTTTTAATATGTTATATGATATAATGATAGATTGGTATAGTCATAGTGATATAGTGTGAATAGGCCCAAGTTTATCTGATATATCCAATAATAAGCCCAACTTTATAGGATATATAAATATAAATATATGATATAGATGGATATAGTGTGAATATGGTGCACCATTGATTTCTTGAATAGTCCAAATCAAATACAATGGAGTTCCTGCACATCCCGGCCTTGCCTCGCCTTGGTTCCGCACTGGAGTGGCAAGTCAGGTCCACGTGGGATGTGGAGCTTTGTGGCTAGACATCAGTGACATCAGTAGATCGGAAACTGAAGAACTGGGATCTTTGGTAAAAGACCATTTCTGAAAAAGAGAATCCATCATCACAGGTACCTGAAGGGCGATGAAATGTGCTTCATGACAAAGGATTCGCATGGATTTGCTTGATTTCAACGGGCCAGCTGCAAAATAAGATTTGATGCAACCTAGGGTGCATTTCGATCATCAGCTAATCATACATCATCTTTGTTTGGCATCATGCCATATCATTCATTTGGCCAACAAATTGCCGGATATCACAGTGTAGTTTTTCTCCTTTTTGTTTGTCTATCAAAGGAAGGTGTTCCAATTGAATCTACCTTTTCCACTTCTACTAGCCGCCTCTAGCAAAGCAGCTGAAGCACAGAATATCGACCCATCTTCCAAAAACTTCCGGCCCCATGTCGCGATTGATTTCACAGGTGCGCACATTGGGGAACTTTGTTTGAACGGGTCCACCTTTATGCCTGTCCAAGTCGTCCGAGAGGCGAACTGATGTTGAAATATTGATAGGAGAGTATGCTACCCTGTTATATTGTGTTTTGGGATCCACCATGAAAACACACCATTTACATTAATATATAATATATTATATATATAATTATATATATATATATATATGTGTATGTATATTTAATTTGCAAGATACCATAGTTCCGAAAAGCAGATGAAACTGGTGATTTGACAGGTAAAACGTGGGATTCTGCCAGTGGAAGGATGGTTCAGACTGGGGAAGTCCCAAATCCAGCAGCATTCGCCAAACTGATGGTGTCGTCCTTAACGGGCCAGCAGCCGAAGTGTCAATGTTTTGAGGCTCTGTTCACCACCCACGGCCAATTTTTTAAGGCCTTGTGAAAACCCATTCTTTCATGGGTGAGTTGGTGAAATCCCCATAGATCTTCAGTTTGGTTTGTCCCCTATTTCTTTGGGGATCATTACGTCTTCCCATCGCCGTTTTGATGGGACAGACAATGACAAAGCAAGCATGTTGAAGGGAAGTAATTCCAATGGTGTATCATCATCCTGGCTTTCTTTGGTGATTGTTTATATGTTCCCAATGGGAAAAATCCACTGGCAATGGGTAATCAATGAAGGGAATATATGTGAAGTCTGGGCTCCTTAAGCAAATCCAAATCATTTTTTCATTGAACAGCCCAAACATAACATTGATAAATAAATAAATATATATAAACCATTTTAACCTGTATTAGACTGGATCCTTAAACATATATATATATACATGTATTCAATACATATATTCAATACCACACATTTTTTGGTATCCCCCATGTTTTAGACGCCGACGATGATCCTCATTGATCCTCATCCTCAGATTTTGCTGGTCACGGTGGCCGGCGCTCCAAAGGAGGCGGCTGGTCTAACTGGTTGGTGCTTCCTTTTCCAGGAAAACATGTGGTAAACAGTTTTGTTTAATAAGAAATGATGGTTTAATAACTTAGTTCCAACTAAAAAATGTTGTAAACATGAGACACATGAACACATATTCATCAAGCATCAAACACATGAATTCTAAACCATGGAAAGTTGGGGACAACTCCATGGCCTCCTTGGATTTCACAGGTGAAAGCTATGTCAAGGGAGCTACAACTTGTGGCTTATCACCGAAACACATGATTAGTATCTGGTTGGTGGTTTGGAACATTAATTTTATTTTTCCATATATTTGGAATGTCATCATCATTTTTCAGAGAGGTAGGCTCAACCACCAACCAAGTATATAAATGGCCTTGTAAAGCTAATATCTATGAAAAAAAACATGATCATAAACCGAAATCATAGCTTTTGGAGTTACCAACTTAGCCATCGTTAAATTTGGGCCGCAGGACCGTAGGAGCCCAACTAAGGACCAACTAATAGATGTCAGCCATGTCCAGTCAAGCAGCTAGTCTGGTTCGGGGTTTCAAATGTTGATTGCTTTTCAACATTAAGGGATGATTGGTTGAGATTACTGTCAAAAATCTGACTGGGATGGTTAAAAAACACCCAGCAATCCAATGTTCTGTGATATCTGGGTCAACATTTCTGGTTGGTGGTTTGGAACATTTTTTATATGTTTCTATATATTGGGAATGTCATCATCCCAACTGACGAAGTCCATCATTTTTCAGAGGGGTAGGTATACCACCAACCAAATTTCTATTGATTTGTAACATAGCTATTGAAAATGGCCATTTATAGTTGATTTACCCATCAAACATGGTGATTTTCCAGTTCGCTATGTGACAGTTTACCAGAGGGTATATCACCATTAATCACCATTCAATCTCATTAAAACCCATTAAATCACCATTAGATATCTGGGACGATCCCGACGGAAGCGCCGCCCTTATGATGATCCCGTTACGCGCCGATGATTTAAAAAACGGCCGGTTTTAAGCCCTCTGGTTTCCTGGGCCGGAAAATTCTCTACTTACCATATAATAACCATTCATATTAACCATATTATCAATAGTATATTACCAACCAATGGTAGGTTATTGCACCACCAACCAGAATTGATTCTGCCCTCTGGTTATGACTGTTACATAGCCATGGAAGCCATGGCCCATAGAAATAGATGGTTTACCGTTCGCTATAAAATGGTGGATCTTTCCAGTTTGCTATGTAACAAATAACCAGATGGTAGATATATTATGATCTTATGATATATTATTGACAATGATATTAGAATGGTTGATTTTTCATATCGAACTCTTAGTTTATCTTAAAGATCTTTGGTACTTTTTTTTCCAGCTCCTTAGTTGGTTCTAGAAGTTCTTGTCCCATTACGTCCTCTGATAATTCCCACATGGATCTGGATTTAGAAAAAGTGACGGCGTGACAATTCCCCCTGGAATGATGGGCATTGGATCATTGGATCCGGGCAATACTCCCAGTCTAGCTGAACTCTAGTATAGGTTATTGACTTATCATTCATTTAAACTAACTATGACATGGATGACAAGTATCTAGTATAGGTCACTAACCTAATTAGGTTAGGATGGTTAGTAGTTAGGATGATGAAATTAAACTATGACATGGATATTTGAAATATAACCTCATAATTCCAGTTTTTTGGTTAGTGACCTTATCATGTCATAAAAATAATATTTGATTCATATATGGCTAGTTGATGCATGCTTTTCCAGCTGGCAGCTTCATTTACCTCCAGGCTGCCCATCTCCTCGCAGGTAGTGCCCCGAACCGAGTTGTCTCATCCGTGTCATCGCAGCATCTCGCGACAAGTTCGAAAGCAGCCTGGAGCCCCGGTCCGGAAACGAAGGGTAAGGGGAATCTTTGAGGAATCTCTCAAAGGGGTTTAAAAAACATGTTGTTTATTGGGATCTATAGTGATCTATATGATTATATCATGTTGGATCTATATATAATCAACTTGAAATCGGTAATATGTGTTTGGAGAAAACAACATTTAGATGATCATTTTATTGGATATATCCCGGATAGAAACTGAATGGATCTAAGTTGGATCATCACTTAAAATTGTCACTGCAGATCTTTCACCCTGACTCTTACATTCTGAAGAGATGGTGATTTCTTCTGGAGGTGTCTAAGTTTCAGGAGCGCAATGAAGCCGCACCAAAAAGGCCTACGAGTGTCAGCTTCGCCCAAAACTGAGCATACCACCGTGTCCATCATTGAATTTGCACCAGGTTTCCACCACAATGTCAATTTACTGCGGCTGTTAATGGTCTATTTGATTTTATGTTCCCATCCAGAACACTTGGAATAATGTTCAAATTGGTATGCTATTTCTCATTGGAACTCGGGGTTTTAAACTGCTTCAAGCTGTTTTTAATCAGATTTTGAAGGACTCTGCGATTCAATTCATCCAACAGTCCATCATCAAATGTGAATGATGTAATTTGACAGCTGCTTCGTATACCCATGGTCAGTTGACAATTCTCATTATCCATTCATTTGTCCCTCATTATCCCATTTTTGTTGCGTAAATCCCCAGTTCTTATGGGAATTTAAGTGTCGAAAATCACCACAGGAAGTCCCCCTAGCTATGTCAAACCATCCAGCTAGCGATATATCCAGCATAAAAATCCTGAGCCGGATTAGTTCGAGCAACTTACCTATCGTGATAGGGTATGTCCCAGGCATCGTAAGTTTTAAAAAAATAGTGTAACGACATTTTTTAGTATAACCCATATATGACTTATGCCTTGCATATGGCTTATATATGGCACATATGTTGCTAATATATATATATATATAATTATATAATATATATATAGGTATATATATAGAGGTATATAATATATATATAGGTATATATATACAATTATTATACATATATATATATATATATATTATATTGCATACATAGAGTGTATATAATATATTATATCATAATATATATATATATATAATTATATAATATTATATATGATATATATATATTATAATATTCTAGCTTATAGATTATATAATATATATATATTATTATATATTCTATATTCTCTATTCTATATTCTATATTGTACATTAGATATTATATATTATACATTATATTTTACATTATATTATATATTATGTATTATACATTAAATACATATATATATATATTTATTTATTTATCATATTATCCGTTCCGCAGGGTCGAGAAGGAGATCTTGAAGCCTGCGGAACGCGCAGGCGGGCGCGGCTGACGATGGTAATGGAGCCTGGCAACACACCAACCACCAATGGTTGATGATGGCTAATAATTTTGGTTTGTACAGTTGTAATGGTTAATAATTGTTAACAATGGTTGATAATGATGAATTTTAGTATGGTTAATACTAGTTAATGATTATGAATTATAAACTATTGGATATTCATCAATATCAATCGAAATGGATATGTTAATATATATATATATGATATGCGGTACATATGGATAGTCATATAGATTTAGATTTATGGTAGATCAAAAATTGATAATTTGATTATTCATAGCTTTATATAATGGCTAGTAATGGTTAATCATGGTTTATAATTGGCAATAATGCTTAATAATCTGTGATATTGGCTAATCATGGTTATTAACTGTTATCATTGGTCATTAATGGTTCATAGTAAAGTTAACAGTTAATCATGGTTTGAGGGATTTGATACATTATATAATAGCCACAATATCTGGATGAATTATAATGAGACTACGTCGCGACATCACTGGAATGATGCGTTAGGTGAAGTTTTTGTCAGCACTGGTGGTTCAAAACTGCAAACAAACCTCAGATCTCCCACGCAAAAACGCGGGTTTTCCCTCAAAGTCCACAACAAGTCGATCTGACACAGCACTGTGGTAGGCTGTCTTCCTAAACGATCCTAAACGCCTAGCCACCTGCAGTATACGATGGCCCTCCTGGGAAACATGGACAAAGACTGGGATCCTTTGTGGTTTCACAATATGTACTGTATATAATATATATAAATATATACATACAATATATATATATATATATATACAATATATGTATATTGTATACAATATAATATATATACAATATATATATATATGTATATAATACATATATATAATATTATGATAATATATATATATACATATATATATACATACGGGGAATCATCCCAAATGGCCGTGTGATAAGAGCTATTCTCAGGTTGTTGAATTATTGCAATTCAGCCAGATTATATGTGTTGATTTGTGTTGATGCATCCCAATAGAACCAACAAACTCGAGGAGTTTTTCATCTAAAGGAACTATTCCCGTGTCTAGGAATCTTAGCGGAATTGGTGGGGCTGAATTCAAACAAAGCTCGTTTTGTGGCTTAGCCACCGGACTTGATCAACCTGACGACTGATCGAATCGCTGACTGCTCGTGAAAGGTTCCTGTCAGGATGATTGAAACCATAGATCCGGCCGATAGCATCCTAGCATTTGAATGTGCCAACAACCCTAATCCCAGTAGAATCCCATGGTACCCCATGCCAATCCCATTCGAATCCCATTGTGGCGCCTGACCCGAGCCCGATGTTTGTTTCTTCATTCATGTCCAGACTTGGGAAATCGGAGAGGAATATGTCTGAATTCTTCGTAGTATCCGATGTGATCTCCGATTCAATAACAAGTTGGTGTATGATACTCAAATAACTATATTTAGATGGGGTTATAAATCAACAAACATTTCACGTTTGGGGGCTTCATCCTGTAGGTTTTCGGTGGGCCCGACACATTTTCTCCGACACGTCTCTCCATGACCTGGTGACCTGACCTGACGCAGAAATCCATGCGATGTCGAGGAGGCTCCACCCCTTGTTGGCAGTCGTTGCTTCATCCCACGGATTAGTTCAGAACTTGGTTCATCTTAGTTCACCCGAGTTGTTTGAGTACCCTCTGGTAAACTAACATAGATGAAAATGACTCATTTATAGTGGATTGAGTTTTTAAAAATTGTGATTTTCCGTAGTTTGGTGACAGTTTACCAGAGGGTAACCCTAGAAAAATCTCAGAAAACCAGTGATAAAACCGAGGATTCGTGGGATCATATCCCGTTAAATATCACCATTTTCAACAAATTGCCTCCCGATTTTGAACAATAAAGATAATGTCAACCCCGGATTAATAAACCATGGTGTATTAATTATGGGGTACTTCTCCAATAGTCATGATCTGATTAATCTGATACTTAAATGGTACCCTCCCAATTAAACAGCCGTTTGGGGTTTATTAATCCAGGGTTGACATTAACCTACTTGAGATTCGTGGGATGAACAGTCCCCAGTTCTGATGGTTAAGAATTGTCTGATGGTTAAGCCCCACGCTCTCATCCAAAGATCATGATCCAGAAATTACAATCCCATGATAGTCCATGTTAACTCCATTAGAATCCCAGAATAACCCCCGTGAATCCCATTACAATCCCATGATAATCCCCATTCTTCACAACTTTTTTTTCCCCATGATATACCCTTTTTGTTTCACCAAAGACTCTCCAACAATTCCTATTTTTCTCATTATTTAAATGAACTATCCCAATCTTTGGATGTTCACATCCCAATGAATCATCTAAAAAAGAACCAGGTTATCTCAAAACCGGATCCCTAAAAAAATATTTCATCAGGTTATGATGCCAACAAAAAATAGCCATCAAAGGCATTATTTTAGATGTCATCAAAGATTATGATGGTCCACAATTTTTCATTACCCCATTTTGTGTGTTGCTTTTTGAGGATCACAATCCATTGGGATTTTCATCCAAGGGATCTCAGGGATACTCAATCTCATTATCTGGTTGGTGGTTTGGAACATGTGGATTATTTTCCATTATATATATATGGGCCATATGGGATAATCCTTCCCATTGACTTTCATATTTTTCAAGATGGTTGAAACCACCAACCAGATACCTACCTCAAACATTAACACCAACACGTCGAAAAAATATGTATGACATTGATAAGTATCCATTGATAAGTATTCATAGAGTTTTTGTTGGAAGATCCAAGCGATTTTCCAAGCCCGCCAGGGATCAAGGAATGGCCTGCTGCCTGTCCCTTGGCGCCTGCGCGTGACCTCTGGGCCGGACAGGAGCGACGACTAGCGACGACATGACGTGATGGCGCCGCCACTTTGGGAGTGATTTAAGAAGATTTAAGATTTTTTGGTTCGGGATTTCATAGGATTTTTGTTAGGTTTTTAATATATTTTAGTGAGAGCTTTGTTGGATTTGTTTGTGCTTGAATGGTAGATGTTCTTTGTTTAATTTGTGTTGTTGTTTTTTTTCAGATGTTGTTTTTGTTGGGTTGTATTTTTTTGTTTAATGATGGTTTTGTAAAAATTGCGAATATTCACTACAGATCCATTTCTCACCACTCATGGGTCTAGCTTTCTAGCCGAACCACAGGTCATGTTTGGTGTCTCTTTGAGCATGTCATTTTGGGTGCCAAACTGAAGAGACCATTGGACCGTCAAGGGATGACATCTGTTTACTGCGCCGGATTGCGGATTGTCGTTTTGCGGATTGCTGGTCGTGAGTGGTTTTCATGTAGCAGTTCTGTGCTAGTTAAGCTTGTTTAAGAGGCACTCCGTAGTACGTACTCTACACTACGCTTTAGACTACTCTTGCACGACACCATTTTCCACTACTCTACACGATCCTGCACTTCTCTACACTAGTTTACAATACTATGCACCACTCTTCACTACCCTGCAGAAAACAACTGTGCAAGAACTGTAACACTCCTTTAACATTCAGTATGGTCCATATGTTTGATTTTTTTCACTTCCATACTACTCTTCACCACCTAACACGACTTTACGTTACCTTGCGTTGCTCTACGCTACTTACTTCGCACTGCTCTATAGGCTATGTGCATTACTCTACACCACCTTCAACCTTTGCACTACTTTCCATTGCTTTGTATATACACCTGAGTGCTCCTCCCCCCAACACAGAGACGTAGAAGCAGCAGGCTAGTAGCACCTCGGAGTGCATTCGGAGTGGTTCGGGGCCCGAAAGCATTCCCTTTGTACTCCTGAGTGCTCCTCCCTCCAACGCAGAGACGTAGAAGCAGTAGGTTACAGTAGCACCTTGGAGTGCATTCGGAGTGCATTTTAGTGTAAGAACCAGTATTAGGAGGATTATGGATTAGTTTTGTATCCTCCGAATTTCGAAGTCCCCAGTCTGCACCAGCCCCCAATATGATTTGAATATGCCACCAGCAAGGACGAAGGACTGGACCACAAAAAGCAAGATATTGTTTGGTTCGTGGTTTTCATTTTGTTTCCAACCAGATTTGGGTGATGTGAGGAGCATATTCTTCAGGGGGATTGAAATCAAGAATCAGTTCTCTATGTTTAGAGATTGCATTGTTTTTTTTTTGGGGGGGTGCGGGGGACATTGTATGCCGAAGTTTCATAGTTTTGACACAGAACCAGACTGGCCGATAAAAACTGGAACTGCAAGCGTATATGGACCTAGAAGATGGACGTCATAGAAGTCGTAGATGGACGTCATGGAAGTTATGTTTGGTGAAATACCCGACTTTATAGAGCAAATAATATAGGAACATGTTGATGTGCAACATACTGTACTTACATATATATATATAACTATATATATACATAAATATACAGATAGATAAAATTTGACAATGGTAGATAATATGATAGATAGGTAGATAGATATGTAAATAAAACTTTCCAGATAGAACAGATAGCCCACTCATTTAAACAAATCTTGTGTCTGCATCCAAGCCCCTTCCTTTTCCCACGAGGAGAAGCATAAAAGCCGCAAGCGGAGCACGACGGGCATGTGGACCTGCGGTTACTGCCAGAAGGTCCAGTTCTCTGCCATGATTTCACCATAGCTGCGATCTACCCCTGGTTGATGATTAGTTGGGGGATTAACCACTATAAAAATAGGGGTTGAGCCATCAAAAAAACCCTGTTGGTTGATGATTATAGTATATTATAGTAATTTAAACAGGAATATCAGTGAATATAACTGATAAGTGATGGTTGATTGATGATTAGTTGGGGGATTATACCCAACATATTGGGAATCATAATAATCCAAGAACGGGGAATCCCTATTAACCAACCAGTACAATGGAATAACAAAGAGCTGTGGGCCCAAGTACTTGCCAGTAGCATGTCTGGGCTTGGTGACCTGGGACTTTCGCCGCAATGGGATGATTTGAAGCTGGGGGACCAGACGGACATCAGGTGTTAAGCATTTGTGCAAGGGTGTCATCACTGGACAATTCTTTGTTGCTTCTGGGACACTTTCCAATTTGCCTTGCTATACATTTCTGCAGTGTCATGTGATGGGAATCCGCCCAAGGGTTCATGTCAATGCGGCGATGGGTTTCCCTCTCGGTCATGGGGTACCTACAGAAGGTATCTACTCCAGCGCGTTGAAGTTTGTGCTGGAGCTGGATTCATGGGTGAGGGTATCAAAGCTTGTGGGATTTCCATTGAAGTGGTTAATGACTTGCAAAAGGAGATGGGCTTGTTTCAACTCCGACAAGGCCAGAAAAGTGTGGTAGTTGGGGATATTGGAGACCCAGCCATTGTCGCTACCTTGCATAGTGCTTGCCAGTCACCAGCCTTGGTATCAGGAGGTTTCTCATGCCAACCATGGTCAGCGTTAGGAGACAAAAGGAAAAGTGGTGACCCTAGGTCTGGAAGCCTGGTCAAGTTGCTTAGGTTAGCTTTTTGGCTCCGTGCTCATTCAGTTATCCTGGAATGTGTAAGTGAGGCAGGTGAGGATCAAGAGGTGCAGAACATCATAGCCAGGTTTTGCAAGCTGACAGGCTTCAATCAGTCACAGGCTGTCCTGCACCTAGAATCCATCGTGCCAGCCAGGCGTACCCGATGGTGGTGTATGCTTTCCAATGCATCCGTCCCAGGGTTTTGCATCCGTCCTTTGCCAAAAATGCATCCGGCTCCGAATGTTGGGGACATCTTTCCAACTTCCCCCCAATGGGACCCTCAAGATTTGACTCAATTGGAATTGGACCACTACGAGACCAACAAGTTCATGGAGTTTGGGGGACTGTTTGAAAACCTGGTCAATGTTGCGGCACCCCTCAAAACTGCATGGGTGGGCCAACCAACTTACAGGGTGCCCTTGTTTGTGTCGGCAATACCATTTTTCTGAGGAGAGGTTGAAAAGTAAAGGGATCTTTGGTGCCCTCATCCAGTTGGGAGGTGAATTTGAGACCTATCAGGGAAAACTCCCGAAGACCAGACATATGCATCCGTGGGAGATGGCCCTTCTCCATTGGGGCCAGTCCGAATCGTCCATGGAAACCGAACTTACGTTTCAGCATCGCTGCCTTAGGCCAGATGGCAGCTCCGATCCAATCAGCCTGGGTAGTTGCACAGTTTCAGGTTCACCGGGCACAGGCCGAAGGCCTCCAGGTGATAGCTGAGGAAATTTTGTGTAACCATTTTGCCACGGTGTTCAGGGATGCTGCGTTTAGCAGACCAGACATCATTGCCACCAATGCTTGTCAGAATTTCGCCAACAGGGTCTACAGCTGTTTGCTTGCTTCTGCAGCGGCCCAAAGTGGCCCTCAGAAATCCATCAGTGTTGACGAGAAACAAGAACGAGAAAACAGCCAGCGGAAAGGACGCGAGAACCTTCCAAGGACAGCGCCCATTGGGGCCCACAAACAGCCAGCGGACCAGTCGCAAGAACTGAGAAGAAATGAGGAAAACCAGCCAGCGACCAGGACGCAAGAACCTGGCCCTCCTATGGTTTTGCAGGCCATGCCAAGTGGTCACCCGAAGGTCATTGGCCCCTTCCCCCTTGAGAAAGGCCCCTCTAGGAAGCCCTGCTCACCGAGCAGTGTTGACAAGGATGGGGTTGTTGTTGACCACCTGGACAAACAGCCAACGACCAGGACGTCAGAACCTGGCCCTCCCATGTGTTTGCAGGCTATGCCAAGTGATCACCCGAAGGTCATTGGCCCCTCCCCCCGAGAAAACAGCCCTGGCCCCTTGCCCTGCTTTCCTGGCAGTGTCAGCAATTTGCAAGTAGGTTTGGAGAATGAAAAGGGTGGAGAACGCTCAGTTGCCAAACAAATGCATAGGGAACTTTTCCAAAAGCAGTCCAAGCAGAAAGGGACTCCTTCCAGTCGTGATGATGCAGGGAAAATTCATGAACCGAATGGAACAAAGGCCAAGCACTGGTCAGATCCAGGTAGTTCATCCACTTGTGTTGTGGGGGCATTGCAGCTTTTGCCACAGGAGCTTCCTCTGGCTCACAGATCACTCTGCCAAGTGTTACCAACCAGGATTGCGAGACTCCCCGGGGAGGTGACCCAAATGAAGAAACCAATGTCGAGATCCGAAATCCGATGCAGTTGAGCAGCATGTAGCTGGAGATATTCCTACACAGGAATTAGCTCAGGCCGCCGTTTTGGCAGAAGCAGACCAAGCATCCGATGCACCGGAGAAGGGGAAACACACAGTACAGCTCTTCCTAGAAGACTTTGCACAGCCATGTTTGATCCAGATGTCCAAAGACGCCACAGTCGGATCGATTACTGTTGCTGAGGAGAAACTGGGAACCTTGACTCAACCGATCCATGTCTGTTCTTGCATTGGTACTGCCCTCAAGCTGTCAGAACCGATCACTCCATATCAACAGATCTTCTTGCGTGAGACTCATTCCGCTGAGGCAGGGATCTCTGGGATGTTGCCACCTTTGCTGCAATCGACAGTTCCCACCACCAGAGCTCAGGTGTTGTTCAACCAACAAGCATGGGTCGCGGTTGATGAAATGGATTTTTACTTGGGGATGCTCAACTCCACTGGAGCTTTGAAAGCAGTAGGACCATGTGCCATGCCTCAACACACAGAGGATGATGAGCTAGAAAACATGATGCAACAATGGTTTTCAGAACTGCTGCCCACTACCGATCACCAAGGACCAGCCATTTCTGCGTTGCTTGTTGACCAACATTGGTTTCCCGTGATTGTGACTCCACAGGTTGGCAAGGTGTTGATTTCGACCACGCTTGGTGGTCAGGGTTGGGTAGAATTTGCAGTCCGATCACAAGGGGTTGAATACACAATCCAGCCAGTTCAACATTCCTTTGTCACCCATTTCAACAATGATTGTGGTTTCAAAGTTGTAGCCTGGCTGACCGAAGCTTTGTTTACCCCTGATTTTGGAGAGCCTTTGCACCGGGTCAAACCAATCGACACCACCACTGCCATTGCATGGAGAGCGATGTTTGAATTCCATCTTCACAACAACAGCCTCATTGACCATGTTGTGATTCCGGCTGACATGCATTTTGGGGGAACTACCAATGGTGATGTCACAAAGAAGTTTGAAGATCTCCTGATCGATCGAGGGGTCCCAGCTACAGTAGCACCTGATCGTGCAGCAGCCATAATGGATAAACTGGGGCGGCTTCAGATTGCCAAGGCTATCCGGGGATCAGCAGCATGGAAGGAAATCAAACAGCTAGCCAACCTTGCCTCCCCCAAAGTTCAGCTTGTTTTGCCGTCTGAAATGCAGGAAGCAGTGCAAAACCGTATTTCCAATGGGAAACCTTTTGGGGACAAGAAGAAGAAAATCCAGTCAGAGAAGAAGCCAAAGAAAGCTGTTCAGGTCAAGCCAGAAGACATCAGCATCCAAGAAGGCATTTTTCGCGATGCCCACAATGGGAACATTGGCCAGCTTCAATTTTGCAACATGGGTCCTGAAGCCAGAGGGGTCGTAGTGGTACAAGCTGAGCAAGCCATCCCATATCTGCGTTTTGCACAACCCTTTTCAAAGCATGCGTTGGCGATGATTGTGGTTGACCATCAGAACCCAATTGTCAATGGAGCGGGTGAAGAAATCAGGTTTCCGGCCAGATGTGAAAGAACAGCTGAACCAATCATCCTTTCAGCACGCATGATCCAACTTGGAGCAGTTGAGGTTTGCCGGGTAGCCCCGACCAATGCCACCCAGGTGGATGAAGTTTGTTCAGTTGTACTTCGCACTTGCACCTATAGGGATGAATTGCAGCCGGGAGTTTGGGACAAGTTTGTAGCAAGGCCAATCAAATGCATAGTGGATGACTTGCAGCTTTTGCAGCCAGATTCGCAGGGTCGGAGTCCTATCATGGATGTTTGGGATCGCCAGTGGCTCACAGAAAAATACCAGCGTACCCGGCCCCAAGAAGCTGCTTTGTTCTGTGTTTGTTTCAGGGTTGAATTGACTGATCTCTGTGGAGCTCTGCAGAAGCATGGCAAGATCGCCACTACATAGAAGCAAGGGATCCTGACGGCCGTGCTCCCCATGGTGATTTCCGGGTCATCTGGATCAACAAGACGGATAGGCAGGGGGGTGTTTTAGCCCCCCAATCCACTGCTGCGTGGACCAGCATTGTCAGAGCTGGTCAGAGGTTCGGTTTGCGTGTGAAATCCCAAGATGCTCAGAAGGTTCATTTGCAGCATAAGCCACAAACCCCTTACCTTGCAGCTGATGACCTTTTGCTTTTCCATGCGGGCCCTTTTCCCCACGGATCCAAAAGAAATGCATTGGTCAAACTTTTTGCAACTTGGGGTTGGCAAGCCAGACCAGGTCAACCAAAGAGCCGTGCCCCCAATGGGAAAGGTGTCATTTGGGAGGTGCAGGCAGTTGCCAAACCACAGTTTGAGGTCTACCAACTGGCACATGCGGACATTTTGATCACACAAGTCGAGAAGAAATCATACAAAAGAACCTCTGCCACCAGGTTCAGCCAGAACCATTGCAGCGTTGACATTGCACACAGCAGCCAAGAGTGATGATGCCGATCCATGGGCTGAGAATGACCCCTAAGGAAAATACCAAGGGCCCACCAAAGTCAGCCGGACTCAGACGCCCCATGAACTTGCCCCAGAGCAGATTGACCTCTTGGCAACTAAGGTTCAACAGAGGATTCAAGGGGTGAAGCCACTCCTCCCAGAAGGTGAACTTTCTGACACTGCCATGGGGTCAGAGGATCGACTCAGCCAATTGGAAGACCGACTCACACAGATGGAGGTCACAATGCAAGATCAGCAAGCCAAGCAAACTCAGGTCAACAACGACCTGGTGCATCAAATCGGCATGGCTCAGCAACAGGCAGAGAAGCAGCCACTTGCAATCCACAGTCACATCGACAACAAAATGCAGGAACAGTTGAACCATATCGAAAGGTTGCTCAGCAAGCGTAGGGCAGAATGACTATCAGGGCTGGCGCCACAGCTGGTGGAGCTGCAGCCATCAAGCACAGCCACCTCCTCCAAGGAGGGTTTTGTACAGCGTCACCGAAAGCGAGGCCGAGATAGAAGCAGTGGAAGCACTTGCCCCCTTGGCTCAGGCTTGTCCAGTTTTGTAGGTTTTTTGGATCACATTTTTCTTGATGTTCGAGAAAACAGAAAGGGCCAGCCCCCCCCACGAGTTCCGACCCATAATTGTTTTGGGTTTGCCATACCGGACATGGAGCACCATCAGGGCCCGACAATGTTTGAAATGGTTTGCACAGTTTGCGCCTGAGGGTTTGCGTGGAAACTTACCAGGTAGATCTACCACTGGACTCTGGTGGAAACTTGCGATGGAGGTCGAGGCGGCCACACAAGACCAGCGGAAAGTTTCTGGTTTCGTGACGGATGTCACCAAAGCCTATAACAATTTGCCACGCCCCATTGCTTTTGCCTGCGCCCTCCATTTTGGGCTTCCTATCACATTTGTGAGGGCATGGCATGCAGCATTGGGCCAGGTACACAGACATTTTGTTGTGTAGGGATCATTTTCAGGACCTGTCATGAGCTGCAATGGGTACCCAGAGGGCGATACACTGAGCATAGTTGCTATGGTCCTAGTGAATTTGGCTCTCCACCACATGCACCAAAATGCCTGTCCATTGGCATCAATCATGACATTTGTGGATAACTGGGAAGGTGTTGCACAGGAAGTTGACCACACTTGCAGGGCATACACAGCTATGGAGAAGTTTGCGGAAATTGTCCATTTGCCTTTGGATACCAAGAAGACCCATTTTTGGGCCAACAACTCAGATGACAGAAGGGTGCTTCGAGCCCGCCAAAAGAAGGTAGTTTTGCATGCACAAGACTTAGATGGCCATCTCAACTTTAGTAGGAGATTCACCAATTACTCTTCCCGTGCCAGAATTGCCAAAAATGCGGCCTTTTGGGGAATGCTCTACAGAAGTTCAGCCCCTTTAGATCAGAAGTTGAGGGCGGTTGCGACCGTTGCATAGCCCAGATGTTTACATGGCATATCCGGGACTGCTCTGGGCAATGAGCATTTTGGGCGCCTGCGAGCCCAAGCCATGGCCAGCCTCCGCTGGGCAAAGAAAGGGGCCTCTAGCGTCATCCAATTTGGTCTCTTGCACCCAAAGCTTGATCCAGGGTTCATTGCTCTTGTAGATACAGTGTGTACATTCCGCAGCTTTTGCAATCCCGACGTCGTGTACGCAATTCTGACAGGACTTATCACATCACCACCAAGGCATTTTGATCCGGGCCCATGTGCAGTTGTGCTTGCCAGATTGCATGAAATCAAGTGGAGGTGGGAGGGTAATGGCTTTCTTGCAGACCATGAAGGGTTGACCTTGCATTTGCTGGACTGCCCTGTCCAACTCTTGAAGCTCCGTTTGCAACAAGCGTGGGAAAGACAGGTAGGATGTTCTATCCAGGAGAGAAAGGACTTTGGAGGTTTGGGTCAAGTTGATGGAGATCTAAGTAGAATCCAGTGGGGCAACACACAAGAGGAGAAAGGGATCTTGCGCTCAGTTATGAATGGCACTTTTTATACTCGAGATAAACAGATTCATGCTGGTAAGGTCCCCAGTAAAACTTGCCCTTTTTGCTCCCAAGAAGACAGCTTGCAGCATCGAATTTGGCATTGTTCAGCCTTTGAAGACCTGAGAATGTCCATGCCACATCATGTCAGATCCTTTTTGGACCAGCAGCCTGATTGCACTCGGCTCCATGCATGGGTTGTAGAAAGCACTGCGGATAAGGAATGGCGCAAGTTATTGCACTCTCTTCCAGGCCATCATGCATGTGTAGGACCAGTACCGGCAGACCCAGTTTTGCATCTCTTCACAGACGGAGGTTGCCTTAACCCCACAGTTCCACATCTTCGTTTGGCTAGTTGGGCTTTTTGCATTGCCAACCTTGAAGCAGACCGTTTTGACTCCGGCGCCAGTGGTATCCTTTCAGGTATGTACCAAACACCTTTGCGGGCAGAGATTCAAGCAGCAGTTGAAGCAATCAAGTTTGCTTGCCAGCATGGAAGGAAGTTCTGCCTTTGGACTGATAACCAACAAGTTTTTGACCGGATCAAGCGGTACATCCTGCCTGAGGCGAGACCGCCATTGCCCAAGCAGCGTGACCATGACTTGTGGGGTCTTCTTTTTTCATGGGTAGGTAGAGGGCGGGAACTCTTTCAAGACGTTGTGAAAGTCGTGTCGCACCTTGACATTCACAGCGTTTAATCCAATAGACCGTTGGGTTGTGCGGGGGAACCAGACAGCTGACCAATTGGCCTCCCAAGTTTTGGATGACTTGCCACTTCACCTTAAAAGAGGACTTGCACGTGTTCAGAGATCTTGGAATGAAAGCAATTGTTTGTCAGTGGTTGCACCAGTTTTTCATACAAATGGGGATTCGTGCAATTGGGGCCAAGACAGTGATCCGTGACAATGACACAGGTGATTGGGAAACGTTAGCTGCACAGAGACAGCAGGTTGAGACTGATCAGATCAGTCTTGATCCTTTTCCAGCTCAGCTTCCGGAGGGTATTGACCATAATATGGCGGATTGCTTTGGACCCATGTTCCAGTGGCTCAAAGGACTTGTAGTAGGAGAAGGTAGGCAGCCAGTCTGGCTGTCAAGCTATCAACTGCTCATCCACTTCCAGGGAACCACAGGGCGCATGGGGGTGTGGTACGACCGGCCAAATCGTCGGTGGCTTTTTGCTGAGGACCACGCACGTGAACATGGCTTTGAATTTACAAGGTATTCTGGTTGGCTCATGTCGGCAAGCAGATTGCAAAGATTTGTGGCCTTACCATCACTGCAAAGCCACAGCTTCCATGTGGGACTTTTTTCAGGAGCTGGCAGAGGTGTATTTGCCTTCGTGTGTCGACATCCCTTTTTTCGCAGGTTGATGGGCTCCTTTATGCAAGAGGTGCCATCGCCATCAAGACAGTCGCTCCTTTGAAACCGTGGTTTCACAGGTTGCAACTTCGCAGCTGCTGGTGCCCTCTTTTTTGCAAGAGGCACCTTGAGCCATTTGTTCAATGGCGTGTCATCCTTGTGCAGGTGGCCATGTCATGTTACATGCCA
>Ga0126342_10000021_pt1 | contig 72751 bp, 69 predicted proteins | sample Cyp1metagenome_FD_92528 | JGI IMG/M metagenome (GOLD analysis project Ga0126342, IMG submission 92528) | Coral microbial communities from Lord Howe Island, Old Settlement Bay, Australia - Cyphastrea 1 metagenome | ecosystem: Host-associated > Invertebrates > Cnidaria > Coral ...
GCCTCGTAAACAATGCTTTTATAGCTCCAAGAGACGCGGTGAACGTAGGGGGTACGAGTGGCTAACGGACGTGGTGACGAACGTAAGGCGAACGAGTGAACGGACGAGTGCACGTGTGAGCGATTATACATTATATTACATTATTAATTATTTATTATACTATCATGTGATATCATTACAATATAGGCATTAGCTACATAGCAATGATAAGATGATATGATAGTATACTCACTATTAGGCATATATCCCTACATGTGATAATTATAAAGACATCATTGTAATGTCACAATAATAAAAATAATATATATATATATTATTATATATATATATTATATATATATTATATATATTATATATATATATTATATATATTATATATATATTATATATATAATATATTATATTATATGTATACATCTGTATATCCTCTTGACTTAACCACCTGGACTTCTGCAGGTGCTGAGCCTCTTACGGCCTGAGATTCACGATGTTGCCGAGCTCACGGCCGGGGAACTCAGCACAACATACGCAATATAACAGAAGTAACAGCCTTCGGAGAAGTCGTAGCATAATGGTTGTTCACCAGTTACTGTAATTCAACTACGAAGGTTATGGGATAACCATGGATAACCAAATATTGTCTATTTTTATAGAGCATGTTGTACACCAGTTATCTATAGTTATCTTATAACCATAGGTCGGTATTACACCTATAACACCTATACTAAGCATGTTCGACTACACGGCGTAGTCGACCTAGTCGCACCGAGGAGATCATCAGCAAACTGCGCAGCGAGCGCAGCGAGCGCAGGGCAAATGGGTCCTGGTCATCTTTGTGGTCAGCAATGGAGTTACACAACCTGAACGCCAGGGACCAAGGAGATCCAAGGAGCTTGATTGAAACATATTGAAACTGTGACATATTGATATATGATATATGTACTGATATGATCTGATATGTACTATGTAATACTATGTGCTGATTTTTGTGACACATGAATTCTGGTACTTGTTGATAAATAGAAAGAAGAATACCTTGGAAGAACGTTGGCTTCTGGAAGAGCGTTAGCTTGTGCTAACAAGAAACCAGATTGTTCATTGTGTATTTTTTACAAGCAATTCAGCCACCCCATGTGCAGATTGAACGCATTTCCCTCAGGGGCCACCTGCACCTTTGAGGTCAGTTGTGCTGAACACTTTGCGGGAAGAAAACTTGCTGTGCTATGCGAGTGCCTTTTGAATTACAGTATGGCAATGTCGGAAACTTGACTGACCTGGGGCAAACTGACTGTTTGGGTTTCTGGTCAGCTGTGGTTACTGCAACTGTTTCTCTATGCCTATGACTTATGGTGCATTCATGTATTACAGATATTATACAGATGATACAGTACATGTATTTGTATACTGCATAAACAATGGTTTGATGTGGGAAATGATTTGTACATGTGTTATTCCACGTGGCTTCGCATCCTATCTAAGGAAATGCTAACGGAGGAGCGATGTGATGTCCTCCGCTTGGTCGTTGAGATTCGAAGCTGCGAAAGAGTGGCGAAGCGTTTCAAGGAGCAACGGAGAGAATCAGATATTCAGGATCACTACATATCACTACCTTCGGTATTCGGAGAAGATTCGTTAAATATCACTTGTTATCACTTGTTGTCACTTGTTATCACTTGTTATCACTTGTTGTCACTTGTTATCACTTGTTATCACTTGTTGTCACTTGTTATCACTTGTTATCACTTGTTATCATTTGTTATCACGTGTTATCACTTGTTATCACTTGTTATCATTTGCTATCACATGTTATCACTTGTTATCACTTGTTATCACTTGTTATCACTTGTTGTCACTTGTTATCACTTGTTATCACTTGTTATCATTTGTTATCACTTGTTATCACTTGTTATCACTTGTTATCACTTGTTATCACTTGTTATCACTTGTTATCATTTGTTATCACGTGTTCTCACTTGTTATCACTTGTTATCACTTGCTATCACATGTTATCACTTGTTATCACTTGTTATCACTTGTTATCACTTGTTGTCACTTGTTATCACTTGTTATCACTTGTTATCATTTGTTATCACGTGTTATCACTTGTTATCACTTGTTATCAATTGCTATCACATGTTATCACTTGTTATCACTTGTTATCACTTGTTATCACTTGTGATCATTTGTTATCACGTGTTATCACAGCAATGCTGTCACCATTTAAAGACAATTTCTCGTGAGAAGATATGATGGTCATTGTTTTGTGAGATCAATTGGGGAACGTTGTCCCTGTCCAGGGCCAAAAGGCGCCGTTGACAGATGCCAATGAGCACTGGCAGCATGAACTCGATGATTGGCGAGCTCTGTTGGCTCCTTTCTCATGGAAGAATTCGCGCGCTTCTGTTATGAGTTCCAATCTCAGACTCTGAATTGGAGGAGTTTCCTTAGTTTCCACATTTTTCCACAGTCCGACCGAAAACCTGTAATGATTTTGATTGCATTTGATGAAATTATTGCGATACAATTCCTTTGGTGCCCGGTGATGCATAGCTACGACCCAGGGCGGCCAAGGTCAGGCCTTGCTTGCGGCAGATCTTTGCGAGCCCCTGACAAAGCATGTTGACCTTGCAACTGGGATAAACAGCGGGGAGAGCAAAGAACAGCCGCCCATAGTGGCAAGTCCCTGTGAGGAACATACAAGGAAGTTCAATCAACTTTATCGTACTGTGACAGTCAATCCCTGACACTCTTGGCTTCTCAGTTTTGGTGAGACTCAAGGCTGTTGGTACCTGGTTGATACCTGAGCTGAAGATAGCTGAAGGGTCACCAGATGTCACTAGTAACCTTTGAGCTGCACAGTCCGTCCCGCTGTAAATCCCCTCTTTGCGCCAAGGTACGCTCATTTGAATATCTCCGATGTTTGGGCGGAGGACTAATCGACGAAGAGATGCAAAGTGCCCAGGCTGCAGAGAACCCGGAGATCCACATCAAACGCATCAAATGCGTGAATTTCGACATATTTCGACCATTTCAGCCCAGTGGCTTTGTGAAAAACAGTGGGAGATGTCTGAAGCAACTTGGTTTCGCAGGATTTGTGGGATCATGTCACATGTTTCTCACAACGGTACAGCTGGTCCTCTGGGCTCAGCTGGTCCTCTGGGCTCAGCGTTTCTAAGGTGCCATCAAGAAGCTGCAACAACATGGAGAAAAGTACTCCTGTTGGAAAGCCAGTGAGGTCTCAGAAGCAGTTCTCACGGCATACCGCAAGAGCGTCACCTGGACTGCAGCTACTGGTTGACTTCTAGAAATTGCCAGGGACTGCCAGGGGCAGGTGATTTGAATTTCGCCCTCGATCTCAGGTGATTTTTGCCCGGACAGCAGCTGTGCTGCCAAAGGATGTCCTGGATGCTGAAGCCACTGCAAAGGCACGTGGATCACTTCATAGCGCTGCAGAAGCCATGGGATTTTTGCCCTCGGCTTTGACGGGAAAGATCCCACTGCCAGTGTCACTCGGCACCCTTTGGCATCCTGGCATCCTTTTGAGCCTCACGGCAGGCAGTAGAGTGTGCTTACTGTCTTACTGTAGCGAACTTTGCGTGCAACTCATTGCAACTCTACAATGTTAAAGAAACAGCAATTGGATGATTTGACTGCTTGCGGGCAACCTCAAAAAAAATCGTGATTATGCTTTCAGCTTCTCTATTTTCATGGAAGGGTCTTGACGCAAAATGTTGTTGTCCATCCTGTCATCCTTTCTCAGAGCAACATGCCATGGCAGCGCCAGTCTCTCTTGCAAATCCTTTAAGGCTTGGGCACTTGGCTGGGTCAGACCCTCAGAATGGCTTGATCTAACAGATACCGAACAGATACCTTGCAGCAGTGCGGAGGGATCATAGCGGCTGGTTGCTTGAAATTAAGCAAGGCAGCAAAGGATACCAGCTGTGGATCCCACACCAAGCTGCGTAAGCAAAGGCTTCTTTTGAGCAAAGAACCAACAACACAGATAGACATATGGTATGCATAATTTCCCCAGAATAGATGCCAGACCTACGTCCCACAAATGGACAGAACTTGTTTGTACATGATCAAGGCATATCAACACTGTGGGTGAAGAGTGAAGATAATTCCTATTCGCCACTGCTTCCAATAACTTTGCAGGCTAAGCCTGCAGGCAATTTGTGAGCTCTCATCAATCATGAATGGATGTCATATGGTCTCATTCACTTTCATTGACATGATGGGAGTGTCCAATGATCGCAGCATGCTCCACATTCTACATAGATGATCATAGATGTTGCAATTGTTATTTTATACTCCGTGGAATCCATTGCCTGTGACATTTTTTTTTTGCATGTTCATGTTCAGTACATATTACATACTCCAGTAGTCTCCAACATACTGCTTCAGGCGACTGCTCTCTCTGGCGGAGCAAGAGGCAGCTGCAGGGGGTGTTTGAAAATGATGGCAACACCCCGAAGTCGATTGGTTAATCGTAGTATATCATGATTAATCATCATATCATCATATTCCCTGCTAAACTATATTAAGCTGCCATTTTTTGGGTATACGGTGGTATACAATACCACATGTTCTGACGAACCCAACTCTTGCGAACCGATGTGTGCTGAGGGTATCCACCCAACAAGCACTTAATTATTCTACTTATTGCATCTTATTGCGATTTTGGAGGACCGTGACAAAAGAACCAATGCAATTGGGGATCAATCCAAGGGCACGCACCGAAACGTCATATCGAATCATCAAGGGCACAATGGCACAACATATTTGCGCTGGTACAACACCGCACTTCTTGGCAACTATTCGCATCGCAGGGGAAAGCTCAGCAAGATTCAGATCTGGTCCAAAAGCTTTGTCGGAGCCTGGCCGAGACGGCACAGATGTGCAAAGACAACATCTCTGAGGCCGGAGGGAAAACTCGACTCATACTTGCCACACTTGCCTCGTTCACAGCTTCAAAATAGTAAAACACATCTGACTGTTTGCAAGTGATCCTCATCGTCACATGAGAGGGCTTATGCTTGATATTCTGAGTCAGTTGTTCATTTCTGGTTAAAACCATGTGGAACAAGGAGCTATTCGCACAGTCACTCGCTAGGCTCCACACCAGTTGTGTCTGAACTTTCTCCTTCAAGTCGGCAAGGACACAACTCCCGCTGTGTTGTAATGGCCATGACGATGCAACACTTGTTGACTTTAGAATCAAGAGAGTACTATTAGTAGCATGAAAATTAGTTCTGTGAGATTATGTGAGAGCCATTTAGCAAAATCCTGCAATGCGATTGACGCTTTGCTTCACATTTTCTTTCGGGTGCTCTTTTTTGTTGCCAGGAGTATTTGACACGTGCAACGCCGCGGCAGGGCACATGTGGCACATATCTCAATTTTGAACTCTTGGTTGGTACGGTTGGTACCTCAGTCAGTTGAAGTCCGATCCGCTGGATCCGCTGGATCCGCTGGATCCGCTGGATCTGCTGGATCTGCTGGATCTGAGGCTGGCGGATCTTCCATGCAACTGTTGCGAAATTTGGAGATCCTTGCAGAAAGAGTATACCATGTGCGATACTAATCGATACATTCGATACTGGGTCACGGCCACCAAGTAGTATTTGTCAGGTTAGAGTTGTTGGAGGAAGATATGGTCAGATTGATTGCAAGGGCGAGATGATAGAAGATGCATCCGCCTGCGATCATTACGATCATGGATTCTACCATATTCTACCATTAAACAGCCGTTGGGTATCATTGAGTATTGAATAGTATTTGATGATATTCGATGATATTTGATGTTTGCTGCTGTGAGTTCTTGCCCGTTAAGACTCGGATGTGGCTGATACTTGGGAACAGCACCAAGATCAACCAATTGGACCAGTTTAAGGACGCACCCAGAAGCCCAGCGACTCTTGGGCAACATGGCGTTGTCTGAACTGCTCCAGGTGGGGCATGGAGATGGGGAAGACATGGAACGGGATGTTACTAGCGGTAAGTGATGCATATTCAACGGATGGACACCCAGTGACCATGGCTTTGAAGATAGTCTTGTTGGCAGATCCTACTGGGTTTCTGTTGAGGTGGCTTCGTTGATTCAAGAAGCACACGGCATGGTTCACGGAGTCTCTCGGTTTGCATTCTGCAGCCTTTCAATGCTTTTCAGCAGTTTCACTATCTCAGTTTAGATTTCATCTTTTTCACAGTACAGAAAACGAGGACAATCTCCCATTTGCTCATGCTGGTCTACAACGATGGCTGGCACGCTTGAAAGTCGACTCGTCTCTGCATCCAGCAGATATGAGCGAGCAACGAAGCCGCACTGCGCCGCACCTGCTCATGACAACCCCAAACAAAAGGCCCATTCAAAAATGGGCTGTTGGATTTTTTCAAAAACGGTTCTGGTGTGTTTTGTCCATTCTTGTCCTTCGCCGGCTTTACCACAGCCCAGGCTCAGTGCAGCTTTGGAGGATTTCCTCAAGCAGAGCCTTGGATGTCATGGTTTTCTGTTGTTTGCCTTAAAATCCAGTGTTTTGAACTTGGATCCACACAAGGGGGGGTATACAACATGTTCAGACAAACGGACAAACCCATATTGCGCAGGCCTATTGCAAGCTTTTCTGGATTCTTCTGGTATTGTACTGTATCTAGTAGATTCTAGTAGTACTCGCGGGGGAGGGAATCTGAATCAATCAAACAACCACACTTTCGTTCCCGTCATCAAGCAGCTGCACTCCAGAAGCTAAGAAGGCTATGCTATGACAGCGAGGTGACATTTGACGTTTTTGAATATTCTTGGCATACAGACATGAGAAATCAATGGATATTATAGGCTTATAGGATATTAGATTTTAGATTCATTAGATGGCAATTTATTGGCTTTGCCGAGGAACTATGCTGCTCGGATTGCGGGTCAGGAAGAAGCCCTACCATCGTGTCTACTACGAGTGCTGCAACGCTTGGAAACAGGCCGCCAAGTTGCGCCATGTTGCGCCGAAGGCCGTGATCTACAGACTGTTTTTTTCCCCTTCAGCTTTAGCTTCAAAGAAGCTAGAATAGCACAGAATAGCATAGAATAGCTAGAGTTTTATTTCACATTCAACAGTTCAGTATGTTCACTTCCCAAATCTTCCCAAGCTCTTCAAGGTTTGGTTCTCAATCCGGCCCAAGGATGTTCATGTTCCGCAGCTTTTTTGTGGCTGAAAGGATCGAGACACAGAACTCTTCGAGCTCCGGATCCCGGGCGATGCCCTTCGAAGCCATGTGGAAGAGCCGTTGCATCCGTTGCAGGTTGCAAGTTGTGATCATTGTGGTGTTCATGGTGTTCATGTTGAGGCTGATTTCACAAGGTCCTAATCTTGTATCACAACATGCGTTCTCGTCGAAAGCTTCACGGACATGGCCGACTTCGCCAATGTCCAGAGTCAACTGCAAGCAATCGAGCGAATCACGGGTGTTCCACAAGCCGTCCAATCCTAAATGGACCTGGCCATTGAGTCTCGTTATCCTAACATTCAGCTTGTCTGCCTCAAAAGTCCAACCTCCGCGCTTGTCAAGCTCCAAAGTGGGTTTGGCGCGGCAAGCATTCGCTGGAGGCCTGGAAGGGTGCGATCATCATGGAGCAGGGCGTTACGAATTCGAAGCTCGGCGGTTCGATGCGTTTAAGATCATCCAGATGCTCATTTCTTGGTGATTTGTGAAACATGTCTTCTTTGAATGTTTGAAGCAAGTTGAACCGGGTAGGACAATAGGGGGACGTCCTATGAATCTGTGTCTTTACGTTTTTTTTGTTCGGCTCCATATGTCTGTAGTTATAGATGTGTTTTTGTTGTGTTTTTGTATGTTTTTGTTTATATATACATATTGAAATTATATTAATATAATATAATATATATAATATATATTATGTATATGTATTTGTATACAGTATGTCTTATGTATTTAGGAGTTGTAGCCAAGGATCCATTGAATTTCTGTGAGCTCTTCCCTGAGAATCTCCCCTGGTGTAGAGAGGCAGAGGTGAAGCACGGACGCGTTGCGATGTTGGCATATGCGGGTTTGGTCCTGCCTGATTTCTTCCGCTTTCCTGATCCCATCTTCAAACAAACGGGCTTGGATGCCATCTCAGCTCACAACATGCTTCTGGGCGGTGCTGGCAGGGGAGCTATGTGGTGCCTCCTGCTGTTTCCAGGCATTGAATAGTCTGATTTTGGAACAAATACGCATTTTTGGCAGCACATTCATATCATTAATTCCCATTTTTCACTTGCTGTAGTCGTTGGAGTAGTATTGGAGGCTCCGGAAGAATTATCAGCTACAGCATTGCTTGACAGTTGCAGTGGAACAGAAGCGCAGCTTACTTGTAGCAACCACAATCCATGAGAGGCTATAGTTGAGATTATTTGATGAATACGGGTTGGGGGATGTGACATTGACGTGGAGTGTATGTTGACTATGTTGCACCCTTGGTGCATCTTGGTGCCTTTTGACATCTTTTCAGTCAAAAAAATGTGTTTGATGCAGTTCTCCACATCATACCTGTCTTATTATGACTGTGGGTCAAAAGCTGATTTATGGATCTTCATTCATCCCTCGAATACGATAAATATCGATAAATCAATGTAAATCATTGATTTTGACATATTTTGACATATTTTGACATATTTTGACATATTTTGACATATTTTGACATATTTTGACATTTTGACCATCCCCATATGCTGTCCCTAAGATCAATCGTGGCCGAGGTTCTGTGGAGCCTTGGAGTTTCTGCGAATGTGTCAGCTGGGAGTTGACTTCGAACTTCTGACGCTGGACACTGCTGGAGATTTCGGGATTGGCTCATTCCTTCTTCCAGATCTTCCAGAAGCAGATGAGGACATTTCGATCCTCAAAACTCAGGAATTGAAGCATGGGCGTTTGGCCATGATTGCTTTTGGTGGGGTCATCACGCAAGCTGTTGCATGCAATGCTCATCATTTTCCCTTCATGACGTGCAGCACGTGCTAGTTTCGAGACATGATTTATCGCGAGACCAGATCGAGTCCGGAGCAGCATATTTGGGTTCCATTGACAACTCGGACATCCAATATGAACATACTGTTGACTTATGTTGACAATTCTGTTGACTTCATTGTTTCATGATTCGCCTACAACATTTGAACGAAGCTTGGCACCTGCTGGCACAGTTTTGCTTAGGTGCGCCGCTGCTGCATGTTTTTCAGTCAGCGAGTTTTCGCACATTGTAGAGACTTCAGTTCGATATCCCCACATGGTGGATTGTGACCGCTTGCTCTGGAGTGGATCCATCAGCAGGTAAGGATTCAAATGTTTAAGACTCCATTTCAAGAATGTACGTTTTGCTGCAAACTGGACGTCAGAAGTTTGATTAGAAAGCAGAAAGATCCTGGAGAAGTGCAGCAATTTTCTAGGTGTTCAGATGTGTGTGTGTGTGTTTTTTTACTTTTCTTGGTTGTGTCCAGGCTTTCTGCGGAACAGAGTCCAATCAAATTTCTTGTCTTCCGGACAGCAGTAGTTCATAGGGATGCTCCCTGGAACACGAGAAGAAAACGCCCGGGTTGATATATGTTGATATCACATAGGTTCAATCTGCTTGCAATTCGCAAGAGGCTCGTTGGGGATGCCTCCACTGGGAACGCTTCAGGCCTGGAGATTGAGGGCGATGAGTCTGCCTCTGTGCCTCGGTGAAGTCAAGTGGGTTATTGGGATTGTTGAAACCCAATGAAACCCATAGGCCCATAGGAATATGTACTAACCAAATCTAACCAAGCAGTATATTTTTCATGGCTGATTTGAAATGGTTATACTGTTTAACTCTCAGTGTTGATGAAGCTTCACTATTCAATTCAAGATGCATTCCACCATAGTAATCTTCAACCGGTCAGATCCTCTTTGAAAGGATTGATCGGATCGCATTTGTCCCTTGGAATTTGCTGTTTTCTGAGGCGATTTGTCCTGCAGGCGATGCGGGCTGAGCACACTGAAATTGGGGGGCCAGTCTGGTCCTGCTCAGCTTGATTTAAGCAAACACTTTTGCCATGCGCCAAAAAGATTTATATAACATATCGTAACTGGTTTGCAGAGAATCTCAGAGACAGCCGGCACTGTCTTTCCTTAAATTTTGCTCAGCATTCGTAGGAGGAGAAAAAGTTGTAGAACGGCGTCGGCCTGAAAATGTGAAGCAGAAGGCTGGGACTTTGTAAACGTTAAAGGAGATCTATCATGTTTATTCGAAGGCTTCGAAGGCAACTGAAGTCTAAAATCCATGTTGGTTTGCCCTAAGCAAACTTTGCAGTGCTTGCCCAACTGCCCAACAGCAGTCACTCTGCAGGTTATTGCTTGCTTCGGGCAAAATGGTGGGCTGGCGACTTCACCTGTTGTGGTTCGCTGCATTCCTATAGGTCGAGTGCTTACTTATCAGACTGGATGGGACCAAGACTTTGGTACCTTTGGTACCTTGCTGCGCACTTTATTTGTGAAACATAGGGAAACTATGTGAAACCCAAGGACTGAAGTCCAGAGCTGCCTCCGCTTCGACAGGCAGATGGATGATATGTGGTAGACATTTCAGCAATTTAAGCTTGGATCTTGAGTGCTAGTGTAAGTTGCTATTGACAATGCACCGTGCCATGCCCAAGCCCAAATTCTGGAGCAAAGTTGATATTTGATGATATTATACTAAGTATTTGTTGTTTCCCAGGATTTAGCTGAGGGATGCCTTTGTAGCGCATTATGGCAGAACATGCTGGAGATTTGGATGTGCTGTCGCAGCCGTGTTGGCCTTCTGCCCAAGAAATCCGGTGCCACTCTGGGTTGGGCGCAATGGCAGTGGCCACTGACTCAGGTCTCTTCGGAGAATCGTTTGATGTTGCAACATGTTGCAACACAGTCTCCACGGAAGCCATAAGTTGGCTTGACTTGCAGCAGAATGATCAGAATGTCTCTGGAACATTCTGGAACCACCCAGGCGATGAAGGCAATGAAAGCCATGAAAACGATGAAAGCAGTGAAGTCCAAGATCGTGATGAAGGTACAGCAGACTCCATGAGATGATGCTTCATACACGGGCTGATAAAATTTGTCAAGGAAAGGACGTGACTTTTTTGGGGGCGAGGTCTCTGCAACAAGTTTGGCTAAGCAGTCCGGGTGAGAATGTGGTATGAGAGAAGTGTTTGGTGTCTTTGTTAAGCAGATTTAAGCAGATTCAAGCAGCGATTGTAGAGTCTAAGAGCAGTTGTTGCACTGAGGGGACTTGTGATCACCAGGGTCCTGCACTCCGAAGTTGTGAGTTCTCTTGCAGGCCAAGCGTGTCGGCCAAGCGACCCATGGTAGACTTGGCAGCAAACTACAGGTCTTCAGAGGAACGAAGGTCAGAATGCAATGCCGGAATGCCGTGCTGTGTTTCTTTCATGTTTTCTCCCAAAACTTGGAAACTGAAGGGAGGAACATGGTGAACATGTTGTAATGAAACAGAACTTATGATAATTTATGAATTCATTTTGTCACAACATATTTGAGTCCTTAGGACATCTTAGGACCCAGGATCCAAAACGGCTACCATTGATCGCTACCAATCGCGTGAGGCAAAGACTACTGGTGGCCTCATGAAGGAACTCGACTTGGAGCATTTGATGGAAGCACTGACCATCCGAAATTGTCGCTTATGTATGCTTATGTTAACTTATGTTATACTTATGTTATTTTGTTTGCCTGTATGGATGCAGACTACCTATTCTTCAATCACGATCACAATCCGCATTATTTTGCTATTCTTCAATCAGGATTCGCTAGTGCGTAACAAGCACGGGAGAGTTGTCTCAAAGCGGCTGTCGGAGAACGGCAAGGAACGTTGGTGTCTCGGAACTGCTGTCAGAATGTGAGTTAGATGTTCCATGATTTTCCCAATAAAATCCGAGCAGTTCAGATCCACCAATGGGAATCCTGAGACCCAAGCTATCCCAAGCTGTTCAGGCTTCCAGGAAAACCTTCGGCCCTGGAAAGAGGCCTGCATGGAGGCCAGAGCTGCGTTCAACTCCAAAGGCTTCATCGCCTTCAATGGCAAGTCCCTGCAGGGCAAGGCTGGACAGATTCTGCAGGCTGAAGATGGCTGAAGAGCATGTAGCCTCTGGATCCCTCTGGTAATTTATGTAGTTTACTGATGTTTACTGGAACATCATTGGAACATCACCCTTTCTGAATATGTTTCGTAGGGAATCGTAGGGACATATATAACAAAATTATCACCTATGAACGGACCATTTTCCATAGCTATTTTAAATTACCAGAGGGTACTGGTGTTGACGGTATACTCATGTCTAGTCCACAAGTACTTCGCACAGGCGCTGTACGCAAAAGCCAAAGCCATCTATGCTGAGAAGGCCATATATATTTTTTCAGCCACTCCCGGATGTAGATGGATGTAGTACAGAAGGTGTCACAAGTATGTAGACTTTCTGTACAATATATATATATATTATAATATTATATATATATATATATTATATTATAATATATATATATATATATATTTGGAGTCTAGTATCAAACACATACAAATCTCCACAACCTGCAAGTGGATTGTCAGATTCTGCTTATATACATGAATTTGCTAAGTGATAGAGTTGGGAAAAAACTTCACTATAGGCGCACCTGAGAAAAACTCCACACCTACTCCAGCCTGGATGGCTCTCTTAAGTCAAGTCACAGCCAGGCGCTCCAAGGAATCTGAAAGGACATTAAGGATATTCAAACATCATCAAACATCCAAAAGCAGAAAGTTAGCAGTATTTTGTTTGTGTCATTGCGATTTGACACACGCCCTTCGCGAATGTTCCAGCTATTTTCAAACTTCCGTAGCAGTGACTGTGTGTATGTGTGTATATCACACAAGAGGTTTCAGGGTAATTGAAGTGTGTTTTGAAGCACTTTAGATCCTTGGGACTCTGTCTGTAGAGCCTCTAGTCTACAGTGCGTAACGGTGGTTCGCCACGAGAGGAACTTATTTCACACCAGTCGTAGGATATGTAGGATTGATTCCGTGTTTCGACAGCTGTCTTGAGGTCAGATTAACGGATTGAACAAGGTCAAAGGCTCAGTTTAATATAGTTTAATTATACTTGCCAATAAACTCCAACATATTCGAGATGGAAGTGCAAGAGTATCACTGGGAAAGAGCTTGACCAGAACTTGGGTACCAGTAGAAGTATCTACTAGAATTCGGAGATTCCAGCAGAAGCTCCGTCTTTCTTGCTTGGTGCAAGCCTTACTGTTTTCCGACCATGATTCGATTGCACATCGTTTGTCCTTCTTTGTGCACTGAGGTGACTCTGAGATGTTCCTGTTTCACGTGGTCTCATGGTTGCCAAACCAAGTTTAAACCGATTGCAGCTGACAAGACAGGAATCATCACACTGAGCAACGAAGATGTCACCGGCAAGTACAGGACAATAGGCTTAGGGAATGATTCAACGATGTTGACTCAGGAGCAAGGTTTTCACCAGGTGATACTGTTGAAAGACATTGCAATTGGCAATATGGCAAGTGCCCTTATGGCAATTGGCAATATGGCAGTTTGATGAATTCACTCGGTGAGTGGCTGAAATGCTTAATGATCACTATAGTAGTGATGCAAGTCGGTTAGTGCTTTTAGCACAGCTAGATTGGGTCGCACCCTTGAAGCAACCTTTCTAGCGAAAAAAGATGAGAAAAGAAAGTTGCGTGTTTCTTGAACGTCGCACCCTTACGTTTGGGATTCACTGCGATTTAATGGGATTTATTGGGATCCATGTCTATCTCATTTGCTGCCTTGGAGGCGCCATTGTCGGACGGGAGGAGTATGAGGCGTCGTGTTCGTGTTGCTTATACCGTGAAAGCAAGGAGTCTTTGCAACGACCCTTACACCATGCTACTGCTACTCATGTGTTCAATCCACTTTGACCTTTTTGTTTTTGAGTTGAAATCGTTTGCAGTCTCGAACATTTTGTATTCATTTTGTGCACACTACATTGTCCATGAACCTGTTGAATTAAACATAATTAAACGTTCGTTTCCAACATTTTCCAAGCATTGGATCGTTTTAATATGTTTTTTTTTTTTTAAATGGTGATTTTTGGATTGGGGGGTTGTTTGAAATTCTTTGAACAGCCTGGGATCCGATGAAGGTGAGGGAAGTTGGGCTTCGGAGTAGCGGCATGTACCGCATGGCGGAAACAGGACTCAGCTGATCCCGGCATGTTTTTTATCCGTGAAACAGTCGATTTCACTGGCAAACATTGGTGATAAATGGTGATAAAACATATGGGTATTTCATGGTTTACCAGAGTCGCCAGAGTTTAGATGTTGCTATATACTATACTATTAGATTTGGAAACAAGCCTTTCCCAAGTTGCTTGGGAAGCAACTGAAAACTGTTGAAAGGTCCTCAACACGTCTGAAAGTCAAAGATTGAAAGATGTGAAAAGGATTCTAAATACAAAAATCTGCATGGCAGGTGGACAGGGGGGCCTGTTGGACATGCTTGAGGATGCCATGACCTAAGCTGCGGAAGGTTGGAAAGTTTTGTGATTTTTCTGTAGCGGCTTCTCCATCGCAAAATCTGAGGCCACTGTGATGCAGTACCAATGGGTACATGGCTTAGTTTGGCTCAGCCGATTTCGTCCAAGCCATGGTGCAAAAATTGCGCCATTCGCTGTGCGCTTTGCAGCTCTCCAGGCTCTCCATCTGCCTTGCTCACTTGTTCTGTTCTGGTAAGGTACCTCCTAGTGAAGTCCGGGAGGATTCATACACCTTGCAGCAGATCTTGGCCATCAGCTGAGGAAAAGACAATAGCTCATGCGATATCATGCGATGCCAAAAGAAAACTGTCCATATCTTTATGTAGATGAAGTCTGAGACTGTAGATCACTTCCAGGAATAATGTAACTGCGTTCAGGGTCAGGGTGTTTTGAGCTGAATTGAGCACAGTTCAAAACCCTGGTTGTTTGATGAGTTAAACGACCCTTCATATATTAGGGATTGCTAGCATCATCCATGAACTGGGAATCCCGTCCTTAACCAACCGGTAGCCAGATGTAACCAGCATGTCATGGAACAGATTGTTGGCCGCCTTGAGCAAGGTCACAGCTACTCATGTACATCTACAGCTGCCAGCCTTGAACCGCGATGCGGAGGAGTTGTTGATCGACTTGCAGACCTCTCAGGCGATCGTCTTGTGCAGAACCTGCCCTTCAGTGACAATAGGAGGACCTCATGTTGAGCCCCTTGTTTGTCTCTCGTGTGCATTACATACCTGAGTCAGTGATTTGTTGGTCGAGAAGTCGACTCTGTGCGTGCGTCCATGTTCAAACGAGCGAGAAGCTTGAGATCTTGTAGTTGTGCTAGTAACGATGTGCAGGCTCTAGCTAGGACGCTGCAAAGCTTGTGGAAGTAAAGAATTGCGAACATTCCACACTTGTCCAATGTCAGATGGCAATACACTTCCCGTTGCAAATCGCTTTCTGTGAGGAAAGGTCATTTTTTAGCAAACACTTTGTACGGCAGAGATTTTGGATCGGACATTCTCAACTTTCACTTGAGAAACCAGATGCCTAGACATGCCTAGACTCTAGAAATCATCGGAGGTTTGTCGTTTTTCATCGTTTTTCTTGCTAATTGCTGAAGACGAACACCATGCAATTCCGTTTGAAGGTCATTGGGCACTCGTCCTGGTATCAGGCAATGAAGGGAGGGATAAAGCATAATAAAAATGACGCCTAGCAAAAATGTTCGACCATTCATCATTTACAGATTTATGAGCATATTTCATGATGTTAATGATGTCATTGCATGTCATGTCCTTTCATGTAATTTCATGTCATTTCATGTCATTTCATGTCATTTCATGTCATTTCATGTCATTTCATGTCATTTCATGTCATTTCATGTCATTTCATGTCATTTCATGTCATGTCACCATACTTCACAACTTCTTCCGTTCGGATTTCCGATGCCCTATCCCCACGCCCAGCAATTCACAGCCCTGTCAGGTGCTTCCACAGCACCGCTTCGCTCGCGATTCAGCCGATGCCTCCGGTGGCTTCCGACGGCTCAGCATGGGGATTGGTCCCGGCCTGCGATTGTCAGAAGCTCAAGAAATTCTCAAGAATACTTCAAAAGATAGTTCAAGATTATCATAATTGAATATAATTGAGTCATATGTCATGTGCTGTTCTGCTCTTCTTTCATCAGTGTTAAATGCATTTCATGATTTTTTTTGGACGAGCAACCAATGGGAAATATGAGAAATGGGATCCTGATTGACATTCTTAGATTTGCCCGCAGCTGCTGCAGCATCTCAGGGACTCAGTAACATGTGTCTAATGATGTCTAATGTCATGCAGTGTGTTTTAAGGAAAGCGGGAAGGAAGCAGATGGAAAGAGTCGGAAAGAGTATTGGAAGAGTATTGAAGAGTGACAATTCAGAAAGATGAACATGACACGGGCAGCGTTGTTTTGGAAGCAAAGAGCAAGTTTAAGAACAAGACACCGAGTTCGGAGGATGTCTCATGAGTGTTGTGCAGGGACTGAAGAGGTGGCCTGTGAGTCATACCAGTAGTTTAATGAGCACTCCATGGAGGAAGGTGTGCCCAACGTGTCAAAAACTGTAAAAACATGTTAAAACTAATTAAACACTTGTTCAGGCACCTTTTAACAGCTGTGAGCTGTAATCACTGTAATCTCTTGCATCCTCTTCATGCTGTGCGATGCGGTGAGCTTTGCTTTGTCGACCTAGCGGCGATTTTCTGCTGATGTTTGTGATTTTGCTTTGCGACAGCCTGCTGACTGGCCACAAGGCCTCTGGAATTCATTTGCACCGACTTCGTGATGACAAGACATCGGCAGCCCCAGCAGGTTCCTTTCTGTCTTGTTTGTGCATCGCCAGCGGAGGAGCTTTGGTCATGAGTGGCGGAGACTACTGTCCTCACTCGGCTGCACCTCAACCGCTGAATGTTTTTCCAACGTTCTTTGATCTTGTGGATCTCATTTAAAAAATTAGGCTGTGTCTAACATTATCAAACAATGGATCACAATTGTACAGCAGTTTCCACGTAAAATTGCAACTAATCCGGGGTCTCTCCCATTTTCAGACACGCCCAGTTCATAGTTCATCCATGTTCATCCCACTGGCCAACAGCTCAGGTGGCTTTGGCCATGAAAGCTACACGGGCAGAACCTACTGTGCATCAAGAATTGGTTGGTGATCCGACGGTGCGAGTGCTGGTCCTTCGTGCAGCCATGAGCACTGCAAAGTGTCGATCACACGGAGAACAATTCCCTAAGATTGTGGAAGAGCGTGCGCAATCTCAGTTGATAAAGAGCTTGGAGACGCCGTGGAGTGTTTGTGACCTTGAAGACGTGATTATGCAGCGAGCTGATCGTTCGCACTTTCCAGAGCTTGAGGCATGCCAACTGCGCAATGCTCAGGGCATCTACGGCCAGAAAGACGACGACCTGCATTTCCGGAAAGACATCGCAGTGGCAGCGGGGGATGAACTTCTGAAAGCCTTGAGAAGAACAGCGATTCAGAGGTGCACTGCCAGACGTACTTTTAAAGTCTTTAAAATATAAAACAAGGACAGTCGCCTTTGTAGTAGGAATTCTAGTGGCTTTATTTGTTTTCAATAGAGCTGCCGTATGTAAGCATTGTAAGCCTTCAAACTAACTCTATTGACAATCAATGACAATCAATTGTGCTGTGTTCGAATGCTCCACCCAATACACAGGTATCCAGAGATGGCTTCTGAAGACAGCAAGAGCGTTCTGTTGGTTCTTGCAGCTGGCTGGAATACTGAAGAGGGGCAGTATGATTGCCTGGATTCCGATGGTCACTGCTGGCGTAAAACAGAGCTTGTTGCTTTGGCTGACCTATGTGCGCTGAACGGGCATCCATTTTCCTGCTTTCATGCCAAATTCGAGCAGCTGCACAGTAGCTGCAAGGAAGAGCACATCCCATATATTTTCCAAGATGTTGGAAGCATTCATGCTCTGTCAGCCACTGACAATCCACCAAAGAAGTCTCTACCAAGCCGCCCATCCCAGCAGCTTTTGGACTGGTCGCGCAAACGACCACGAGAAGCAACTCAGGCGGAGGAACTCGCTGAGATCACCGGGCTCCCAGTGGACACCGCTGAAGGCATCATCGCAGCAGCTGGTGGTCTTTCTGAGGCCTTGAAGCTCCCAATGTTCCAGCCCCACGGCAGCCAGGGCACCCAGGGCCAGGGCAGCCAGGGCAGCCAGGCAGTTGGCCGAACTTCGGATCAGGTAGAACCGAGTCCCTCAGTCAGCGAGAGTTCGAACTTTGCGAACTTTGCGAAGTCCAAAGCTGTAGAGGAATTACTCAGCATGGGTTTTTCACGACCAGCTGCGGAGAGCGCCCTGCAATGTGCTAATGGAAACCTTTCGCAAGCAGTTGAAGACCTGTTGTCCACCTGAAAAAGGTTGTGGCGGCTGCAAAGTCAGGACTTGTTGACAACATAGCAAGGAGTTGCGTAAAACATGTTAACATTTTAGCATGCATCATCTGTCAATGGAATTGGTATCAAATGCATCTGTAGCTTTGGGGGCAGTTGCCTGCCGGTTGCACAGCAAGCTGATAGCATGCAAGTGAAAGATAGCAGTGCGTGACACGGCTTTCAAATTAACCCCCTATCAGGTATATATTATTTATAATATTATAGATATATTATATATATACAGACATATGTGTGTGTGAGTGTATCAAATGCCCTCAAATGTATTCAAATGGCTAAAGGCCTGTGAACACCTGGTGACCAAGGCCTTTGCCTCGCAATCTCTTTACAGCTTCCACCAGTGGCGTTGTGGAAACTGCTGAGGCGGTGGCGGTTCGTGGCGCTTTCCCAGTGGCGTTCTCCCGGCTGTTCCGAGACAGGTCTTGGCCAGTCTTCTGGCGATTTGGTTTAGCCAACGACACAGCCTGGAGGAGCAAATGTCAGATCATTCTGAGTCTGTCAAGCAGTGATCAAAAGTCCGAACCTTTATAATTATGTACATGTGCATGTATAAATTATGTAATTATGTATATATATAATACGTGTATATAGATACAATATATATATATATATATATGTGTGATTTGCTCTTCGCCTGGGCGTGTGTCCTCTGGCTTGCGTTGCTGAAATGTGGCCAAACTCAGCATCAGCTTCTGCGAACGGAGCCCCAAATTGTAGCATTTTTAGTGCATTGTCGTATTGTCACATAGTTTGCGAATATTGTGCAGTTCCACATTGCCTGAGTGATTGTATGCAACTTCTACAATTGCTGAGGTTGTGTCTGAAACAAGCATAAAACACCATGGAAAAAAGGTGAGGTTTGAAATGGTTTGAAATAAGGCCTCTCATGGCCTCTCCCACATGGATGCCATCTTCTACACTTCATGTTCATCGCAGCCAGTTTCAAATCCCAACGAATGCAATTCTGCTGAGAGTCTTGGAGCCAAATGATCCCCGCTTGGTACCCAGCAAAACGAGAGCAGTTGAGCCCCAAAAATCCTCCAAATCTACAAATTTGAGGTTGAGACGAGCAGATCAGACACAAAAACACGTGGAACGATGTGGAACGCAAGAACTTCGATTTGTCTTGGTGTACTCCGAAAGGACGCAGTTTGAAGAAGTAGCAAGAGAATGCAAGAGACATAAGAGACTGATAGTCAAAGGCTCGTTGCAGAATTCAATTCGTCACCGGAGACTGTCCACAAGACATCACAAAACAAGGCTCACAAAAAAAGTCGAACGCCGTGAACCCCACCCCGCGGCGCGTTGTTGGTACCTCCCCTTTCGAATTTCTTTCAAAGACAACCACTGGATGGCAAGGAATGACCTCACTCATCGGACTCATCGGACACGTGCTTCCGGCTTCGGTGACTTTGGTCTCAAACATGCTCAAAGCTGCACGGCATCTGCACGGCTACTGCGCATACACTGCTGATATTTGCTGAAGAGAATTAAATGTCCCCATTCTTCATTCCTTGCACAGACCAGCGGTTTGGATGGGTCCTGTTGCAATATATTGTTGCAATGTCAACAAACTTTATATGTACAAACTCCAGGACGTTTCCACCGCCATCCGCACCAGTCTCAGAGACACAAGGACCCAAGCAGGGCTTGGTGGGAAGGGCCCAAGGATAATATGGTGCATCCTGGTGTCCAACAAATATGCTTGCTGAAATCGCTATCGGCCAAGGTCAACAGCCTTCCTTGGTTTACTTCACCTCCATTGTCGCACCCTTTGAGCAATCTTTGGCCCAGACGCATGAAAGAGTGACACTATGTGACAATGTTTGGTTGCTTCATGGCGTGCCTTGTTCGAAAAGTACTGTATATCCTGGATTGGTTCTGGATCCGTGATATTCCATGGTGACAAAAGCTTTCAAGCAAGTTCCTGACTTGCGGTATCCTTTCAGGGTCTGCTCGAGCGCTTTGATGAACTTGGAAGTGTGTTCATTCAGGCAGGGTAGCAGTACAGAGCTTTCGGACTCAGTGTGGTGACACTGAGCCTTCGGCAACACATAGCATAGCAATGCATAGCATGCATATGGGGGCTTCCCATAAATGGGTGTACCCCCAAATCACCAATTTCAAAGTGTTTTTTCATCATACACCATCCAGCTAGAGGGGTACCCCCATGTATGGAAACCCCCATATAGCAACACTGGGGTGTCGACTCCAGGCTCTGAAGAAGCATTGGTCTGGACTTCTTCAGCAGTTCAATCAGCCGGGGAACCAAGGCTTCAAGGGAACCGAATTCCCCTGGACATACTTTGGACATACTTTGGACCCAACTGTCTAGGCTTGAGCTGCTGGCTGTGACTTGTTTGATGCGACCCAATCTCTGATGCGAATTCCGTACAGATGTGACATGATGTATCATGATGTGACAACGTGACATGATCTGAATGCTCGAAACACCAGGATGGCCTGAGGGATGCCAGAGATTCCATGGTGCCTAGCGTTTTGTTTGTGGCTCCAGCATGCTTCAGCCGTCAACTGAGGTCAGAAACAGACAGCCATGTGGTGCCCGAAGTCAAGGACATCCATTGACCGGGTGTCCAAAGGGTCGTCTTCTTGCCAACCTTGGTTCCGAGATTGCCGGTTCGTGTGGAAAACATGTTGTCGTCTTAATACAGTGTATGGTGCTTGATTTCATGATAAGTTTGATTCAGTTTGATTGGTTCTAATGTCCGTGGTTTTATCAGCAAAGTTCTTTATGGTACTGTAAGTCTGTTCCTAGATAGTTCAACATGAATCAATCTGGCGTTTTTTTCAAGTGATGAAATTGCAAGGGATGGAGAGACTGCCTGAGTGTACTCGTCTCAAGATACACTTGCTCTTTGCATACATAGTCTTTCCAGGCATAGATGTCAGACAAGAAGACATGCCCGTATCATCCCCTACCATGAGGAGATACTGCTTGAACTTCTGTTGGCGGGACCAAATGACAGGCTGGCAGCGGTGGGAGGCCAAGCATGCTTAGCAGCGTCATTTCAGGATTCAACATGTTTCAACCACTCACAGCTAGCATTATGTGTTCACCTCCAACAGCGCGCAGGATTTTTATGGATTTTCGCGAGAAGTACTCGCTGCTACGTATCTTTTGTATTTCTTTTGTCATGAAGCCATTCCAATTTTTCAGGAGATTTGACATATAGTACTTCACGTAGTTTGCACTGAAATAATCAATATGTTTCAGAGATTCCGCTAGCAACAAAATATCGAAAATGCTGAGAAACCTAAGACAACGCAACTTCTGCTTGCATTTTTTCCATGTCCTTAGGTCTTGCCAGCCACACACCTGAACGACTTCTGCAGCCTGGTGAAACATACCAAGCTCTCCTTGGAACTTTTGGCCGTGGAGCGCTTTTGCTTCGAGGTGCCCAGGATTTCCCCGGGGGGCCCAGTCCTTCTCGGAGCCAAAACAACGCAGGCGGCGTTGGAGAGGATCGCCTCGTTTCAGCACTCCACCTTGACATTCATCTTGATCGTTCCATCCTCGGCGTGATGCCTGCTAGCTTTTTCCGACAAACGTCCAGATAATCCAATGGGCCTCAAGTTTGGGGGTCCCAAGTTTGGGGATCACAGCGTCTTTGATGATAGAATATCAAATTAAGAATGTTGCGCGGCCTTTGATACTGGTTGCCAAGGAGATTACGGGACAGATTTCTGCCTTGCAACTTAGTGAGTGCGAACCTCAGCTTTTGCACAAGAATCGACATGGCATAGCTGATACCTTACACTTTGGGCTGGCAGAGTGTTGCCATGTGTTCTTCAGGCTAATTCGAACAGCTTGCGGCTCAATCCGGCTCGTCTTCAGCAAGAGACTCAACCCAGCGGAAACATCAGCACTCTCACGTTGTTTGAGCCTGCTCGGCTTCACTCTTCACTGAGGTTGGTATCCTGGACTCCTTCCCAAGCTTGCTTTAACCTTGTCGCTTGGCAACGTCTTGTTACCAAACTCCTTGAAGGAGGCGTGGAAAAGGTGGCACCACTCCACTGGTGTTGCCAGTTCATCCATTCTAGATCATTCGATAGCTGGGGTAGCTGTTGACCAAAAATGAAGCTGTTTCACATTGTTTCACACAGGGGCTGCGGGGCTTTCCATGTTTTCCAAGATTCTCTGACTCGCAGGTGGATTTTAGTTCTCGGTCAGTAGGGCACCAAGAATTGTCAAACATTTGTCAAACCATTTGGTGTGGGATTGCTCGAGCATCCCACTTCTTGGATTGCAGCACGTCCCTCTAGGCGCCCACCACGTACCGTGATACATTCGCGCCGAGATCCAAGTGGTTTGCTATGGTTTGCTGTTTCGTGCCATGGCCAAGACGATGGTTTTTTTTCTCCCTGAGGTTAGGGCAAGCCACCTTGGCATGCCAGAAAATGAAGCCCGTGGAGATGAGTCCTTTGGTACTGCCCTCGTTTCGTCAGCTTTGCAAATTCTGTTGGGGCAGCACTTCACCGTCGACTTAGGATGGCTTGGATACACTCTTGAAGAGAGATGGAAGCAAGTCAGAGAGCCAGAGATATGCCAGATGTGTAAACTGCGCAGACTATATTGAGATTTTGATGCTGTGAATTTCCAAGTAAATAGCTCAGGGCTGTTTCCTGTCCTCGAATTGATTGGGTCCAACCCTTGGAAGTTTGGAAGTGTGGTCACTTCAACAGCTGTGCTCAATGATGCTTCAAAAAGGCCAGTGTATGTCAATATATGTCAATATCATTTCACCACGACCAGAGCTCTTGCCACCATTGCTTGCATCGTGGGATATTGTCGGTGCATCTTCTCATGCCCGTCTCCATGGAACAATTGCGTCTCGGGTGAACTACCGGAAACATGTTGAACCGAGGCAAGAAATCTGAAGGAATCCCAATCTTTTCTGAAAGAAGCACACGTTCAAGCCCCGGACTTCACATCGAACCCAGGTTCTTATGGAAGATGCTAAGATGTCTTTATCAGCCGCGGCTATTCCATTTGATCAACAACAGCATGAGTTTGCCCTGGGTCTTCCTCCGTTGGCCTAAGGCATGGGCGGATCGGGAAGAGAAGTGGCGAAGCCACCCTCATCAGTGCCACGCTCGGAATATATTGTTTTTTTCGTTGCTGCATTCTTGAAAACTTTGTCCTCACAATATTCAGAGTCACTTGAGTAATATCGTGCGGATTCTAAGGCCTCAATCAACGCTCCTGCTGCTTGTTGCTTCTGATGAGGTGCTCCTAAAGCTACCATGCTTTCCCATGAGGATTGCAGATTGTACCCGCTGGTGAGGCTCTGATCCAGCAGAGATATGCACAGATGGATGGAGTGAAATGTTTCCGATTGAATCATGCAGAACGGCAGGTGCGCTGGGCCTGTGTTGCTCGTCTTTGCAATGATTGAATAGTGACTGTAACATACTATAACGTACTCTAATTTACCATTTACCATAACATACTATAACGGACTATAATTTACCATAACATACTATAACGTACTATATGCCTATGATTTAGTGGCAATGATATGCATAGGGTCAAGGTCTTGCTCCCAATTACCTGCTGTTCGGACATGAAAAAGACACTAAAATGGTAAGACCCAAGTAAAAAACTACGCAATAGTCGCTCTGTGCCAAGAGAATGCTGGGCAGGTGTTGGCTCCGGTGGAGTCGCTTCTCGACCGCTTGGCTCACCATGGACCGGGTTGCAAGTTCTCTGTAATCGCATGTTCCTGCAGTTCATTTAGTTTCAAGATGCTTCAAGTACCTCAATCAGTCAAGACAGGGAACGAAGCGCAACTTGCGCTTCATAAATAATGTGTCTTGGCAATTTGGTCAGGTAAGAATTTCTATGGAATTATTCATGAGAACTGACCCTAATACCAGGCAGAGCCACTTTAGTGATCTATAGTGCTTTGGTTGTGTCCAGGAGATCAAAGCATGTCATCCAAGCTACCAATTATCGTCCTCTTGGGAGTGCCTTGGAGAATTTTGGAGACTTGGAGACTTCGCGCAGCCAACTTAACCAACCCAAAAATATCAAAACGTGTCAGCATCAAATTGGTTGCCGATGGTACATTATGGTACAGCATCACACAAAACGTCAATGATTCTGGATGTGTGTATCCTTTTTACAGTTTATCGCGTCTCATTTTAGCAAGGCGCCGAGCTAAAGATGAGACTGTAAAGCTGTCCTCGAGGTTTTGTGTATGTGTGGAGCATCTGAGATGCTATGTGATACCCAGCATGATATAAATTGATATTATATAATATTATATACATAATACAAGAGTATATTATAATACATATTATACATACGTATATATATATATTATATATATAATTATATATATATTAGATATATAATATTATATTATATATATAATATTATATATAATATTATAATATACATATATATATATATAAACTTAGCATTTGCGTTAAATATCGGGTTTACCCATGAAGTTTAACCATGGTTTGGGGGGTGCCAGCTCAGGCGGAGCACCAGGATAAACTTAGTTCTTTATGGGTAAACTTTGCATTACACGGGTAAACTTAGAATTTCACGGGTATTTCACGCAAGTTCGCGGACACTTCACGCAAACATGTTTTGGAGGTACAGTCTAGGATCCATCTAGGTTCAAGGATTTTATATGATTTTATCAAATCTTACACAAAATACACTGCTGCGCATGAGTCGTCCAGAAGTACTGTATATTCCGGCTTAACCGATGATGCCAGGGGCAGATGGGGGGGCCCAGCATGGTTAAAAGTAGTATTTCCGTATGTTAAAGTTAAACTTGCCATTTGAAGGCCTAGGTAATGATTATATATATACATATATATATATATATATAATGATATATCATATATCATGTATATAGATAGCCAATGATAGCTATATACATATATAGCATTATATAGCAATAAAGAACAATAAAGAAATGATGCCAGAATAGCTGCTGCTCCACCACTGCGTTGTTTTGGAAGGTTGGATTTATCACGCCCAGCAAGCTGGAGGATTTGGTGGCCCGGGCATATGTTTGCGGAGTTCGTGTCAGGTTCTCAGGCTTGGAGCAAGGAATCCCTGGATTTCTACTAACGAATCTGACGACTTCCCTGATGAAAAAAATCCAGGGAGTTGTGGATGTTGGAAACCAGCATCAAATAGAGGTTTCGATGCTACAAAACCATCAGTCGTACTCCAGTGGTTCTCGACTGAGTGTCCCGATGTCTTTCTCAAGGTTGTCTTGGTCGCTCCAGAGCCTCTCGCATTCTTGCGATGCATTCGCATGGGGCCCACAGTTTGATCAAATCTGCTGTCACCATTGGCCCACGAGTCATACGAGTCGTCCGCGTTGAGTTGTCGAACTGACCGCAGCCTTGCCAATCCTTGCCACAAGGCGTGACCACTCGCCTTGGCACAGAGTACCTGCAAGCCACCATAGTTCACGTTCGGAACTTGGCAGGACAACAGCTGCAGCAGCTGTGAGCAGAAATGCCACTGTATCCACTGTGCCGTTGTGACAAGTCAGGTTCGAGGTGCGCCCAACATCGCGATGTCCTCGGCGTCTTTTCCAAAAGCTTGTCCAAAAGATAGCTAGACAGAGCTAGACATAGATACAACAATTGATACAGGATAATGTGAGTCCTTGTTGAATCCATTGTCTATTGCACCTGCATCAAGGACTATGACACACTGGCCACTCCACCATCTGCAAAGCACAGCAGCGACTTCATGCGAGCGCTACAACTGGTTTTAGGAGAGGCAAACTCAAAGGTTGCAGCAGGTTTATATGTGGTACTAGTACTTTAGCTTGCTGTGAAGTGCATTCGCTAGGAATTTGTTGCTCGATGTTCCTTGCAAGTGCTACTCTGCTCAAGCATTTGTAGATCTTATAGTTGAAAGTGAAAATTGTGCTGGTGCTGATATTGCTGCAAAGCCGCCGGCCACCCTTCCATTTACTCATTGAAGGCTGGCAGTACTACTGTCACAAATGTAAGGGATGTTGAGTTGCTGCAACTTATGGAATTTGTGTTCTGCGGTGACACGGTCAAAGATGTGGATCCACTAACATGATCATACATATATCATACATAATTTATGTATCAATTGATTAAAATCTGTGTATATCTAGTGATATATATAATATATATAATATATATAATATATATAATATAATATATATATATATATATTATATATAATATAATATAATATATATATATATAATATATATAATATAATATATATATATATTATATTATATATATATATATATTATATATTATATATATAATATATATTTATATTATATATTATATATATTATATATATTATATATATTATATATATTATATATATTATATATAATATATATAATATATATAATATATATAATATATATAATATATATAATATATATAATATATTATATAATATATATAATATATACAATATATATAGTATATATAATATATATAATATATATATGATATATATATAATATATAATATATATATATAATATATATAATATATATAATATATTATATATTATGTGGTTATCTATATATGAATTATATCTGCATGCAAACATGTGTATGTAATTGCAGATGCATATTATACACCTCTACGTACATGTACGTATACAGATGACTATATACTTAGATACACATGTGACTGTTATCTCAGTTGAGGGCCGCTTTGAAGCGAGCACACTGAAAACTTGACCAGCACAGTACAGCTGGCCATGACTAAATGTCAGTTGAAGCTTGAGGACAAGTTTTGCCCAGCTCACCTCCAAATAGCCTCTTACTTGCGATCAAGGCTGGTGGGTCACAGAAAACACTCGAATCTTAATGGGTCCTGACATGTCCTGACTATTGCAAAAAGAAAAGGATTGATTTCTGCAACATCTGAGCTGAAACTACTCTAGCAGTAGGAGACCATTATTTTGAGATAGTTCAGATATTTCAGATTATTTGCAGATGTGTCGATTGTCCATATATTATATGTCCATATCGTTTTTTCATGTTTTTTCCACCACGGCACTACATTTTGTTCAGCCACTAGAGCGACTGGAGGCCAAAGACCCAGCTGCTTGCGGAGCAGCTTTGGCGGCGATGCCAGCTCCAGCAGGTCTCCCAAATCGGGTAGTTGAGACTTGTTTAGTATCCTCCAAACGACATAAATGTTGACCCCTGTTGACTCACTTTCCTAATTACTGGTGTTGAGATGCAACGCAAAAAAAAATCTGATATTTGTTGTTTTGGTATAGAGGCAGACAAATCTTGCGCGCAGACGTGGCAGCCGCCGGGATCTCAATGCGAAGCCAAAGCATTGCGAAGCTGGGAGACACTCCAAATTGCCGGAGAGTCACACCTGGTATCACCACAATATGGAGGTGTCCAATCCAGGGGGGTACCCCCAGTTATCATCCATTTCTAGATTGGATTTTCCATGAAATAAACCAACCAGCTATTGGGGTACCCCCATGACTATGGAACCTCCACATGAGTAACCGACAAAATTAGCGGAAGACAAAAGTAGTAGGGAGTGGACTTAGGATGTCAGGGGACCACCCACTTTGGCCATGTCAGCCATGTCCATTGCGAGTAGTACGTAATTTTGTCCACCGCTCATATCACCATATCCCCAGTAGACGGTTTTGCTGATTTTGCTGAGCTGAGAACAATCAGGACCTCTGCGCGGGAATTCTCCATAGCCTTGGCCATGAAGGTACCCAAAGTACAAGTCAGGCAGGAAGCCCCGTGCTGATCCATGCTGACCCTCGCAGTTTCAGCGCAGCCAGGGCACTGCCTTCGATACAAGATCGCTGGCATATGCCACAGGATGTTTGGTCGCAAACTTTGTTTTGAAGCTTGGCTGGAGATGCTGGAAAGTTATGGACCCCCTATTTGCATGCTATGATCCCTGTCCAATTTCTACACGAGTTGTTCCCATTGAATTAAGGAGAGGTGCTGCAATGGAACTTGATCACAAGGTGCCAGAAGGGCTTATGATATCAGAATATATCAGATAGTCGTGTGGGGATAGTGGAGTGAAAAGAAGCAGAGGAACAACCAGTCCAAACATGTCCAAACAAGTGTATATAATGTACCTGTTGTGAATCCTGACCCAACTTACATCAACTTACTGTTTGAAATGCTTCGGATGCTTCGGATTAGCTCCAGGTTTGGGATCTGAGCTTCACGGACTTCCGCGCCCATTCTCCGGTGTGTAGGTTCCTGGATCAGGCAGGTTAAAGCTGTCAAAGCTGCCGCTGCAGCCATGATTGTGATGATTTACAGTTGATGAATGTTGATGATTGTTGATCAATGTTGATGATGTATGATGATGTTGGTATTCTCTGTGCTCTTCGAAACTGCGGGACATTGCGGCCGGTGTTTTTTCTTCTGGGTGCCTTCACCCTGACATCAAGTCTCTACTTTTGGAAAGTTGTTCAAAAAAATCAAAAAAGGCATCCAAGAAAAAAACACTGATGCATGATGGATGTCACAACTTGGAGGTATGTGTGCTTGAGTCCTGGTGTCGCTATTTGGACTTCGTTGGCTTTCAGGCCGATTTTTAGTTGGGCTGTTCTAAGCATGGCCCGGCTGATATCCTAAGCATTTGGAGTTGGGATACGCAATCGTGGAGGCCGAGTCAAAATGATATGAAAATACTGCACAGTATCTTATGGCTTATGAGTGTGTCTTAGCCAACCTGAACTGAAGACTTTCCAATGGGGATTTCCTTGCAGAATCTTGCAGAGCTGCAGTTGTTTTGTCAGATTCCGGAAGGCTAACTGCGAACATAAGTTTAAGAGTCACAGTCACTTGACCAGCGGTAGCCAGAGAGCGTATTCCTTATCTTGCCATGCTGATCATCTGTGAGTGCCGAGTCATGTATCAGTCCAACGTTTTCCGACGTTCTGACAGGTGGAACCGCAGAAAGTGCATCAAGCAGAAGGCAAGCCATGATTGCGCAACAGCACCTGAACAATTCGATGGCATTTGTTCCTCAGAACTCTGCAACGGAGCGAAGCAAACAAGACCGCTAAGTCTCGGGTCCATAGACTTCAATGATTTGCCATTTCGGTTTGATTTACCTATTCAAACTCAAACCATTTCAAACCTCCATGGCTAGTTTCGGGGGATTTCCCAGTCGCCATGTGAAGCCTGGCAGGATCCTGGTTTTGGCCAAGTCAAAAGCCCGAACGTCGCTTTTTGTCCCAATGGGACTTTGAGAACAACACGCACTCCACGGGCATCGAGGAACGGAATGGTGGTGCAATACTCGTTACGGTAAGGTGGTAAACCGATCGAGATGATGCTACTGTGGGGTGGTTGATCCAAGAAGTTATGAACATTTATGAACCATTGAAAAAAAATGAAAAAAAACATGGATTATCATCAGTTTAATTATATACATGGATTGATCACCAAAGGGCCACTCATAAGAATGGGGGATGCCCGATGGCCTACCAATTTGTGACATGTGTGACTAATTCATGGGGAAAAGGATGATACCATATGATACCATGACATGGAAATGGGATTACTGTAATGCCCGCTTTCACATAAACCCATACCATATTTCAGCATCAACTTTGTCAACTGCAAAAGAATGCAACAAAATGATGTTTCGGTTGGATGCGACCTGAAGTGGAAGGACTTGCTGGAGCAAGCAACTGCAAGACTCGAATCTTCTGTTGAGAATTGGGAGGCCATGATGTGTTTTCAGGTGTACATATTGTCATCATCTTGTGCATTGATTGATGTGCCGAAAAGAAAAACAATTGAACTGACCCATTTGCACAGACTCCAATCGTTTCCGCAGAAGTCAAAACATGACATTGACGAACTGATTATCCAACTAGCTGCATTGATAGTCTCTCTGTCAAACTTTGTGCAATATTTGTTTGGTGTGATTCCATGTCATGCCCTTTTCCAGAATGTTTCATAGATGCTGAGTTTTAAGACCATCCTATGTATATATGGTCCATGTATACATCTATTATCATATATATATATACATATTATCATATTACAATATATATATATATATATTCGAGAGAGAGAGAGAGAGAGAGCCATGTAATCCCCATGGTGCAGCAACTCAGTCGCAGGTGCCAACTGCAGCTTATTGGGGTTCTGGTGGCAGCTCTCAGTGGTGTTGGCGTTGACCGCGTTGACCAGACCAAGCCTTGGTAGCGCCCGGTAAATAAAGCCCCAACCAAGGCCCTGCACATCAAAGCGAAGATCCTGAAGAGGCACTCCATCCTATGGGGATTCCATGGTCCAAAAATGGAAAGCCACCTGTTCTTTCAATTTCTCTCATAACTCCTGTATTAGTTTGAATGGAAGAGAAGACAGAAGAATCATTAAGCATCATTAAGCGTGATTCAGTACTGCTGGTCCTTGGTGATTGATGTACAGCGGAGGTACTGGAACGGCAGTGTCTACAGAATCGCGAACTGGATTGGGCATCCTTCTCGGAATCGTGGCGCACAGCTTTGGACATCAAACCAGGTCTATTCCTTCAACTTGCAGGTCTTGGCGTGGACACGTTGCGTTTATTCCTCTGTCTACCACCTTCTCGGGCCATTGAACTTGGTCTAACATATTTGCATGGCGACCTTGGGACACCACAAGGCAGATTGGCTGCAGAGGTGACCCGAAAGCTGCTGCGCGACTTGGAATGTGTGGCAGATCTGCTGGATGGCTCCGATGGCTCCGATGGCTCGGATGCTTCAGAGTTGAGCTCCAGAGTCGCCGCAGTGAAATGGCTGCTGACCATCCTGCCAGAGTCCATACAAACGTTGCAAAGCGGCCATGGGTGTCATATGACTGAAACAGAAATTCAGGAGCTGGTGCGATCAAATGTGATGCTTTGCCCTAGAGGACGCTCAGACCTTCTCATGAGAGTTGCCTCAATGTTGATTTCACTGGATGGAATCGATGTGCTGAACTCACAGCATGAGATCAAGCGCTTCTTGCTGGAAACGGACCTACCCCTTCACAGGTTGTTATCCAAGTCCGGCAAAGTTGGAAGAGCAGTGGCTCAGCAATGTGAACTTGTGATTCAAACCATGCTTGAGGGGGTAAACCGGGTAAACCGGGTAAACCGGGTAAACCATTACAAAGCCATGGATGTAAGATCTAGTGGCCCACACTAAATCTATCTCGATTTCACATAAATATACATAAATATACACATAAATATACATAAATCATGGTATCCAGTGTATGATGGGTATGTGTTTGTCCCATTTGGATCCATTTGGCAGGTGGTCTCCTTGCTGTTCTGTCCAGACCATGCTGAACAACTGAAGCGTAGGGAGGTGGGGGTTGCTTTGGCTTCCAGTTTCGAGGAGCTCCTGGGCTATGATGTTTTGGCCTGGCGATCTTTGAGCTCAGGTGGACGACATGAGAAGTCGCAGTTGAGAGTCGCAGCAATACAAGAAATGACTTGACGATATATTAAAATATTATACATTTTTTGCAATATGTGCATATCTTGTGCCATGATCGAAAATCGGATTATAATATTCTTTCTCCAACACTTAGCTGCGATCACGCATAGGCCTCCGCTGCGGCCTATGCGAGTGAATTCAATGTTGTTGATATTGATTGTAATCTTATATATATATATGTATTGTAGGATGGTCATAAAGCCATGAATATGGACTGATATACCCATTATGCAAAGATTCCCGATATGGGATGGATGACCATAAACCTTGTACCATCATATACCATGTCCTGACGATGGCACAACGTGTGTATATATATATACGTGTGTATATATATATATATACAGTATATATATACACAGTATATATATACAGTATATATATATATATTTGTTATTATCGCAACGTATCATATACAACTTTTACAACTCATAAATAAATATGACTAAATAGATAAATAAATGAGCATTTATGTGTATATATATATATACATACATACATACATACACTGGTGTGTGAATAATCTGAGTACCTACATGTGTGTACATACATGACCTATTATGACCTGATGAGGGTGAGCCGGTGGTTAGTTACGTTAGTTACGTTCTCCACCAGGTGGTGAAGCTCATCGACTGACGGCGGCTGCACATGCAGCGGTCCTGGAGTATGCGCCAAATGTCGAAATCGTCGAGACACTTCTGCAAAAGCCGTTGCTTTTTGCCATCTCCAAGCAAATGACCCTGGAAGGAGCGCAGTCTGCAGAAGGTTTCCTTTGTGAAGTCTTGGAGAACGTGCCCAGTTCTGACACGCTAGTGTTGACCATTTTGAAGATTCTCTCCAGCACGGATGAGGAGGTGAGCAAGGTCATGAAACCATTGAATGCGAGTCTCAGAAGTGCTGGTAGAAGTTTGTTGTCCTCCAGCAAGAATCCGTTTCTCCCTGCGCTCTACTCTGCTTTGCAGTCACAGAGTTTGGGAAACTACCTTGCAATGGTGGCCCATGGATCGGCTGGAGTCGGCAGGCCATTGCAGTTGTCTCTAGACAGCTGTACACTGCTGCAAGATCTATACATCCAATACTTCCGGCAGTCCATGCCCGAGATCACCATGGCACACATTGAGTCAAGCTATGCAATCCACAAAGCCATGTTGGATGATGCATCTTGCGCAGCTCTCTTTTGCAAGCTCCAAAAAGAATCAACTCCAACTCCCAGTGACCTTGCATTGCTGTGGTACTGCTGGAGTCAAAGTCCAGATAGACAGTTGCCATTTTGGGCTTTGCCCCCGGCTTCCTCGGGACCGATTTTTGTCGCTGCCTTGAACACAGGTGGGAAAGGGGGGAACAACTTTGGAAACAATACTGTTGTCTACTGTTTGTCAATCAAAACTTTACTCAACATCTCTAAAGATACCACTAGTACCGCACGAGGCGGTGGCGGAAGCTTCAAAGGTAGGAAACTTATAGGAGAGGTTTGGTTGTTGTGACACCTGGGCAGAACGAACTGATGCATCGAAAGGTGGTTGAGGCTCTGAGTCTCTTTCACACACTCTCTCTCTCTCTATCTCTCACACTCTCTCTCACACTCTCTCTCTCTCTCTCTATCTCTCTATCTAATTATCTATCTATCTGTCTGTCTGTCTGTCTGTCTGTCTGTCTATCTGTCTGAAGAGACTTCCTGAAAAAGTGCAAGATCGCAGCTCCAAAACAATGAAGCTTCTTCAATTTTTGAAATTGACACCGTCAAAAACGAAGCAATTCTGCGAGACTTCCTTCAAGAATCGAAAGTTGAGTGCAGAGCTGATGGCCTTGTACCAATGCGTTGTGCGATTTGTCCATCCCATGTCTCTAAAGTACTGCGCCTGCCACGAAAAAGTGATGCGAAGTGTCGCACCTGTCACGCAAAATCATGTTAGGAAACCTGAAGATCTGATGCTCCAAAATTTAACCTCTCTCAGGAAATCTGTCCCCTGACCTCCTAACATCTCTGATGAACATGTCTCTTGCACTGCGCCTGCTACGCGAAATTCATCTTTGCAGATTCTCTTCAAACGTCCCGCGGCTGTCATCGGTTTTGAAACTGCTACAAAACCCTGACGTTATCCTTGGCAAGGTGCAGAATCACTTGTGCCTGCAACAGCGTGCACTTTTTCGACATCTCAACGTTCAAAAGTGCTCCGAGGCTGAGAGGTGCTTTGATCATTTTTACTTCCAAACCTGCGTCGCGCCACAGTGGCGTGCAATTTTTCATCTCACATCTGCCCAGATGGCCCTGCACCCGCCGCTTTAGCGAGCATACTTTTCGATCCCCCGGAGCCACAAAACAAGGGAAAACACACAGTGTCTCGCGACTTTTCTACCTTCTCGCGCACCGGCATCTTCTTTCTTCTGACTCTTCCTCTTCTCTGAGTTTCTTTCCTTGCCTTTCTATTCTCTGACTCTTCCCACCTCTGCTTTTCCATCTGTCCATATTGTCGGAAGTTTGACTTCTAAGCTTCCTTCGGTGATCAATCATGCACGTTGGAAAAGCAAGTGGCATAAATGACCAGTTTGGCCAAACATATTTGTTGCCCAGGCGTTCTCTTCGTTGAGCGCTGCAAGCCCATGCGTTTCGGTTTGTCGGTTCTGGCCAAATTCTTGGTTACACCTGAGACTCTGCCCTTGGGCGTCTACAACACCTTAACCGAGAAGGCACCATGGGTCCATGGACCCCAGGCTGACGCACGTGGCAATTCCACTATGAAGGTGATTTTTGGCGGCGAAAGACGGTCATCTATTGTTCACCTTTAGAGTATCCAAGCGTTAAAATTTTGGTATCATTCGGGTTTTGCAAGGCAAAAGTATCTGATGTAACTGATCCCTCAGGATAATCATGCTTTGATTGATGTGCAAAGTTGTGCAGCTGACAAGGTGCGGACCCTGCTGCTTGGACAGGAAGATCAAGAGGAATATCCGCCTTATTGCATCCGCTGGCACGCTCGCGCACTGCCAAGTTCACTGCGTCATCAATTGCTAAGAAGGTGCCATGGATCAGTGGCACCTTCCCTGGACACGGCCGCACATGACTTCTATCCGCGGGTCAACTCAGGCATTTCCGAGGCCAGTGTCCGCTTCAACCTTGGGCTGTTCCTGGCCCTTCGGTCCAGCAACCCAGATTTGCAAGTTTATTTCGATCATGGAGCAGATCATCAAAGACAATTCGTAGCTGGATGTATTTTATGCTGGTTCAAGGCAGCTGGTATGTCCTATCAAGATCTCGTTCAGTGCGTTCGATCAGAGGACCAGGCCGATTTCAAGTTAATTTGGGATGATGTTCATGAAGCATACAGCAGAACAGGGCCCGCCTCACTGCGCAGGATGTATGTGCGCGGTCCCTTGCCCACAGACATCGACGTACGGTGGATCGATGATGGTGCAAGAGATGTTCCGATTTTGGCGCGAACGCGTGATTCAGCAGTTCTCACTGCGCAATGGCTCAACATGTTACTGCTGCATTTCAAATTGCCTCATCCAGAGCCGTTTGAAACAGAAGATTTGGTTATTGAGTCAGCAGATTCAGGTTTGCAATCAGGAAAACGATTGGAGACAGCTTTGGCGGCGATTTCCAAAGCAGTTGGTGCTGCACTCCGACGTGACTTGTGTGCAAAAGAACCTGCATTGGTCATTGCTTTGGCGGACGGGAAGTTTGACACTCTGCAATTGGTGACTCGTGTTACTGTTCTGGCAGATTTTGTGCTTCTGCTTCGAACAAGCACAGTTCCATCCGAAACGCCCATGAAGATTGGGCACTTCTTTGAGCAGCTGGTAAGTGCGCTAGCAGAGGAGCAAGAAGGATTTGAGCCTCCAGATGCAAACGTGGCAGCTCTTTTCGATGCCTTCTTCTTGCTACACGGCCTGACGTCCGAGAACGAGGGTTTAGAGATGGAGGCTTTGGCAAAGGCATATCAAACATATAACTTGCCTGTCAGTGCCCAGACCATGGAGGAAGTGCGATGGCTGCACGAAAACTACTATGGTCGACGCGACAAAGCTTCTGGCAGCGTCAAGTGTCGCATTCCCCGCTTTGCAATGGTGTGCGACCGCATTGCAAACATCCAAAGACTGCAGTTGCGGAAAGTCACCTTCCAAAGGCATTTGGAGAAGACCCAATTTGTTGGAGAATTGTTTGCTCAAGATTTTGACGTCAGTCCACCTTACTTGTTGCAAAGCAACATGCAGTTGCTTTGCTCGTTGCCAGCTGGAAATCTTCGGAAGCGTGAGGATTTGTCCGCAGACCTGCCAGATGAGGCTGCTGCACGGCACGACTTGCAATTGGACGAAGGCAGCCCTGCATTTTTTGCAGAAGTTGGCAGCGATGGACGCAGCATTGGTTCCAGCACTCGCACATATGGCCGATTTGATTGGCCAGACTTGCGAAGCTTGAATGCATCAGATTGGAAAGGAACATGTCCTGTAATCTCTGCTGGCGATGTGGTCCAAATTGTGTCTGAGCCGTGAGCTAAGCTTGCAAAGAAGCACTATGAAGTTCTCGATTTCAGATGTGCAGTGATTTGGATGCGTGCAAGGCGACAAGTGCTGCATGCCATCCTTTGAGGTTGTTGATATGGAACTTTGTTCACAAGTCGCTGTGTAAAAAAAAGGGTAGCGACCTTGCTTCCTTTAAGGCCAGCACAGTATCTACACGCCGCACTTCGAGTGCGACCAGGGTCCGAACCTTACAAAAGGGAGACGGAATGACATCGAACCCTTGGAAAACAATTGGAATGACATGGAATGATACCGTTTGCTTAGAAGGTTTTATATAGTTTGACGATATTTGACGATATTTGAGGTAAACACGGCCCGAGGGAAGAAAGCAACAATGGAAACCTTGAAAAGTTCGGCCAAGATGACTCTAGAGCCAGGAAGAGCTAGACCAAAGTGCAACATGGCGAAGCACGTCGCTGCAAAGCAGTAAGCCTTGTGTCGTAATGTGTCGCCAGACTGGAACCTGTCTTGTGGCATTCTTCAAAGAGCCAGGGATTCTTCCGACTGTCAGAAACTCAGTGGAGGAACTTTTCGAAAGGATTCAATTGATATCAAATAAGATCAAATAAGGCAGTGCCGAGCATGATATTGCACTTCACATGAATTCGGAACAGAACATGAACTAGAAAAGTCGATTCTATATTTTACATGTTAATAATGAATTAGAATTAAATATGAAGTCTTCATTGCTGATCCATCCCATTTTAGTGCAGTTTCAGAAAACGTTGAATTTCAGGAGTTCAGTGAGCAAAGCAAGGACCAATGGCTTTCTTGCAGTGAAGTGCTGGTCAAACATTTATATATTTACCAAAGCTGTATATATGAAGCCTGGACAGTTGGAAGCAGATGGTTCACTTGAGCCATCTGGAGCCTTGATAGTATATTATTGCATATATGATTAGGTCTTCCCCACTGGGTCCTCAGCATTCCCTTGTACCTCACATGTTTACAGATCACTTTGACCTGTGTGCATGCAAGCTGATTTAGTAGAAAGGGGTAGACTGAAACTGCCAGGACGATTGATGGCATAGATGAGCACTCGGACCAAGGGGACCAAGTTTGGAAGGCGTTTGCAACAAATGCAGAGGCGAGTCTTGAGCACCATCTCAGATTCTTTGGATTTGTGTGCATATTCTTTGGAGTGACAGCCTTGCCTCTAGAGTGGGTGGTTTGGCTTCAGTGCTAGAAACTCTAATAGTATCCGTTTGGGTCACCAAAGAGAAAATGGGTCCTTGGGTTTATGCTGATATTGCAGCTTGAAGAACTACCTGCGACATAGATTGTAGAGAAAAAACATTGCATTCTGGTACAAGAAAATACAATATAAATTTGATAAGTTATGATAAGTTATAAGTTGTGCTGAATTTGGGCGTAAAACCTTCACTGACTTCACTGTGACTTCACTGTCGTTTGAACATCTCAGAGGAGTTTCGACTCCCTTGGACCAAGGCGTGGCAGTTCATTGACCAGGCACCCAGCCCAGTCTTGGCCATGGATGGGTCTTACTTGCGCAAGGCGGAAGATCAGCCAAGACCTCAGGGTGGTTCCGAAGTCATGGGGGTACCCCAATAGCTGGATGGTTTATTTCATGGAAACTCCTATTAAAATGGATGATTTGGGGGTACCCCCATGGATTGGAAACCTCCAAATAAGAACAAGAGCCTTCAGCCAAGATGAAGCATTTAGCAGAAGGACCAGGACCAAGACATAAATGCCTCAACCAGTTTCACATCAGCACAAGCACCGAGATGCCTTCTGAAATTCCATGGACATTGCTGCGTCGCTGCAACTCACTGTAGGTCTTGGGTCATGGTCTTTCCTACTTCCAGAGACCCCTCGGAGCCACCCGTGACGTTGGGTGATTTGACCTTGAGGCTACAGACATTGCTGGACCTGTTGCTTTTTAGAGCTGGAAGCGAATCAACTAGAGTCAGACCGGTAATTCTTGTGCTTATCACAATGATTTGAAGAACACAGAATTGGAGAAAAATGACTAATATTGAATAATGATTTACCGTGCGCGCCGTGGGAATGTTGTGCAGGTCTCGTCGTTACTTGGCCAGCGGCCTCAGTCATGTTCACTAGCTATGCTCCAGGTGCCAGTGCATTGCCTAATTTGCGCCTGGCGAACTCTGGGACACATCGGGACACTTTGTAGTTCAATCCTTTAACAAAGTTTAACAAATGGTCAAAAGCATTGCAGGGTCAACTGCACGATGATGAGTGCTAGATACCTCAAAAATATGCTCTGATCAAACCGCTGCCAAGTTGTGGCCACTTTGCCATTCGCACAAGCTCGTGAACCTCAGTTTCAGCAAGCTCCTCAGATGTGGAAGCCTGTACAACGCATTAAGCATGGCTCGTTCGCAGTAAAAGAGGCTTGGTTTCTGCAATAATTAAAATATTCATCAAATGTGTTTTCGGGTCGCCCGCTTGCCGTTTGTTCAGCTGAGCTGGCTCTTGTCCTTATCTCCGCCTCCTCTCTGCCTTCTCCTTCTGCCAGCTCCTGGTGACTGGGGGATCTGATCTCTATATAGCGAGCTCAGGATGCAGTGGACGGTGCCTGGACCCGAACTCATGTCAGAGAGAATGCCAGAATGCCAGATAGAATGCCAAACAGAATGTCAGAATATATGTCAAATAGAATGCTAGATAGAATGTCAGAATAGATGCCAGATAGAAGGCCAGAATGAATGCCTGAAAAGATGCTAGATAGAATGCCAGAAAGAAAGTCAGATAGAATGCCAGAAAGAAAGTCAGAATATATGCCAAATAGAATGCTAGATAGAATGTCAGAATAGATGCCAGATAGTAGGCCAGAATGAATGCCTCAAAAGATGCTAGATAGAATGCCAGAAAGAATGTCAGATAGAATGCCAGAAAGGATGTCAGAATATATGTCAAATAGAATGCTAGAAAGAATGTCAGAATAGATGCCAGATAGAAGGCCAGAAAGAATGTCAGATAGAATGTCAGAGTGTGTGTGTATATATACATATACATATATACATATATACATATATACATATATACATATATACATATATATATATATATATATATTATACTTCCAGATGGTATGTCAGAAACCATGCCAGAATAGTGTGTCAGGGCGGGGATCACTCGAAGTAAAGTAATTTCCAGTGTTTTTCATGTTTTCCATGGTTTTCCTCATCGTACCGGGGTCGTTTTGCGCAGTGGACCAAACCGGGCACCATTTAGGTCCGGAAGCACTGCGGGTGTTGCAACTTCTCGCTTGAGCCCGAATCAAGACAGCATCCAAGACACCGAACAAGCACAGAAAACTTGAGCAATGTTCGGGTGTTGCTGGTTCTTCTCACCTGAGGTCAGTGTTGCATGGCAGATTCTCGCCCGCAAGAGGGTAGAAACTTGTGACCTCGTATACTTTGGGGGTGGACAACCTTTCAGTTTCTTTTGAAATCTCTTTGGAGCATAGTGTTGTTCCTAAGTGATCGGCCCCGAATTGACACCTTCCAAGGATGTGTCTTGGAACCCAGCAGAAGAATGACGGTGGGGCACCTGTGCCTCGCTGTGATCACAAACTGACTCTGACCAGAGCATGAAACATGTTTGTTTTGCTCATTTTGTGCTGTCACAAGCAGCGGCTGAGAAAAGAAACTGTTGATATGATATCAAATTGTCCCATTGAAATATATCCCATTAATTCCCATTATATCAATGATATCCCATGATATCCCCAATAATATTCTCATGATCTGCCCATAAAATGCTGCATGATTTGGGCGCAGCTTCAATGGAGGTCTGGCTGTGGAGAAGGCCTTAATGGAACTGAGCGCAACCTCCAACAAGGCCACGGCCATGATGGCCATGCGGCCCTCCGGGAATCCAACATGGGGAAATCGCCTCGAAGGGCCTTTAGAATCATAGTTGGGACATGTTGGGACAATCATCGAACTAAATGGATGGTTTTTTTAAATGTGTTTTTTCAATATTGTTCAGTGTTTTTCAGTGCCATGATGTGCCATGTTTGATTCCCGGAAGGATCCGGAAGGTAAAGGAGCTGTGACAAAGTGTCCATGATATTCACTCAAGTTTACTCATATTCACTGATGCCATACTGATGCCTGATACATCGGACATCGGACAGCGCTGATCGCCTTGGTATCGGCATGGTACCTCGCAATCCTGGCAGGTTGAGCAGCAAGTTTCTATGCAGGAGCGTTCAGTCCGTTTCCAATTGCCATCCGTTTACCTGTGTTTCGACTGTGATTGTTCTTCAATACAATATTGTTGTTCAAACAGCAAATGTGTTTTCCAGTCATGATTCTGTGATGCAATTCATGATGTTCATGAATGTGGACTGTTGCAAGCAATAGCCACATATTCGGCATATTCGGAAACACATAGAGAGGAGCAGGCATGCAAACAATGAATATACCACAGGTGGGAAGTGAAACATGTAATATGGTTTGAGCTCGGGGCAGGACTTGCCGGAAAGTGACGAAGAGCTGGTTGCCGAAGTTCGTCCTTTACCTTAGATGAATGCGAATCATGTGAGTTCTGCAGGTCTGCCAGGGTTGATTTTGTGTTATTTTGAGCATGTGTATGACGTTTGTCACCTTATTGGAGGAAAATTATAGAAAATGTTGGCTTTCAGTATGTTGCTGTTGTGCCTGTCCAGCAGTTTTGTTCATCATGAAAATGTCTGTCTGACCAAGCGGCGGCTGCGGCCTCCGCAAGAGGTATGTCTCATATATACATACGTATATAATATATATATATACATACATATAATCATATATAACTATTTACTCCCTCTATGTCCCTGAAAAACACATTAAAATGCCTGCTTACGCATGAATCAGGCTCAATTCCATCTCTATTCCACATTTTCCTGCTCCATTCCATTTACCTTTGGTTTGGACACTTGGGCATCTCGATTTTGACCCACATCCTAGGCAAACTGCAGCAGTATCAGCAGAATGAGCCGTGACCCTAGAACAAAATGAAAAAAAAAGTGATAAAGATGTACCTTGTCGCTGGAAGTGTCTGTGGACACTGTGGACACCTTGATTTTCTGAGGCGATTTCTGGCTGAAGTCTTGCTCCGAATTCTTTGGAAGATGAAATCCCAACAACGTCTCAAGCCCAGCTCGCATGCCATAGGCTTAGTGATAGCTTTCACGACCTTTCAAGAGATCTCCGAATATCCATGAATATCCCAAGAAGCCTTTCATTTCAGGAGTGTTTCTTCAAATTCGAAACTTCCCATGTTAATATATGTTAATACATGTTAATATATGTTAATATATGTTAATATATGTTTCTCATGTTTATCAATGTTTGCAGTATGCTCGTAGGTGGTCCAATCACAGCAGAGCTTATCATACTAAACCACTATCATCCACTATCGGTATGTGTTTGTCCAGCCAGGATTCTTTAGAGAAGGCCATGGGCCGTGCCAAGAGGCAGCCGTAGCAGCCCAGGCGACGACTTGGGTGGTTTGATTCGTGAAGAGTCGCTGCGCCGATGGGTTGGAGCCCCGTGCCGTGCCTCTTTCGTTCTTGGCGAAGGGGACGACACCAAGGCCACGATGCAGGTGCCCTTCGTTCATCAAGAGGAACCGCATTCTCTGTCGAGTCTGGGCCGGGCGAATGCCTCAGGCTAAAAGAGACCAATGTTTGAAGACTTTCTGTGCTCACAACGGAACACCGATGGGTTTATCTGTAAAAAGGGTACATCCAAGTTTTATGATTGATCATCATAATTTGATAAATAATGTTAAACATAATAATATATCTATCTATGTATATATAATATTCATTGTTATACATATATATCTATATATATTTGGGAAAGTGTCAGTGATCGCAGATGCTTCAGGTCCTCCAGCGCTTGCTGGTGCCCATTGGGTCAAAGGCTGGAATCGTTGGATCGCCAGGGAGCCCAGCAGAGCCCAGCAGAGATCGCTTCAGCGGTTCCGAATTGTCACGGGGGTACCCCCCAAAAAAAATGGTTTTACAATGGAAACATATGGAAACTCCATTTTTAGATGGATACCCCGATTTTATGAAATCCCCCATGTCATCATGTTGGACAAGTGTGTGTACGTAAATACTTGCTGCTTGCATAGCACATATGCCCACAGCTGCGACTAGCATCATGTGTGACGCGTCTAGATACAGCCTTATGCCCTAGCAGATACGACTCACATGTTTTTCTCTGTTGCTTTGTTCTTCGTGTTGAGGGGGTATTGGATCGAAAGCAAAGAGAACTGGATCTGTGAGAGGTATGAATTTCATGATATTTTATGTATGTCGGATAGAGGATTAAAGGAGATGATCACACATACAGACGAGTCTTCTGCCCAGATCCCACTAGATCATGGATCCCATTCCCGAGGCCTATGACGACCCAGGCATGGACACAGCTTGAGCTGATGCTTGAGGCGGGCCTGTGTTCCAGTTCCATGGCATTCTGAAGCTGTTTCAACAGGCTGTTTCAACAGGGAGCTGACTTGCAAATCTTGGAAATGGAAATTAACTGCAGTGATCTGCACTGCTTCCTGGCAGTTCCAAAGTCATGACTTGTCATTTGATGGGGCTCCTGTCTAAGCAGAATGTCTAATCTCAGGCATGCTATCGTGGCGAGCACCTTCCACGAGAGAGGTGTTTGGCAAAACACATCCATGTGACTTGGCGGCAAGCTGCTGCTGAAATCCATTTGTTGATCTGTGTTGATAGCTTTTTCCAGCTTTGGCTCTCGTTGACCGTTGTTTGCGTTATCACAGGTGACAAAATCAGGTTTCGCGAAGCGCGGAGTCAAAGCCTCAAGGAAGATGACGCAGTGGCACGGGAGAGTGGAGTTGCATGTTTGCTTCTGTTGCCAAGGCAGCTGTTTCTGTTGAATGCCTGCATCATTCACACCGAATCAGATGAGCTGCATACTTGTTCACAGAAAGCAACACGCGGAAAGGTCTTGTTCCTTCAATGTGCTGAGCATAACAAGTACAGGATATCATCAATATCAATAGTTGGATGACATTCTGCTTGTGAAAAGTTTTGAGTGTTGGAGTTGCGCCTCCACGGAGATCCAAAAGTGCAGGTTGCAATTCTCCAAAGCATCTACCACGCTCAGCTTGACTGTCGCCAGCCGCACGCACCCAAGCCTCAGTCCAGAACGTTCAACGGGTTAAAACATGTTGAAACATGTTGAAACCAGCTGAGAATGGGTGAAAGTCCAAAAGTTCCACTGGAAATTCGGAAATTCCTTGGAAATTCTGGCACCTTAGGCCAACTGTGCAGCACTTGTCGGATTCTGAAGATGATGCACCCCGTCCTGCTGGGAACCAAGAGCCATGGGTGCGGTTACGATTGCGTATCAAAGCAGTGTGCGGCAGTTGAAGAGTAAAAGAAACCCTCCAAAGGAAATGCCATCTCCAAACACTAGGATCACTAGGCCCTAGCTTCACTATGCTTGATCGTCGCATCAACCATCATCAACCCCATCTTAAAAAGAATTAAAAACATGCCCAAACTATCCAATAAACTATCCCAAACTCTTCAAAAAGCACAATTTTGGACATCTTTGGACCGAGGCAGAGAAGAATGGTCAACACCTTAGCAGCTTGAGCAGCACCATGCAGCACCGTTGGATCCATCGCCGCGGTTGGACCAGGTTCGACGTCTCCGCAACGGCGGAGCTTTGTGTCCCAGGCAAAGGCTGATAAGGCCTGGAAGTTGGTCAGCTAAATTTGGGGGCTGATGCTATCGAACATGTATCATATAATTTAATTGTGTTTAATATACGTATATTGATTATATTATATATATATTGCAGTTATTTATTTAACTTATGACATTATATTATATATATGGATACATTATAATATCTTTGTCTATAAATATATTACAGTATTTCATTTATGATTAAAGTACATTATTCTAGTTAATGATATATGTACATCAAGGACACATCATACAACAAAGTATCCTATACAACATTAGTGGGAAATGTCTGCAGGGGCGTTTTGCAAATGTTTGCAAATGACATCCTCCCAGCCAGGATTGAGGATTGAATAATAATGGCTTGGAGCAACTTCTTCAACCCAGAATTGAAGATTGAAGATCTGAAACAAAACTTCTTCAATCGAGAATTGAAATTCAGAAGGCTATGGATTAAAGGTCTTCTTCGCTCCTGGCATTGCAAACTACAACTTCAAAGTCTGAAAACTGAATACGCATGGAATTTGGATGTATGATGATGTATGATGTTCGATTCGTTCGGAAGGTCTACGTCGACACGTATCGAACTCAGTGGTTTTCACTTCCAACAGACTGCCAGATCTATCAGCCGATGGCTCGTACAGAGGCCGATGGACAGAGACCCCGCAGCTGGGAGTATACTCTTCGAAAGGTCGGCGGATGCAGAGGGTATGAGTCAAAACCCTGGTACTTTAATGAGAACATCAAGATAGCTGGGATTTATCATGATTTATTATTTATGGATGTGAAGAACCCCCGAAATACAGGTGTAATAGGTTTTGACCCAGACGTTGCAACGAGCATTTTCGTAAGCCCTTTCAAATGAACATCATGAAGTCGAACGAGGAATTGATGAAATCGTTGTGAGTAGTGAAAGAGTTGACGGCAGCGAGGCAAGTTGGACATGGCCGCCCTCTCAGCAGCAAACATGCTGTGATGACCTTCTACGATGAGGCGTCAGGGTGTCCAGGGGTGTCATTGCCGAATTAGGAATTGGACCCATTCTCTTAATGTGGGAGGAAAGATGCTCCAAAGTGCAAGAAGAACTCGGTTGTTGCCAAATTGCCAAATGCATTGCAGTATATATTAGATGATATCATATAGATGTGATTAATTGTAAGTAGATGTCGCTCAAAGATCGTCAAGATCTTTCGATCCAGTTTCTGATGCTTATGTTTCTTTCATAGGTTTCTTTGGATGGTGTGGTTGTTCATGTTTTTCCGCATTGTGCCATACTTTGCCTTGTTGCTGTCTGGGGTACGAAAGGTACAGAGCTCATGATTGAATCCACTGAAATTCAAGAATATCAGTCAGTCATTTCCTGTGTTTCCATTCATTTCTAGTGTTAAGTTGTTTTGATTGGTCCACAAACAGCGTCGTCCTATCTCATGCGCAGGATCTTCCGCTGTACTACATCCAGCTGGATCGCCAACGACTGAAGGTCCCTGGCCTCATACAGGTGTTCTTGACACTTGAATGTTGACCAAAACGATGCCAATAACTGCGAACAAACCATTTTGAATTTTGGTACAAGGAAAATATTAAACACATATTGATGATAGTTGATGATTTTTCGGAAGATGGAAAAGTCTTTCCGACTTCCAGGTGAGCTATTCATCTTCAGATGGGCTATGCCTCGGATATTTGGTGCACAAAAATGTCTTGGCAGAGCTTCTGGAGGCCATGGCAGCCATGATCCATGCAGTGCCTCAAGGTGTTTCTATGTTTATTTCACATTATTTCATGTGTTCAAATCTTGAAAATATCCTTATAACAACTTTAAACATGTTAGGAGATAGTGAACAAATGTCCAAACTTGTTCTTTCAAAGGTTTCCCAAAGAAAACGTGACTACTGTAGTGACTGCTCCTCAAGGATGCAACGACTTCGCACTCAGGCCAGACTCTGGAGCGACTTCCCATGAAAATTATAATATAGTTAATGAAATTATAGTTATACCATGTTATACCGGCTATACCGAGTTATACCCCAAGGTATTGGATTCATTTATCCCATTTAAGGTGGATGTCACTGCTATGATCGGGGGAATGGGAGGAAAACCTGATTGTGTGTGTGTTGAATATTTCAAAGATTTGAAAGTTGCCGATAAAAGATACAATTTGCCGCCTATCATCATGCCATCTAACATTCACATCTTTCTATATCAGCACTAGTGACACTAGCCCACATGTGTTGCTGAAGATTTGACGCAGCAAGAAAACGATCTAGAACCATTTTGTTGCAAAATGTCCGCCTCACCTTCTGCTTGCTCATGATTGGGGAAACATTTCTAGAGATGGGAATTTTGCATAATTTTGCTAGGTTCGGACGGTGGTTTGCAGTTCTCAGCTCAGTCGTTTCGACGGATATTCTCAACTGGCCCCGGTTTGGTCAAACCAACTTGCAATTTCAGCGTGCATTTCAGATCCCAGTCCAAAACTAGAAAATGTATGAAAATGCGTTGCTTGCAATTACGTTTTCCGATGTCTTCCATCTACTTTGCAGTAAGTTGCTCGCACTGATCTATCAATTCACGGGGTCGAACAGCAGTGTTTGCGATGGCCTATGTGCAAGCCTCTAATTCCATATTCGTTTATTCGATCTTCAAGTTTTGAACATCTTTGAACTATTTCGAAATATTTCGAACTTGCATTTGATTGCGCATACCTCCAAGGAACGATCCTCTCATGTTTTCTGCCGTCTTCAGGTTGGTGCGCAGCCTTCGCATGAAGTTCTTGCCATGGATTGTGGACGTTCTGCGGCAGCCTAGCAGCAAGACATCGCTAGATTTCGAACAAACTCCGCAGCAAATTCCACAGCATTCCTACTTTTTGGATCTTTTTAGCAGCAAGTCGCAGACACAAGAACCACTAAGAGAGCATGGAATCAGCCTTAAGGAATCAGATAGAGAAATGGATCCACCGGACCCACGGATTTCACAACCCAGGTCACCTTTGCCCAGCGACACCAAGACGTGGATTCTCAGATGTTGCCACTGGGCCAAGAGCAGCGACTGAATTGCTGTGTATCGCCATCAAAGGAGAGGTGGAAAATGACTGAAAAAGTATGAAAAGAATGTGCAATCCTTTTCTCCAACAACGCAGCCACCTCCAAGCTAAGAAACTGGGCGAAGACAGCGTAGGCGAAAGCCATTGAATTTGAATGCAAGCATCACTCAATCAAATGAACTCATGTAATGGCGGCACGAAATTGAGCGGATTGTTTTTTGCAGCAAATTTGGAGGCACACCCCATCAAGAAAGCGAAGATACTCGTATGATCCGGAACTTGAAAGGAACGAGAGATGAATTTGAGTGCAACAATTGCTAGGTTTGCCAAAGTTTGTCACTCACTAATATTCATACATGCACCGGTGGGTGCCCAAAAGCTCTAAGTTTCAAGGCATTTCAACTCTTTCCATAAAAAAATATACTGTAAATCTGCAGTCTCCAAGGCGAAAGGATGGGAATGGTGGCTCAGAGCTAAGTGAACCAAGATGAACCAAGATGAACCAAGGGCTCAGAATCCTCAGCACCACAGTCATGGCTATGCCATAGGCACTGGTGATTTCGCCAAGGCCGTGGCACCATACCAGGACTCGACTGGAACGCAGTGACAGATTGGACAGATTCGACAGGTTCTAATGTGGATTGCGGCTGTGATTGTGGCAGCAAGAACGTATGTGAAGATTTACAAGTTGTCGCTGGGCTCCTTGTTTTGGTGGACATGGAAGTTCAGTTTGCAAGAATAGCATGGATGCGGATAGCACCTCAAATGCTGATGTGTTGAAGCAGGGGGGCATATGGACAAGATAAGTGTGCGCTTTGTGTGTTGCATCCAGGAGCCCAATCATGTTAACCTGGCTATTATGGCATTCAGCCTTTGCCGCTGTTGTGATAGTCTCGGAATAAGAACTTTGAGAGCTCATTGATTTCAGCTCCCATTGGGTCACAGGCTTTGGAAAAGTGCTGGAACTCTGGCATAAAAATAGTATGTAAAATTAAAAGTATGTATAGAAATTATAGAAAGTTGTTTTGTTGACATTTGAGAGAAGACGCACCAGGAAAAGTATGCTCAACATTGCTCAACGATGCTCAACGTTTCTTCTCAGGCGCCCCACGTTCTTCAGGTCCTGCTGGCTCGGATGCTGCACTCTTCCTCCGCAGTGTGCTCATGAATGCTGGGAAGCCTAGAAGGGTCCAGCATGGTCCAAGTAGGGATCGCATTTAGTGAAACGATAATGTTTTTTTGATTGTTTTGATTGTTTTGATTGGTCAATTTTTATCCTTGGTCCGCTATGATGCACGAACAACAATGAACGTAAACACAACGTAACATAGATAATGTCAGGACTATTTGAAGAAGGCTGAAACTTGATGGCTTCATTGAGCTGTTTACAAGACACAGTAGAGCTAGCTAGTAGTAAGTGCCCAGCACAACGACATTGTGTCCATGGTGATGGGTTGTTGAGGAGGCATAGTTGTCCCGAAGCCATTCACAAAGATCATGTAAATTCATGTATAGAATATTATATATTATATGTTGTTTATATAATATAGACAGTCCAGAGTCCATACTATCTGTGTTACATCAATTTCTAAAAGTTGGCCAGAGCACAGACCGAAAAGACGCAGCTCGACGCAGCTTGTCAAGGCCTGGCACATCCCCGAAGAGGTGAAGCACTTCGTGGAGCGCAAAAGCGATGCCCGGAGCTTTGTCTCCAGATATCTCCAGATTCTGAAGCAAACCATCAACAGGTCATGACTTGGGGGTTTCCCAAGTCATGGGCGACCCCAATAGCTGGATGTTTATAAATGTTATTAAAGGGAAAATCCTACTCAAATCCATATGGGACAAGAATTAAAACCCAGAAAAACGATTCTGGACATGTGCAGTATTGCGCATCAAATTTTACAGCTACCATATGAATTTAGCTATACCCAAATCATCTACAAACAATCTATAGATCATCTATCATCCATAAAAATTGGGACAATCAATACTAATCACTAATCACTCATAAGATATCATAACCGTCTTTCAAATGGTTTCTCCAAGGTCTACGGTGTCTACGTTGTGAAGCCTGGCACCTTGCAGAGGTGCCGGGCAAACCCATTTTTTCATCCAAACATTTGTATTTTTAAATCTGGTATGTTTATACAGTTTTATACATATGATTTGGATGTTTATAAACATTTCTAAACCCAAAATTTGGTTTGGATGATTTTGGGAAACAATATGTGTTAAACATCACAATATGATTTGATGTTCTGTTTATACATAATAATTTGTTAAACCAATGTGTTATTGATGTTTAATAGGAAAGCCATTGGTTTTTGGAGGCCCCCTGTTATTGTGATTTCATAAGGAACATCCAGAAAATGACTCAAGGTGTGTTGAATGGCTTCTGGTTCCAAACTGAGCGTTTGAAGACTCGCAGACTCGCAACTATCACGTCATAGTAAGAGGGGAAGAGGATGAAAGAGGGTAGAGCAGACGAGGCTGCCTCTGGAATTGAACGGATACAATGCCACAAGATTTTTGAAGGCACCACCATTTCAGTGTTTAAAGGTGTGTGTGTGTGTGTTTCTGCTTGTGCAGGATTCAAGAGCTTGGACTGCGTGTTGCAGTGCGGGACTTTGAAAGAGAGGTGTGGCAACGAAGTCTGGACAACAGCCGCGGAGCTTAGCATTTAAATCGTGAACGACCGACAGAGGTGAGATATCTGCAGCACTGAAATGCAATGTCAGACTCTGTTGCCAATGTTTCTGTATCCTGCAGCTTTGGGTCGCATGTTTGGCAAGCTCGGGCAGCCTTTTATATATTATATAAATTATATATATACATATATAATTATATAATATTATATACATATATATAATATATATACTGTACACACACACACGAGCGTTTTTACATGTTTTTGCTACTTACCCGGAGTGGTTCGAGTGGTTCGGCGTTTTTGGCTATTTCTAGCTTCAATCAGGTGCCATGTACTTGGACATCATCTCTCATTTTTCAAGCTACTGTTGCTTCACCTACGCTTTGACCTCAGAGGGGTCACCGCCCAGGGTGACAGACTCGACAGATAGTTATCCAAAGATCCACTGAGGTGAAGGGCTTGAAGAAGTTGGATGATATCCTCCTTAAGTGGCTTGCTGAATATACTCGCCAGGGGCTTAAGGGGCTTAAGAATCTGGAAGATTCCGGTGCCGGGGAGCAGATTCAGGGCCCCAATGCTGGATGCGTATTTGTACTCCATAAGTACAAGGAATCGTATTTGTTTGTACATGTGTACAAATCCTCTCCAAAACTATAGTGATGATGTTTCAATCTGTTTGATGTATATTTGATCATTTTTCAAGCTCCACAATTTCAAATTCACGCGAGTTCTCAGGTTTAGAACATGTGCACACCACATGTGAGGTGCAGGTCAATGACTTCAGAAGCTGATCCCTAAGGTTTGCATCCATGGCGATTCGTATACCTTGAAGGAGAGTGTTGGTTGACACAAACGCTGTGGGGGCACCATGGGGCACCATTGTAGGGACCTTTGATCCGACCCAGGAAGTCTTTGTTCACCTTGTGCAGAGGAGTTGATACATCCTTTAACTTTCCGGAGAATCGTGAAATCCTCGGAAGAGCTCCGAAGCCTCCAGAGTCAAAGCAACAGAAACTGTCCTAAGATTACAGGCTAAGATAGGCGAAGCATGGAAGCTTGCAGTTTGTGAAGGTGATCGGTGTAATTTCCGCTTCGCTCCTGCAAATCCTTTGCACTCCGCCTGATCCTTGGAAGTGCCAATGCCTTCTTGACAATTGTGAAAGTGAAAAGGTGCCTTTACTCAGACGCTTTAGCATGCTTTAGCAGTGTACTGCCAAGGTAAGGAGTATGGATGATTTGAAGAAGCTGGAGGTTTCTCAAGTACGGCCAAGTACGGGCTTCAACCGCAGCATCAACAGTTGGAATCACAAGATTTTCCAGAGACTTGTCCGTTTGAGATGTTTCTTTGAGGCCACTTCGTGTCGTACGCTGCGCGGACGCAGCCAGCGGAAGAGCTTCAGGCGCAGCTTCAGCAGCTTGCTCTGAGTGGCTCTTCGCAAAGTTGAAGCTCCCTTGGCACATGCGGAGTCCACTCAGAACAGTAATATTGTAGTGAATTCTGAATTCATTCAAATTTGCAGATAATTTGGAGAATGTAGAGTCCGACATAACATTACATAACATACTGCATCAGGCGTTCTAAAGATTTCTTGAATGCATGATGAACATTTTGTATCATTTTGTCTAGTTAGTGAAGCGTGACCTACATCCAGCAAGGATTCTCGGCGCTTGCTTGCCTTCTTCGCCAAGAACTTTGCCCCAGACAGTGCGGATCTTGGATTCAGATGGATTCAGGACACCAACCCGAGAATACATACATGGGGTGTCTTAAAAAGGGGAATACCCCCAACTTTACTACATCATATTGTATCTATTTTAAAGGTGAAAACGAGAATCTATTGGGATCGGAGGTACCAATGTTCAGACCAGCCTATACCAGCCTATGTACGCGATAAACCCTGAGCAATGGTTGGTGAAGACATGATTCAGGGACGTTTTGTCAGCCTGTGGTTCGAGAAGCTGGATGAGTCCTCCCTCAGGATGCAATCAAGTCCGGTTGAGCATCCAGATACACGGGGCCTGTGGCCAGTGACTGCTAGGAGTGTCAAACCTTGATTGCTCATAGTGAGTACTGGTAGTTGTCAAGGCAGTACCGGGAGCCTGGCAGCAGATGCTATGCATCAAGACACCATGTTTTCGCAGTCGCTGCAATCTCAGATCAGCTTAGATCGACATGTGCCACATGGTCAAAACTTGTAGGTTGCCCATATCGAGGGATACTGTAGTTAATAATCATTATCCATCAATGGAGATTTACATGCCACTCTTGTATATAAATCACAAAAATTATGATTAAGAAATAGATGACCATGCGCCAAAAAATCCAAAAGAAACATGGAACTTGACCATGGCACGTCTCTCAAAGTGGTCTGTGAATTGGTGAGTTTGGACTGCCGGTGATGACTTAGGCCACCAGCATCTTCCTACTCTCCAGACTTTCGGAGGGAGTTGGAGGATGGGTGCGAAGGTGACACGACTGGCACCGGAATCCTGCGGAAGTTCCCGATGAAACCCTTCCTCTCCAGGATTTACTGTTCGGCCCATTGCCCTGCATGATTCTTTTGGCTGCAGCCTTAGTTGTTTGGGATTCTTTGGGACGATTGAAATCGACGAATTCAATGCTGGTCTTCCCTGCCACTGTTGGACTGATCGTTCCTCCCATTCCCAATAATTGCTTAGACCTTGGGGAAATCAGTGAGCAATGGATGTGCTATTATACATATACATACATGTATATATATATATATCATATCATATCATATGCCATTACATTAATAGAATTTATTAATGGTCAATATTATATACATATATGCCAGTGTTCATGGTTGAGATACCGGTACCAATTCCTGTTCATATATCAATCCTGTTGAGAACAGGAATCCCTGATAGTCCCGAGGTCTCCGCACCCGGCGCTGGGAAGACCCACCACATGTCAGCTCTTCGGGGACGGCTGGAGGACGCGGCTACAACATGAGCCAAGGATGAAGCCAATCATGATATTATATATATATGTTGATGGAGAAATACGGAGAAATACCAAAAGCCTCAGATTGTTTTTGAGATTGTTCCAGCTTGTTGGATTGTAGCTCCAAAGAGTTTCTAATATGCTTGGCAATTCTTGGATCATCTTGGTAGCATATTAATTGATTTTGCACTGGCTGATGCAGAGAGATGCTGAGAGGGAGCTGCTTTCAGCGTTCGATTTGTTGTGAGTCGAAGGAAGAGATGCAGTTCGACATTCATGAGTCTATGCCTCAGAGGATCTGTGCAGATTCAATTTCCTTCTGAATATCCAGGTTTCAGACCAGACTGGCAATCTGCATGGTCAGTAGTTTGAAGATTGCTGCCTGGATTCTTAGTTTTTGCTGAGGTTTGATGGCTCTTCTGACATCCTGGTGACAACTGCACTTGCAGAGGCCTTGAAACCTGGGGTAATCACGTGATTCGGTCACGGCAGGGTCGCATGTTGAAGATCTTTTTGGTTTGCAGACACCATTTGGGTTTGCTATCATCATTTAATTATCATTTATGCATCACATTAGGATCATTAGGCCTACTCTTTCCTAGCTTGTCCGGAGAGGAAGCTGGCTGGATGTTTGCCTGGGAGGTCCTGCAAAGAACTATGACCTCACAAAGCATGCACCAGCGCTCAGTATTGCAAAATGTTGGAATTGTTTACTTAATTTGGAAGGGGGCACAGTAAGCTGCTTCTAGGATATTGTGGCATTACAAAGCTACGTACTAAAAAGACGTAGAATGCAGAAAAGCATGGCCTCAATTTATCGCCCCCTGGTAGCCAAGGCAATCACAGAAACTGCCACAACCTCAACAGCTCAACAGGTGGAAGCTGGCAGGATGACTACGTCATGAGACAACCAGCTTGAAGTGTCCCAATCAATCACAATCAATCTACATTCCAGGGATTTCCACTCGGAGCCGAATCCGACTGCCCACACATAAGTTGGTTTATACAGTATCGTACCCTGACTAACCGATATATTTGCCATAAACGTCCATAAAACCCAGTCAAACTACTTATGAGCCAACTTATATATATAATTATATATATATATATATATGTGTGTGTAAATACCCAAACGAACCGGGACATCACCTATCAGATCAGCAATTGCTTGCGTCCTCCAAGAAGCGTAAGGCTCATTCTGGACGAGTATCACATGCTGAGTGATGAGCTACTTGGCTCCAACGACACCTTCTGAACTTGGAGTGGCATGGAGAGTTCATGTCGAAAGGTCATGAAAGATGTGATGCCTGTGGTGCACTTTATGCCTGTGGTGCACTTCGATTATGTTGCAATTTAGTATGTAAGACGTATATATATATACAATTATATAATATAATATAATATATAATATTATATAATACAATATATTATATAATATAATATATATTATATTATATTATATTATATTGTATTGTATTGTATTGTATTGTATTGTATTATATTATATTATATTATATATATAACTTATAACTATATAACACATATATGTATATCCATGAATCCATGAATCCATACTATTCATCATCTGTCAATTTGTGCTTTCCTGGAGCCAGGCACAAGGACGAGCTCTTCGAATGGGTGAGGGCAAAGTTGGGCTCCGAGCTGCGGGTGGTGCTCATCGCGAACCGCAGCGACTCCAAGGAGCGTGAATGCTGTGAATGGCATAGAAAACAGGCGATGATAGCGGCGATGAAAAGGTGGTTGTGGCTGGTCTTTATATAATGGAACTATGATAATGAACTATAGAAAATGTTTGAAAATGTTTGAAAATGTTTTGAAAGAAAATGTGGTGATTGTGGCTGGTTTTTGGACACTTCCCCAACAGTGTCTGGATGATTATATAAATTATATGCCAGATTGTATAATATTGTATATAGGCAATACATGTGTTGCTTAATCCCATGAGATCACCATTAAATCACCATCAAATGAACTAATTTTGCAGGACAGAGAGCGGCTGGAGCAGATCCGCCCTACAGGGGCTTCGCAGGTTGCGCAAATGACCGATGGGTACGTGATGTTGCGAGCAATTTTGGCAGTCGATACCATGAGTTGCCGTGTAAATATAAGATGAACAGAATGACTATAATGAATGATTTGTGCCGAAAATCAGTAATACATGTTTTCCCTTTTTTATAATAATGTGTTCCATTTCAATTTATAATGCATGGTGTTTTCAAAAGGAGGAAAAACTTTGGCATTTGCTTGTTGTTTGCATTTCCCGGAGGTGAAGGTTGCTCTCCTGCAGACACGACTCTCGCGCCTGCGGATCCAGCAGGTCAAGGAAATTGCGCATGGCTTAAGCATGGTTTAAACATGGTACATGATTTAAACATGAAAGATGAACATGACAGATGAATAATTTGAATAATGATATTGCATAGCATTGCAGATTGCAGAGCAATGACCTGGATTTGCCATTGGATAAAATTAATTATATTTAATTATCCTACACACCGTGTGTCGCCGTCTTGGAGTTGCCTTTTTCTTGCCACAGGTCATGGAGTCCCGTGGCAATGCTGAAAGATGGCGACCAGCCATTTGCGATTGGCTCGTTGCATCCCGACTGCTTTTTGGAGAGGCGCGACTGCTTTTTATATTCCGGACATGTTGATTACCCAACAACCATGGGGTTATAGTAGGATATAGTAGGAATATATTGTAATACTGAGGGTATGATATATAGAATGGAATATACCAGCAACGACTCTGTATTTTTGGGTGTTTCTGAAAATGGGTTATGCCCAAATGGCATTTCAACAAAGGGCATACTGTAAATGATAATAAACCAGTGGATTTAGGGATACCACCCACATTTTTCAATGGATTGTGCTATGTGTTTCATGCCAGATGTCTTAGATGAGTCAAGCGAATGAGGTCGAGGTTTCACACAGTCATTCAAGCAGATGGATTTTGTTCACCGTCAAGCGGTTTTTCTCCATGACATCGAGAGCGACCTTCAGAGCCATAAAAAGAATTCCAAAGTGTGATGTTTGACATCAATTCAGAGTCGCCTCACACTCTTTTCTGTGAGACGACGCAACCTGCTGACGTGGCATCACCATTTCTCTGTGATGGAACCAGATGGAACCAGATGGAACCAGGAGTCTGTCAGTCTCCGTCTTTGCGACACCTTGGAGGCAGGACGGTACTCAGCTCCGAGATATCCAAGACTGCCATGGCCATGGTCAGCAAGTCCACGTAGTCCACGTATCAGACGACTAAAATGTGTCAAAATGTTTGGAAGCACTGGCAAATCTTTCCACAAGGTGGCGGCAAAAGGTCTCTAAGATGAGTGGCAGACAAGACACGGAAGCCTCCAGTGTAGCGAGTTTGTTTGCTTGTACAGGCGTTGCTCATTTTTGGTTCAGCCTTCGGTTGTGTTTGATTTGAACCATTCAAGGCCTTACTGGAGAGTCCAGAGCCAAGAGGTGCTTTGATTGAGCGCAGAGCTTAAGATGGCATATGTTTCTTCTGCTTCTGCAAGGATCGCTAAATTGAATGAAAGTCACATGCTTTGGATGCTGGCATTGTTGCGAAGTTTTGCCCTCGAAGGCTTGAGCTTGTTGATGTAGTTTGAAACTGCCTTTGAAGATAATGAAAATGTAGAAGATGTAATTGTTTGTTTTAGCCATGACCCCGACTTGATTTCTTTATCAATTAGGACGAAATGTGCAGCGCCCAAGAGATGCCCCAAGGCTTTTGCTGCACAGGGTGCCTACAGTCTCTCGAACCAGTGCTGTAGACTTCGTGGATGCATATTTGCAGCACGAAGGGCGTGCACCTGAGATTTGCTCTTCGATTCGCATGTTCCGAAATGACAATCCATGGCAATCCATGACAGAATTGGTGGGCAGAGTCAAAGATTGTATCTTTATGTATCTTTACACATCTTTATACACAGTACATCATTGCTTCCAGGTGGTTTTGTAGCATGATACTGTGCTAATTATTGTCCTTCGTTGCCATCCACTGACTTGACTTTTGAATTTTCCAAACGATCGACGGTTCGACACGAAAGATTCGGAAGGTTCCGACGCAAAACAGCCTTTGGCAATACTTTGCTTGGCTTTTGCTTTCGAGTTGCGATGCCTGAACCTCATTTGGGACAACCCAAAACCGCGAAACCTTCTTAAACGATCATGGTCTAGCAGCTTAGCAGTTTGTGACCTTTGGAAGCCCCTCCCGGGGGCAAAAATGCTGAAGCCAAGTCGTGTCTCCTCGAAGTTTCCCTCTCAGCGAGGCAAGATGTCCAATCAGATGAGCTTTGCAGCTTCGTGGAGTTTTTGTCGTTGACGCCAAAAGCACATGAAGCTCCGCCAGCAGCCAGGAGCCCAGTGTGGCCCAGCAGATGCAGGATGTTTTCCGGCTTCCCTTGTGTTCCATTGATAATTCCTCTTTTTTCCCCACATCTTTGTGTGGGGTTCTTGTTTTTGATTCTGTATCCCGCTCCTCGTCCTCCTCCTCCCTCTCCGCCGCCTCCCTGTCACACACACACAACTTTGTCACACACCTCTTTGTCACACCACATCTTTCACACACAACTTTATCACACACAACTTTGTCACACGCACAATCTTTCACACACAACTTTGTCACACACACAACTCTTCACATACAATTTTTAGAATGATCAATCCTCCACCGTCTCCTTTGTCCTTTTTTCTTTCTCCGTGCCGCTTCAACCACTTTTGCTGATTATTGGAAGAAGTTGGCTTTTGGGGTTATCCGGTCCTTTAATTGAGTTCAGAAACTGCCAGAAGCTACAGTTTCTGCTAGTTGTGGAGAACACGTATTTTGTTGTTGTATTTTGTTGATTATGTAGCCCTACTTCAATTTTGACGCATTTCAAAACCTGTCACTAGATCCTCTTTTCGTTGCCAATCCACACATATCCACAAGGCACGAACTCAGGTGAGGCTCCTGGCATGGGCATGCTATGTGATGAATGCGAAAAAGACGTGGGACTTGAACGGCTTGGCTGCCATGTGGTCGAAGCGGCACTTGTTCGTGGACCAGGCCACCTCAGCCGAAGATGCGGACAAGGTCCGCAAGCTTACCCGCTGCAAAACCGCGACAGGTCAATTTTCCATTCGAATTGGCAGAGGAGGCGTTGGGCTATCCGACTGGAAGTGGTATCATGCCCAGCTGTATCCGCTGTGACTTTGCGGATCTTTGCGGGTTGCTAGCAGACACTCCAAGCATCTACTGAGTCTACTGCACTAGGTGCATGTCAACACCCATTTGATTTTAGTTGAAGCACAATGAAGTCTCCAAAGTGATTTTCCTTGTAATTATTGTGTTCGGGCATGTTCGGGCAAAATTGCAATCTTGTGACTCTGAGGTCCAACTTTTTCATGGGCTGGCGACCCATCCTCTATGCGAGATCTTGTTGATGCCGCAACCTGGATTCAACACAGAGCAGGTCAATCGTTCTTGGTTGGTGTGTGTAATTTTTTGTTTTTTCTGTGTAGTTTGATTGGAATCCAGACACAGTTTTTGTGTCCGTATATGTCCGTGTATTCTCCCTTTCAGTACAGATGGATTTTGATCTCCTGGCCAATTTGTTTTTTGCATGTTTGCAGCGTCACGTTTCTTCCCTCGAGTCTGGGCCCCTTGCTATCCAATCTCTCTGACTAGCAAATGCCTGCATGTTTCTTTGTGTAACCACGACAGTTTCAAGCTCCCTTGTTTTTGTTCAAGGGCAGAATAGGCTCTTGAGTATTCACTCCACTGAACAGCTCTTGACATTTCACCTGTTGGAAGTCTTGGGACATCCTAAAATCATCTAAAATCATAATATAATTTAATTAATATATGAAATCAGGGTGGACAGATAGTATAAATTAGTATAAGGTTATTATGCCACTTCTTCTGGAGTGAACTGTTTGGTGCCAGAAGCATAAAAAAAGGTACGTCGTGGCCATTCAGTTGATTGGGCAGAAGTTCATCGAAAGGTGTGAGCCCAAATTGGCCGAACAGGGCTCAGAATCTCTTACAGATGGACTTGTGCAAATTGTCACAAGAAACTGTTGGTAGAATACAATAGGAATGGATTGAGTACTGTAGCTTAGAAGGTGTATGAACCTCACATGAATGTACACGTAGCCTGAACCGTGTCTATTGTAGTGTAGCAATGTTGTATTGTTGATTTGTGTTTTGCAGCTCCTCTTGGTTCAAACAACTTAACTTTTGGCTCAGCATGGAGACAATTGCGGGGCCGCCGGAGCAAGAGCCAGTGGAATCCCAGTTCGAGACAGAGACACAGGAGAATCATGAAGCGGAACAAGCCACTGGAGCCAATCCAATCGATGAAGGCGATTTGGCTGCTGGGGTGGACCCGGAAGACATGGCAGACCAGGCACACATGGCAGACCCCGCCGCGGACATGGCAGACCCGGCAGACATGCCAGACCCGGCAGACATGCCAGACCCGGCAGACATGCCAGACCCGGCAGACATGCCAGACCCGGCAGACATGCCAGACCCGGCAGACATGGCAGACATGGGAGACCTGACGGACATGGCAGACATTGGAGACCCGGCGGACATGGCAGACCTGGGAGACCCGGCATCTTTCGCATTGAACGTTCCTGACGGAAGCGGAGCCCGATCTAGGTCACGGACTCCCCCAAGGGATTTGTCAGACACTGCAGACACAGAGGATCTGTTTCCGCCTGTGCAGCGCACTTGCCGCTTTTGCGGGAACTTCACCATCTGTGAGTTTGGAAGGGAAGAGAACTTTTGCAGTCGGAACTGCTACAACCAATCAATGAAAGGCTGTGACTCGGTGGAGAAGTCCAGATAAGTAATCTCACTAGTTTTTTTGGGCTGTTTGCAATTCCGGACGCATGGAAAGCAAGTTTCACTGGCATCATGTCTCTTGATCCACATTGTGCAGGTGATGTTTTAGTCTGGGACAACGCAGAAGCCAAATGTTGGCTGCATAATGAAGCTGGGTTGCAGAAATCGGATGAAGTTTGCTTTGGAGCCGACATGGATAAGCACAGAGACGCATTCAGGCTGTAGAATATCTACATAAATGGATCCTGACATGTTACTTCAAGCATTGTGCCCACCCCAAACAAAAGCTGGCCACAGTTGAGCTGTACAGCATCACGTTTTTTATGCAAGTGGTTTTGTAGTCGTGGTCAATAGGAGATCTCCTAGCTTATCGAGGTTGTATATAGATATATATATATATCCTAAGGCTTTTCCCATCAATCAACCCCAAGTGTGTATTGGGGGATCGTGATCAATCCAGATTAATAGGGACATCTTTATATGTGTGTATATATATATATATATACATATCCATTTTCAGGATTCCCATTATGGGCTGGATGACCAAAACTATATGCCGTGTAAGTTGACCCAAACGCAAACGTGTTTGTGGATGCAGCCCATGATTTTATTTTTGTTCCATGTCTTTACTCGAGGAAGGAGGCCTGGGTCAATGGAGCCGACAGATTCCTGTGAATGGCTTTGATCTCCTGACACAGCTGACAGAGGGAAATCTGCAAAAAACCGGGGTCCCAGAATTCACAGCCAAAGAGGCGATGAAGAAAATTGAACTGTCGCTTGAGCTTGGGAGACCAACTTCTTTTTGATGTTTTCTAGTGTCCTTTTTGTTTAATGGTGTCCCATTCTTTGGGACGAGGTCAGGTGATTCTGGTGGGCATGGGAACACTAACCCCTCCAAAATCAAAAATGAGCAGGAGAGCATCCCAAAAATACCAAAAATATCAGATCTCCTCAAGGTATTCTGTGGACACAGCCAGGTTGCGTCAGGGTCTTTGGGCACAAGTAGAGCCCCCTCGCAGAGAACTTGCCTTGGACACCGTTGCTGAGATTGGCATCAAAGGCCAGTTGCTGAAAAGCTGCGGTGCCAGGATTGGCTCATTTTTGGCACCATTGTAGTGCAGCCTCATGTGCAAATTCTACCATCAAAAACGGGATTTGACCATCAACAATAGGCAACAATAGGATTTGTTTAACAATACTGTCGGCTGCGGTTCATTGCATTTCATTGTGGAGATGCCTCTATTAGCATGGCATGAGGCAGGATAGGCAGAGTACGGGTGTGTCCCTCATTGTTTGGAAGATCGTTTCATTTCTGTTCCACCAAGTCCTTGGTGTCAGTTGGCCAATGGCGCACAAGTACATGTGGATGCTTGCTTTTGTCAGTGCTATCACTTCAGTTTTCCCTGCCACAGTAGAAAGCAGTGCCCACCAATTGAATCCAACAGAAGCCTTTTGTGCTGATGTTTTTTCTTCATATGTATTCTCCGGCGGCCTTATACAGAACATATGGATGTTGACATGGATGTTAACATGGATTAATATGGTATTATGCATTTGAGTTTCCATCGTTCTCCAAGTCCCCTTTATTCTGCACTTGTTTCGTTCCCTTCGCACCAAACTCACTTTGTGCGTATGTGCTGCAGGTGACTGGGAGCAGGTTATTGCAGATGAAGCCTGCCGCTCCTACGCAGCAGTGTGCCGTCAAGCCATTGATAGCGACCTTGCTTGGCAGTGGTTTGAATGGTCCCTTGGAAGCCTTGGACCTAAAAAAAATCCCTGAGACTTGCTACAACTGCACCCAAAATCAGGCAAATGTATGTGCAAGTGCTTAGTTCAGTTGCAACCCCAGAAAGGGGCTGAGTCATCTCTTATCGATCAATCGGGGTGAAGTTGAAGTCATGATCAGACCATGTGCAATCACGTGTCCGTATAGGGCAAGAACTTGAAAGTTCATGTTTCAGCGGAAAAGGCCTTACGTCAGATGTAGAAACCTCCCACACTTCGCACCTGTCGTTTCATGACGTTCATTGGCAGAAGCTAGACTTGCGTGCATACAGAAGGTGATGGGTCCCACGTATCATCACCAAGGTTGGAGACTCGACTGCCATGGCAGGACCCTACAGACACCAAATATCGGGCAGATGGAAAAGCGATCCCAAGACGGACCATTTTCTCAGTTGCAAAAGGCTGCAATTGTACATATAAATACTCTGGAGTTGCAGTCAAACCCTATGTCGAGCCTGACTGGTTGGCTGAGATTCGGGAAAAATGCGTGGATATTGCAGGCTTGGATGAGCAGCCCAACTCTTGTAACATCAACCTTTACCGAGATGGTAATGATCAAGTGGGTTGGCACACTGATGATGAGCCTCTTTTTGAAGGTGAGTACAATGATATTTGCATTTTGAGCCTGTCATTAGGCTCTTCCAGAACCTTTCAGCTGAAGAAGAAGGGTGTCAAAGGAGTCGCACGGAACGAAGCGACCTCGTCCTTCGTGGTGTCCCACGGTGACCTTTGCACCATGGAAGGCCGCTTCCAACGTCATTACCTCCATGCTGTTCTCCGAGAACCGGAGGTGGAAGAACCCAGGATCAACCTCACGTGGCGCTTCATCACCAAGCACAATCATGACGATGGTTGCACTCTCCATGGTCCTGGAAACTAATGGAAACCTCAGCTCCAACTGCATTCAAATGCATTCCATGGATCAAAAAAGATCCTGTTCAGCAGCATTTTCCGTATGCAGGAACGGCAGAAAAACACTGCACTTGCCAAGCGCATTGTGGCCAAAAAGACAGAGCTTTCAGCTTTCCTTTCAGCTTTCCTTTCAGCTTTCCTTTCAGCTTTCCTTTCAGCTTTCCTGGCTCTTCGAAACTGGAGTGGCATGTTTTTGCATGTTGTTCCTCATTGTTCCTCATTGTTCCTGTCTCCAAGTTGTACAGGTTTGGTCTGTTGAGCACATCAAGGACTCGGAGCTTTTTGCCCAACTACTTTCGTTGAGAATTGCCCTCAGGATTGGAGGTCCAGAGACAAAGCTCCCCCTGATTATGGTGAATTCGTATCAAGCAGTATGAATTGTAGCGAATTAGTACGAATGAGTATGAACTAGCAACTAGCTTGTTCTTTCTTCAAGTGTGGACAGAGCAGGGGGTTGGGCGTGAGTCTGCATTGCCGCAAGTGTACTCGTGTAACCTTTAGGTCAATGTATCAATTTGAGAGTGCCAGACATGTTCTTCCATGTCTTCAAATGCGAAATAGCGTAATAAGATGTAACAAGTACGTAACAATGTGGCGAATGTGGCGAAAGCGGCCTGTGAAAACTCGGTGCAGCTCCCAAGGGAGGCTTTACTCTTTACCTGAGGCCGGAACCCCGGAATGATTTTGCAGCAAGTTCTGCCTTCCAACCTTTGCAGTTTGCTTCGCCCAGAGCTCAGTGAATCTCAGTGATGCAGATTCCACATAGATCCACATAGGGTATCTGACTGGGTCAAGTCACAAGGATTCGTTTTTGACCCAAGTCCTTTGCGACATGCACTGTGTTGATCCATATTTGATGATAGTTGATGTGTCTAAGATTGATGTCATATGATGTCATACTAACAAAACCCTCCCAACTGTTGAAACTGAAAGTGATGATTGGATATGTTTGCACCGTCTTTGACTATGCCGCTCTTCAACATGGGTAGCTGTGGTACTCGTATCATCATATCTAACTGGCTAATTGTATCAAATGATCCATTCACATGGACTGACTGTGAGTCGACTGTGAGGTCTCTCCAACACTGCAGCTCCTACAGCAGTTCAGCTAGCGAGAATCATCCTACAGAATGCGTGACAGTCCCAGTACTCTGTGATGCGACTGGATGCGAAGCTATAAATTTTGTGGTGTTGTTGCTTTTGAAGCAGCGTTGGCATTCTTTGGCATTCGGATGTGAATCGATCTTTCCAGCATTACGAGTTTAGCTCTGAATGATGGTCACAAGCTTGCTGAGAGGGTAGTGGATGCTCGAACTGTACTGTAGATGTGGATATGTTTTACTTGTTTTATTACATAAACATATATATATATATACATACACATGTTATTGGCGGAAATGCCATTCTCTAGTGTAACGGAGGTGTTGGCCATTTCCAACAACTGATACACTACCTGACTGGGCTATTGCAAGGCCTGTGGACAGCAACACCAGCAGCCAGGCCAGGCTTTTGGCACCCAGATTGCTGTAGAGTCGAGCAATTTGTCGGCAAAGGACATTGTGCGACCGTTTGGTAGACACTGTAGACACTGTAGTGTCATTAATGCCATTATTTGACAGTACGCATCCGCAGCACAACTTCAGAGATGATGCACGGTAGTTCGGGCAGTTCAACTTGTGAGCAAGTTCTAAGAGCTGCTGCCACAGACCCATCATGTCGCCGCCTGGTTGACGTGGAGGGCTACACTGATTTACATTTAGCTGTGCATCTTCACGATCCTGAGCTTCTTTGCCACCTCTTGAGTCGATGGAAAGACGATGATGACGATGTGGATGTTCCGGATGCGTTTCAAAGGACAGCCTTGATGATAGCAATTCTGAGAGATGACCTGACAGCAGCCAGAAGTCTTCTGAAAGCCCAAGCCAGCGCGAGCAGCCAAGATTCTGGTGGTACAACCCCTGTGGCAATGGCAATACAACTGGGGCACCACTATTGTATGTTCTTGTTGATGCACTATGGAGCCATGAGCACACTTCAAACTGCAAATCATGAGGGCCAAAGGCCTCTCCATTTCGCTGCATCTTCCGGTGATCTGCTGATGGTGAGGCTTTTGGTCAAATGGCAGTGCAATCTTCTGGCCCGAGATCAATATGGCAAGTCTGCCCTGGACTCTGCAGTTTCTCATGGCCATGGAGCTGTTGTGGACTTCCTCACGGCAGACCTTGAAATTCAAAGTGACCACAGCGAGAACAAACGGCATCATTCCCTGCATCAGCACGATTTGAAGGTCACTTTTCGGGCTTTTTTGCAATACATGTTGCACAAGTTCATGTATCCTGACCAAGTCACTCGCAGGGTAGTGCCAGTCTTTTGTCATGGTGCTTGTGCATGTGCTGTTTGGGAGCATGTTGCAGTCTCACGTTCTTTGCGGTGGCTTGCAATGCCAAGGGTCAGTTTCATCTTTGAAGTTTCAGTCCCAGTCATTCTGACACTTGCCCAATACATCATTCGGATGGATCCCGGTCTTGCTGCACAAGCCGATGGTGTTGGGGAGTTCATTTCGCAGGTGGCATCTGACTTGCCAAGGGAGATGTTGCCAAAGCCGAAGCAGCTTTGCACGACGACATGGATTTTGAAAGACGTGCGGACAAAGTACTGCTCTTTGACAGGCAGCTGCATAGAAGAGTTTGACCACTTCTGCATTCTTCTGAATGCACCAATTGGGAGGAAAAATCACCGGCCATTCCTGTGTCTACTGATTCTGGAGGTAATCTCTCAAATGACTCACGGTGCATTGTGCCTTTGCACACTTGCACATACTGCAATTGGATCTACCACGTATAGTGAGGCAGGCACTGCACTGATGCAGCATCCAGTGATCACATTTCTCCTAGTAGTTCATGTCACCACAGTCCCTGGCATTAGCTTGCTAATCCTCGTACAATTTGCATTGATATCGCAGAATGTCACTATGAATGAAATGTTGCACATGCAAAGATATGAGCACTTCTGGTCCAAAGAAAAGCGGTTTATAAATCCATTCAGCAAAGGCAATGTATATCGCAATTGTTTGGACTTTTGGTGGACGCGCACGCGTGGCGAAATATGTGGCATCGGCTGATGGCATGTGCCAAAAGTTCTTTGATAACGTGGACAATCAACTTTGACAAAGCACCAAAGGCAAACATCGATGTGGTGACCAGAGGCAAGTCGTGGCAAGGTGAGAATCCCAGAGCCTGCGGTGTGGAGCTGTCGAATCTCAAGGGAAGGGCGCCTCAACCATGACGGAGCGACAGAATGTCTCACAGGTTTCCACGCAGGCCATGGTCTTCCATGGTCTGACGTGAACAGTTCGGGATTTGAGCTGCAAGTGCGAGGCATTACTGTACCAATGTGACTCATCAGATGCCAATGCAGCAAGAGACTTGTGACTTGCAGACTTGAACCAGCTACCTTTGGCAAGATGCAAAAGCTCGTTGCTGCGAGCATCACAAGAATTGTTCATGAATTGTTCTTGAACGTCTTATGGCCTTTGTTCAAGTTGTAGGACAAACAACTTGTCAGTAGCACTTCGCTGGCCCGCACAGGTTGATCGTCCGAGATGCTTGTCCCTTTGGACCGTGGCACGCTTCCCAAATCCAGAAATTCGGAGACTTTTGAATTCTTCTGGCATCTTTTGACAATGCAAGTCTGTCAAATCTGTTTGCCAGCATTATTGTTCTGCCTTGTTTCACTCAACCAGCGTCGCTTTTGCTGAGATCCTCCATGACCAGCAGGACTTGAACTGAGACTTGGCAGCAAGTGCTACTGTACCTTGGGATCAGTGTACAGAAGATATGCTAATCTCGCCCTGACCTTGAAAGAATCCCTAAAATTGTTGCTTTACTTGATTGTTTCATCACAAACGTGTCAATGCGTTTTTCCTTGCTTCTCTGGTCTTCTGATTTGGGGGCTGTTCATATTATTCATCCAATCTGAAACTTTGCAACTCAAGAGGTGTCGAAGTCTTGCGATTGGCCGGCGGTCCATCAGATGGAGTCTCAGTTCTGGGGAGTTTACAGTCACATTGTTTTGCCAGAACTCGATGGAGGATATGATGGCCGGCTAAGGAAGCTGTCCTATAAACATGTATACAGTACGATAAACACTTATAAACGATAAAATCTATAACCAGATTTATTCATGGTGTTTGTCCAGTTGTTATGCTGCGGATGCGAGATCGTGCAATTCGGAGCTTCAACAGTAAGTTTAGTGCCATGCATGTCATGACATGTCATGACCGCGGATATATCGTTGTTATATCGTTGCTTGGCAGATCTGCCAAGGCGTTGCTGGAAGCATTGCTTTGGGCCAGAGACTGGGCGACAGAGCGGAGAAGCACAGCCTGCGACCAAGTCCATAAGGATCTGTTTTTGACCGCAGTCAGGTTTTCTTGACTTGATTATCTTGATTGTACTGAGGTGATACATGGTGATACTGTATGTAATGATCTGTGTTCCATAGGACTACAAGTGCCATACATTTGCATTGTCGAATTGTTGAATGTATTGATATCGGAATCTGCTGAGACATGCTGAGACCATGGACTTAGGCCCAGGCTCAAGCGCGGACGCGGTTGCTGCAGCAGCTTTTGGCATTGATGTCATGCTGCTGTGCCAAGCTCAGCAGACATTCAGGAACATCATCAATGGTTGGTTTTGTTTGGGATTCCCCTATTGGATTATTGTAATATATTGTAATCCCCAATATATTGGCTAGTGTAATTCAGTGATCCCACGTAATCATCAAGTTTTGAACACTGCTCAGGTGTTGGGTACGGGGATGTCGTATCAAGGTCGAAGTCCAATTGGGGCGAATTCGACCAATGAGCGCGGACCTCAAGCGGAAGCCGGCGCTGAACATCTACGGGTGGCCCTCATGTTGAGTTCAGATAGTTCAGCATGTCTCGGAGTGTTTTTTCGAAAAATCAATTTCTTGTTTGACTTAAATCTATTTAAATCTCCCAAGGTGCAAATTGCCGCTTCATCAACTCATCCTCCTATGGACTGGAAGCTTCGGCTGCTTGCATGACACTCAGTCCAAACGTAGCTTTATGCAGTGGCAACGGATTGCAACAGCCAATGACAGGGGTGAAAATTAATCCTGGCAGCTCCAAGACTACAATAGCCACAGAGATAAATTACGGAATCTGGATATTCTATCATATTCTATCAATTTCAATGATATTCTTGGTGTAGTCAAGGGCTCAGCTGGACAAGGTTGAAAGCGGCCACGCCACAGCAAGAGAAGGTCCCTGTCGCAGTCACCATAGTCACCCACTGACCCATTGGTGACAGCTCCAGCCAATAGGCGCCACAGTGCCCTTCGTGGCAGGTGTGGAAAAAGCGGGAACTTGAATCTGGTGGTGCCATGCCAAGGCCTTAGCAAGAAATAGCAAAAAGAATCAAAAAGAGCTGTCACAGCAAGGAATTCAAAAACTCTATTCCAGAACTCTACAATTGAGCTACACAGCCTTCAAGCAGGCAATCGCTGAGAGTGTTTGTTTGTTCACGGTTCTTCCCAATTTGGGTTTGTCATGTTGAGCAAAAGTGAACTAAGTGGACGAGGTCTGCTGAATTTCTTGTTCGTGGGGACTTGCCTCCAGCACTTCCACAAAAAAGGCTGTGCGAGGCATGCCTTCGAACGTTTTTGCTTGCATTGTCCAAGCTCATTCGTGCATGATTTATAGATAGGTCTAAGAATTCATGGATACTCATGGTACGAATTGATTAATATTCTGAATGGACTGGATTGCCCAAATGGTTTCTGATTGATTCATCTTCTAAGCTCTTGGATTTTCCAACTTGGAACAGGTGCTTCAACGAGTGGCCGATGTCCAAGCTGATTGGCCACAAGAGGTGCGCAGTTTCAAGCAAAAGCACCATGAAATGTGGCTATCCATGGTTTAAAGATGTTTAAAGATGTCTTTAAGCTTGATGATTTCCTGATGTTCATGCCATTTCATGCCAATAATTGCTATTTCAAAAGATTGTTTCAACATGTCAAGCAAAGCCCGACAAGCGCCCCTGCAATTTCAGATGCTGTGCATTTGGATCTGTAGATTCAGGACATTTCAGAAGATTTTGTAGCGCCAGGTTCGCCTTCTGTGGCGAGTACTGCATTCGAGAAGCACGGCGCGAGAGGCAGCATGAAATTTATCGATGTCCAGAGATGTCCAGTACAAAACCACCAGGATCCACCAGGATCCACCAGGATCCACCAAGTAATGGCTGAGGTCAGCAAGCTTTGGGTTGCGGCACCATACATGTTGCAGGACGGACCCATGATGACCCATGTCAATGCCTCGCTATTCCAATCTATGTTCCATGGCTGGAACCATGGTGGACCCCAATTGTTTCTGGCGCCGTGCAGGACACTTCGTCTGAGGCACTTGGAGCAAAAATGTCCATTTCAGCACAGCCGAATCTGATTGCAGCATATTGCAGCAGCCTTCCCTGACCATTCCTTTGAACTGGAGGCTGAATCAGTTGAGAACTCAGTTTCGTGCTGGATTTAACTTCAACCTTGTGATTTTTACTGGGCAAGAGAGCTGTACCAAGTTGGCATAGAGCGCTCACAGTGTGATTCGCATCACTTGACAAAAAGATACAAAAAGTGGAAGCACAGCTTTCACCCTGTAGTAGAACTACAGTTGACAAATGCAAGTCCCAGAGACAGCGCATCAAAAAGAAGCCTGATAGACAGCCATGAGGCTCCGATCCATGAGATCTTCATACCTGGTTTGGGACTCAAAATCAGAAACTAGCATGTACTATAAGTACTATGTGGTTAGACTTAATTAGACATAATCAAACATGATCAACCTGTCAGTGTGGACACACGCAGAATGCAGTATACCAGGATTTCATCTTTGCGTTCGCAGAGGCGTAGTAGCTGCGTCAGGAACCTTGAGTCGCAGCTTGCAACGATGCCTGTTGTGCAACAGCTGCCAGGTGAGGTTACCATACATTATCCATCATTATCCATCATTATCCACACTTGCAGATTTGAATAAGCACATAAAACTCGAACAGCCCACTTGAGAGCATCCCCTGGATACAATGTTGAAGATCTGCTAGATCCACCGTGAAATCCGGGAATACCATGCGGCACAGGTTCCACAAAAGGTGTCGGCGGCATCCTTTGTTGCGGCGTGTGCAGACGCAAGCATCTTAGTTTGCGATTTTTCTTGTTGGACATGTTCTGAATGCTCTTGCAACTGGACATGATTTGGCTGCAGTCAATGAATGTGCCTAAGTACTGGCAATTTGGATCAGGCTCTGAATGAATTGCGCAATGCTGATCAACTTCGTGAAGTGCAGGTGGCGGGTCCAGGCCCGCTTGAATATTTTAACGAAACATGTTCTGCGTTTTTAGGTCCCAGCACCCAAAACTACAAAAGTATACGAAGGCACTGTGAGAGTTTTCATCATCGGCGTTCAACATGTTGACGTGTTTGCAGGGGGAGCAGCAATACAACGTTTGGTGCGAGAAGAACAGGACCTGCAACCCGATTCTGAAGCCAGTTGCTTCCAATATCCTGTCAATGGGTCATGAATTCACACAGGAGAGATGATTGACGTGACTGAGCATTCAACCCACCATCGCCAAGACCAAATCATTGAAACCAAGTTCGAGAAAAATGAATTTGACTTTAATATATTTAATCGTTCAAAATGTGAATATGATTACTGTATGTTCTATGGTGTTTATATTTAGTGTATATGTAATATATATATATATATAAATGTCTTATAATTGATATAGTATATATATCTAATATGTTGATATCTAAATCATAGACCATTATATAAAGATTATAAAGTCGTAACGACTTTTTGGCTTTTTTTTATACCGTTGGGCGAAGCTCGTCAGGAGGGTCGTAGCGATTGTGGCTGTGCCTATGGGATTTGCAATGAATTTGTTGATTGGTTTAATCGTGTTCGGCTAACGTGTGTTGAGGGTCAAAGCCATGTATTTCCGTTGGGTTTTTAGATGAATATGTTGTTTGGCGAGATAACTTAACATATTTAATTATATTTAGCTTCTTTTAGCTTACATGAGGGGAAATTTCCCTCTGATCATACTGCTTATACATTTTTTTGATCAGAAAGAATTTCATCCTTATTTGATAATTTGGGATGGGGAAGGAATTTAATGATGGGTGAATTTATATTTTTTTGAATTTATAAATATATGTATATATAATTTTTAATATTATTCAATATTTTTTAACATTATTTTTTTTTATTATTTATTTATGTTATTTTTAATAATGAATTATATTTATTTATATAATTATATATTGAATTATTTATTTATTTATATATATTATATGAGAATTATAACAAAATTATTTTTCTTGATATAATTTTTAGGAATTTTGCGAAAAATAATAATTTAATTTGTATGAAAATAAATTTGATTATTATTGTTATTTGTTGGTTTAGATGTTTTATAGAAATGCAATTATTTCGGCAAGAGACCCTAAACAGTGGGGTGGAGTGGGAGGATAATATATGATAATGTGGATGATGATGATGATGTTGGAGGTGATAATATGATGACATGATAACATGATGATATGATGAGGATGATGATGATGATGGTGGTGGTGGTAATGATGATGATAATAATGATGATGATGGTGACGGTGATGGTGATGATGATGATGATGGGGATCATGCGGCTGATGGGGATTATGCGGATGATGGGATGATAATGCGGAAGATGGAATGGAGGATGGTGATATAGAGAAGGAGGAAACCAATAATTTTAAAGGATGGTAAAAAATAAAAATAATGATGATTCCGAATAATGATGTGGGGCGGGGGGGTGCTCCGGATGTCTTATATTATATTTTTAATTGAAATATTGCTAGATATTTTTATTTTTTTTTTATTTTATGCTCCTACTTCTATACTTTTCTTAAAGGAGGAGGATATGATGATAATGATAATAGGGAGGAGAATAATAATAAGAAAGGGAATAGAAATAATAATAATAACAATAATAATAGGAGAAAAAATAATTAAAAAAATAATATATAAGGCATAATTTCGATAAATAAAAATAATTATAAATTAAAATAAATATCGATTAATATTAATTAGGTAATTAATAAAACTAAATTTTTAATATTTTTGATATTCACCAAAAAAAATAATTAAATTATCGATTAGAAAATCAATAAACATAAAATATTTATATATTTAATAATTTTCAAAAGAAAATTAATTAAGATAAATTTTTAAAAATTAAAATGGAGAATAATGATTTAGAAAAAGAGGAATTTGATAATATTGTGGAGGATAATTGAACATATTATTGATAATTATGATAATGATAATAACAATAATATTTATTATGTATATTTTTTTAAATTTATTGGAAAAATATTTTGGGTTGGATTGAATTTAGAATATTTATTATGCGAATTATAGTTGAAATATATAGCATTAATTTATATGAAATATTTAAAAAAATATTTTATATGGAAATAGATTATATAAAAAATATTATGATTTAGATTATGATTATTTATATTATATAAATTTATAAAATCGAAATATTTATTAATATTTTATAAATAATATTAAAAATATTAATTTATATCGAAAATTAAAAGAAATATATATTATAATTAAATTAAGAATATGGATAATTATTTGTATATTTATATAAAAATATAATTGAAATGGTTCTTAAATAAATTTGAAAAAAAAAAAAAATATATATATATATATAGAGAATTATTGGAAAAATATATATATATTAAATTGAATCTAAAATATAATTAATTAATTTGAATGAATTTATTTTATCGAAATTTATATTAAAATATATCGAACATTATATTCGAGAAAATAACATAAGAAAAATATCATATTCCAATATAAAAATATTGATTAAATTTCGATTTTCATATTTATTTCAAATATTCCTCAATAATAATAGAATTATTCTGAAAATATATTAGGAAAAATGATAGATCATTATTATTAATAAAATAAATATAATTAAATAATAATATTATATTATTAAATAAAAATATATATTATTAATAATAAATATAATTTATATATATAATAAAAAATAAAAAAAAATATATATAAAATATTAATATATATATATAATATTAAATTATATGATTAATAATTTATTTATTTCAAATTTATTAATTTCAAATATTTTTAAATAAATTTATTAAAATAATTAGAATAAAAATTAAGA
>Ga0126342_10000022_pt1 | contig 72509 bp, 57 predicted proteins | sample Cyp1metagenome_FD_92528 | JGI IMG/M metagenome (GOLD analysis project Ga0126342, IMG submission 92528) | Coral microbial communities from Lord Howe Island, Old Settlement Bay, Australia - Cyphastrea 1 metagenome | ecosystem: Host-associated > Invertebrates > Cnidaria > Coral ...
AGGGGCAAGCGTAAGCTCAAGCTCAAGGGCCCTTTGGCCAAGTTGATCCAACAGCGGCGGTGAGCAGCATGGAGTTGTGACCTGGCCAGGGCTTCCAAGTAAGTTGTCAGCGACAAATTCACAGTACCAATATTCAATATTTATAATATTCGCAATCACTGTTTTGGGGGGTTTTATGGAATCAACCATGGCAATGGACATCCCCTAAAACTGGACATGTGAACATCGAACTATATAAATCGTGGATTTTCCAGCCAGACATGGTTGATTACCAGAGTGTATCCCATATTGTTGTTTTTTTCATATCCCCATCATATCCCCAATATGCACCCAATATATTTACATTATATTTCCAATATTGTTGGTTATTAGCTAGTAAGTATTGTCCAATTCATCCCATTAAATCCCATCAATTCCCCTTAAATCCCCTTAAATCCCGTTAAAGTTCCATAAAACAATCGATCCACAAAAATCAACCTGGCGTTGCTTCATCCGAAGTCTCATGATCTCCCGAGCCTTGTTCCAGAAGGTGCCCAAAGACAGCAGCAACACACCCACATACCTCGGCCGCGAAAATCTTCGGAAGGACTAAAAGATAGAAAGCAGGGAAACAAATAAAGGGGTGTTGCTACGTTAAGATTCAAACCGATTGATATATTTCTGGACATATGCTTGATCATGGATTATATATAATTAATATATATATATATATAAAGGGCCCCGCAATGAAATGTTTGTTAACATACAAACCCAATTAAATACAGTTATAATTGCCACAGACCCGAGTTATACTAGTTAGGATCTCATAGATGACCCAGTGCAATTAATTGTCTACGAAAAAATTGGTGAAAAGGGGCTATGTTGGCATATTTACCCTTGCAAAGCATCATTTCCAGTGTCGTCGCCTAGTGGCCTAGCGACAACTCGATACACAACTCTCCTAGAAAAGTTTCTGGATCCCGATTGTCAAAGCTATCCCAATGATATAATCCTAATCTTACAACCAATGGTATTGTTGTCCCCTAGCAATACTAATAATATTGTTACTGCTGATTGTAAATTCCTAAAACATATCCTTCTTATATGGTTCCAACATCATCACCAACCAGATGAGGCAACACAAATCAAACATGGGTAGAGAATATCTTCCAACATTGGGAGTACACACAAACAATGATTGAAGACATGTATACTCAGTTGTATCCATAACTATCCATAACTAATATCCATATCTGAAGCAATATCTACATGCACGTCACACCTACCATCACATATTCCAATGCCAATAGATATTTCAGGCAGATTTCACGACTGGACCACTTCTGGAATGCTGACCCGTGCCCTGCACGGCTTCGAGGCTTCGGATATCGAGGCTGATCCCGGATTTTGAAGATATTCGACATGGCCACCATTTCAGGATATCTCCGTATTCTGGCTGCAATTCTAATCTACATCCCAAAAGTGACTGGTTGGTGGTTGAGCCACCCCTCTGAAAAGTCAGTTGGATGATGACATTCCCAATATATGGAAAAATAAGCCAAATGTTCCAAACCACCAACCAGCAAGTGTTCAACCCCCAAAAAACTCGAGCTGGATGACCCCAACAGCATTCGAATCAGTGGTTCCACCGGCACCGAGACCTTTCTCCCAGGCGGCTGTGCAAAGGTCACATGCTCTTGCAAATAAGCGCCTGAAAGAGCCTCAGCTGGGCTACCATCATAGGTGTAATTCAAGGTATATATATAATATACATACGTACATTGTGTTATATTATATATGCACAATAATGAAATGTTTGTATATACATTTAAAATATATATACACACACGTGTATAAATATATGTATATATATGCATATGAATAGATATACAACTCAAAATCCATCTTGATATGCTTTAATTTTCAACCCAAACATGTCATGATCATCCCTGCGATCCCATCAGTCCTGCGGCATGGTGGTTTCCATAGTCATGTGGCTACCCCAGAAGAGCTGGATGCTTCATAATTGAAATTCCTCTTAAAATAGGATGGGTTTATTTGGAGTACTCCTATTTTAGGAAACCTCCATATGGTAGGTTCTGATGCATGTTGAGATACCTGTTGGCAACGAATCTGAAGCAGCCACGGGCCATGTTTGCCGCCCCTTTACCCCTCGCAATTTGCCTTCCGCTGCCTGCGATTCCAAGAACACTAACGTTTACCTCTTTTACCATCATTACAATTTGTTATATATTATTACAAAATTGACATTCCAAAAAAAAGTCCAAACAATATATCATGAACATCTCCATGATTGTAAACTCCTTGACAACAACTAGACATTTGACAGGGAACCATAACCAGAATAAGATTGAGGTTGCCGATCATGCTCTGCATCAATGCGCCCAACCTTGACACGCAGGGAGAGATGGTGTCAAATATGGCGACATCCACGAACGAAATTGAAGTTTTCAAGGGAAAGTCATCGATACATGATGAGAAAATGTTGGATTTTTCAGTTTGCTGGATTTTCTTCTAACCAAAGGGCAACTGGTTAAGCCACGCGTAGGGCAAGTATGAAGTTGGGTATATCATTCAGAAATTGATAGAATACCATAGGCTTTCCCCCACATCCGCAGTGGTATTGGCCATTGAAAAAAACAGCATCCGAAACGGAGATGAGCAATGGATCCCCAATACACATCAATATATTGGAATGCCACTATGTATGTACGTGTATGTATATATATATAATATGTATACATCAAAACTCCACAACTTCCATTGTCTCCCAATGGAATGTATGGAATTTCACCATCCAAGCATTGCCCATTGGGATCGCGGGCCAAGTGGCTTTTGCACAGCATACCACTGAGTGATGTTCAATACCACTGCCGTCACCTCAATCTCTGTGCTGGGAGAAACGGCCGTGGTTGGTCAGGCCGTGGTAAGGGGAAAGGTAGGTGCAGTCGGGAAGCTTTGAGATGGCCCAACTTTCGTTTATCTATGCTATTCTATACTCTGATTCTATACTATATTTTCATCTTCAAGACTGATGGTATGGACATCAATCTTCAGTTTTATATGATTCATGATCTATTTTAAAAGTCTCAAATCTCACCCTCTGCAAATGGCTAAAGCCATGTTGGAATGTGCTGGAGGTTCAACTGAAACAACTTCGGATATCAAATCTCATCATCGCACTACTAAGTTATACCTCAGGTCAAGCATATGAAGAAAAACAGTGGTGGCATATTCCGTGTTCCCCAAAGATGTTTTTTGTTGGTTTATACTCCAACAACTAATTACCGAAGGAGTTTTGGTGGATATCTACTACTACCTCTACAGTTGACTTAGCATTGGTTTATAGATACCAACTTAGAACCAGGGCTGAGGCATTTTGTATGTGGTGTAAATCCTCAAGTACAGTGGTGGTCATTTGTGGGCTCTTTGCCCGTTGTCTATTCAGAATGACCTTGTTCTTAAGTGACCGAGACTGTTGGTTGCACTTCATTTTTTGATTCTTTATTACGTGCCCGACTACGTTACTTGTCAGATTAGCTACTGTTGGCTAGTCCCATATTGCCTTCTCTCCTCATCTGCACAAGTTGCCAGTTGCAATGCCAGTTTGTTCTTTCTACCTGCGTTTTTTTCGTGCAACCCGTCATATATGAAATCTCCAATTTTGTACCTCCACATCTCTCTATAAATAGACTCTAGAACTTGTTGTTTGTCTTGATTGGACCAAACTATACATTATGGATATGGTTCAAACAAACTTTGCTACTCTACCCCAAACATGGAAATTTGTACCAAAAACAATCAAGTCCATCTCCTTTTCCCATCCAATTGTGATACATCACCCATGCAAATGGAGCCAGAGTCCGGAACTTTTTTGGGGTTGTTTTGCATGTTTGATGGGTCGAAACCCTTATTTTGGTCCTGTGTTTGTTTCAAAATCCCCATGTTCAATGGAAATCAATGGAGTAGATTATTCTGTATAATATATATATATATATATGTATATAACATATATAAACATACATACATACATACATACATACATACATACATACATACATACATCACATCACATCACATCACATCACATCACATCACATCACATCACATCACATCACATCACATCACATCACATTACATTACATTACATTACATTACATACATACATATAATATAATATATATTATATATATATCCATCCTGTTCGAAAAAAAATCATCTTTGATGTCTTCAGATTTGTGTGATCTTTTTTGCCACGGTGGATCGACTCACTGGCAACGCCAAGAGTCCGCGGAGGCCAGGAGTGCCCATTTGGCATCCGAGCTGGCGCCGGGGAGACTCCTGAAGGCCTGGCTTCAAATGATCCAGTCGTGGATGACCATGACTTGGTGTATTGAAAGCTATGGTGACTTGGGAAGCCCCTGGATTTTGGGGAAATATCTGTGTTTTTGGGGAAAGCTATGGAAAATACCAGGAATAGTAGGGATAGTGGATATTTTTTGCGATGAATTACTTACTGGTGCGTTTTACGTAGGGAATGGATGGGATGCTGAGGGTTGTTGGGATGATTATTGATAGTTATTGTGGATCATTCCCGAAAATTCCCGGCTAAGCACCAGTAAGACTTGGGAAGCCCCTGGATTTTGGGGAAATATCATGAAATATCTGTGTTTTTTTAGGTGCAATCCAACAAAATAAGGCTTTTCAAACTATGATTGGGCAAATGTTCGGCGCTTATCTATCTCTCATAGGGTGGCTTCAAAGTTTCAAAAGATCATAGGAGGAAGACCTTCAGAACTCCTGAAATCTCATCCCCCCAGCACCTTGGTGCGTTCGTTGGAAGCTATCAGTAGCACAGAGATGCAGGAGGACCAGAAACCTCGACGGCAAGCTATGGCGATCTAAAGCGGCTCAACGGGATGGCGCAAACAGCAGATCTGAAGGTTGGGGAATTAGACCGTTTTCCATTCAGTTGGAAATGCAGCAGCAAATCAAAAAAATGATGATGATGATGATGGTGATGATGATGATGATGGTGATGATGATGATGATGGTGATGATGATGATGGTGATGATGATGATGGTGGTGATGATGATGATGGTGATGATGATGATGGTGATGATGATGATGATGATGGGTGTGGATCCATCTTGAATAGGCCACAATTCTTCAGGTGGTTGGTCCAAAGGGCTCACCCTCCCATCCGCATCCCACTTGGACCCATCCATCCTCTGATCCCACAGAACATGTCAAGTAATTGGTGTACATCATGTCAAAACTTAGTAGCTCCAACTAGCTCCCCTTAACAAAAAGGAAATATGAAGACAGCCGTATTCCAGCTCACCGCTCCCAATATCTCCCAATACCAACTACTGATACCCAGGAACCATTCCAAAATACCATATTCAGCGGGCTCAAGCTAATCACCACCTGCAGTCACCGGCGCGGCAACGCCGGTGCCATGACCAAAGGTTGTTTCATAAACGACGGAAAAAATCAACAAACTAATCCAGAGTTGCCAGCCTATCATCTACAACAACAACAACAACAACCACAACCCTCACAACTGTTGTTGTTCTTTAAACAAAAAGTGAGCTGGAAAGGAGACATTATATTTAATCTTTGATTGACTTTTTGTGTTCCTCTATTTAGGAACATAGATCAAAGAACAACATTTCAACCCCTAACAACAAACTAAACATATTGAATATGACCAGTAAAACCGCACTTTAACCCTTTTCACCACTAGAAAAAGGCATCATCGAACACCTAAATTCCCCCCGTGTCACCCCACAACTAATTTCAATCAACATTTTCAAATCCAAAGCAAATGCAAAAACAAACAGCACTGAATATGTGTGTTATGTGATTCTTGTTCATTGTGATGACTATTCTCCACTGTGATGATTACTACTCAATTAACCAATTATTACCAGTTCATGATTATGTTAACTATAGTCTACAAATTTGGGTCTAGTCTTTTACGAGTCACATCATCAATTATGATGAAAGAAAAGCAGCAAATGCAGTAAACCCGATGCCATAAACAGTCCCCAATGATCTCATCCGAAAGGGGTGGCTATCAACCAACAAGAATTGTAGGTTTTATGCCATAGTGGATCAGTTATTGATTCATGTTGAACCATTCATTGATTAAATATACCATTAATCCTGGCACCTGGTATCACGTACCAAATTTCCTCCAATACATTCATTCATTTTCATTCATATTCATTCAATATGATCTCACGGTTAAAAAACATGATTCCGCTGCTGTTTTTCACTCACTTTGACTATGGATTTATGTCACAAACCACTATGGAATTAGGTTTACATGTTTATACCATCCATCAAAATGGTGAATTTAGGGATGATGGATCCGTTTTTGCTGTTCACACCACAGGTGTGAAGCCGCCACCGTTGCCATGGCCGAGGCACGACTTCGTGCTGCCACACCGCCCGCATGGCGCCCAGAAGGGCGGAGGCCGAGGCCAGCAGAAAGGCAGAGACCGAGGCGGCGGGCTCCTGCACCAAGAAATGGGGAATTGATCGAGGAAAAATGGATGGGAGCATATATGGGAAATATCTGATGATGATAGGATTCTTGATATGATAATTATGATCGCTATATGCTACTTATGACATTTTGTGACTTAGATCAACTATTCAAGTGGTTCAGAAACAACCAGAAAATTGGGAACATGGAGATCTAGTGACTATAATTGGGTTTTGTTGATATTGGTATGCAATTGGTGTGTTTGGTCCTGTCTCGCACATGTTGATGTTGACATGTGCATTCATTTATGGTTGGTTGATATGTGTTTAATATGCGTGGACATATCATATACACATGATGTATCCCGAGTGGTAAAAAACATAATGACTATCATTGAGCAACAAGAGGTATAGACATATATGTGTACATACCATTCACAAATTGACCCAGCAATTTTCATGGGCATGCGTACAGGGGTACTTTGTCAATCTCGGACACTGCAGTACATCTCACTATACCAGTTGGTCCTACACTGTGGATAAACAATACAATCGGTTACATGGGTTTTGCATATCTTGGCCTTCTATGTACGCGTGGAAAAAACGGTAAAAGGGAAAAACTATGCAAAACTCAGAGTTCAATTTCAAATGCCCGTTAAAGGTTTGATGTATTTGAGCACATACCCAAAACAAACTCCGAACGAAGCAAAGGGAAATGAGCGAACCAAAGAGAAGTCAAGTGAAAACCCATACATAAACAACAATGATGAAGGGTTTTCAACCGTGGCCGTCAAATCAGAATAAGGATATCATCTTATTGTTGAGCCTCATTATTGAAGAAGCAAATCGCACCTAATTTCCTAACTGTCACAAATTCATGTCGTTCACGCAGCCTAGCTACACCATAAACACAGAAGATACTTCCGCAGCATACCAACAGGACCTCGGTATGTTCAGCGCGGTCATGGGGGAATGGGGTCAGAATTCTTGACACACCTACCACAACTTGTGGATTTGCTTTGGTTTGATGCAACCCCAAGTGCTTCTGGGTCAAGATAGTCAAGTCACGGGGTAATCTGCGGCTTCGGAAACTCTTTCGATGCCATAGAGCTGCACTTTTGAGTGCAGACATGCGGCTGGGAATGGCTCAAAAAATATCAATGGGGTACCAATCCACAGGTACGACTGATGTCGCTTGAATGATCTCTGCTAGACTAAGCTCAAACTAATTCATCTAGTCACGTTCAGCCATGCCCTGGTCATGCCCCCCATCCCCCAGCAGACAGGGCGCTGCGGCGACCGAAGCACAGTCCATGGTGCGCTTCTTTTTGCCAACTTCCAGGAGGAATATGATGAAAGGAATATTCGCTGAAATCCTCACACAACATCGTTCACCATGGAATTATAGTCGCTAGATGTCGCTAGGGAGAGTTTGGGTACGGCGTTTTTGGGGTTGCTGGGGAATAGCCTGTAAAATGATACATGATCCGTTTCTGTACAATTGCAGAGGTGGTGAGAGCAAGCAAATGCAAGGCGACCCAAGAAATCTATCTATCTATTTACCTATCTATTTACCTATCTATCTATCTACCTACCTAGCTATCTATCTGTCTGTCTGTCTGTCTATCTAGCTACCTACCTACCTACCTATCTATCTATCTATCGATCTATCTGTGTCTATGACGGACTAACTGACTAATTAACTAGCTAACGTACTTACTTACAAACTAAGAAACAAATTAACAAACTGATTCAGCAACTGGCTGAGCTACCGAATCGATCAAACAAATATAATCTATCTAAGTAATGTAATTCATTCTATTTAATCTATCTAGTCAATGTAATTGACTAATCTATCTAATGCATTTAATCTATCTACTTTATCTACCAATCTACGTATCTTCCTATCTACCTACCTACCTACCTATTTATCTCCTATCCACCTATCTACCTGCTATCTACCTAGCTACCTATCCCTCTATATGTAGAGTCCTAGATGCATGCAACATTATTTTACACATACACACACACACTGACATTACATGTGTATATAGATGTACATGTATATATATAATACACACATGCATAGAACATGATAGTCACATGTGTATATATATACACACATATATAATATATGTATACATATATACATACATATATGTATACAAATGTTTACGATGTCGATGTTGTCGAACTTTAACTTGTCCTTTGAAGGCCTCAGTACTCATAATATCATGTACTAATAAAATATATCACATAAAAAATGAGAAATCTCTGTTTCATTTATACTAGGTAGTCACTCCACCATGGTGGTGATGGCGGTTCATATACCAAGCATCATGGAGACAAAGGCCACTCCCCCATACAGCAGGGCGGTGTTGTTGGTCATCAAGGAGGCGCCGTGGAGTAAAGATATAGGCAGCACCTGCCCGATAACTACTGGCGACTGGGGCCTCAACCAAGAAACACTGGGGATTCAAGCAAGTTCTGACATGTTTTGACCATTAACCATGGGGATAGAACTGATTGAACCAAGAATAAAAGGTTTGAACCATTAGACATGGGAATTTAGCCATGAAAGTCATGGCGAGTGAATGCAATTGAAATTTGTTTTCTGTTGGGTGAAAATGAAGCAACTTGTAACTTCAGGGCCAAGATTTGGTATGGCACCCTGCTCCGTTCAATAGTTGGAAATTGTCCCTGTGTAGCTACAATGCACATGTTACTCGCCTATCACATGTACTATCTTCTAGGTTCTTTTCATCCCAAAGAAGAGAGTGGGAATATACTATTCTGACTTCTTAATCATATGTCTGCTTGACCGAGCAGTCTACAATCCAACAAATCGGTTCCACAATTTGGATCATGAAGTATCATGCTTCCTCATATCTAGAAGTTCGTCTCAAAACAGGGGATTCTCCAAAAATTGCCTACTAAATTGCCGGGATAATAGGGACATGATAAGAGACATGATCCAATTCTGCGGTACCCCATTTAGAACCATACCCAGCATCAATGATTTGAAGGCCAGATTCACGGCCCTATTGTCTGAACAGTTTGTGAGATCGACTTCCAATGTCACATGACCTGTTGGTCATATGGGTATGGGTCAATACCTATAGATACATTTTTAGTGGGATGAACATCCATTTACCAGCTATTTTGGGGTTCACTAGGTACCAGGGTTTTGACCCATCCCCATATTGTCAATGCACTCTTAGCATTTCAGCCCCTGTTTGGCCACTTCTTCCCTGCTGGTGCCAGGAGATCACCCCTGAAAAACTTCTCATCGTTGCAAGGTCACCAGGGCGAACCAAAAACTGGCCATGGCTTGCAAGTTGGCTTTCAGGGAGTGATTTCTATTACTTAAAGATACTTAAAGCCTGCTTTCATCCAAAGTTGGTTGCCCAGCTCCCATCCCTTTCTTCGGCTGCCTTTACCCTCTTCTCATTGGATATGGTAAAAAGGAAAAACACGATCTACAGTCGCCCAAGGCCTCTATCCAGTTTGGTGAAATTAGAATCCAACATATTTCTCCAAACTGAAAAGTTCGGCCACAACTCGGAATATATTCCTTTACGTTCGCCGCTGTAAAATGAATAAATAAGTGTATGTATACATGTATATATATATATATTCAACACAACACAGAATAGTTTACAGTTTATAGATACAATTTATTCCTATTGTACAGTTATTATGGCAGTAATCATACTTATAATGTTAAGGGTCATGCTAGCCCCTACCATTGCTATACTTTATGACGTCCTTAAATACATGCAGCATTATATAATCAATATCATTCTTGGTTTTATGCTCCAATTTAATTGCTTTCCCATATCCGATTGATTGCTAATAAATTCTCCCAGAACATGGCTTACTGTTTGCTTATTCGCTGATAATTTAGGTTCTGCCCTATGATTTTTGCCTTGGAATCACTATTTCAATCTGTGCATTAGGTAAGTCCTATTTAACGTAGATATGGAAAATGGCCTATAGAAATAGATGATTTATGATGATTTATCTAAAACATGGTGATTCTCCAGTTCGCAACGATAAATTACCAGAAACTTAATTAACTACAGCATACTATAGCTATGATTTCCCTAAACCTTAGCTATATTCCTGGGCACCACGTTGTACCAATCGTTTATTCTTCGTGTCTTGCAGCAAATGAAGAGCCGAGGATCGGCCAGGGCTTCCTTGATGTGGGGCCGCTGCAACGATCCAGTGACCAAGCAAACCCCCAACATATGCATAACCTTTTCGCAAGAGCCGACTCCGACTGCCAGTTCCCACCAATCTGGAACACACAGTTTTTAACAAAAAAAACTTGCGAAAACCCAACAGAATCCAACCCATAAAATCCATGTATGGTATATATGCTAACATTGGGGGTATATTGATGGTAAATGTTGCCATACAGTATATAGCATACATGGAACCAATGGGGAATCCAATGGTTGATCATTTGAATCCATTTGGGGTATGATTTGATCCCATCACTGCCATGTAAAAAAAGGGGGTGGTTAGGTTGACTGACTGTGGATCCAGGAGTCCAGGAACCACCCCGTTTTTCATGGCTTCAATATGTTCGAAACCTGTGGATCCACAATCGTCCTAGCATACTATCAATCAACCAATCAAATCAAAAGTTGAAATATCGCCATACTCTGACAATCACTACTACAATGGTTCCTGGATTCTATTGGATTGTGAAGGCCTTCGGATTTTTAAGGTCGCCCGTTTTTAGACACAGCCTTAGGGGAACCAGAGCGCATCCACTGCTCGGAATTTCAGTTTTGGCAAGCTCACAAAAGGAAGGAAAACTGATGGCAGCAAATGTACAAAAGGGGGTGATTCCTGTAAGACAATTATATAACAAAATGAATCAACATAATCAACATGATAATGATATGTGATGATTGACTTACAAAGACAAAGCTTCGAACTGGGGACCATATGATGTGGACATTGTGGCTTCAAATTATTTCAGAGACGGGATATCAGCAGTGCCCGGCAATCCCACGCAAATGAGCTTGGCGGGAAACACTATTCAACAAAGCGTGGGGGTCCAAACAACTTTGGTTGGGATTACAGTCAGTCGTATGGAATATCAATCGGATTCGCTAGTTGCACTCTTTAACATGACGGTTTTCAACTTAACTAAGCAGTGCATTAAAGCAAAATCTGCGAAGTGGATCCGAAGAAACTGGATTTGCCAGCTTGAGCAGGGAAAAACCTTTCTTGGAAGGGAAACATCTGTGAAGTTTCCAGCCCTAGAAACGGTGATCGACTCCGGATAGGGAAAGCCCTGGTTGATGGTTTCCTTTACAAAGACCTTCACAGAGACCAAACTCGTCAGGTAGGACCTTAGGCAACTTGGAGCCAATCGTCAGGGAACAAACGTCAAAAGTCTGAGTGCCGCATCACATGTCACATATCGTCACTACTTGGGTAATACTACTCGATATATCTGTGGGTCATGAACTCATATAATTCTGGGTGTTTTTTTCGATAAGGGAAGGGATTGAGATGAGTTGAATGAAGGCTGGTGCGATGCTGAATAGGTACTGGGCTATAATCCGACGTCCTACAAGTAGAGCAAGCAGGATTTTGTCTCCAGTTACAGTTACAATGGGGTTCTATGTACATATATATATATATATGTATATATATATATATATTATTGTCACTTAGCAAATGGGATGAACCACCAAGTCGTGTTGCTTTTTTCCTCCACTCCAACAGGGATGCTTGCCCCCACTGCCAAGAGAGTTTCATGGCTGATGTGGTTTACACATTCAAACAAACAAAAATAAACCACAAGCAGGAAAGACCGATTTGAATTCAGATAATTTGAATGTACACCTACGGAGTGTGGCTCAAGTGATTAACTCAAGTTTTCTTGTCATGGGCTTCGATCACGTATCACAGCTTTCCTTCGGTCACTCAAAGAGACCCCCATGACTTCGGAGCACGCCAAGGAGCATGACGAGCAGCAAGACTGTAAGACCTTCTTTGATGCAAATAGGACTGATGGCTAGCAATATCCTAAGCAGTCGCAAGGCACTGCCAAGCTGGGTCAATGGATTGGTTTAAGGGAATATTTTAGAGGAACCATAGGAACTCCTATGATATTTCATGGGGAAAATCGACGGTTTACTGTAGCAGTTCCCCGTTGAAAATCCATTCATTCAACGGGTCAATGAAGCCCTGAGCACCTGGGGCTTGGACAATTTTTTCTGACCATCTCCTGAAAAGACTGGTTGTTCTTCCAAGCTTTCCATTAAGATAGCACTCTATTGAAGAATCAGTGGTATACCAGCTGGAAGTGCTATCTTTTTTTTGTGGGAATAAGTCTATCTATATCGATTGTTCCAATATCGTTGCGGGGATAAATAACTTTGTGGAACATCCAATCCAGTTCTATATCAGCTGCATACCACATGACCTTTGGAGATGACTTAAGCAACATTGACAACACAACTGACACCGTTTGTAATATCTATGTATAACTACACTCTGGTAAACAAACATAACTATGGAAAATCACCATTTTTGATGGGTGAATCAACTGTAAATGGCAATCTTCAATAGCTATGTTAAATTACCAGAGGGTGTATATATATATATATGGTCCTCCCTGAGATCTTCAGCACATTGAAAAACCCTGACTGTGCCCAGTCAGATCCCAACGTTTTCTGCAAGCATCAGGAGAATCAAACAAACAGTCATGATCCAATATTCTTTCGCCTCAGTTCTTTCGCGATGGCACAAAGTCCAGCATCCAAGAAATTGGAACCACTTCATCCCTTATTGCTGTATGTGTATAAATATATACCATCTGGTTATGACTAACAGTTCGCCATGGAAAATCACCATGCTATTAATAGGTAAACCACCTATTTCTATGGGTCATCTATACCATGGCTATGTTAGTCATAACTAGAGGGTAGATGGTATGAAATTGTGAACTTCATGGAGTTTTCAGTCCCCTTTGACGATGTTATCGGAAGGGAATGTTCCATGAAACTGCCCGGGAATCATCCATTCAGAGTGCAACAAATTAAAGACACATAGAGATGGTTCAAAGGTTGAAGACACCCAAACCACCCGAAAGCTAAACATGCCACTTTTTGGTGTGTGTGTGTATAATATGGTCATCCAACGGTTGCTTGTTTGACATTCCGATAAAAAAAACATGATCACTTTGGACATTGCCATCGGAACTTGACATATTCAATGGGAGATCTTCAGGATCCAACAGATGGAGGTACGTGAGTACCATATTTTTGGCTTTATTTTCTGGGGATATTCCCTGAAATTTAGGCCTGAACAATAGGCCAAACATATATGGAATCGGTACCTCCAATCAATCGGTTCCTGAAATGACCATTGACATATTGCCACACCCGGATCTATCCGGATCTAAGGCAGCCTTTACAATACTCTTGGCCAGATGCCAGTCATAAATGGGTCAAAGATTCAAAGCCAAGTACATGAGATAGGATACAGTGAAACTGTGGATACAGTTATGGCCATTTACCAGTTATAACTGGTTATAAATGGGATTATACATTCTATAAATGGGGTTATAAGTACTTATAACTGATAAATGGCCATAACTGTATACACATTTCACATGGCATAGACCACTAGTTTGGCAACCTTGGTACGATAGATTATGCTGCAACCACAATAACTATAGGATCTAAGGTGGATATATCACCACAACTGGATGGGTTTATAAGCCAACTCATACTTTACCGGAGAGGATTGAAAGTTTTGGTGTAGTTCCACTGTGTTGTTTCTTTCGCTGAAGCACGAGAAGACAACCCTTGGATTCGCAGAAAACACCTTTTCAGGTCATAACCAAAAACTTGTCCAGGTAGCTATGGCTTGTTTTTGGGCTTACCAGGGGAGCAAGGCACATTTCTCATTGATCTTCCATCAGTTTTCGTAGTTGGTCTATTTGAAAGTACGGTACCCCATTCCATCCCATCGTTTTTTAAGCATCGTACGAGTAAGGTGAGTCCAAAACAAAATGCGTAGAACCACCAGCCCATATACCCTCTGGTAATTCAACATAGCTATTGAAAATGGCCATTGAAATAGTGAGTTTTCCCATTAAAGATAGTGATTTTCCATAGCAATATGTTAGTTTACCAGAGGGTAGTCTGTTGCTGAGATAGCCACTTGACATCCATCAATGACAGGATTGATATCCCATCATCCGGATTGGCAATTAAACATGGATGGTGGTTCACCCCACTTAGTAAGTAGGTTATACCCCTGGTTATAACTGGGCTAAGTAGGGTTAGTTCACTTATAACTGTGGTTATCATCCACTTACTAACTGGGATGAGCCACCAAGTGGATGGTTGGGAAATCCCCGAACTAAATGGGGGTTCAAATGGGAACATCATCGACATAAATGGGACATTGTCCAGCAAACCATGTTTGATTGCCATACGGTAATCCTATTACAGTATATCAGTTATGTACATATCTAGCTGAATTGTAATAATTCACCCGCCTGAAAATAGCAGCATAGCAGGAATGTCAAGAAAACATAAATTTCCAAGAGGAAGAGATGTCAAAAACATTGAAACAAACAATGCTTTCGGGAACCGGTCTGCATTCGTTCCTATAGGCTCTCGCTTTTCTTTCTAGGCGTCCCACCTCTTGGAATCTTTGGCCACCTTGCCCGGGCTCTATTGGTAATTCATCCATATAGATACTGCTTGGTGGTGCAATAACCATCTTGAAAAATGATGGAGTTCGTCAATGGGTTTCGGATGACATCCCATATAATTATTATGGAAAATAATCCAAATGTTTGAAACCACCAACCAGCATATAGATACAGTTATGGCCATTTATCAGTTATAAGTCCTTATAACCCCATTTATAGAATGTATAATCCCATTTATAACCAGTTATAACTGGTAAATGGCCATAACTGTAGATAATGCATGTTTGAAACCACTGGGCTCCTAACCACTTCAATGGCTTGATCCCGACCATTGGAACCACTCTGGACCTAACCGGTTCGTTCCAAGTGACAGCTTTCGGGGACCTTGGGACGGAATCGATACTGGGGTGTCGGAAGACGTTGGAACCCACGAATTTCACAATGACTGGTTGGTGGATGACCTACCCCTCTGAAACACATGAAAGTCAGTTGGGATTATTATTCCTAATATATGGAAAAAATAATCCAAATGCTCCAAACCACCAACCAGATGAGTTTATCAGAAAATGAGGCATACGCCATACGCAGCATATTTGCATGTACATGGCCAATGAATTGGGAATTTCATAATGATATGGTGATGGCCATTTATCAGTTATAAGTACTTATAACCCCATTTATAGAATGTATAATCCCATTTATAACCAGTTATAACTGGTAAATGGCCATAACTGTATGGTGATGGATGCAAACCTGCATATACTGAGCCTAGCAACTGAAGAGACTCAACCAGCACCCAGGACTGCGCAGATGGCGCAGCATCGAACATTGGGACCAGTGGCACCAACAGCTGTGCTACCTGTGGATCTCAGCTCAGGCGATTGCTGTCACGTTGAAAATCACCCAAGCATTTATGTAATCCATCTTTATATTTGAGCTATTCATGTATAGAGAAATATTTGGGATTGGTAATATCAAAACACACACACATAAACGTAAACATGTACTAGTACCTATATGCATGTATGTATAATATTATATATATGTTGGCTGTGTTTAAAGTCCCAAAACGCTTATATCGATTCCGCAGATTTCATTAGGGAAGTTGGGGATGATCAAAACATGGTGACATGGCGACATGCCGGATTGTCGTAGTGGCTTATAACCCCAAACACATTCATGGCTCGTAGGGGCCATGTCCAGATATAGCCTCTGGTTATGTCAAAATAGCTATTGAACATGGTCATCGATAGTTGATTTATGTTTATTTACCCATATGAAAAACGTGGTGGATTTTCCAGTTCGCTATGTTTTTACGTTCGTTCACCGTACCGGGTATACGTGCACCGTGGGTTATTTCTTGACACACAAAGCGGTGGCCATAAGTTGACACGATCGCTGATCAGTCGAGGGTGTCACACGACTGAACATCTCGGAGACTGAAAACCATGGATTGGTTTAAGGGAAATTTTACAGGAAAAACAAATATTTACTGGGAAAATCCATGGTTTCCTGTAGATTTTCCCTTAAACCAATCCATTGGTGAAAACCATGGCGTGTTTGTCATATATACATATATATACTGGTTGGTGGTTTCAACCCCCTGGAACAATATTAGTCAGATTGGATCATCATCCCAACTATTGGGGGAAATAAAAAATGTTTCAAACCACCAACCAGATGGTGTGTTTGTCATAGGGTACCACAAAACTTTGCAGTAGGCTCTCTCGAAAATCATGTTCCTATCTTTGTTTGGCCAGTTTGGGGGTCCCATTTTCGGTGGAACATGGTGAAACCCACGTCTTAAGAAAAAAATTGTTTCTGGCCAGCTTGGGGCTATCACCCTCGGAACGGGATTCCTTCTTCGGGCTCTGAACATCCCATTCTCAATGAAGAGTAAATGATTTCCCTACTACGTTCGTGGTAGTTGACCCTTCATGACTTTTCTGAATCTCTTTGGAGATGACAACAGTCACGTTTTGCTTCAACTCACACATTGCTTAGGACCTAGGATCACGGAAACAAAACGTCAGTGCAACAAACGTGTTACAATAGAAAGCAAAGGAAACAAACACAAAAACTGTAGTATTTTATGCTCTGTACCTGTCAAAGTTTCCATTTCTACTAAGGGATTGCTGGTTTCCCATCATGCCTTTTCCTTCCAATATACAAAGTGGAAGACACAATCCATGGGATGTCATCCAGGGTGTCCTGAAATAGATAGGATTGACCCCCAAAATTGAACGCCTCCAAAAACTGCATCGAGCAAGACGAGAATCAATCGGCTGGTCTTCGGATCTTTACGTAAGTCACTGATGGGCAAATGTATCTCAAAAGACCCTACCACTACCCATTATAATTAATTATTCACCACTCATCATGAATCAACATATAGATACGGTCATAGTACAGATTTATATGTAATCTGGAAATACATATGCGTAAGTATATATATATATTAAAATGATCAACATATGGAGAGAGGGATATAACCATATACATCTGTGTCCATGAATTATGTTTATTTTCGTACCGCTGTACAAAAAAAACAAGCTCTTCGGGCCTGGTCCGGTGCGTACCGCTTGTCACCCGGCTTCGCCGCGGCCACAGTGCCGTTGGTTCCGGAGTCTTGAAGACCTGTCCTTGGTGGTCGATTTTTTCTGCAAATGGCAAACCATTTCTATAGGAAAATGGCGACATAAACCAACTATAAACCAACTAGGCACTATTGGTACACCCTAATCACTATAAACCATTGGCACTATAAACCAACTATAAACCAACTATAAACCATTTCTATTGGTACACCCTTAATCACTACTTAGACATGGCGCCATGTCCGGATGTTTCAACATTAGACATATGGAGATTTCAGAAACATGCAATGTGGAGTGGACACCAACAATGAAAAACGGATTTCATGTGATTTCATCGACATGCAAAGTCAACCAACAAGAAATGTTGGATGCACCGTACTATGAAACATCGGAGTTCATCAGAAAAAGAAGGAGTTACATCTTGATGTTTGCTGTTTGTCAGCCGAGGATTCGCAGATTCCCCAAAGATCAATGTCAAAAATAAAGATAAACCATTTCTCTGGGGAAATAAGCAGGGATTTCAGCCTCAAAACTGGGCTTCCAATGTATTCTAATCCACACTTAAATGAGGATCTAACCCGAAGAAGTGCAATTTTTGTGAGCAAGTGGTGCATAATTCCGTGTAAAGCTCCCCATTTAGACATTGGATAACAACAAGAATCTGAGACTTCCCGAAATCAAAGGGTGTTTTTTCATGCGACTTGGCGACTTGGGAGAGTGGTAAGTAGTTGAAATCAGCAGGTCTCAAGTTGAGCTAGTTGAAATCCAGGCAACATATGACTTCCCAATCTTTGGTGGTCAATCATGGGCTATCATGTGTTGATAAAAACTATCAAAATATATAGTTTGATCATGTGTTTATCGACACAAAAAATAGTTTTATCATGACTTCCCAATGTTGATCAAACTATTTTTTTGTGTCGATAAACATCACCGATATTTACGGGCTATCGGGATATTGTCAACGATTATATATTTATCCAATCTTCCAAAGTGTCTAAGCTTTCCTCTGATATCTTCCAATATAATAATCTGAGCATCTGAATCTTGCGAGATAAACAAGATGGCCAATCTTCTGGTGCTCAAGCACTTTGAACAACTCACCAGGAAGGGTGCGAAAACCGCTATTTAAGCACCAAAACGTCATCTTTATCCCTCCCAAAACAGCATACGACAAGGACCCCTGTTCAATCCCACTTAGGTTGTGTAGCCGACTTAGAAATCAGATGAAATCAGTTCCCAAACCCTTGATCACCGCACTTCCCTGGTTCAAGCATCTGCGAAAACTGCAATAGTGACATGTCTTCGCAGCCAGCAACTGCAGCCACAAGCAGACAGAGTGCCGCGCTGCGCGAGTGAAGCATCGCAACTTTCGCGGAACTCACTCTACGCGTTCCCCGGCACAACGCCGGCGGGGCCAGGGATTTGTTTCTATTCTGAAAAACATTGCGGCTAGCGAGCAGCCCAGATACTTCGTGGATTCCAAAAGTGGATGCGACAGAAGTATCGTTAAGCTTTGCACATATGTGCAGGAGGCAACCACCTGCCATGCTTCTCAATGTAGTATCGGGGCACAGGGCACACCATTACCGTCCTCTCCATGCACTCTTGGCACAGTCATCCCTTAGATTCACTGACAACAACATCTGGTGGTCTAAAACCTTGACATATAGGATATATAGTAATTACTAAGTTAATATATCCTAATATCCTATATGTCAATTATTAAGGATATTATATATTGTCATCTATTCTGTTAATAGAATGGCACAAACACAGAATAGACCAGATAATTAGAGATACCCTCGTACCCTCTGGTAATTCGATATTCACTGTATTCAAATCAGTGGCAACTTAATATAGCCATGGAACATGACCCATTTGTAGATGATTTAGATATGAACCATTGCATTTTTTCCATGGCAGTTGCTGTTAGATTGCCTACCAGTACTCTGACAGTGCAATCCAAGTGTTGCTGATAATAAAACCATCCATTTTCACTATATAACTATATTAACCCCATAAATTTCTTGGACAACATCCCTTTTTGAGACGTAAACAATCGTTTTTGATGGCAAAACCAAGATGTTTTTGTCTGAAAATGGGGGGAAACACCAAAAACATCTTCTCAAAACTCCCCCGTTTTTTCGCGTGAACACCGCTGCACCCAAAAACGCGTGGGCCTTACCGGGGATGAAACCGGTATATCCTGGCAGATTCACCTCAGCAGATGAGCTGGTGGAATCCAAAAAGGGCTTGCCTGCTTTTAGCCTCTGGCAATTTAACCTAGCTATTGAAAATGGTGATTTTCCATATGTAAACGTTTACCAGAGGGTAAACATCACTTCAACCAATTCTGGTTTACATAATTATAGTTATACTTATATGTAAGGAAATTCACAAAAACACAAAACATGGAACTGAAGCTACAGAAACGAAACGGATTTCAATCCAAAGTGAAGAGTTCACCCAAACAGCCCAAACACAACGGTTCAGATTGTTCATCTTCTGATCAAATGTAAAAGCAATGGAAATTCAAACATCAAGCATTGGAAACTTAATGTTTAACCTTGTGCATGTGACACACGGTGGATGTCGTCGCAGGTTGCAACATCTTCAACAAATTATACTGGGATGGGTTATGACATAGTATTACCACCTATTACTACTGGTTGGTGGTTTCAATCCCTCTGAAACATTTTAGTCAGGTGGGATGATTATTCCCAATATATGGAAAAATAAAAAATGTTCTAAACCACCAACCAGCACCTATTATTACGTATTACTACCATATTTCGGGGGAAACAACATCCAGCTACACCAGCTATGACTTAGGGTACCAACAATATGGTAACAATCTGGAGGTTTAGTTCGGTAGCTCAGTTGGTTCATAACATGCTATAAGTACAATCACTGTTGGCTGTTGGAGTTATGGTGGGTCAGTATCTAGAATCAATTGGGTGAAAATAAACCAACATCCATAACTTGGCGCCCCCACTGGTCAAATCACCACTTTTTGATTGCAAATGCAGTACAGTTATGGCCTATCAATTATAAGTACTTATAACCCCATTTATAGACTGTATAATCCCATAAAAATAACCAGTTATAACTGGTAGCCATGGCCATAACTGTGCTTATCATCCAAGGATTATCCCAAGATTGTCTACACACTGTCTCTGGTTAAGTCCCTACTTTTCTATCCCATTGGGAATCTCACAAGAAAAACGCAGCTGGTTGGATGGTTTTCAAAGAAGTTCATCTCTTCTCCCTACTAAAACTCCCCCAATTAATAAACATAGGAGTGGATTGCCACTCTCGGATTTTTTTGGTTGCTCACAATTGCGTTCTCAATTGTGGTAGTTGAAAATCAATAGGAGAACAGGATGGTGAAATAGTGGCTTGTACCCCATATTAATTCAAATAGAACGAGACCCGTAAGTTCATTATTAGGGTCCCATCAACTTTGAAATCATGTGTTTTTATTCTTTTTAAAAAGGTTTTAATTTGATTGATTATTAGGGGAAAGCTTCGAAATCCAATCTTTGGCAATTGTTTAAAGGAATTTTAAAAAGGGATTTAATTGATGTTGAAATCATGTTTTATTTGTTTATTAAGGTTTTTTGTTCATTAGGGGAAAGCTTCCAAATCCAATTTTTGGCAATATTAAAAGGATTTTAAAAAGGGATTTAATTGATTTTAGAATCGAAATGTCTATTTCTTTCATTAAGAATTGTGTTTTATTATTAGGGGAAAGCTTCGAAATCCAATTTTTGGCAATATCTTACAAGGATTTTAAAAAGGGATTTACAGGAATTGATTTTGAAATTGTTTTTTCTTTATTTTTTTATTAAGGTTTGTGCTTTATTATTAGGGGCACCCTAATAATAAATACCCCCTAATCATAAAAATAGATCACCGAGTTTAGCATGTGGGGGGGTGTTTTAGTATTAGGGAGCAGAGATGAATGTGGGTAAAACAATAAACCATCCCCCAAATCACCAGTTTTATAGGTGGTATAAACCATTCCCAAATGGGTGGTGTTTATGTGTTTTACCCACATGATCCTAGTTGGTGGTTGACCTACCCCTCTGAAAAATCATGGAGTTCGTCAATTGGGGGATCATTATTCCCAATAAAACTATTCCCTGGATGGTTTTTTATTCGTTTTAACCACATTATCTCATCATCCAAAGCCTTGGTCTCCCGGCATAGGGAAGATGCCCCAGATGTACCCCACAGGTGTCCGTGGTCGTCAGGCGATACTTCTCGCGCGCGTGAGCTTTGAGATCTTCTCCCAACGGCAAGGATGGAACGCGATGAAGGGACTGTTGACCTAAGTGAGTCGACACTTTCCGATTGGAGCCGACATGGAGGATATAGGCGATTTACCATAGGAAAATGGAGGATTTACCTGACATTTCATGATCAACATGGAGGATTTACCATAGGATTTACCTTATATTTAGTCCAAGACATTGCAAGTTTAACTGAAGATATGTGCCATGGTCAAAACACCTACTATGACCTATGACCTATGAACATGGATGAACATTCTCCAATGTGGGTGCAAAATCAAACTATTGAGCATGGCACATATCAATCACATCAATAATATTAAGATTTACCAGGAATTCTTACGTGAATCATTGGTTGGTGGTTTTAACCATCTTGAAAAATATTAATCAATGGGAAGGATTATCCCATATATTATGGAAAAACATGTTCCAAACCACCAACCAGATCATTGGATATTGGTGAATTTTCTGGTGAAACAGCCCCGTTGAAACGGAATCGCTGGAATGTCCTTAAAATCTTCCAGAGTTAACGTAGCCAGCCAAGTGCTTAACAGGTCTCGAAAATACGGAGATTTTCCGCTGTTGTGGGAGCCCCAAAATAGCTACTTTCATGGCTAGGTGAACCATGGTTTCATAGTTTATATTAGGTTATTAGGTTTTACTTTCCAAGTAGGTGCTGAACATTCATGTCGTTTTTTCTGGCAATCAAGAACACTCATGAAAACTCCAGAAGCTTTACCAGTGTATCCTACCTTCTTGAATGGCTTACACTACAGACATAGATAAACTATGATAAACTGCATCGCCCATTTCTGTAAACAAGTACAGTACATGATCGTTGAATTTATACCTATATTTATATCTCAAAGCTAAGTACTTAAAATCCGCAGTTTATTGATAGTTGATTGTTACTCAAATAGTCATACAGTCATACAGCTGTATTGAAAATATACCTATTGATACATATTGTCTTTAATTGGCTGACCCCGCTTTTGAGCTTCGCCGAAACGGCACCTGCCGCGCTGGTGAGGCTTCGCTGGCTGCTGGCACGGCTGGCACGGCTGGCACCGGTGCCCGGGGGTTTGATGGTCCTTAGCCATGGGCATCGCTGCTATTGAAGTGGCCGTGTTGGATACTTGAAAAATGATGAAGCATTGCCAAGCAATGGAAATGTTGAGTGATAAACATCTAGCCCGATTTTCAGATCGACTTGGACGTCGCAATTTAGTCGGGGATTGAGCAGCTGAGGCTGGGAGCCGGTACCTTTCTGAGGAAATCTCAACGGATTTCCCGAAAACCGAGCAATGTGAGAATCTACCATATTGATAATAACATAGTTCATTACAGCGAAAATCTACCAATTATAAAACATATCAAAATAATTCAAAACGGCATGTCTTGTAATAAGTAATAATCTACCAATATCATGTGACCATCGGTCAACCGGCCAGGGAAAACAACGAAACCGCTACCAAGTCTCTGGACCAAGTCCGGGTCCAATCCGCTGTCCATTGCGCCAATGGCTGCGCCAAACGTGGAGGACTCTTTGTCTGACATGAATGCCATGAGTATCTGTTAGCGAAGTGATTGAACTGCATTGAAATGCATGATTTTGAAGGGGTTACTTGGTTTGCCCACTTTTCTGGTAAGGCACAAAAAGGAAGTTGTTGCAGTTTGAACTTGCTGAAACGGTGCCTGTTTTGTAACAATCTGCACTATTTCGGGATGCGCAGAATTGCGGCGAAAGGGGTTGGAGCAGGACATGCCATGAGCCTTCCAAAGATGTAGATAGCCATGAGGTTGGCCAAAATGGTGATAGGTTCTTAGCACACCTCCAGACCTGAGTACAGTAATTCATCATATTCATATTCATCATAAGTCGTGGACATAGCACATATCAATAATCGCGTCTATATATCGTATATCATCAGACTGCAATATGACAATATAGTATAATATATATATATATATATGTATATATATAGTATACAGTAATAGTCAACCCCAAACCTGTTCAGTTTCTATTGGGGTCCAATGGAAAGTACTGGGAGGATCACTTCAAGTCAGCAAACGGACGGTGAAAAAGCAACTTTCAGAAGCAACCACTGGGTAATGTGGTAACCCAATAATATCATACAATATCACCAGAAATGGGTGGTATATCGAGTTTTTTTCATTGGGGGTTACCGCATTAATGTGAAAAGGACTGATTTCATGAGCTGGACATAGCTGTACCCAGGGCATACCTAGGTGTTGCAGGCATACCCCAGCCAGTCGCAAGACAAAAAAACCGTGGGTCATCAGGGGTTAGCTAGAATCGTTTCCAGGAAACCAACCTTCAGGCACTCTCCTTCATTTTCATTGCATCCTCATACACGCTGCATGCTGATTATGCAGCTTTTGCTTATCAAAAATCCCTCAGATTAATTACCATAAATTGACAATTAAGAACCATCAGCATTAATAATTACCAGTGTTGAATTGCTGAGATTAATAATTACCAGTAATATTCATCAATTAATTGAGAGTTGAATTCTATCTGATGCTTTTTGTCAACTCTCAATTTGTTTCAGTTCGTGATCCTTCCCCATGCCCGACTTCCCGAAAGCATCGCAGGGCGGCAGCCCAGCAGGGCGGGGACCGTTCACAGCACAAACGTTGTAAACGCTACCTGCCGTGCCACTTGCACATCTTGGAATGGTTTATAGGAAACCACCCAAAAAATAGCCGGAAATGCGGAAATTATGAGGAAAGCATCCATACCCTCTTGGAAAAGCGTTTCTATATTTTCAGGAGCTATACTGTATTTCTATCTTTTGTAGATTATCCAATGTTGAAGGCGGAGTCTGGAATGGCATAGTCCATTTCAAATTGTGTGAAGGAAACCATGCTGCTCTGCAGGATTCAAGATGATAAACGGTTGAGAGGTGTCCTCTGACTCATTTTCCTCAGCTTACTTGCATCTGGTTGGCCTTTTCTGTGGAACAACAGCTCCACTTTTGTGATCACAAAAAGTTCCGGGCACGGTTGCACGAAGATTTGGGCATTAAAAAAATGGGGTTGGTAAATGTCCTGGAGTCCTTATCTCCAACAGATACTTGAAAATGATGTTCAAAATCACCAAAACAGGACATCAGATCATCATTTACATTCATTTACCAAGCCCTGCTGCCCCTGCTCACAGAAATAAATTGGTCATGGAACCTTTCCGCTTGTTTCAGCCGTCCAAACGGAGCTTGTTTCGCCAAGTCACAAATCGCCAAGAGGGCGGAAAACAGATCGGTGCCTGGACCAGCTGAAGCAGAAGCAACCCCTCTGTCATCTCAATGATTAATGGAAGGTTAAAGGGATTCCCAGACTATGAATGATAACAATGATGAGAATATATATACATATATATACATAATGATATACTTATATGTATGATAATTATGAAAATCACATTATCATAATGATAATGACAAACATGATAATAATAATAACAATATATAAGTTATTGTTATTTTTGAAAAATATTAATAATATATAATGATACTATACAAAATAATAATAACAATAATAATAAAAGGTAACATAATAATAATAACAATAATAACAACAACAATAATAATCAATAATAATAAACATAATAATCAATAGTAAAAATAATAATGACAATAATAATGATAATAATCATGATAATGATACTGATAATGATAATGATAATAAAAAAAAACAAAAATAGTAATATAACAATAACAATAATAATAATTATATATATATACATAATTGGATAGTATAACCCGGAAAGAATCATCAAGCCACTGCTCAAATGAGATTTTAACTTAAACCAGGTCAGCATTCACTTTGGGCGCATTGTTGAGACCCCAGATGTTACTGGTAGGGTCCCTGCCTGAGTGCGAACCAACACATGTCTAGTGTGGCCCACAGCAGGCTTGTTACACCTCAAAAAGATAGGATGGCTGCTAGGCTAGAAACTATAAATATATCTCCTACGTCTACATGTCTGTTCAGGTCTACGGTAGGAGGTGCTATGACTTTTCGCCACAAGTCTTGGTCATGCGGCATATCTGTCTTGCCGCCAATTCTTGCTGCAGCTTATTTCCCCAACGATCCACCGCTGACCACCAGTTGTTCAGTGTTTTTCTTGATGTCAGTTCGAAAGAAATGGGAGACAAGTATGCTCCTATGGCCCATAAGATCTCCAAAAACAGGGCAATGATTTTAGCGAAAAAAAAAACACATGCCTCATGGCCCATGCGGGCGAGTGACCCACGGCGGTACCCAATGATTTAGAATTTTGGCTTCTCCTTGAACAAGTGATATTGAATATGATGGGACATAATCCTCTTAAACCTTAGATGCCCTTGAACAACATATTAACAGTGTTTATTTAGAATGTTGCATTGCTCTCCAAGATGTTTAGAAGGACCTCTAAGCTCTAAACACTTGAAGAGCAAACAGACCCCAGTCCCTCTCGTCGCCTCCACCCATGAAGTCACCCAAGAGGAAAATTGAATTTTAATACCTCGGTTGTTACCACGGCAACGCTGAGGGGATCTTGAATACCCTTTGAAGGCGGGAAATCTGTGATTCAATTTCAGATGTCTTCTAGCAACCAGAAAGACATATGAGTCATAAGCAACAAACGGAAACAACAACAACAACAACAACAACAACGAACATGACTACTACAGTCGTTTTGCTAAATATCCAAACAATGGGAACACTGGAAAAAAAAGCACGCAATATGCTGTCAGACTGACGTCAGCTTCCATACAGCTACAGGAGTCATCTCGCGTCATCTCACCATGTCAGACCTGGAGGAAAAAAACGATTTCAGCGATTACACAGTTATGGCCATTTACCAGTTATAAGTACTTATAACCCCATTTATAGAATGTATAATCCCATTTATAACCAGTTATAACTGGTAAATGGCCATAACTGTAGATGGTCAAACAATTGAATCAGAAGATTCAGTAGATTGAATACACTACGTAGATCTAAGTAGATTGAATAAATATGAATAGATGAAGCATATACAATGCCCTACATGCGTAGATTGAATACATATTACCATCTGGTCATTTAACATAGCCATTGAAAATCACCATTTTTAATAGGTAAACCATCTATAAATGGGCATACATGGGCCATTTTCCATGGCTATGTTAGTCATAACCAGAGGGTAAGTAGGGCATGTTCCCTAAAAGCCAAGTAGAACAAGATCCGCTGGGCTGAAGCATGGCTCACTGGAGAAATAGAACTTCTCCACTTTCGTATCTTGCTTTTCTGACCATGCATGGATATCTATGCCTATATTATAGTACATATGTGTATATTTATTATTTTTTATAGATATATACACACATTGTGTACTTACATACATTCATATACTATGTATGTATATATATATATATATATATATTGCATGTAAATATATACATGTATTTGTGAATCACTGAACCCCCGGGTTGTTTTGCAAAAATCGGAGTCAAGGTACGATCGAACAAAGCCCAGGAAGAAACACAGCCATGCCTGGCGCCCGTAGCTACCACGTATCATGAAACTTTTCCTTGGACACCATATGTTCAGAAATAGCTTCAGAAATGGGTATCAAATGCAGATTTTAAAAGAAAAAAACAACTGAAACATGTTTATTTTCAATATACAAATGGAATAGCTTCAAAAATAGGTTCAAGGTTGCCATGTCCATGCTTTGAACCTGTATCATTTAAACATACATTCAAAATACTGTCCTCTCCGGCGTCAAATAATCTAACCTGGTGCAGTGACCTATATGTATCTATATCTGTTGTTGAGTCAACATCTATAAATTGTCAAACGTCCAGTGCCATGTTTGATGATCGGATGCTAAACATGTGTATCCATAGCCCTGTTCTGGGACAAAAACAACACATGTTCTTTTGGATGACCAGTTCGATGGGTGTTAAAAACACGATCCCTACAGTAGCAGGATTGATCATGTCGCAGCATCATTTACGGGGAATGCGTCATATTTTTGTGCCATGTCCTGATTGCGACTTTAAAAAAAATCAACTTGTTGGTTAAATCACCGCGATTGAGGCTGAATCACATGGATAAACCATGTTTAGAAGTCAACTCGATCTTCCGAAGCAAACAAAAAACAAACTTGTTTTGGTGCTTCAACTTTTCCCCGCCCCTTGGCTCCAAGCTCCAAGCTCCGAAAAACATCGGCGCCTGCTTCCCCAGCAGGGACAACTGCTGCAGAATCCAGGGCGTCCTGGGCATATCGCAGAACTGCTGTCTCAGTTCTGAAGCACTGCGATCCATGACTATGTTAACCATGATGATAATTAATGAGAAAATATGGATCAATTTTACCCAGTTTAATGTGTATGCTCTCCATGACCAATTCCTCGTTCATGGGGAACATCATGATCAACCAGTGGATGGAATGCGGCACAGGATTCTTCAACAAACACCATGGGATGTTCATGTCAGGTTTCAGCAAGTTGGAAACCAATTTGCTGCCTCATCCCCATATCATGGTGAACCCCGCCATGTTTTGCTGCTTTAGTCTCCATTTGATTAATTAAGCATATCTGGTTGGTGGTTTCAACCCCTCTGAAAAATATGAAAGTCAGTTGGGATGATTATTCCCAATATATGGAAAAATTACATGCATGTTCCAAACCACCAACTAGATATCGTTGTAGTACATGAACTATTTCCCCCTGGCTTTATGGCAGGCATTTTTGAGGTCAAAACCATGGACTTTCCTGCAGCAAAACCAACCCATTCAATACAGCTAGAATTCTATCCCTTGAACCAGACACAGTTACTTATTGATTAGTCAAATCCCCGGTTTTTGACGGCTATGATTACATCCACAAGCATGGGCTGGTGAAATTCCATATTTCTGGATTATTCCTGCTGCACATAAAACTAGCTATTTATACTCAGATAGTTCATCCATGTCAAGCTCCATTTTTCGTGGCTAAACTCCCTAAGTTTGCAGTGAATCCATGTTGATCCCCCATTTTTTGCATGTTTTTTACCGTCCAACCCTTCAGGCTGGCCTAGCTTCCAGTCGAAGCTTGGGAATGGGCGGTGCGCACAGCTGCATCAGGAGCCTATGAGAAACCGCCGACTGCGAACGGGAATGGACTGGGATACCAGTAAACTAGCTATGGACCAATGGAGGAACATGGCCCATCTATAGATGATTCACCCAGAAACGGAGATTTATCATTTTCCATGGCAAATGTCCATGGATTCCATGGATGATTGGTTTAAGGGATTGTTTTTTCACCGTAAATCAATCCATTAAATCATTGAATATTTGCTAGGCGGGCCCATTGAGTTCGATTCCTCACTGCCTCACCGAACAAAACGCGCTGGTCATAGCTGCCATAGCAAACTGTTAAAGATATGCATCACAACTTGTAATTATGTTCGATGTTTGTGCCCCATAGTTGGCTAAGTTGGTTTATGGCTAGGATAACTAGGGTTGATTTGTATTGATACACTTAACTAGGCTTATAAACCAGTGTGTAGCTGGGGGGCATCCACTTGTACCTTCTACGAATCCAGCAACGGGAAATCTTGAAATTTCTGGGGCATGATTGGTACAATCCTTTAAATGGAGGAGTCTACATTGCTAGATTAGCTTACCTGACGGGGCGCACACACAACCATATCGGGAAGAACATGTTCAAGTTTACATTTCTTGTTCTGACATTCGACACAAAAGTGGTTTCTACATGTTTCTACCAACACAGCCCCATTGCTAAATTGTATAACTAGACTCCTTCTAACCTCATCATTTTTCTTTAAGTATGCATCACCTCTCCCTTGGGGGCATCCGTGTCCAAGACCACACCTCTTTCTCTCCATCTAAACAAAGACGGCGGCACCGCCGTCTTTGTATCTGTTTTTTTCTGCACCGACGAGTTGCGTTTGTCTCGAGAATGGCACCATAATTAGGATGAACGGGGTTGGTGAAGAAACAACATTGAGGACGACATGGTTCTGGAAGGCCCTGTTTCGAGACAAACTCAACACTCTACCCAAAGAGTCCAAGTCTAACAACACTTATTTGGCATCATTTTCAGGAAATTCCTTCGGGAGGGATCACGTGGGAACACCAAATTCGTCAAAAATCCAGGCGCATCGGTCATGCATCCCTATCACCCAAATGCAGCTGAAAATGCGACATATCTCACATGTGTCGTTTACATCGTTGTTGATGTGGGTGATCTAGCCATCATGGTGACCGTGATGTGGCTATGGCTCATCCATTCTGTTTTCAGGAGAATTTTCGACAGGTCACCATGACACCCTTACAAGCCATCCTTAAATATTGCAAACAAATATCAAACAACGCTTAAAACACATAGAAACTCATGACATGAATTCGGTTCTCTCACCAAGGTAACATGATCTACACTTATCATGGTCTATCCTGGAATCCAGAATCATTACCCTTCGGTTCAGCAGCTCCCAAACCTGGATGATCAGAAACTTTACGATTGAAACCTCAGCTGTTCCTAACATTTTCCAGTTACTGTGGTTTATAATAGGTTAAAGTAACTGGGAAACCACAGTAACTGGGAAATGTTAGGTGGAAATCCAGTTTGAACATCGCTCCAACCTGGCAGGGCTGGTCATGCTGGTCATGGCTCGCGGAGAAGCGACGCGACAATCGACGCGACTTGGACCCTCTGGCCATCGCTACCGACGCAGCACCGACGTTCGACGTCAGCCCGTGAGCTTTCTCGGCGTCGGCCTAGGTCTGTGGGATTTTGGGGGAACATCATGGAACATCTTTACGAACATCTTTACGAATGATCTTTCTTTGCGGTAAGTTAGATGTGTTTAAGATGTTTAAGATGTCATAACAAGACTTAAATTTAAGTGTCATAAACAATTTTAAGAGATGTGTTTAAGATTTTTAAGTGTCGTTTAACAAGACTTAAGCCATGGTTTGAGAAGAGAACATGTTTCTTACCATCCTGTTTGGGTCTTTGCTCTCCATTTTGAGCCCTGAAGAAACAATATGTGAATGTCTATCTATGCTGAGAACCCAGCATGAAAATAGCAGCACAAAAGGGTTTGTCTGAAAATAGGGTCCCTCTAAATCCATTGATTAATCATTAATCATCATGTTCCCAAACATAAAAGTACCATGATTGGGGGGTATACACCGTTTCCAAACCCAAACCAAACCCAAATAAACACAAAAAACAAAAAATAAATTCCAAAGGCGTTGCAGTTCACCTGGCTGCTCAGATATGCGGAATCTGATGGGTTGATAATTAGAATCAGGAACAATCCATCTATGTTTATGCCAGATTAAGTACTTTTGTGGTGAATTGGAAGTGTAGCGTTTCCTGCTTGGTAGTTCAACCCGAAAAAAATACACACACATTCAACCCATTGAACCTTCCTTTGGATGCTTACCCCACCATCAAGTGCTCCAAAAGTACCAAAGCTCACACCCAACATGGCTTAAGCCCCAAGTCCCTGAGGTCACAACAATAAACTCGTCAAAGCCATGTACCTCGGGAAATTCGACAACCAGCAAAGCAATGGGATCCGCTCTGGGAGAATGTTTAATGCGTAAATCCAGCAAACATATGATGAAACTAGGGATGCAAACAACTTTTTAGTTGGGATATAAAACATAAAATACAACCGTATTTACTCAACATCGATGAACCAAAGATGACAAGCGCCCCAAGTGGGCTGCCCGTCCAAAAAAGATGCAAAAAAGTAAAGTCCAATCCTAAAATAGTGATAAATCATGAGAAATCTACTGCAAGTAAAAAAAAACAAGCGAACAAATCAATCCGAAATGTTTTTTGGTTGGTTTTGGCGATTATGGACCCTCATCTTGATGGCCATGTATCACCCCATCAATGGGTAAATACAGTTCTACAATCCCATCTCTCCAATAGTAAGCACCATGTGGTTTCATCCCCTACTGAACCATGGTTTCTATTGGTTTCTAGGCTTTGTTCAATATCAAAGGGGTACCCTGGCATTTACTCCATCTAATGATTAATCCACCATTGATGATTTTCCCAGGAAAAGTTCCATTTATAAGGGATTTCCCTGCCGGAGGTTAACTTTATTAACAACCATTCATCATCATTAATAACAAGTATTAACCATTATTAAGCAGTTCGAACCATTAATCACTAGTCCTAACACTAAAATCCACCACCATTTTGGGCTCATGTGCCCACCACGTCTGGGATTGGCCGACAGCAGGAGCAAAATGAGGATCACCAGCAACACGATCAGAGGGCCATAAGTGGCCATGTACCTCCGCTCCGTTTCGAAAGAAAAAAGCGGGCTTTTTCGCCCTAGTGGATTGAAAGATGGGGTGATGGAAAAATGATGGTCTTTCATATGGTTCATGTATGTAGTATGTACATGTAAGTTCATGTATGTACATATTACATGTTATGGATTTCATATGGTTCATACATATGTAACATATATAATTATATCGACCATGATTTTTTTTTTAGTAAATATGAATTGCTTTCACGTCATTTGATTGTCAATAACTATATATCTCATCATAATCACATGTGTGGACTCATTTATACGATTTCAATCTTTGTATATATCATTGTTTATGTATGTATATGTATATGTATATTCCAGTGTTTCAACTGGTTTTCTGGGTAGATCGAACTAATATCAAACCAGCTCTGCTTGTTTCAAAATTGGCGCAACAATGGCGATTCGGCTGGTGGGAAACAACTTCTCATGGCAGGTTAATTAATGGCAGCTTCATTGACCTGTTGGCTCAATAGATTGAAACTTGATATTGTATGGTCTGCAAATGCTTGTTGCACAGAACCAAGTATTGCTAACATCATATTATTCATCACAAAATTATGTAACATGTCACAATACAAAGTCCTCCATATACAGCTGTACAGCTGTCTTGATCCAAGCTGAACTTCGCCCAAGGGAGATAACCTATGGACAAATCATCATTTCCTCAAGACAAAATGCCATAATGTTAATGTAATATAAATTAGAGGTGAATGCTTCATCTTTAGACAAACACCAAATCATTCATTGAACATTCATTGAAACCGATGTCACGATCTCATTGCGTATACAGGTCTTGTCAACTTTGAGCAACCGCACCAGCACTTTGGGGATCAAGTGGCATTTCTTTTCATTCTCCGTATATGAATTATATGGATTACCATCTGATTGTGACTAACATAGCAATGAAAAATCCCCAAAATAAATGGAGGTTTCAATGGGAGAATCATCTATAAATGGGTAATTTTCCATGGCTATGTTAAATAACCAGAGGGTATATGAACTATGCGTATGTACGTCTCTTCCTTACTCCTTTTAAGGCTTATGTGTGGATCGTTTCCGAATAATTATCGTCCATCCCATTAGCTGGGAATCCAGCAGCTTCATGACGACCCCGAATTAGTGGGTTAAGCTACCCCAACTGACTCCACTCGAAAAACACATCAAATGGATTCAAATGGGTTAACCCAAATTAGTGAAGTATGATGGTGAATCGAATGCCATTCAAATCCTATTCCCATAAATTGTCTCCACCCCCAATTCAGATTCACCAACTTTCTGTCGTCGATGGCACAAACTAAAGAGTTGCTCCAGGTATAACCTGGGTGACGCATCGTCACATCCCAGGAGGGTTAGGAAGTCATGGTACCCCAGTCATCATCCATGGATGGGATCCATGATACATACTATAAACCATCCAGCAATTGGGCTAGCCTCAGCCATTAAGAACCCCCCAGGAAGAACCCCCCAGGGCCGGATACTAGTTCAAACCAGACACCTTCAAACGGCATTTGGTCATTTGGTTGGCCAAAGGCATTGGACTTTTTGGGTAACCACTTCGATGCGTTGTCTGAGCCACCCTGTGGTCAACAATACTTTTCAGCACATCGGAAAGGTCTCCAAAGCGGTTCAGTTTTGGTGAAACTAATGGTTTGGAATGAATATCGGTTTCTTTCGCGAAACAGCCACATCCAACTGTTGCGAACACATTCTGATCCAACATGGTCCTCCCAAAAAAACCGGGGATACTCCAACTTGGCAAAGGGGGTCCATCAGTGGGGGTACCCCAATAGCAGGACAGTTAATGGAAAATCCCATCTATAACTGGATGATGGCACGGGGTACCCTCTATTTTAAGAAACCTCCAAATAGGAAACACAATGATGATAAGGTTATGATACCCCAATTGGAATGATAAACAAGTGGTTATGATTAACAGGTTATTATCTCCCATACAAGTGGATGGAATGGGGTACCCAATTTTTTAAGGACAACCTCTTGTGACAAAACATACCTATTTTCATCAGGGATATCCCAGCGAGGTATGTTTAATGACACCAGCCAGGCTAACTCCGGAAAAATCACCGATGGATTCAGCACTCCCAACCACTATTTTCACATCTATCAATCGTCTTACAGTGTAGTTAATCAATAACTATATAGAATTGAATTTTATCTAACAGGGTAACATCACTACTAATATCAATATCTATTAATCACTACTAATCACTACTAACCAGTATTAACATCTATCAATCGTTCATCATCAACTATAGTGGTCCGAAGAATCAGCAATCGTTAGCCCTGGGGGCACGCAGCTGCCGCCAGTAGCAGGTGCTGCACCCCCAGGTTATGTTTGTTGATTTATAAACCAAAATATAATATAAACTATAGATGTAAATATGATTAAATATGTAGATCTAAAGATATACCTAGCAAAATTGGCAAATAAATGAGCTAATGCACGGGGCACCACCTTGTGCTAGATGTTGATTCGCCAAACATACCAGGCATTGTTTGTAACAGTGTCTGGTGACCTGGTGGTCCAACTAACAAATCCGCAAGTATTGTCAGTAATCCATGATTTCGCATTCACTCCCCCCAGCAAGCATCACATGCAATTTTTCGCATCCCCATTGGCGCATCCCGCAGTTCAAGGGGCTTGTACTGATTTGCGGAGAGCTTGCTTTCGCCAGCATTCCTCTCCTGGTGCATCCAGCGCAGAGAAGAAGAGCCGTCACCCCAAAACTGTGCACAATAAAACTGGCTGGTGGTGCAATAACCATCTTGAAAAATTTGAGTTCGTCAATGGGAAGGATGACATCCCATATTATGGAAAATAAAAAATGTTTGAAACCACCAACCAGCAAATAATATAGTCATTTCACCATTTTCAATGGGTAAATCTACTATTTCTATGGTCATTTTCAATAGCAAACTGTTTGACATAACCAGAGGATACTTTTCCAAGCTATAAACCTCCATTTAGGCCACGGAGATTTCTCAGCTAGCTGATGACACCGGATCTTCATTTGGTGATTCCTTCAGCACCAGCCCCAGGTCAACATTCATGTAAACCGAATACGAAACCACAAATCTACCAGAAAACTGGTGTAGTTAAACCATTCCTAATTGGAGAATCATTCTTGGGTTTAACATATGTTTTTCTTTTTCCATATATAATTTACTATATTATATAGATATAATATATATATATATATTATATTATATATATAATTATATATTTCCCTTGGTCTTCAAGACTACCCTCCAGTAAGCATATGGAAACTCCACCATGAACCTAGATCATTTCCGGACGGGATTTGTCACCATGGATTTCCATAGCCACGTTGGTCAACTGGAGGGTCGTTATAATCACATGGGCCCCCATTCCCATATGCTCAATGTATGGAATATTTACCAACATTTACCCCCAAAATCAACCAAATGTAGGTAAATATTCCATACATGGAGCATCTGGGATTGACAACAGCATCAACCAGAAGTGATAGTTCCCGTAAGCTACCACCAAGATGTGATCTTTCATCAACATTTAGCATCATTTTCCCCGTTCAAGTTGCCGTTTGAGGATATTGGAAGTGCAGTTCCAGTGAGTTTTCAGTGGATAGAGTTCACCATAGTTATAGGTTTTCTTTTGGGGGGGGTCCCCATATCCCACCCCTTTTTTGGGGGGTTGAAACGTTGAAACATTCCCAGCATGGTTTGAAGCACCCAAGGATACCCATTTCACTCCGGCGCCTGAAACTGGATTCCTACGTCCTGGATGGGTTTACACCGACATCGCACCTCGGATCCGTGGTGAGACTCTGAAACCGCCCAATGGCAAGAAACGATGGGAACAATCCATTTTTTATGGGAACAATCCATGGCAAATATTGGCAAATCATCTTGCAAAGCATATTTTTGGGGGTCTCATCTTAGTTCTGAGGGTTTTTGGGATGGGGATGTCAAGCAAACATGAGCCTTTTCTGCTTGAAAAAGTCTTTGGTAAGAATTGTTTGGCATAGAACCGGAAAGATCTGGATTAAATAGTTGGAAGATGTTTGAAATCACGAGTTTTAGACTTCCTACAATGTTTTTTGAAGGTCTAGCTCACTCTCTGTCGGGTCAAAATCCATCCCCAATTCTTGGGTTCATTACCTTTCAAACAAAACCCTTTTCCCACTGCCTAGGAACTGTTACGCTTTTTAACGCGCCTAGCCGAAGTGGGACCCACCGTAGTATGGCATCCTCCCGCGAAATTCGTACACATTGCCTGGGGGTCTCCTAGTGAGACTTCAAAAGGGCTCTTTGGCACCTGCCAGGCAGAGTCTATGGTCTCTCACTGACAAAAAATATCATCTCAAAACATATCAATGCAATTCAAATCATTTCATTTGAATATTTGGGGCGCATTGTAGGCATATACAATACAATGTACATGTGCAGTCAATGAGACCAAACTGACCAACAACCAAACCAATGAGAGCTACACAATTAAACCTATACGCTCCGGAGCTGCCATCTGCCATCCCACTTCAGAAATGGAGACTGTGAAGGTTGGCATTCAATTCACGCGCCATACGCTTGAGAAGATCAAAAACCATTTCAGATCCATCTGAGATCAACTGAAACACCTCCTGCGCGTTCAAATCTGTGCATTTGAAGATGACGCTCGTTGCATCCGATTGGGACCGAAGATTAATTTGCAAGACACGATCCATACCGAGTGGCCTCAGCCCAGCATTGGAAATATAGTCATTGCCCGCAGGAATGGTGCCCTGATCCATCCCCCATAGAACAGCACGTGGCCAGAAGCACCTGGTGTGCCGCCTGAGACCTGATATGACACACCAGGTCTCAATGGGGGAATATCACATTGTCCATCTTCATTGCACAAACAACAGCTCTGCCAACACTTCGAAGAAGCACTGTATGATTATCGCCTGCAGCAACCTGGGTGTATGACATTCCTTCCTCCGTTCATCGTGGATTTTCGCACCGTCCAAAGACGTTATCTCCGGCAACAACACAGCCATCACTCCTCAGGAGCACATTTTAGATCTCCAGCCATCTGCTTCAAGCCAGAAATTTAGAGGTAAACCATCTCTTCATCCTCCAAAAATGGAATATCACATTGTCCATCCTGATTGCTTCCGCAAGCGATCGCATTGCCATCACTCCTCAGGAGCACAGTCTGACACCGGCAGCCTGGGTACAGGCAGAACGCTTCGGAGAAGCACAGTATGAAAGCCGCCTGCAGCGATGGTCAAAACATCATGATTTAGTGGACGAATCAAATGACCTTTTCAGCATCTTGGGCCGGTCGTGCGAAACATGTTCAAGTCTCCAACTTGAGGGTGGAGACTTAATTTGATAAGTGGGCATATAACCGTTTTCGTATATTACATCCCAACTCATTGTGGTAACAACCATGCTGGACCATGCCTAAATCATGGTCATGATCCGAAATCGTCACGTTAGCGATGTCATGGAGAGGCTGCCCAGGCTGTACTCTAAGATGGTTTCCCATCCACCTTTGCTTTTACCCTGGGTCGAAGGACTCTGATCAATGGCTCCAGGAACCCAATTGGAGGTACCTACCATATATAAGGCCTATGTATTGGCTATGTCAGGGGATATGATATACCCCCAAAATATGGCCTGAAAAATGGTACAGTACCTCCATTTTAGGATCCTGGAATTCCCATTGATCTGATCTCCCTTAGAGACTTCTTCCCGCCAGATGTCAAGCAGCCATGACTTCTAGGGCGATCTTGAAGCCGATGGGGTTCAGCTTCCCCTGCCGGGAACGCAAGCATGACAATTCCGAATTTCGCCTCTGCTCGCCGTAAAACCTTAAGCTAGCAAGCGACCAAACATCACCACTTTTGAAGACTAAATCAACTGGAAATGTGACGATTTTCTATCATTGTATACACATAAAATATTATGTACAATAATGTATATCTATACAATTATATATTAATATGTATATTATATATATATGTGAATCTAAAAGAAAACACCGCTATATACCGCTATTTTATGGCCAGGGGATTTGATCAAGAAGTATGCTGAAGTCACAGAGCTTGATGGTGGAGGTTGGGAAACATGGCATGGTTTTTGGCACCCATTTTGGGATGGTTCATTACAGAAAAATGCACCAAAATGCATCATTAACACTGCATTTCTATGATCGTTTTGAAGATGTCCAAGATGTCCACATTTCACTTAAGGATAATTTACGTGAATATCACATTTCACTGCGTAATTTGAGAATATCATATCGCATGTACGATCTTACCTCTGCAACGGGAACAAAAGACATGCTTTTGGCTAAATTGCGCATGACTCACGAACCTGAGAGGCAAAGCAAAATTCTGTGACATGGTTAAATTTCAGAAAGATTTTCAATTCCTAGATCTGCCCTACATTTGCTGCTGATCACATCCAGTATTAATTTGTTCTTCAGGTATACCAGAAAATGAGCATTCCAAACCTTGCCAAAATACGAGCTGTTCGGCTGTCTTTGGCAGTGCTCCATGTAGGCTCAAACAGATGAGAACGGAGCTGTTCAGGTCTCAAACCATTCGATTTTAGGTTCAATCATTTAGCATGTTCAAACTTTGTATCAACCCAAATCCACAGGTTGATCATAATGGTTTCATTTCGACAGCAATTTTTGGGGGTATACGCCCAATATCCGATTCACATCATTCATCGAATCATGGTTCAATTTGTTGTTGTTTTTTTTATCCCACCTGTTGGTTCAATGCCAAGTTGTTTCCATGCCCCTATTGATTGATTCCCAATCTTCTCTGCAAATCTGCAGTTATGCTTATTTATCACTTATAAGTTATAAGTACTAACAAAACCCCATTTATAGAATGTATAATCCCATAGAAATAACCAGTTATAACTGGTAAATGGCCAAAACTCTGGATAACATTGAGACTGGCTATTTCAGATTCAGAAAATTGGCGGCGCCTCGCCACGCTTCAAGACCTCCTTACTGACACAGAAGAAGCCTGACGACCAGTCCATTCTCAGTGCAAGTGCTGGACATTTGAACATCTTGGGTACAGGTCTAAATGATGGGTGAATTGTGTAGACGTGATGTGCATGGAACTAATAGACACTTATACTAACTAATATAAGAGCATAGAAGGCCTGATTCTGGCTCAAATACGTAGCAAAACTCTGAAGCTCACTTTGGATATGTATATGAACTTGGTATCCAGCCATGTCACCCCTGTCTGGATAGAGCTCTTTTCATAGCTTTAAGCGAACTCTGAATCACTCAAGATCTCAAGACAGGGAATTCCATCATTTCTGATTCAATCCAGCAAGGACCTATATCATGTTATATCGGATTCTCATCCTATCACATCATCACTGGAATAGGATGATCCTATTATCTCGGATCCTATCACATCATTATATCAATTCAGCCATTCTGTGATCCCTGCTGAATGCCATCACCACTGCATCATCCCCGGGTCATCATCCCCGCCGCACCGCTGAGAGGATCTGTAGAGGGTGCGAGGAACCAGGCTAACATCTTTGCGCCGCTGCTGACCACCTAGGGGATGAGGCCAACATGGCGATGGACAAAGTCGAATAAAGGACCCCAGAGGGACCAGCAAAAAAGGTAGTTTAGTGGGAAAAGAACATGCTGAAGCACTGTAAGTCACCAAGTTTCAAGATGAACCAATTGAACATGGAAGGTTTCCAGCCAGATTACCAGAGAGTACATGAACTTCACTTTGGGGCTAGTTACCCTGGCTTTATCAAGGCTTCCATCATGTGACATGTGTAGTTAAACACGAGATAGAATTACCCAAGATGGGGGCTACCACCAACAATCATTTGGCCTCTGCCGGAGTGGTAAAGCACATCTATACCTATATCGATGTATTTTTCTCGATGTCTGTATATATATATATATGTATACATATATATATATATATATATATGTCATGATCAAAACAGGCTATATGGGTATGTTCATCCATCCCATAATGGGACTTCCTTATAAAGGATATCCTAACCCATCGTACTTCATGGAGATATGCCGATCTCCTAGCCGATCTCCTGATGGCCTGATAAAATATCCAACTGTGCGTAGAGAGTTGCATCCCAAATATCCCATACACTATCTCTGTTACCAACTGGTTATGACTAACATAGCCATGGAAAATCCCCATTTTTAATAGGTAAACCATCTATAAATGGGCCATTTAACAGTTTGCAAACTGGAAAGATCTACAATTTTTAAGAACGGTGTTTACCATCTATTTTCATGGGCCATCAATACCATGGCTATGTTGAATAACGAGGGGGTAATAATGTGAATCTTACTGAATAGTCCTAAAACTATGGAAAACTATGCAACACCTAATGTGCCGAATATATTACATATCAGGAAAATTATACATAAGGAATAATAGTTCATACTATAACATGTCATAAATAACATGTCATAAAAAAGTGACCTTTCAATGGATTGGTTTAAGGGAAAATCTACAGGAAACCATAGATTTTCCCATTAAATATGGGGTTTTCCTGTAAATTTTCCCTTAAACCAATCCATTGAACCTTATATAACATGTCAAAACAATATATTTCAACTGACCTTGGCACAGGCATTGCGCATCGCCTCGGCGAACTGAGATTCCCAGCTCTTCGAAGCATGGACCATTCGAAGCCCAACTGAGGGGTGAACGTCACGAATGGTCCATCTATGTTATATATATATATATATGTTATACAAATGTTATATATAATATACATATGATTATATATGTATGTATGTATTATTTGTATATGTATATGTATATGTATATGTATATGTATATGTATATGTATATGTATAATATGTAAAAAAAAATATCATGACTGTATGTACTATGTATGTACTATGTCATAACTAGAGTATATAGTCTATATACATTGTTACATGGTCTCTTATCCCATCATGTTATTACTTTTAATATATTTTTTGGGGTATTTGGAGGGTCTAGGCGGTCTAGGTATATATATATATGTATATATATACATGTGCATAATCATCCTGGAGTAGAGTAAATAGAATATGAACATGTCAAAACCTCACTAAAATGGGATGTGTTTTTTCCAAACACCGTATTCTCTCTACTTCAGGATGACTATATATTACACATACGTGGCAGCCTCACCCTATATATATATATATAATATACTACATACCTGGTCATGTGTTGGGCAAATCTTCGCATCTATCCGATGCACAACAAAAATGGGTGCCCGTCATAATTTGTTGGTCGCCTCTCCCCACTAGATCGTAACCACCTTCTTGTTGGTCACCCTCTGGTAATTTGTTACATAGCGAACTGGAAAATTGCCATAGAAAGTTCGTGGATTTAGCCATTGAAAATGGTGGATCTTTCCATGGTTAGGTTAATTTACCAGAGGCTATATAAATCCATCCCAGATTCTTTTCCCATTGATGGTTGGGAAATCGGAAATCCCACACAGACATGATTGGTTGAAACCCTAGAACGTCCGCATTGTCGCGTTTTGAAAGTCCATGTTTGTTGGTTAAACTCCGTTTTTTGCCGGCTAATCCCCACTTTTGGTAAATCCCAGATGGGTTGCAGAGTACGATTCATGGTTTAGTAGCATGTATAATATATATATATATATATATAATTATAATGGAATTCCATGATATTCACTAGATCCCCAATATATTCATATCCCTACAATTTATGTTTGACCCACCATCCCATGGATTTTTCGGATCTCGGCTCCCCACTCCACCGCCCTCCACGTGTCGCGAGCCAATGGCGAACTCCGCGGAACCTGGGGAATAAAACTCCGCGGAACCGGTGGGATTTCCACTGGCATGTGGCTGACCTACCCCTCTGAAAAATATGAGTCAATGGGAAGGATGACATCCCAATATATGGAAAAATAAATGTTCCAAAGCACCAACCAGTGATACATGTTGATATTCTTTGTTTTTGTGTTTTTTTGACATGTTGATGGACATTTATTATTTGAGGTTGCAGTGGCATGTAAGTTCTACAGTTCTACACATATACATATATTTCAGTGGCATTGAATCGAGAAAAGAATGCAATCAAGCGGCTGTTCATGCCATACACAATGGCATTCAATCAAGTCAAAGGACAACATACAGGGATTCTACCAGCAAAGGTGGAGATTTCAGCAAAGTCACTCCAGTATCAGCCTTCTTGGTCACGTCAACGGTAGCATCCAAGAGCCAAATCGATTTATATCAATCCAGTACTCTGCAGGTATCCCAATATATTCAGTCAACAATCCACATACCCAGATCAACTGTTTTATTCATAGGACATGGACCGTAACTTTCGTTATTGGAGGTGGTTACAGTGGTCAAATCATGCTTACATGGAGAGATATCACCAATGTACTCTTAAATGCCACTCCAACAAAATGGACCAACAACAAAAAAAAAGATCCAGTTCTAAGTCAGGATCAGGGTTTACAAAGCAGCGTCTCATATTAGGGCTTAAAATCAAGAGACTCTCACGAACAAAACCATGTCAAATGGCTGACCCATCCCTGCCTTCAAGGACAGGTTTGGCCACGTCTGGGACACTCTCGGGTTCATGTTGCAGATCCGCATCCATGCCTAGTTGCAGAGGTTGCAGAGGTGTCTCTGAACATCGGAGATGCCCCGGGAAATCATGGATTCACCAGTGGATGACTGGTTTGTGGTATACCTACCCCTCTGAAAAATGATGGTTGGTGAGTTAAAGTCAGTTGGGATGATGAAATTCCCAATATGATGGGAAAAATAAAACATGTTCCAAACCACCAACCAGATTAAGAGTGATTCCTGAATCCAACCCATTTCTGAAACCGAACGCATAACATACCTGTTTTTTTCTGCTTTAGCGGTCATATGGGTGGACATGAGAAGGTGTTTAAAGAGGTCAGTCGATCTTAGGTCCGGACACAGCAGGGTAGCATATTTTGCCATTCCGAAACCTAGCCTTGGCTGCGCAATCCAAGCGGCCCTGGGGTGACCCTGCTAGGGGTGATGTTTTGTGGGTCCTCAAGAATGTGGTGTTTCTTCTGTGGGCTATGTTGGTCTCTAATTCCTTGAAAAGGAATTAGGTAATAGCATGAAATAGCCTCATTCATCCATTGACCCACTTCACAAACGTACAGCTGCGCAATGCTGCGCACGAATTCGGCTTCACTGTTCTCCTTCCGCTGGGAATAGATGCCTGGACCTCATCCACGGCGGGCCACGATCATCTTCCATGGCAAAGTCTCCATAGCTTCCCATCTGGCCAGCCATACCCTCTGGCTGTTCAGCCTGCAACAAGGCGTCACTGTTCAGCCTGGCTGGGATGGTTGGGCGGCCGTTGGAGCTCAGTCCTGAACCCCCTAGCGGCCCTGGCCTGGCAAATTCACGAAGCAGCTCAGTGGTCTGCTCCACTGCAGCGTGGAACCTCCCGATTAGCTAGTGTTATCATCACCATAAATCCAACAGTTGTTCACCAAGTAAAAGTAAACCAACTTAGCAAACACTAAGATTTGCTTTGGAGGTGGAGTCCAATGCTATTCCAAACACACACAAACAAGGATTGGTGACATGTGTGTGTGTTAGACATCCAAAAATCCCAAGAAGAAGGTTTGGGATTTCCCGAAATGTGGGACCTGCCAGCGGGTTTGTTTCCACTCAAATCAACATTGCCTTTTACAAGAGCAACTGCTAAAAGTTCATTCTATCGCCAATGGAAACACATCTTCCAGACTCACTGTTGCAGCTTCATGCAGGTTCTAAGTTAGTTTCCAGGTTGTTACATGCAAACTTTTGATAATCCTGATGTCGCCTAAATTAAAAGAGGAAGGGGTATGTGCCACTACATTCCAGGACACGGTCTCCCATTTCAAAGGTTTTTTTTCAGGTTTTAGCATTGCAATTTGGCCGTGAAAACCAGATTAAGTATTAAACGAAGTCCGAAAGATACAGGAACATGAGGAAAATCCAATTTCCGGCGCTGGCAACAAGCCCCTCTCCTGTAAATAAAATCATAATGGCATTTTGTTTGTGTTAAACTATATTAAACCATGGCATGTTGTTTTTATTCTTTCGTGGTTCGCGTCATCTTTTCCACATCCAATACATCTATAATCTGTAGTAACTTATGATCTGGGTAATAGTATGGCATGGCTAAAGTATTTTTCACCATTGGTTTATTACAGTACCATACTGAAAAAAAAAAAAACGTCCCTTTTTTCTTTTCCGCACAAAGCCAGGCTCCAAACAGAACTGCGCTGCTCAGGCCGCGCCCCTGGGCAGAGGGACCGAAAAACCATGGAAGATTCATCCTGGTTAACCTGGATAGTGGGAAATCTCGATGTGTTTGTAGAAACATATTTCACAAGAATCTACCTCATTTCCATGATCTATAATATGTATATATATATATATATATATTATACCCCTCCGGGGCTTACTTAGGTTTGGTTTAGGTTTTTTTTGAAAGCATGTATTTAGGGTTCGTTTCGCGTCTTTATCAATATTTTACACGTTGTCAAATTGCAAAAAAAATGCGCCGAAGCAACCGTTCCGCATGGAATTCTGTCTGTTTCGGGCAAACGTCCTCTCCCTAGCGATACTAACATAATTCAGATCAAAATTCTTATAAATATAATATAATATAATCATTCATACACAAGATCAAACAAGATCAAACAAGATCAATGTACCCCAGATGTACGCCACTTACCGGTGCTCTCCATCGTTGCCTCCGCCTTCTTTCGGCAATGGATGCGCACCGCATAGCCTTCGGAGGCCAGGGCCTCAACACGGAGTCGCTGCTTCGGAGGACCAGAAGTTGGGATATCTTCCATAGCTAGGTCAGTTGGGTTCAAACATAGGCGAATCATTGATGTATGATGGAATATATATATATATACATATGCGGATATGTGTATAATTAGATGGGGTTGTACACAAGCTCTGGGGTGCAGTTGGAGCTAGTTTCACAAATAGACCTTGCTAACCAAGAACTTGGAAATTTCGATGTAAAACCATAATAAAACCCCTATCATGATGGAGATCTCTAGGGTTACTCCCAGCACAACAGGGAGCGCTTGAGCGCCACGAGCTTCAAGGTGGTCGACTACTGTAATCCCCGGTGGAACTCTTAGATTTCAACCGGAATCATGGAGACATTCAATTGGCTACAAGAATAGTATAGGTATGTATAGGTAGCTTAGTCAAACAGAACGCATTTACCTGTACAAGGGTGGGTCCCACTTATAAGTTGGTTGATCAACTTCATCCAACATTACACATAGTTGCCATAAACCTTCAATTCAGCCATTGTTTGCGATATCTCCAGATGGAAACCATCCATCTATGGCCAACCATGGTGCACTGATCTTACTTCATCATATATCACCCATTGGACGCCATGTCAACATGGGATAGGTTGCGCTGAAGCTTGACAAAAAGCCCCCCCATTTCCGGCGCTTGCCTTGGCGATCTTTTCAGTTTCCTCCCAGCAACAAAAACATCAGATTCCATTTGAAAAAAGTGACCCAATCAAACTTAGATTGATGATTTGGGGGGTCACCCGTTTGAAGAAACCCCGTTTGGATGTCCGGACATATGGTTGCACAAAAAAAATAATGCAATATGCAAACAGTATATGCATATATCATATCTGTATATATAAGTTGCATACATTCCACACTAGCTATGCATGTCTCTTTCTACCTATCACCTGTCGCCTACCTACCTATCAACCTACCTTGCATCATCCCCAAGCGAAATCGCAGTCCTCACTGCCTTCACTTTCATCGTCCACCACCACTAACCTAGACGACTCAACCCAGGCTGAGGTTTGTCTGGTCGTTAGACAAGCCAGGGGAACCATGATGCTACCAGTTGCAGCCTGAGGTCATGATTTTTTCTTATGCATGTGGCTGTCTTGTATACTCCAGCGACAAAGGGTGAGATGAATACACCTGACATTAAAACATGGAGATGCAAGTGGCTATGGGCACTTAACTAACCACTGACCTATATCTAAACAATGGATGTATTAAAAAAACAGGGATGGTCAATACACCTGACATTTATCCATGTTAAGACCAACAAATGAGACTGTAAGTCTAGTGTTCTTGATGACAACTGGCTGCCCACCACCACGTGAAACGCACGTTGAGCAAGACCCTGGATACCGCACATTGTTTTAATGGCAACCCCAAAAGAGAATAGAACAGTAACCTAACATCCTACAAAATGTGGTAAATTGTTTGTCTATCTTTTCGGGATTTATACGTTTGGCAGATTGAAGCCATAGGGCACTAGAATCCAACGACAAGAACCAGGAAAAGGACCAGGAAATGCCGTTTTGGATCGCACCTGGCAATCAATGAGTGTCACAGCCTTCTCTTTCCCATTCGAGAGCAAATTAATAACCGCCATCATTTTGGGAATCCCTTGTGTCTGGGCAAACAAATCACACATATATAATAATTCTACATCCAGTTTTCATCGTTAGCCTTCTTTTTGCTGATTCATTTTTTAGTGAACTCCCAAATCTTGAAATCTTGGTGGTTTGAAATCAGCTGGAAAAATGATACCGAAATCCATCCCTTAAATCCCCAGAATTTCTCCAGGTGAAATCATTGGTGACATTTTGACTGGTGAAAACTCCCCACAAAATGCCCTCCGGTGAGGCTCGACACTCGATGGTGAGGCCGGCGGCCTGCGATTTGGATGATTTGTTTAGCATTGGAACTGGCTGAAAACGTGGATTGGTCGATATGACTTCATCAAACAATGGGATTCCATCATTACTTTTTGGCGATTTCACGAGCAAACATATTGGACATGATATGACATGATAACCAGTTTATAAGCCACTTCCTCAAGGGTATACAAGAAATCTAAACCATTGCTAAACCTTTCAGGACTCAAGGACCTGATTGCATTCTGATATTGCCAGAATTATATCGTTATTTCTCTGGTTCCAAATACCAACAACAGCGGGATTACAAGCCACTTACCGACAACAGGGTTTCTCCCTGTTAACCCCAGATGCGGTTGGGGGGGAACTGGGTAGATAGAGATGTAAGATTCCCCAAAAATATGGCTATGTTTTAGATACAATGGGTTGGAGCAGCCCCGCATAATGTTGGACTCCCAAGCCTAAACCGAAAAACATGGTGATTGAATGATTTAACCAACAATAGTGGTGATTTGACCAATGACAGTTTGGATTTAAACGTTTAAACGTCAAAACGTGTAGTTTTAATTGTTAACAATAGTGAACAACTAGGATCATTCAACATGGTTATTATATCTCCATTAAACATGGGGATTGACATTGGATTTATAATAAGTGTCTTTTGGAATTGTGGTGGATATTGATCTACTGTTGAACCGGTGAACGTAAGCAAACTCACAACTGCGGGGAACCACTTTTGGCTAATGGGGGCCCATTTCCTATAATTAGGAAATTATATTTCTAGCATCTGGGGAGACAAATCACATTTTCAAAACAGTTCCTAAACGGCCCTAGTCTCCAAGTAGCAATGTGGTGATACATAAAATCATGAGTAAAAAACAACAATCTGTGCTTTGAGGTCAGAACTGCTTATGAACTATGGCCGAAAAATCAAACATATTGGGACACATGTCAGGAAATAGAGAATACATTTACAGTGTAAAATGTGTACAAGCGACAAACATCTGAGTTTTTTCTTAGTTGCTGCCAGCTAAGCACATCATTTACACTCGTGTCAGTGGCGTAGATCCCAAGTAAAATGGATCATCAAGCGGTCACGTGTCTGGGTACACACCCAGATTCGTCCAAGTCCAAAGACTGATTTTCATACATAAAAGGCTGTGGCAGGCAACCAGGCCAATGACGAAGTCGAAGTGGGATTGCTACATGCTGGAACGGGCACGCAAGACTTGCCGGGCCTAGGGATAGGTTGATGGATTGGCGCGGATTCCAGTGACTGATGGACAGGCTTGAGTCGAGTGCTGATTGGACACGGTATAACTGTGGCTTTGCACATGTTCCAAGGGCCAAAGCTAAATAAAACACATGGCAACGATGTCCTTTGAGGAACAAAATCATAGAGGCAGGTTTGACACGTCACCATCATTTTCCTTTAAGAAGACGGGGTCGCCCTTCAATCGTACGCAACCAACCGGTCAGATTTCCACATCTACAGATCATAAAAAAACCTTCACCAGGACAGTACAAGCGGTTTGCGTTTAGACTACGCAATATCCTGATAGTTGTTCGGCAAGATTCCTATTTGTTATGAGAGCATGGTAGGAATAAGATATCAAGATATCTTGCTTCTCAATTATTTTCCAATAAATTCCTGGCAACCAACCAGTCAAATATGATCCCAACAATATCCAGTAACCTTATCCCATGATATTCCCATGATCGAAGAACCATATCCTCTTTACAGCCCCAAATTCCATAACATTTTATGTTCAACATCCAATGGTTTATCATCATTCCAATCAAATAACCATAAAAGGCCATAACTAACGTCCATCGACCCTGCCATGTTTTAGGAGGAAGACTACGTCCACCTTGCCGCTTCGTGATTCTTGGGGTGTCGGTTGAGGGGACGGCATACTAGTGTCCATATTAAAGTTCTGAAAATAATATCATATTGCATGCCATCTCTTTACCTAAACAATATGATATCTAGATCTATATCTATGTCTATATCTATGTATATATATATATATATGTTATTGTATATATATGTATATCAAACTTATTCCAACATATTCCAAAGGCTGCTTGATACTATCCGCAATTATATCCACATTCTATTCCTGTTATCTCCATTTATCCATATGATATCCCTATGATGCCCACCTTGCACGCTGCAAAGAGCCGCTCGCACAGTGGACGCAGGTTCTCTGTCTCGTTGTAGGTGGGCACCTTGGGGATACGGTTAAAGCCAAGAAAACTGTGGCATTTATTACATTTATAGTTGATTCATGTAGCTAAGTTGGCTTATTGATTACATTTAGTTGATGGGCTTTATTATTTATTACATTTATTACATTTATAGTTGATTTCCGAGGGTTTATGGCAATTTGATGCAATTTGACTGTAGTTTTTCTGGGCTTTATAAACTAGACAAACATAACTGAGGACCCTTGCATGGGAACTTCAACCGGGGATAAATGGGAATCAACCGCCAAGATTGATGGAAATTACTGGGGATCAAGGCTGTTTCCAACTTTACATGGGAACCAACTGGGATTGGTGAAAACGGGCTTCCTACCAACAAACACGAGGTATGTATCCGGGATGCCATAGAGATGTAAATGGCTTATATTAATATATTATATATACATATAATGGGATATGGTGGATTCAACCAACTATTCGATGGGGATTCAATGGGACTTTATGGTACATTAGTTGGATATGGTTGGGAAACATGACATGGTCCAAGTGAACCCCAAAGCATGTGGGATTTAGATCCGAGAGGATGTCCGGCTGTCATTTTAAGTCTTCCCGACTTTTTTCGTCGTTGAGGCGTTGAGGTTTAAAAACACCGAGACTTAGATCGTTTTCTCAACGAATTCATTCATGGCTTTGCCAGATCTTTTTCTCTTCGCAACGTGGGGCTCCCCAGTGAAATGTCTCTTAGTTTGGTGTCATGCCATTAACAGCTCAGCTATCAGCTCAGCTATTTCATTACCATATTCCCAACAGCACTGGTTCCAAATGAACTTGGCCAACAGAAAGCAACTCTAAATCCCTTGGTGATCCATCCATGGTGCAGCTTGCAAGATACCAAGGGACCACCACGGAGAGTTCCTTCTTGGCGTCGCTGCTGAGCTTCGTGGGAGGCCCTGACAGGTCGAAAACGGCCTCCTGGTAGGACAACCATGGAAAAAAACACATCATTTTAGAAGGGTTTTTATAGAGATTTCACCATTAAAAAACTATATAACTATAAAACCTATAATATATATATATATATAATATGTGTATTAATATATATATATATGATATGATTGAGATATGATGGTTGTTGATGTGTTTATGTGGTTATTTACCACTCTTCTGTTCACCTAGCGTCGATGATCATTCATTGTGGTACCCCCGACCAAGCGTCGCAATTTTATCGGGATGTTACGCTCCAGGTCTGAGATTAGTTGCCATCCCCAGCACATGGGAACCGAGTGATGTATCAACGCCTTGTGAAAAGCCCATGTTCAGTGGAAAGTAGCCTCCAACTGCTATGAAAAAACTCATGGCAGGGTCAGCATGTTGGTCGAGGGAATGGTAAACTCGGTTAAAGCATCAATCACACGTATTTAATCAGCAAAAACATGGTTTATCCACCAAGGTATGAGAATTGCTCCAGGATGAAACCCTCAGGCGTAGCAACTTTAATGGGAACTTCACCAAAAAAAACTGTCTTCACTAAACATGGTTTAAGAAGACAGAACAATAGTTTTTGACTATGTGTGACTGGGTTCCGTTTCTTTCGTGGATTTGACCAACAAACTCATAGCAGTTTGACTTTCAAAATCACCGATATCATTGGATTTCACAATCATCCTGCAGTCAATAGAATATGTCAAACATGTTCGAACAAATCAAACTTGTTGTTTACCCTTTGGTAAACATACAAATAGCTATTGAACATGGCCATAGAAATAGTTGATTTACCCATTAATAGCATGGTGACTCTTTCCAGTTTGTTATGTAAACGTTTACCAGAGGGTAAACCTCCATTTTCCTATGGTTTTCCTATGGTTTTCCTATGGTTTTCCTATGGTTATACCACTATAATCCCAGTTTTTGAATATTGTGAACAGAACCAGAATGGTGATCTGATCGCAGTCGTCTCCATGCCAATCTCTGTGTGATAAACAGCTCAGCTCATCCCAAATGTTGTGTAAGTGCTATGTAGCTTTGAAACATGATGAAACATGTGTTTCAAGTAAACATGGCTATCATATTATAGTATAACAGTATATTATAGTAATCTCTTCTCCCTATTACTAGAACTCCCCCAATGAATAAAAATAGGAGTGGATTGCCACTTTCGGATCTGTTTGGTTGCTCACAATTGCGTTCTTAATTGTGGAAATTGAAAATCAATAGGAGAACAGGATGGTGAAATTTTGGCTTGTACCCCGTATTATCAAAAATAGAACGAGACCCGTAAGTTCATTATTAGGGTCCCATCAACCTTGAAATAATGTTTCTTTTTTTAATAAAGGCTTTAATTTGATTATTAGGGGAAAGCTTCGAAATCCAATCTTTGGCAATATGTTAAAGGGATTTTAGAAAGGAATTTAATTGATTTTGAAATCGTTTTTTATGTAAGGTTTTTGTTTCATTCTTAGGGGAAAATTCGAAATCCAATTCTTGGCAATATTCTAAACATATTAAACAAAGGGATTTAATTGATTTTGAAATTGTTTTTTAAAATTAAGTTTGTGTTTTATTATTAGGGGCACCCTAATACTAAATACCGTCTAATAATGAAAACAGATCACCGTGTTTAGCATTTGGGGGGAGGTGTTTTGGTATTAGGGAGCAGAGATTATCTTACATGTTTCTAACCTTGGGATTCGCGTGGGGTTCAAAGGATCTCACACCATGCGAAGAAAGTGAAAAGTAGGCACAGCTTTACAGAATCGCTTCATGCTACATTACACTTTTCAGAATCGCTTCATCCCCCAGTTGTTTCAACAAAGCCATGTTTCACGCCTTTCCGGCGAGTGGCCATCAGCTCCGGCCTCGGTACCCCGACATCATCCCAGTCATGGATGAGCATTTTAGTACTGAACCCCCTTGGGAAACTTGGGACTGCCCAGATGGGACTAGACCGGAAGTACACATATATATTATATATATTTATATATATAACATATATCATACGGAGATTTCAAAAAATGGGGGTACCCCCAAATCATCCATCTTAATGGGATTTCCCATGATAAACCATCCAGCTATTGGGGATCCCACTATGGGAATCCCTGCGAAGCACGGCGCCACGGCGCACCACGGCGCACACCGGGGGACGGAGCTTGTGCTGGAGCCAAAGCTGGTTGGAACACTATGGGAATGGGTCAGAAATTAAAAGCCCACTGGACTGACCACAGATTTTACTCTATTTTTATACAAACATCAAGTTCAAAGGGGTATCTAATTTTCACCAATACAGATATGGTTGTAGGAAAATGTCCTCTCTCTACTTACTCAAGGAAAACTAGGGATGCTGACAATGAAAACCAGAGATGTTGGCGGTCTAAACCCATACATTCTTATAAATAGTTCTTTCAGGGAAATGGTTGCAGGTCGGTGTGGTAAAACATGTAAACACGTGTTTAGTCTACCTATTGGTTATTACATGTCTTGAGAAGATTCTATCAATCAACCAGTGGGAAAAGGACATGGCTTGAAAAACAATCAACCAGAATTCCCGCCTATCATGATGTCGCTGACACGAAAGTAGCAACAATTAAAACACACTCATTTTATCACATTATTCCAGATCCAACTGATCCAACTCCAAATTCAGTGGGGAATCTCATGCCTTCGAGGCACAGAATGAAGAAAACATACCAGAAAAAACGCATACCATCCTTGCTGAACTGTTGATGAACTGTATTTATTCAACCACCCCATAGATGAAGTCACCTTTCCCCCATCTGGTGCTGGCATTTCCCTTTTTTTGGTTCGTCTAAAAATGTGGCTTTCCTAAAACTACCAAAGTTCATCATTATTTTTCTTATTTTTTGTTCTGGTTAATATCCAACATTGGCCATGGACCAAGAGGTAAATGACATGTTTATTCAGTGCCTGGATGGCCCACGCCGCCCCACAATGGCCTCCGCTGCCAGCCGGATTCCTCCATGGCCCAAAAGCAGTCACGCCACGGTGGTCGCGCCACGGCAGGTTCGAGGAAAAGGATGGAAGGGCCAAGGATGGACAATGATTCTAGGTTGGTTCTAGGTTCATCAGTTTTTGGTGGTTCATTAATGTATGTTCATGGACAATGATGGACCTTGCCATGTGATGAGTGTATAACAAAAAAAAATCAATGATCAGAACAGGTTCCTTTTTTTGGTAGAACATTCCACTCTTCAAAAGCCACGACAGGACAGGATCTGGTGTGTGGTTACCCTCAAAAATCAGCCGACCATCTGGTGGGCCATGGAGCGAAACCTCCCAAGCCATCAATATCCCGAAGTCGCTGTGTTGACTTGTTGAGTGAGTCAATCCTCTTTTGATTTGTTGGTTAAATAAATCAATATATATATATATATATCAGATTATAGATTTATATATATATATACACGTATATATAATACTCACTAATAATTATAGATGTATATTTATATAATTAATAAATATAACCCATCATTTTAGATGGTGAATTCTCATGAGATTCGGCCAATTTCCAGCTTTGATAATCGATGAGCTGAGTCCTGCGGCGTAGCTGGATCAATAGTAACCTCTGGTCATCTAACAGTTTGCGAACTGGAAAATCACCATTTTTAGTACCCTCTGGTTATGACTAACATAGCCATGGTATAGATTCTAGATGGCCCATAGAAATAGATGGTTTACCTATGAAAAATGGTGATTTTCCATGGCTATGTTAAATAACCAGATGGTAGGCAAACCATCGTACTTAGAGTGGGCCATGGCTTCCATTGTAAACTATTGAATTATCAGAGAGCAAATCCATCTAATGACATCTATTCCCCAAAAGGCTGAAATTCCAAGGCTGGCATACCCAGTAGTAATCCGAGTCTTTCAATAGTATGCGATGGTTGGTTTCATGCTATATTTTATATGAGTCATCCTCATTCGTGGATTTATAGTCATGAAGGAATGATTGCACTGCTTCGGCGTGAGCCCAAAAAAATGAAAGTCCATAACATGTCCCAATCCCTTCTCTCAAATGAAAATACAAGGTCGTGCCCCATAGGTAGCTCAGTGGGCTTATAACTAGTACAACTGGAGTTATGGTAATAAGAACTATAGTTGATGGGGGTTTCTAGACCAACGTGTAACGAAGGACCTCGCAATACCACAACCCAGAAACAATGAATTAGAATTATAATTAGATCTGTTGATTTGGGTGCTGCTTATTGGAAGTATTTTTCCACATCGGGAAAGGTGTTGCTTACACGAGGAGATGCACTTGCAAGGGGCCTCTAAGACTTCATTGTCAAGTGGCTTGGAACATGTTTGTGCAATGATGTGCAATACAAGCTGCGCTACTATTCCAACATGTTTGCACCCTTCACTGACCATGGAATCACATAACCAAGCCGTCAATGCAAACCGTCAATTGTAAACAATACCAATTCTAACATTCCTTGAGCCTCGAGAGGCATATCCTTACAGCAACGTTCAGAACGGTGGAACGAAGAGGACAACAATCATGGAGCTTCTACAGACGACTTCCTCACCATTTTGTTGTGCGGTGGCAGCACGTCTGGCTGCTCCAATGCTGACTTTGTGTGTGAAACCCTCAAGCGATGGATTTCCTGATTCAGGTGGGTCGAACATGGTGCATATTGGTGGATTTCATGTATAAAAACAAAAATATATCATATGAAGTATCTACAATCCACCAGCCTGGATACTTAAACAACACACGTTCTTAATGTACAGATCTAATCATCTGTTCTCATCCTCTAGTCACTCACTGGACCTCTCAGAGGTTTCATTCCCTTCTTGGCTTTTTCGAGCTTCTACCTGGCGGTTCTGGCGTCAAGTCACGGCACCAATGGGACCGCCAAAGTAGTGTATTAGTATTTAGTATATACTTTATTGTATAAAACCAAGTTTATTTGGGAACATTGACATTAGCCAATGAATGACCGTTGTCTTATTGATATATTTCTGATATACTCTCCGGTCCCGATTTTAGGCGTTGAGAATTTGGACCCACGTCCAACATAAAACACATGGAGGCAACAGCCAAGCCTGACATGTGACTGGTCATTTTGAGGGATGGGAAGCCGGTTCCCCCAATATCCCCCAATCCTATGATCCATCCAGCAAAACCTCCATAGCTAGGCCACGAGGTTTCCCTTTGCCCGCCATGGATGACACCCGGTCGCTACAATCCATGCTGGCACCTTCTCTCGCGCAGCTTGGATGAGGCCTAGTAGCGGCTGGGCTTTAAATTATAGGTATATACCTCAACCTCTGTATAATAGCAATATGGCAATCTTTCCCCATGGATGCAAGTGCCTTCTTAAGATGTGTTTGGATTTTGGGATATCATTTAGGACTTCAAGTACCTTTTACTCGGAAGTGTTTGGATCCTTAGGGTTCTACAGGGAAAGTGATCTGACCAAGCCACTATAGATTTGGGGTATATACCCTATTTTCAGGCGAACCCATGTGCTGATTGTTGGTGGTTCCGTGTCAACACCCTCTACCCCTGGTGAACATCAACATAGTTTGTAGTTATGGGTGTTCATTCTCCAAAAATGGTACAATAGATTCAATAGATTTTTGATTCGCCCCAACATTTATTGAGGAGGGTCCACAATAATAAATACGTATCAATGGGATATGGAACTCTGCAAAAGGGTGCAGGCTTGTTTGAGTGAATCAAACTACTTTGTCTGATGAACAAAAATCATGGCACGGCACTGGACTTGCTTATGCTGCTGGGCTCAGCAATCAATGTTTAATCGATTCGTTTCAGACGGTCCTATGCCCAAAACAAATAGTGCCCTGCAGTAAATTCAGCATGGTATCTGGTATATTGTATCTAACATATAAGTATATAAATACATGTGCTTGTCAGGTGCATGTAGAATTATATATATATTATAATATTACTTATTATATATATATCATATATAATACTATATATATATAATTGTATTGTATATACGCTGTATGTTGAATAAGCAAATTCATCTACTTAAATGGTGGTAGACACTCTCGTTGCCGTTGCACAGCCGCCTGGCGATGGCCCGGCACTACAATCCGGGAAGGCAGGGCGATCCCCTGACGCTTCATGGCGAGATGTTGCACGCATAGGAATAGGACATGGGAATGGAACATATATGGGAGATAAATCATATATATATATATTATTTATATAATATTATATATTATATGATTATGTAGGGATGGAATATGTATTATCTACATCTATCTACACACCATTGGAAATAAATATATAGAAACACATAAATGCAGGGGGGAATGTATTTGGATAATATTGATTCCAGGAAGACATTTAACTGCAGCCTTTAAAAGGAACATAACCTCTACCGGTAATCAAAGTTGAATGTATCATAGTTTGTATGCGTACGAATCAAGTGCTGGTTATTTTCTTTATGTGTACAGTTCACAATTTACTGGGGTCATCGTTGCTGTCACAGGGAGCAAACATAAAGCAGCTTCCATGCAGCCAACAACCGGCGAATGAGTGGACGTTTCAAATCTGGAAACATGAATAGAACGTGACATTGTATCTTGTAATAGTAACATCTGCAAAAGTGCAATGCCAGTAGATTCATGTAGATTCCGTAGCTCGTGAAATCCAACTCATTAAATTAAGAATAATCAGCAGGTGGAAAACAAAAGATGTTTACGACCACCGGCCATCAGAGCACAGAGGACCCGAAATTGAAACCTGCTGCCAGAAAATCAACTATATCTTTCTCGCTGAGTCGTGCCAAATCCTATGCTAGTCGATAGTTCTTCAGGGTACAAGATGGTGGCCCATGCGTGTTTCATCTGGTTCATAGCTGGGATGTAAATGGATGTGAATGGATGTGAAAAAATGTTCAGTCATCTGGAGGTTTTACAAAAAATGGAGGTCCCCCCCAATCCCCCATCCGAATCATCGGATTTTCATCGGATCATGTGGATTTTCCATGACATTTTTTCCATCCAGAACTTATGGGGTACACCTCCATGCCAGCAGCCTTTCAAAGCGCCTTTGAAGGACTTCTCCCAATCCTCGCGACCAGATGGATTAGGATGGAACGTCCTGGTTTTTCCATTAGGGAAATGAAGGGGTTCCTGTAAGTTCTTCCCTTGAAATAATGGAAAAAATGAAGGGGTTCCGGTGAAGTTTTCCATTTGAACTCATGTTTTTTTTAATGCTTGGAATGAATGAACCTGGTGTTCCCTACTTGGTGGTTCACCCCACTTAGTAAGTAGGTTGTACCCCTGGTTATAACTGGGCTAAGTAGGGTTAGTTCACTTATAACTGGGGGTATAATCCACTTACTAACTGGGATGAGCCACCAAGTAGTAACTTATCCATCCAAGGTTTCCCCATGCAGTATGGACCCTCTGCCGTAACTTGATCCTCTAACGATAACCGGTCCTCTTGCGTCACCCCAGCTGGCAAAGACGTCTCCTAGGGAAGGAGTGATGGATCCAGGTGACACTTTGGAAATGCTGGGCTTGGCGAATCAGCACTGCCTGTCACGACCAAACATGTCACGACAACACCGATGGGCGAGTTCATGGTTTCACCCTATAAACATCGATCAATTTGATCCACTTTTGGGATGCCCCCCAAAAGCTGGGTTCAAATGACACCGAAAAAAAGGGCAAAAAAGGGCACTGCCACTCTTTCATCAAAAACACGTGGATTCAACCAGACGCCAGGGTTTTATGCCTCCAAGAATTAGATAGAATTAGTGGCTGTTGGATGCTGTTGGTGGTGAACAAACCCAAAACCAATGCACCCGTCTGGCATGGCAGAGGAAAATCCAAGATGTTCCTATCAAAAAACCTCCATTTATACCTGGTTGGTGGTGCAATTTCACCATCTTGAAAAATGTCAGTTAGTCAATGGGAAGGATTATATATCCCATATATGAAATAGACAATAATCCAAATGTTCCAAACCACCACCCAGCTCCATTTATACGTGATTTCAAGTTGGAGCAACCCCACCTTGCCACAAACGACTCCAAGAGGCTCTGATATCCGGCAGTGGCCCCAACGGCATGGCGATGGACACAATTTTGCTGCCACGGGACCTATTGGTTGATCATGCCTCTTGGATGGGTTCGGGAATGGCTCGTCGATTTGTATATGTATTACCCATAGGATCCATGGTGCTGGTATATATGCTAACATAAAGGGGGTATATTGATGGATATTGATGGGATCCATGTTACCATCTATAGCATACATGGATCCTATGGGTTATGTAAGCAATCAAGTTCTTTCCACATGGTAAAGCTCAGATACCTTGCATCTGACTTGTTTTCTCAGGATCTTACATCCTCCATGTCTAGCTGAAAGAGAGGCCATCTACGAAACCACAGTCCCAACCGTGTCCAACTTGTTGTCACCAGCGATCATCAGCCCGTGACTCATGCCTGTGGCTTGATCCATGGCGATGTTGGAAGCTGTTCAACGGCACATCCCGCTTTCATGCTGCCTATGTACCAAAGACCGCTGAAATAAACCAGTTGCTATTCTAAAAGTAATGTTGCTAGTCTACTAGTCAAATAACATGCTCACCGCTACGTTATATATACCTGTTCTTTAAGTAAGCATACATACAATTCGTTTGTGCATATGTCCATTTGACATTATCAATACATCCCATGGCTTACCATGTCCTGATTAAAACAGCTATCTTGGAGGAATACTAGGCATAGAAAATGTCCTGCGGTGGACCGCTAGTAGCCTCCAGTAAACTAAAACGATTTTCAATAGGCAAATCAACCATAGATGGTTGGCGAAAATCCTCATTCTGCCTGGTTCATCCCCATACCCTCCGGTATCAATCTTGGCCAACTGGAAAACTCACCGGTATCATTTAGTTCCACGATTCTCCAATTTATCCCAGCTATACCAAAAAGAACTCGAGTTGGGAGATTCCCCCCCAGCCCATGACACCCAAGAGGAACAAGAAGGACCAGGAGGAGAAGAAGGAGGAAGTAATTCAGTATACTCTCTGGCAAACGTTTACATATAACATACAACTATGGAAAATCACCATATTCAGTTATATGGTTTATGTAAATCACCATAGTAAATTTACCAATTGGTAAATCCGCCAACTAAATCCACCATTTTCCAGTTCGCTGACCTTACGGCCCTTTTCGGTGCATCAGCTGCGGATCACCGGACTTAACTCCAAGCTTTGGGAGACGACGATTTTTCTCTTCTTGGTAGGCTGGTGGGCGGTTGCAACAAGCTGGGATGACATCCCATGGATCATGGTTATGCTTGGGAAATCCATGGTTGATATGCTTGGGAAATCCCATGGGGATATGATTTTTTTAAGAATTTTTATATGACTCACATGACTCAGACACAAAAAACCGAATAAGTCCGTATCACTGATATCACTCACAGGATGCATCCTGAAAATGGGTACCTCAACTTTTGGATGATTGATCAGTTTATCATCGGGTTTCCATATCTTTGAATATGTAATATAGCCATGTTCATATGCGTTTCATTGTTTTTTCCATTAGAACACACATATCTAATTAGTCCAACACCAACACGAGAGGCAACATGTCCCAACCTGCCCAATGACTCATGGATCAGCATCTATTGATGCGAAAACCTTGAGCTTTCGCTCTGCACATTGTGGCAGAAGCGAGTACTATTGTTTTCTCGGTGGTTTCAAGTCCCTGAGTCCCAACTTCGATCCAATCTGTTTCGGATGGGATTGAGGGTCAATAGCAACACGGAATTGGGTCCAAAGGAGAGAAATCACATAATTTGAAACCACCAATCATTTTCCTCTCCGCTGGTTCTGTTTTTTCAGTTCCAGAACGGACAGGAAACAAAACCAGAAGTGCTGCATTCCCTAACTGACATTTTCTTCTTGACTATGCAGCTGCATTCTCCCGTACTCAAACATGCTCAGGTCAAAATGACTGTATCGGAAGGTAAAGTGACTTTGGGATACTTATAGCTATAACTACCAAATATTAACGGCCACTCATCGGCAGTCTTAAATTTCCCTGCAAAACAATAATATGTATATATATATATATTTATTATATATATATATATTATATATTATATATTATATATTATATATACATATCCTTTGCTGGTCAGAGTACCCATCCAAGCTTTACCCAGCACCTGTCTGGACTCTGTTTTGGCACTAACCTCCCACTGTTGTCCAGTCAGAAACCAAAAAAAATACCGCTGCAGGGGTGATTCCTAGGGCAAAACCACTGCTCTGCACGTTTCAATGGATTCGTTGTAGGGAACATCTACAGGAAAGTCATGGAAAATGGTTTTTGGACCCCCAAATCTAGGGTTTGTCCGCAGAGTTTCCCAAGAAAAAACTTCCTGGAACAGTATTACACCCAGCCCATGACGCGGTTCAAATCTTTGTGACATTACCATCTGGGTATTTAACATAGCCATGGAAAAGATCCACCATTTTTAAGAACGGTAAACCATCTATTTCTATGGGCCATTTTCCATGGCTATGTTAAATAACCAGAGGGTATATCATATTATATCCCCAGATGTTCCTGTCCGTCTTCATATCTGAAGCTGTCTGGTACAACAAGAAAAACACAGAGAACATAGGCAGCACATCTCGACGGTTTGGGTGTCACTGCGGCGTGTGCAACGCAAGTGACGCCCAGCTGTAGCTGTCTCACTGACCAATGCTTCCGCCATACAAACCTGTGCCATGGAACCCAAAGGCCATGTCGAAAGCTGCAACTTCCGGTGTGAAAAACCGGTTGTTTCCCTCGTTTCCCCTTAAAACAGTTTATTTACCCCTGGAAGGTGCGATTTTTATGCGAAACAAGCAAACAATCTATCAGATTGTATCAGCCAAGGGTGGAACTCCTCAAATTTTCCAATTTGTACCCTCTGCCCATTCAGCCCTAGCGTGGGAAAACCAACTCGTCTCTAGATGTCTTTAGTATGTATATAATTACATTGTTTCCACGCAGCATCGCTCATTGTACCACAAAGCATCTAGTGGCGTATACAGTGTATCTGTATATGCCCCAGGTAAACCAAACAAACCAAACAATTGGCATGAGATATGCTGACAAATCAGGATGTGGGAGAATATGGGAGGATATGGGAGGCATGTTGCATGTAAACTTAGGAACTCCATTACCCTCTGGTCATTTACCCCTCGTTTTATGGAAGATCTTCCAAATTCATGGATGATGCGTTTAAAAACAACTTCCATTTAGCCATCTTGAAGGCCTGGGGGAGCTCAATCTGGGAGAATCTCAATGTCTTCCTTGTTCACGCTCGAATATTGCTCGTACCTCAGTGCATTCCAGCCACTCCAGCCACCCAACTTTCATGAGAAGATAACCACCGCGGAGAGTTCACTGCAAACCATAGAGCTGGTAGATTTGCCCACAAAATTGGCTGACTTCTTTGGATAAATTGAGGAAATTCACACATATACCCCACATGAATGGTTTGAACTAGATCAAACTGCATCTCCTACACAAGTCTGTGCGACCTGAAATCTGAAAAGGACTTTAGTAGGTCCGATCTAGTTTGAGTATCCTATCTTTGTCAGGAATTCCTGTGTAGCAGAAACTTACCAACAATAATCAGCAAATATCATCAGCAATATTTGGCCCAGACTTACAGCAGATTTTAGCATCTTATTTGGACCTTAACGTGGCCCAAGAATAAGTAAAACCATATCACTTCACCATATTCTCGTAGGATTGACATCAACATTGTGTATTGTGTAACATGCCCCATAGGTATCCTTATTTTTTCCATGATTTTCCCATCAATCTCTGCCACAGGTCGTAGTGCTGGCGTCCCAAAAGGGGCGCCGCATGGGCTGAGTGCGCTACTCTGCCCCACAGCAAGATACATGTCGCAAGGTTCCAGGTGCCTTGCCGCTTCAGTCTTTGAACAGTTGCAGTCGACTGGGAATCTTCCCAGGGTGTGACTGAAAATGGGGTAAATACCCACCAACATGGAAACATGGAAATTTCTATACAGGAGATGATGATGATGATGATGATGATGATGATGAAGATGAAGAATCATTGGATTTTGGGGTAAGGTACACTACCTGATTTTGAGACAAACCCATGTTTAGTAAAGACAGGGGATCAGAGTTGCCGATGAAAATGCAGAAGACATCAAGAACGGATATTCGCGGTGCAAAGACATTTTTTGGATGGTTGACTACAGCAGCAAGCTCAGAATAAACAATCGACCATGGGGATGTAGTACAGCATTTTTATTCTAATACCTTGGCTGCACCGGCTTCTGTGCGTTTACCAACCAACGTGTTTCACAACATAAGTCGCCCCGGGCACCTGGTCCTTCTTTTCTCGCATGAAGCGTCGCTTGATACTGACCTGGCACAAAACATCAAGGCCCATAAGGGGCTCATATGTGGTAAAGCTGCCATCTGCACCTGCACCATTTCCAAGTACCACTTCAATGGCATTCCAACCATCTCAAACTGGTAAGTTTATGTCATCTATGTTGCGAGCTGATGAGCTAAGTCAATTGTGTCATTGACACGAATCATGATGATTCAACAAATCATTGTTCTTGTGTATGTAAAAATCATACAATACTTAATATATACAGTATATACCCTCTGGTAATTTAACATAGCTATTGAACATGGCCATTTATAGTGGATTTACCCAATGAAAATGGTGATTTTCCATAGTTATGTAAACGTTTACCAGAGGGTATTTGTATTGTATATCCATATTATCTCATAGTTGTACCCTCATGGATCGACGACGGTTGATCTCCATCCTGAGGCTACACCAACGATCACCTGGGTTGATGAGTCACCAACGCCCATGAAGATCGTGAAGTCTGAGAATAGAAACACGCTAGGGGGAAAAAAGCATTCCATCATTCCCCCATGAAGATCATGAAGATCATGATTGTCTGAAAAACTAGGGGAACAAAAACATTCCATCACATTCCATCTGTTGGTCCATCATTGTCCCCATTCAATGGCCATAAATCGTCGAAGAGGTCCTCGGAGGTCCTCGGAGCTACGGGCTCCATATATTCACAGACACGCGTTGGTCCGGTCGGTGAACTCCACAGAGGCCTCTTTCTCTAGCCCCAAACTCCGCTTTGTTTCATGATGCGGAAAAAACATCATGTATCATATATTATATCATATATTATATCATATCATATCCACAAATTTTCATGTGTTCATTTCTTCAACCTGAATCTCCCGTGGTTTTTCTCCCCAAAAAAAAAACACCCGTTTCCACCGGCTCAACGGCGGCCCGGCCGTCCCTGATGAACCGCGGCGTGCCTTGAAGCCAAAGACGCCCACGGCCACCAGTAAGACCACCACGGCGAAGAATCTGAAAATTGCCATAGGACAACAACACCACGACGGCAAACAACCGCTGTGGTTGTGACTATATGGTTACTATAGTGATTATATAAACTATGTAACATAAAAAAAAGAAAAATGTTGTTAATTGCTACTACAGTGATTGTATAGCAACATAAAAATAGAAGCATGGTTGTCACTATGTGGTGAAATGACTATTTTTCTATGTGACAACTAGTGACAACCATAGGACCATATTTCTACTGTTATATCTGTAATTGTATAGCTAAGTGCAAACAACTCATAATATCTCATCATTGCTATGTGTAACTATAGGGTTTATGGTGATTATAGCTCTAGTGGGGTCTATGAATCAACTTGGAGCTGGGTGTCTGTCCATTTTGGAGGGTCAAGGTCTACACCATTCTGAGATATTCTGAGACCCAAGAATCATGACAACCAGCGGATGACAACCAGCGGTCTTTATCTTTTCGGGAGCCAGGGGATTTCTGCTGGGATGGCACCTTTGGCCTCAACACCTGTGCCTGGGCTTGGTCTTCCCAGGATCTACTTTTCTATCTCTGGAAGCTCCTAAAAAACACATCATAGTGAACATGCTTGATATTTGGAAACCAACAACTGTCGTGAATCTATGATTTAGTCTACAACCCCCTTTAAGGAAATTTATGTTCATCACTTTTCACAAAAGACCTCAAACAGCCGCAACCCATAACTTAATCCCTAGATGGCAAAGTCAAGTACCACTTAGATTCGGGTTTCACTCGGCATATCGAGGTTTCCTGAAATGAAAAGGATTTTGCAGATTTTGCATTCTAAGTCATTCATTTTGGGGTCCCAATTTAGGAACCCCCTTTTTTGGGGGGGGAGTTGCTGCTGACAGAAGCCAAGGCACACGAGCGAGACGCACATCATCATGATCCAAAAGTTGTGGGAGCCAGGCCTGGTGTGCCTCAGCCACTGGGATTTCGGTGCCCGAGACAAAGCCATCTTGGTTTCAGAGGATCATTGGTGGATGACGATAGCTACAGGATGCCCTACTGGACATCTAATGTCTACATGTCAGGTGTCAAACGGGTGTCAAGATCGGGTCCGTATGAAGAACAGGTTCATAAGGGTAACTATTTGACCACAACTTGAAACGCTAAGTCCGAAAATGGGCGAAGAGATTCATCGACCCAGGAACAGTGGGTTACATCGAAATTTGAAAAAATGTAATATGTTTTGGTCCAGTGGCTTTTCTTTCGATTTTGAATGCATATTTTCCATCACTTTTCTTTAGTTCAATGTTTCTTTCACTATCGCATCTTACCTTGGGCCGTTGAAGTTAGTTTCACCCATCTAAGTAGTTCCATAAATTTGCCAACAAACCATGATAAAATGCCTAGTTATAAATGCAGCTACCCAAAGCGTGGAAGGTTATATCATGTATATCCCAACTACTATGGCCGTCAGAATCTCAGTCTTAGCCGTTGAAACGGGGCGCCAACTCCAATCTGCAGGCCCACGCTAGTCACGCTGAGGTCGAGACATCACAGCATCACGCAGCACCACAGATTCCAAGTCGCTGGAAACAACGTCCTGATGGCGGCAAACTTCAATGGATATCCCCACAAAAAAAAAAGAAAGTATGATTCAACTAAAAGTAACTGGTTCGTGGTTTCAATCCGACTGAAAAAATCAAGTGGGATCATCATCCTAGCTTTGCAAGTAATATACTGACTATATGATATATGTATATAATTACATATAGTAGGAAAAAAGGAACACATAAGTGGAGGTTTTTTAGTGTTTAACCATCAAATTTCACCAAGAACTCAAAAAAAAATGCGGGATTTCCCATGGTTTTCCCCATGTGGCAGACATGTATATAGGGTTGGTTCCCACTCCATGAAAATTGAACTACGGTATTTTCAAGGAGGGGACGGCCCCAAACAAAACATATATACATAATTATATATATATAACAAATTCTCCAGTTTGGTTCCTACATTTTGGTCGTTAAAATCCCAAATTGTGTTGTTTCAATGCTGTTTCAATCTCCACTGTGGCAGCTTAGGCTTAAACCAACATATTCTTGTCGTTCAGTTCACTTTTTGTCCGGTCTTAATTTTAACATCGGACCATCATTCGTTGTTTTCCACCACATTTTAATTGTGTGAAAGATGCTGACCCCCCCAATTTTTCCTTAATGTCATTACAGCAAAACCCTAAATAAAAGAATGAATTTCAGATATATTTCACCCAACTTTTACTTGTTCTGTTGAGTACAACCCTTGTAAAACCCATGATTTTTGGGTGGTTCATCCCTTTCAACCTCCATCTTTCGGTGAATCCCATGCGGCGCGCCAGGTGCCCGGGCCACCACGAAGCTGTCGCTGGTCAAGGAGCCCTTTTGGTCGCGCGCGAAGACTTCCACTGTCAAGGGACCTGGCGGCTGGTGACGGGCTTCCCATAGGGTAAATCAATGGTAAAGCAAATGGCTGTGACTATATTTAATAGCTTTTAATGGTACCTAATATCAGAACATAATCAGTATATACATAATTTTGATTACTATAATTAATGTTAGTCTTATAGCTTTTAATGGTCATTTAATGGTAACTAATATCAGTACATAACTTTGATTTACTATAATTAATGTTAGTCTAATATAGTTATTCATGATCTTTAGTTACCGGAGGGTCACCGGCAAACGGCCCTTCAGCGCGCCTGTGTCCGTGGCACGTGGCATGCCACTAAAGGTGCCCGTGGCTCGGTTGAAATGCCTCGGGGAAAAGGGACCACTTTCATTGATCTTTCCATAGCCATGTCATATTGATGTATATGGAGGTGATCCAATATCAACCAGTGTGAACCCTAATTCTTTGTAGAGTAATGAAGTTGGTTTATACACCCATATGTAACCCCAGTAATTATACTGAACCAAACACCGCTTGAGCAGTGCTCCAACCCCACTGTCCTTTCATGATACTCGTTGGTTAAGAACGTGATTCCCATAATGTATAGTGATAACCCCAATATACTGGATAGTCTACTGTAATCGGGGTTTTGAACACTGCTCAGCTGGTGATTCGTAGGTTTAGTATTTCTCAATGGGAACATCATGGGGATGAAATGGGGATAGAACGCTTCACGAACCTGAGTAATAAGCTTTAGTGGGAATATCATGGGGATAGGGATCCAATGGGATCTGAAAAAGTGAAACCAATTTCAAGCTTTAGAATAGTGAGACAAACATCAGCCAGACTTGTTGGTTTTGTCCGCCATTACTTTCATACATAGACATATGTATATAGACATATTTCACAATGTATATACATCTACAATGCATTATACAAATTACTATCTTGCAATTACATATTACATATTCAAAATTGTATATGTATGTATATATATATTGTAATTATGTGTATATATATATATGCACATGATTATAATGGTTGGTATCATTACCCACCTCAAACATTGGTTTCCCCCGGTCGAAAAAAGCCAGGCCGCAACCACTCAGGCAATGGTCGTCCATCCCCCCGCTGCGCCAAGTAGGAGATGGGCCCCGTGGTGCCGTCGGCGTGGCCGAAGGTCCCGGGGGGAACCTGCCACACGCCGCGATGGGCTTGGGACCTATATGGAGACTATGGGGGTGACTATGATTTTATATGATCTTATGTGTGATTTTATATGATTTTATATGATTTTGACCTTATAATATTTTAATGATGTACACAACAGTTTTGGTTGGGGGATTTTGTGATATTTTAATGATAACACAGCATTTCTGGTCGGGGTTACCCTCCAGTAATCAAACGTGGCAAGGGGAAGTCTATTATTATGATTATAGTTTATTTTCCCATTGAAATCTCAATTTATGAGGGTGCTATGTTCTTCTAAATGATCCTACACCATTCTTGTTGCAAAACCCCTGTTTATGCCCATTTATGATGGCAATTCCACCTGAAGCAAGATCTGTTTGGGTGGGCTCCCAATCCTATCATCTACAGTGACGTTGCAGTGAGGCCCCTATGCACATTAATTATCCAGATTCATTGTCTACTTGGTGGTTCACCCCCACTTAGTAAGATTTAGTAAGTAGGTTATACCCCTGTTTATAACTGGGCTAAGTAGGGTTAGTTCACTTATAACTGGGGTTATAATCCACTTACTAACTTGGATGAGCCACCAAGTAAATACCCCTTTGTTGTGGGTAGCAAGACGAACTGTTCATGTGTCAAATCCAAAATGATCCTCAGGAAAGAACCATACGAGGTGGGCCGTTTAGCTGGTTTCTAACATGTTGTGTTTCTTGGTTGAGTTTCAAGCCATTATGTCTGAAAACAGTGTACCCTCAAATCCATTGGTTAATCCTCACTATCCCTTTTTTCAATGGCTATAATATACTGGTGATTACTGGTATACAATTTCCAGACAAACCCATATAATTTTTCGTCATTTCACTAGCTGCTACGTGTGGCAACTCTGAACCACCAACTTGCCGCAGCTCCAGCGCCACAGCGCACCTTGTAGTAGAAATTCCGGCCAATGGCCGCCTGGTCAGCCAAAAGCCAGTGAGATGTTCAGGGTCACCTTCACCTGATCAATAAAGTTTGGTACTGGTAAATAAACCTCATAAGATCTGAAATAAAATCAGAAAAGTTTAGTGTATTTTCAGATGTTTACCATTTTCATGGGCATTCTGAGAAGGGTCTAAGATTTTCCAAATATTTCTATGGGGATTCCTCCATGCATCCCACCAAACTCAGCACTGGATTCCGACGACCCGAGAGACGGTGGAAAATCATGGCCATGGCAAGCCATGTTGAATTACCGGGTATTGCCAGTGTCCCAGTGTCCAATTTTGATGTCGGAAACTTAAGAGAACCTCTATGTACAACAAAAACCCAAGCGAATTCAAGAGTTTATCTCACTAGTCTTCACTTGTGAAAAAATCCTTGAGAGAGTACTTGAATATCCTCATACAAGCATGGTCTTGTGAAATGGCTGAATCCCAACAAACTTCAGCTGTAAACAAAGAGTTTCACAATCAACCTTTAATGAATGGGGCCTATCAAACCATTGATAGTTGGGGGTTACCCTTAGATTTCCATGAATGCCTATACAACGTAGGGCCTATTCCAGTTGCCAGTTGGCTTTGGTTCATCCCATTAGCAAAGGCAAAATCAAGCCTACCGGAGCTACCCTCTGGTGCCTTCACTAACATCATGAATGGACAGTTGCTCATTTGCACTATTGATCTATAAAACATTGTAATTTCCCATGGCTCTGTGAAATTACCAGGGTGATCCAGTTTCACAACTTTGCCCTCTTTCGAGGGACCCACCTTGGGCGCATTTTCAAAGTGGTGCAGAGGGAGCATAGGTCCTCCAGCCTTGGGTTGTATACCTGCGCGACTCGGCTGGTGATGGATCATTGGGTGGATCCCCAAGCTATTTGGGATAGTCTGGAATACTATTGGATACTAATATTCAATAGTATTGGATACTATTTCATAGTAATTATCCAATATAGTAATTATACAATATAGTATCATAGTAATTATCCAATATATTGGATCATGATGGTGATTGGAAATACTATATTGGATAATCACTATGATACTATAGTATGGAATACTATAGAATACTAATGTTTCATGGCAGCATGGTGTGTGAAAAATCTGCCGAAGTTATTGGTCAATTTAGTCATCAGATCAACTAGCACCAGTTTAGAGAAACCAATCGATTTGAGACCGTTGAAGAGATCGTAATTACTCAATCCACACGCAACATGATCAACATGTAAATGTGCTGATCAAAACGCACAATGATCTAGGAATATTCCTGGCATCAAATGGGTCTCAAAAATGCTGCTGAAGCCGCTGCCAGCATCCAACGGAATCACTCACTTTTGCAGCGTGGCTCTGAAGATTTTGCCGCTTGAGTTGTCATCCAAGTCTTCATTGCTACATATCTTTTCCCAAAGTGTGACCCCATCCTGGATGTCATTAAAAAAAATAAAAAAGGATTGCAGCAGGGTCCAGCAGAACTGCAACACAATTGAATAACAAATTGGTATTGAATTTCAATTAGCCTGATCGTGAAAAAAGCCTTCATATTCACAAACAAGGCATCAGCAAATGCCATCTTAAAGGTTGTGATAGTGTTGTTCAATTTGCTGTAGTGGTTCTGTGAAGCTTAAGTAGATAGCGGAGCTGTGCCAACGGTTGGGATGTTGGAGGAACTTACTGAGTAGAAGCAACAACCCAAACAGGAATATCACAAACTAACTGCCTCGTTAACGGGGATATAAACCGTAGTGATAAGCATTCTTCAAATCCCTCAGGTGAATATACTATGAACATGCAATACACACACATCTTTGTTGGTTTAGTCATTGTTCAATCCCACAGCACAGCTGCTCGGGAATCTGGCTCAATGCACTATATACCAAGGAGAGTCACATCAGCTGCCTTTTGAATTAGTGACTCTCTTCCCAGATATGGATTTTACTCAAAAAAAAGTGCTAAATCAGTATCATGACCGAAAAATATGGCACTATTCTTAACATATATTTCATCAAACAGAATAAACATGTAGACAATTAGAAACAAATCCTCGGGATTTACGGGATGCTTTTGGGGATGCTCCACTTTCAGACGGCACTTTCCCAAAACACCTCCCGTGACGTTCAACAGGAAGCTCTCGCTGACGCTCTTGCCCTTGCTGTCATGCCCTGTGATCCTGCGGTAGATTCTGAGGCTTTTGCGATGGCCATGAAGCTGGGACATCATCTATAAATGGATTTGTAGTTTAACCATAAATATTATATATTTATATATATATATATATATTATATGATCAACATTTATAGTAAATAATCCAATGAATGTTAAATAAATATATCACTGGTTGGTGGTTGACCTACCCCTCTGAAAAATGATGGAGTTCGTCAGTTGGGATGATGACATTCCCAATAGATGGAAAGTCATAAAATTAATGTTCCAAACCACCAAACAGTATAAATGGGTAATATTTGATTGCCTCCTTTGACTACTGGAGGCACCATGCCTTCAGTCATCTCACCTGTAGCCTGGAGATTTCCCAATTTCACTAATTAGTCACTATAAGTGGGAGAATTCTCCATTGCCATGTTTGATTACTGGAGACTGGAATGTTGTTGGTGCTCCAACCATCTAGGAAGTCAGGCTGAAAAAAAAACTGCTCAGTACTGCTCGGCATGGTGCAACCTGGACGTACATATCTGACATGAATACAACAGCTTCCGGTGGTACAACATGGTACAACTACGCATGATCTTTACCTGCTTTCAGTTTTGAGTACTTGGTGGCTCATCCAAGTTAGTAAGTGGATTATGACCCCAGTTATAAGTGAACTAACCCTACTTAGCCCAGTTATAACCAGGGGTATAACCTACTTACTAAGTGGGGGTGAACCACCAAGTAGCTTTATCCCAATTCAGCCCAGGTTTCATCATTCGGTGGGTAGAAACCTCCATCTTTCACAACATGCTCGGCGCTTCTGAAACCGTCCGTTGGTTGTACAGTAGTGAGGTTGGTCGAATTCATCCAGAGCCCCTCATTAGACCCCCTTAGATTCCCATTTGGGGTGGTTACCCTCTGGTAAACTAAGATCGCTATAGAAAATCACCATCTTTAATAGGTAAATCAACTACAAATGTGCAATGTTCAATAGCTATGTGAAATTACCAGAGGGTAATTCCCCTTATACTCCACTCTTGTGACAATATCACATCAAACGCAGGATTGATCTAGATTTCCCTACGACTGTAGTCACTGTAGTCTAGACTTCCCTTCCAACTTCTGGTGGTTATCCCGGTTGTCAATCCGATTGCGGGGACATTAACACCCTATAATACCAGAGTGGGCATGTAATCATAACATCCCAGAAAATCCCATAACATCCCATCACAGTCACATCAAAGGTCATCATTGTTACTAGATCTTACCAGTCTCCATTGGACTGGTTTCAGGGAACTCTTTACACACAACATTTCACAAAGGCCATGTTAAACATTCCCTCAAATGGTGGTTATTCCCATGAAAACTTCCCTACAATCAGGGCAAAATAATGCACTAACCTGAAAAGTTTGGCTCTATTGGGATAATTCCCCCAATCCATTCACCATCATTACAGTGAGGGAGAACAGCGAGGTCGTTATACTTTTCCCATATACATGTGATACTATTATAGATATCATATAGAGATATGGTTTGCATATGTTTCATTTTTTAACTATTTAACCTATATATGTACATATATATATATATATATATGAGCAGGGACCCCCACACCCCCCCCCGCCCAGCCAGATGGTTCCCCCCCCTGTTGCAGGGGAGGGGGGGTTTTCTCAGCAGCCAAGCCATGGTGTATGTAGTCTTTATAGTGCATATATAGTGCATATATATCGATAATTAGAATGGATATACTATATGTAATATAAAGTGTATGTGTGGTGTATATACATATATAAACATATATATAATATGTAAGATATAAATAGAATATATGCAATATATATAATATATATATATATATATGACACATATATATATATATATATTGAACATATATATATATCGTATATGTGGATTTTGATAGAATATAGATAGTATATGCCACATGTACTGTATCCACAGTAGATGTAATATATACAATATAGGTAAATATGTTCGTTGAATAAATTTTACA